>Ga0306920_100006598_pt1 | contig 15179 bp, 15 predicted proteins | sample flu12Cox44000170_FD_204666 | JGI IMG/M metagenome (GOLD analysis project Ga0306920, IMG submission 204666) | Lab enrichment of tropical soil microbial communities from Luquillo Experimental Forest, Puerto Rico - flux4day.12C.oxic.44.000.170 (v2)... | ecosystem: Environmental > Terrestrial >... | reverse complement strand
CGTCGCGGGAAAGCTGACAAAGCGCGCTATATGAATGTGGCTGAGGCTTCCTTGGAGGAGAGCCGCTATTACTTGATCCTGGCCAAAGACCTCGGATATGGAGGCTTGCTCAGCGCATACGCGTCCGCCATTCTTGCTTCTGACTCCTGACTTCCGTATCCCGCAGGGATATCAAGGGCGAAGCCCTTGCCTAGTTAGAGCATGCTCCGTTCCTTCACTTCGAGGTAGCGGTTGACGAGCTCCGTCGACAAACCCCGCGGATCGACTTCCAATGTAAGCGTGCCCTGTTGGCGCACGCGCCCGAGCAAAACGCTGCGGCGCTGGACGATTTCGAGAGCGGCGGTGTAGCGATACATCTCGCTCGGGTTCTTGGGCGAGCTGGCCACCAGTTGGCGCAACTCGGTCTGGCGCATGATCGCCAGGAGCACCAGATGGCGGCGGGCCATCTTCGCGGCGCATTCGATCACTTCCGGCGTGGCGGCAGTTTCAGCGAGATCGCTGAGCCAGACAATCAGACTGCGGCGGCTTTGCAGGGAGAGCAAGTATTCCGCTGCTCGCAGATGGTCGGCTTCGTAGGGCTCAGCGCGAACCTCTGCCATGCTCTCCATCAGCGCGCGCAAATGCGAAACACCGCGTCCGGCGGCCAGGCGTTGCTGCGGTTTTCGACCGTAGGCGAGCAAGGCAACCCGGTCGCCGGAATAAAAAGCGACCTGTGCCAGGCAAAGGGCGGCATTGATCGCGTAGTCAAGCTTGCTGAGCCCGTCAACCTTCGTCTGCAGCAGGCGGCCGGAGTCGAGGACAAGCCACAATATTTGGCTGCGCTCGATCTGATGCACCTTGGTGATGAGCTTTCCGCGCCGCGCGGTGGCGCTCCAGGAGATGTCGCGAAATTCGTCGCCCTGGCGATAATCGCGAAGGCTTTCGAACTCCCGTCCCTGACCTCTCTGCCTCTTCAAGCGTTTTTCGAGTTCGATCTGCCGGCTACGGATCAGATAAATCCGCATTTTCTGTGTCTCTTCAACATTGGGGTAAACGCGAACCCTTTGTCCTAGTCGAGCGCGTGCCCATCGCTCAGCGAGGTTCAGTGAGCTTTGGTAGCGCAGCCACACCTGGCCAAAAGTGGCGTCGCCACGCGCGCGAGGATTAATCGAGTAGGACGCCGCGCCTGCGCCGTGAGCGGACGCTGAGATTTCGACCCAGGGAAGCTCCCGACGAAATGTGGGAGGCGCTTCGTCCCAAACGCGAGCGCGCATCGGCAACCGGGCGGTATTATGGATCTCGATTTTGATGTTGCTGGATCTTGCCAGCCCCAGTGGCTCACGCCAAATCCGCCGGACCTCGATCTGATTTGGGTTGGGCATCTGCGAAAGATCCCAGACCCAGACCGCCAGCAGAACGATATCCCACAGGCCCATGGCATAAAGGAAGCGCGCGTCGCGCCAGGCCGGAACGATCCAGGTGAGCCCGATAAAGAACAGGAGAAAGAATCGGCGGCCAAATGCTGCCGCCAAGCGGCCTTGTGGCTCCGCTTGTGCCGAGACATTCGGAGGAACGAGTCGACTCACGGCCTATTTAGGGACGGCAATGTTGGCCATCACTTCGGCGATGACTTGGTCGGGCGAAACGCCCTCTAAGTCGGCTTCCGGCTTGAGGACCAAGCGGTGCCGCAGGATCGGGGCGGCCGCGCTCTTGACGTCGTCAGGAATCAGGAAATCACGGCCCTCACTGGCGGCGAAGGCCTTCGAGGCAACCATCATAGCCACTGCTGCGCGCGGGCTTGCGCCCAAGCTGGCTGCGGCAGAATCACGTGTCGCGCGGACGATCGCGACGATATAGTCAAAAAGCTTCGGCTCGACGCGAACACGAGCGACCTCCTCTCGTGCGGCGAGCAAAACCTCGCGCGATACGGACTCTAAGCCCAGTTTGTCGAGGTCCCGCACTTCGAATCCTCCTTGATAGCGCGAAAGGATCTCTGATTCTTGAGCGGCGTCGGGATACCCTATTCGGATCTTCATCAGGAAACGGTCCAGCTGGGCCTCAGGCAGGGCATAGGTGCCTTCAAACTCAATCGGATTTTGAGTTGCAAAAACGGAAAACGAACGCGAGAGGGGATAGCTGCGCCCATCGATGGTAACTTGCAGCTCTTCCATCGCTTCGAGCAGGGCCGACTGCGTGCGCGGCGGCATTCGGTTGATCTCATCAACCAGCAGAAGATCTGTGAACACTGGGCCTTGATGCAGGCGGAAGGTGCCTTCGCTCAGCTGAAAGATATTGCCGCCGAGAATGTCGGCCGGAATCAGGTCAGGTGTGCATTGCACCCGCTGAAAATGCAGCCGAAAAATGTGTGCCAGGCATTTCACAGCCAGGGTCTTGGCCAGCCCCGGCACACCTTCGATCAGTGCGTGTCCACCGGCCAGCACGACCAGAAGCAACTGGTCCAGCGCTTCGCCCTGGCCGACGATTACTTTGGAGAATTCCTTGCGCACGTGCGCCGCCAAATTCGCAGCACTCATCTCCATCGAGTGGTCTCCTGCTGGCCTGCAGGCTCCAGAAAGGACGAGTAGGCGTGAAGATGTCGAACGATGTCGAGAGCCTCGTTGTCATCAAGATGGATCGTTCGCATGGCTCGCTCTGAGCGCGCGAGTGTATCGAGAAGAGGCTCTTCGCGCCAGCCGAATCGCGCCGCCGCAGAGTGACAAATATCCGGTAGCTTGGCCGTAGCAGGTAGCGCAATCTGCCGCAACAGCAGAAAGCGGAATCGGCGATACGATACCCCAACCGCCCCGGGAGCGGCATGTGCCGATCGGTAGAGGTCCCCTAGCGTTTCCACAAACTCGAGAGGGGAAAGGCGCGACTCCGTCGCTGGCGCTCGCACGGGGCCAGAGCGCCGGGAAAAGGTGAACAGTATCGCTAGAAACGCCAGCGCAACCTGCAGGCCCGCCCAGGGAAGCGGCGTTCCGGCGATATAGGATCCCAGCGACTGTTTTGCGCCGTGGTAATACTCATCCCAATACACGTGCGAATCAGCGGGCGATCCAATGCAATCGAGAAAAAACGCCATGTTGTTTTTGTCACCGATCGAACCGTTGGTAAGCGCTGAGGGCGAGGCCCACCAAATCACTTCGCCGTTGCCAACTTTGTAGGAAACCACAGCCACCTTGTCGTCTTTCCCGTACAGAGCAAGCCATGGGCGCGTGCTCGATGTCCACGCGTCCGCTGCATTCAGGGTGATCTCGGGCGCATCGCGGGTGTAAGGGGAGGGCAACAAGGCCGAGTACGTTTTCGGTTTTGCGTTGAAATCCGGAACCGCGGTTGCGTAGGCATCGGGCACAATTTGCGCGGCCGCTGCGCCGGCCGCCAGCACTCTGCCGCCCCCGGTGACAAATCGCCGGAGGGCCGACTTCTCCGAAGCAGTCGCTCCTTCGAGTGGCTGGGCCAGCACCAGTACGGAACCTTGGGGAGCAAGCGGCAGATTTTCGGGGGATTGCTTCCAGCGCTCGACCCTATAGCCAAGTTGGCCGAGCAGGAGAAACGCCGCTTTGGCTCCCGCCCAACCTGACGAATACGTGGAAGGAAACTCGATCGTCTGCTGGGCCGGCGGTGGGGGGTTTACGGCGTACGTTAGGCCCAGCAGCATCATCATCACCAGTCCCGCCGCGATCAGGAGGCGGAGATCGCGGGCGTCGAGGAACCTAGACATCCAAGTGTCTCCAATTGACGCACAGCCTCATTCCAATCCGCGGAACCGGCCGGGCGGTAGCCGTACCAAACGAGTTCAAACCGGCGGGTCAACTGCGAAAGAGCTGCGTGCTCCGCGCTTTCCTGAATCAAACGGAGAGATTCCCGGGGAGTCCGCGAGCGGTCCTCAGTCAACACCTTGGCCTCTTCCAAGCGTGCGATGCCACCCCAGTACGCGGCGTGAATCGCCTTGCGGTAATCCCCCCTGGCGGCGAGAGACCGCGCTTGGCGGAGCCAGTAGGCCGAATCTTGCCTGGACTTGCTCGCGCCGCGAAGACCCATCTCCGGGCGCGCGCCGCCCCGACTTGCTGCACGCACCAGCCAAAACAGAAGCACCAGAGAGCTCAGCGCAATCACTGTCCACGCAATCACGTTGCCGACCGTGCGGCCGTGCGGAAGCCGGGTGTAGAGCTTCTCAAACTGGCGCACGATCCAATCGTAAAGGCGGGCGCGAAGGCTCTCGAGCCAGGTGGGCCCCCGGGTCGTCTGAAACTCCTTGGCCGCCAGAATGCTGCCCAATTTTGCTTTAGAGCTATCGAGATTTCGGGCTGGATCGGCTTCCGCAAGCGCCTGTGCCGCATCGCGACGCACGGAGATGTCTTGCTGGGCCTCTTGTAGGACGGACCGATTCCGGTGTAAGGCGGTCTCGGCTTTCGCAAGATCTGTGGCGAGCCAATCAGCGTTGACAACGTAAGTCTGGCCTCTGCTGTGGACCACCCACCGCTCTGGCACCGAGAGGCGGGCGGTGCGCAGCTCGCTCGGATCGTTCCCCGCGTTGGCTATCGCAGCTGAGCAGCGGTCGAGTTCAGAAACGTAATCCTCAAGACTGATCAGCTGAGCAGAGGGTCGAGCCTCCGCCCACTGGATCGGACTGGCGGCCAGGAAAATCAGGATTGCAAGCGGCGGACAAACTGAGACGCGTGAAGGGGTCATCTCGATGGAAAGGGCGCGCCTCACGCCGGCGAAACCGGGCCAGGCGCACATGGGCTGCTATCGAGCAAGGCCATCATGAATGCAGGCCAAGGCAAAAACGTGCTCCGCTATGTAACCACACGATTCCGGCCCACGCAACATGCGCCGAGCGGTCCCTGCTGTTTTGAGGACGCCCTTCGAATGAAGGGCAACCCCGGAAGGCCATACCGCGCGGCGGGCGAGCTAAGCGCAAATCGGAACAGTTACCATCGGCAGCTAATTCGAATTCCGTCGCGGCGATGTCCATCTGCCCGGGCCGAATCTCTACGCTGCCTTACGCGCGCCGGTCTGCCAGGCGTTCTCCAGAAGCGCCCGCACATCATCATCACTAAGCTGTGGGAATTCCTCATAGAAAAGGCCGACCGCACGAAAGTCGCGAGGCGTAAGCGGGCAGACAACTTCGTCAACTTCTGAGCGCAAGCGAAGGCTAGTGGACAGGGGCATGACGCCCGCGGCAATGATGATCCGGGCAGCCTTGAGCCTTTTCACGCCCTCGACCGCGGCGCGCATACTCGATCCGGTCGCAACACCGTCATCCACCAGCACCACGGTCCGGCCTTCGAGATCCGGCATTGGCCGGGAGCCTTGAAGGACCGCCTCGCGCCGTTGCAACTCCTGTTGGGCGGCATTCACAAGGCTTTCCACCTCGCTCGGCATCAGTCTAAATTCCTCTGCGATATCAGGATCTATGATTGTTACTCCGCCGCTGGCAATGGCCCCAAGCGCTAGCTCTTGGTAGCCAGGTACGCCCACTTTGCACACTAGAAATACGCCCAAATCGGCGTGTAACGATCTGGCGATTTCGCATGCCAAAGGCACTCCGCCCCGCGGCAGGGCCAGAACCGCCACATCGGGCCTATTCGCTAAGGATGACAGTTTCGTCGCCAGCAGTTGGCCCGCCTGCTGTCGATCATGATATCTGTCAGTCAAACTGCGCCCCAGTACTAGTCTAACTCGCTTCTCCAATTTGTGAATCCCGCCGCGCCGACCTGCCCTAACGAATTAGATTATTGATCGGCCAGAATTCCTCCCAGCATGCGCACTCATAGGTCAGGGTTTATGAACCCAGTCCACGTCGTGGAACTTGAAACGGCGGGCGAGAACCTGGCCAGCGGTGCGCCAGCTGATCGGGCTGCCTACGCCGCCTTGATTTCCCCTTTGATACTTTTCGTTTTTGTTGCTTTGGGCAGACTCAGTTCGAGGATGCCGTTCTTGAGCGTGGCAGCAATGTTTTTCAGTCTCCACCTCGACCCGCAAGTCGACTCCTCGCATGATTTCATTTGCACCGATTTCCGCATAAATGGCCTTCCCCTTGGTTTCTTCCTTTTTTGTTTCTCGTCTACCCGTGATGAGCAGCCGGCGCGGCTCCAGGCTGATCGAGAGCTCCTTGAAGCTGGGCACTTCGGCTTTGACTTCCAGAGCGTCGCCCTACTCGTTGATTTGAGTGTGAACTGGGCGCAGCCGCTCTCGCTCGGGCTGGAATCAATTGTCGAGATCCCGCCCCGGCACACAGCCGTTTCCCTCGAAAATCTCGTAGGCCCGACGGGAGATCTCTTCAAAGATCGAGCTTGCACGCTCGAAAAAGTCAGAGCTAACGGTTTTGGCGTGATTGGCTGTTTGGCTAGTTGAACTGCGCTCGTCTTTTCGCCTATCGCGTGTACCTCTGTTTCGAGCGTTTTCGCCGCTGGCCTTGGTGCCTCCGTCTTTTTGGGTTGTCCTACCGAGCAGCCCCGCAAGCGTGAGCCCCGGGGCCAGGGCCCTGACAGCTGCGTGGCTATGCCGCCGCGATAAATTTGCGCGGCCCAGGCACAGGAGTACTTTCGAAATGAGGAGTAATTGTGACACCGACGCCGTCGTGGTATTCCAGCAGATACTCCGGGGAGCAGTTCCCGCACAACCAGAAGTGCTGGACACAGTGGGTGTTGGTCGGTAGGCCACCCTCAATGGGACGCTTGGGAAAGCGGAACAACCTGCCCTCGCGATGATCAAAGGTGGCAGCGCAGCTGGGATTGGCGCACTTTGATAGCATCGAACTGTCCTTCCTAGCCGAGCACACGATTAGACGTGTGATCCTGCCGGCCGGTTCATTTCATTTTCTGATCGGTTCGCACACTTTTGCGTAAGGCAACAGCAAAAGTTCCCTCTCTTAATGCAGTATGTTTCAAAATAAAGCAATAGAGTGTTCGACCGATTCGAATGAAGCTAACATCAATGCTGGGGTTATGTCGGAGGATCGGCTGCTCTTCGATTGGTTTCTCAGATATTTAGGACGGCTCGTATCTGGGTGGGATCGGGACTCGCCTCCATCTCAAAGTGGAACCTCTTCGCGAGATTCCGCATAGGGGCATTTTCAGCAAGGACATAGGCCACGATCCGGGAATATCTCTCTTCGCGAGCAAATTCGATCAGCCGGCGCATTAGTTCTGTTCCCAGTCCCAAGTTCTGAAACTTGTCGGCCACCAGGACTGCGACCTCTCCCTCATCGGGGTCGTCCTCGCGCGTAAGCCGTCCTATACCCAGCAGCTCTCGCTGATTACTCAATCGGTCGACGGCTTCGGCCACAAGCGCCATCTCTCGGTCATAGTCTATGAAGCATTTCCGGATTAAGCGCTCGTGCGCCACCCGCGCGCTTAAGCCTTCCATATGGAAATACCGCAAATAAATCGTTTGTTCTGAGAGCGACTTGTGGAAAGCGTGCATCAAGGGCTCATCCTCTGGCCGGATCGGCCGGATCAGCACTTCCCGGCCGTCCTTCATTTTCCAGGGCGAAATATATTGGGTCGGGTAGGGCCGTATTGCCGGCCGCGGCAGGGCTGCGTTCGGCGTTTCCTCTCCGAAAAGAGCGATCCGAGCATCGAGCGCCAGGAAACCTTCGGCTGCGGCGAGCAATGGATTCACATCAATCTCCCTAATCCGCGGCAGCTCGACGGGAATATAGCTGAAGCGGACGAGCACGCCTTCGAGCGCATTCAGATCGACCGGCTTTCGTCCCCGAACACCCTTCAGCGCGCCGTAGACCTTTGTCTGCTCCATCATCCGCTGCGCCAGTGTGGTATTGAGCGGAGGCAACGCCAATGCCCGGTCTCGATACACCTCCACCAGCCTGCCCCCGGATCCGAAAAGAATCACCGGGCCAAACTGCGAATCGACACTGCTGCCGAGGATCAGCTCATATCCGGCTTGCCGTATCATGGGCTGCACGGTGGTGCCTTCGAAAGCATCGGCTCCCGCTAGCGAGGTTACGTTGGACTCAATCTCGCCGTAGGCCTTCCCGACAGCCTGGGGTGTCAGCAGGTCAAGCTTCACGCCGCCGACATCGGTCTTGTGGGTGATCTTCTTAGAGTGAAGCTTCAGGACCACGGGGAAGCCAATAGCGCGAGCTATCTCGATGGCCTCGGTGGGGCTACGAGCCAATTTCGTTTCAACGGTGGGGATCTCGTAGAGAGATAGCACCTGCTTGGACTCGAGCTCGGTCAGCAGCGTCCGCCCCTCACCCACGACCGCGTTCAAGATTTCATTGGCCTTACGCACCCGCTCGACCGCGACACTCGGGTCATCCGCGATGGACGGCGTTTCATAGAGACCGCGGAGGCGATAGCTATAGCTCCACATGTTTACGAAAACCCGTGCGGCCGTGTCTGGGTATGAAAACGTTGGGATACCCGAGGCGTTCAGCGCTGACTCGCCTCGCTCGACGTAGCTTCCGCCCATCCAGCTGGCGAGAATCGGCTTGCCCTGCCCTCGGGCATAAGGCGCCAGCCGCCGCGCCACTCCCTCGGGATCGGTCATCCCTTGGGGCGCCAGGATGGCCAGTAAGCCATCACTGCCGGGGTCCTTGATTGCGATTTCGATCGCCCGCGCATATCGCTGCGGATCAGCATCTCCCAATACGTCGATGGGGTTCCCATGACTCCAAAACGGAGGTAGGAGGGCGTCCAGCGCTTTCTGCGATGCCTCGGAAAGAGTCGCGATTTCGCCCCCTTCCGCGAGTAGCGCATCGGTGGCCAATACGGCCGGCCCCCCGGCGTTCGTAACAATCGCCAGCCTGGGTCCGCTGGGGCGCGGCTGCTTGCTCAAGGCCTCGGCCATGTAGAAAAGGTCCGAAATACCCTGCACGCGTAAGATACCGCAGCGCCTCAGCACCGCGTCGAGAACTTCATCGCTGCCGGTCAGCGCTCCGGTATGTGAAGATGCCGCTTTGGACGCCGCCTGTGTTCGCCCGCCCTTGATGACAATGATTGGCTTGCTCATGGCCGCCGCTCGCGCCGCCGAAAGAAACGACCGTGCGTCGTCGACCGACTCCATGTAGATCAAAATGCTCTGGGTGTTGGGATCATCCCCGAAGTAGTCGATCAGGTTACCCCACCCGACATCGAGCATTGACCCGGTCGATACGAAGGCGCTGAATCCTACCTGTTCGCGCAAGCTCCAATCCAGAATGGCTGTGAGCAGCGCACCACTTTGACTGAGAAACGCGACGTTTCCCGGCAGCGCGATCGTTTGTGCAAACGTGGCGTTGAGTCCGATGATGGGATTCATCACGCCCAGGCAGTTCGGCCCAATGACTCGCAGGTGGTTACCGTTCAGTTGCTCCGCAATTTGCCGCTCGAGGGCCTTTCCCTCCGCGCCGTGTTCGCGAAATCCCGCTGAGATGACCACCGCACCTTTCGCGCCCGCCGCAACGCACTCGCCGATAATTCCGGGCACAGTCGGCGCGGGCGTAACGATGACGGCCAGATCGACCGGCTCGGGAATGTCGCCGAGTCGGGCGTATGCACGATGGGCCAGAATCGTGGAAGCTCGCGGATTGACCGGATGGACTTTTCCTTTGAAGGATGAGTGGGTGAGATTGAAAAGGGTGGAGAGCCCCACGCTGCCTTCGCGGTCGGTCGCACCGATCACGGCCACTGAGCGCGGCCGGAAGATGCTGTCGAGCGAGGCGCGCTTGCTCAACCGGCGCTTAGCAGTGGCCTGCGCCTGATCGCGCGGCAGAGTCGGTGAGCTCACGTTGACAATATCGACCGCGGGCACGTTTTTGACAAGCCCCGTGCCTTAGCCCGAACTGTGGGCACGGGGATAGCCCGTGCGCGACGAATTGTGTGGCCACCGCTCTGGATGGCTTTCACTTGCTCGCCTGACTTGCGCCCGCCAATCGAGCCGGAACCCGCCAAGAACCCTAGGTTACGCCTGCGACTATCAGACCGTCTGTGCTAGCATGTTCGGCCAAATGCGCGTTGTCGAAAAGCGGCAGCTCTTATCGACCGAGGAAATCTCCCGTACACTCAATCGCTTAGCCCACGAAATCGTGGAGAAAAGCGGGGGCGCGCACGACCTTGCTCTGATTGGCGTGCGCCGCCGGGGCGTTCCTCTTTCCGAGCGCCTGGCCGGCGCGATCAAGAGCTTTGCCCATGTTGACGTGCCGGTCGGTACTTTGGACATCACGCTTTACCGAGACGATCTCTCAACCGTCGGCCCACAGCCGGTGGTCCAATCCACCAATATCGATTTCCCGGTGGACAATCGAGACCTGGTGATCGTCGACGATGTGCTCTACACCGGCCGCACCATCCGCGCTGCCATGAACGGACTTTTCGATCTGGGACGCCCGAAGCGCGTTCGGCTTCTGGTCCTGATTGACCGTGGCCATCGCGAGTTACCCATCGAGGCCACGTTTGTTGGCCAAACGATTCAGACCAGCGACACCGAGATCGTCGAGGTTCGGCTCAAGGAAATAGATCGAGAGGAACGCGTGATGCTGGTGGACCGCGTCCCATGATCCGCCCGGTGATCGTTCCGGAGGTAGGGGTAACGTAAGGGAAACCGTGCTCGAGCGTCTGCCACATTTGCTCGGAATCGAGTCTCTCAGCCGCGAGCAAATTGAATTCTTTCTAGACCAGGCCAAACCGTTTCAGGCGTTTCAGCGGCATCCCCTCAAAAAGCTCGCCACTCTTCGAGGAAAAACGGTGGCGATTGCTTTTTTTGAGGCCTCTACACGTACGCGAATCAGCTTCACCACCGCTGCCTCCCGTCTGGGGGCGGACACCATGGCCCTTCAAGCGGAAGCCTCCAGTTTGAAAAAAGGCGAATCGCTGATGGATACGGTACGCACACTCGAAGCAATGAAACCCGATGCCATTGTTATGCGCCACAGCTCGTCGGGTGCGCCGCATTTCGTTGCCGAGCGGCTGGAAATTCCCCTGCTGAACGCGGGCGATGGAACGCACGAACACCCCACCCAGGCGCTGCTCGATGCGCTGACCATCCGCGACCGCAAAGCCCGGCTCGAGGGCCTGCGTGTAACCATTCTCGGCGACATCCTGCACAGCCGTGTCGCACGTTCGAACATCCACTTGTTGAGCAAATTCGGCGCAGGAATCACGCTCTGTGGTCCCTCCATGTGGGTTCCTCGGGAAGTGGAAACCCTGGCCCCTCAAATCCGCCGTACTCTTTGTATCGAGGAGGCCCTCGAGGGAGCTGATGTAGTGATGACGTTGAGGGTCCAAACCGAACGTATTCATGAGCCCGCGCTGGCCCCTGAGGAATACATTGCCCGATACCAACTGACCCCCGAGCGGCTGCGGCGCGCAAAGTCCGACGCGCTCGTCATGCATCCTGGTCCCATGATTCGCGGACTGGAAATCGATGATGCAGTTGCGGACGGACCGCAATCCTGCGTACTGGAACAAGTCACGAATGGCCTCGCCGTGCGTATGGCGCTGCTCTACCACCTGGTGGGCGGTCCGCCAGCGGACGCACCTCATCCCGCAAAGGACTGACGGATGCCTCTGTTGATCAAGAATGGCCGAGTGCTCGATCCAGCCAGCAAGACTGACGCGACTCTCGATGTGTTGCTCGATGTCGACCGAATTTCCCAGGTGGGCGCCCATCTCGAAGCAACTGGTGCGGAAGTTTTCGATGCAACAGGCCTGATCGTCGCGCCGGGTTTCATCGATCTGCATTGCCATTTGCGCGAGCCTGGCCAGGAGCTTTCCGAAACGATTGAAACTGGCACGCGCGCCGCCGCCCGTGGAGGTTTCACCGCCGTTTGCTGCATGCCCAACACGCAGCCGGTGAACGACAACGCATCAGTGACACGGAGCATCCTCGAAAGAGCCGCCGCCTCGGGGAGCGTGCGCGTGTGGCCCATCGGCGCCGCTTCGATGGGAAGCAAGGGCGAGGCGCTCGCAGAAATCTCGGGGATGAAGGCGGCCGGGGCCGTGGCCATCAGCGATGACGGCAAACCAATTGCAACCGCCCGTCTCCTGCGCCAAGTGATGGAATACTGCGAATCGCTCGGCCTTCCTGTCATCGACCACTGCGAAGATCCATCGCTGTTTGCCGGTGGCGTCATGCGCGAAGGTCCGCAGTCGCTTCGTCTGGGTCTGCACGGCATCCCGGGGCAATCGGAATCGATCTGTGTGGGGCGCGATGTGGAAACGGCGCTTCTCACCGGCGCGCGCTTACATATCGCGCATCTGTCCACCCGGCGCTCGCTCGAACACGTCCGCTGGGCCAAGCAGCGTCACCTGCGCGTGACATGCGAGGTCACGCCGCACCACTTTACGCTCACCGACGAGAACGTTCGCTACCATACAAGCTACAAAATGAACCCGCCGCTCGCCCTGCGCGACGATCGGGAAGCGCTGATCGAAGGCCTTGTGGATGGCAGCGTTGACGCCATCGCCACCGACCACGCCCCGCATCATCCCGCCAGCAAAGATGTGGAATTTGACCGTGCTCCTTTTGGCATCACCGGCTTCGAAACCGCGCTGGCGCTCGGCCTTTCCGAACTGGTTCATACTGGCAAGATGCCGCTGATGCGGCTGGTTGAGCTTTGCACTACCGGCCCAGCGGGTGTGCTTGGCATACAGCGAAAGATCGCCGTCGGTCAGCCCGCCGATCTCACGATCTTCTCGACGACACACGAATGGACTTTCCGCGCCGCCGAATCGGCCAGCAAATCGCGCAACACTCCCTTTGACGGGCGCACCTTCCGTGGCGCGCCGATGGCCACCATCGTCGGCGGCCGCATGGCCTTTGGCCCGCTAGCGAGAGCCTGATCGACAACACTCGATGGCCATGAGCTCATCGCCGCAGGCAAGGAAAACCCCCAGCGTTAGTGATTACCTCGCCGCTGAGCGCACCTTCCTAGCCAGGATTCGCACCGGAATCGCCTTTATGGGATTGGGCTTCGTTATCGCGCGCTTCGGATTGTTTCTAGAGTGGCTCACGCTGCTGGGGCCCGGCGTTGCTTCCCGCCACCAGGGCTTGTCGATCACAGCGGGGAAGCGGCCAAAGTGGGAATGGCCATGCCCAGCGCCAAGCTGCTCATTTTCGGCAATCCCAAAGGCGGAACGCCGCTCATGATGGCCGCCCCGAGCATTGCACTCGACTTGCCGTTAAAGATCCTCGTTGCGGAGGACGAGAACGGTGCGGTATCGCTCTCCTACAATTCTCCGGAGTACCCAGAGGGGCCCACGGCCTCAGGGCCGATCTCATTCACAACATCGCCGAAGTTGAAACGCTGGTGGCAAAGGCCCTTGAATAAAGAAACAGCTGGGCAGAGGCCTCGCCGAGGCTTTTGCCCCGGAAGGTTGATAAGAGGAGAGGTGGATTTCTGCTGCGACGGAAATTTCTGCGTCGCGGGAACCTGGATTGCCTGGGAAGCGTGCCGGGTCCATCAGTGAGCGGCGGGTTCGGCTGCTGGATGCATTCCGTGCTGGGGCACTTCGTGGACGCCTCGTGGCGGCGCCTCCTGATGGAAGCGGAAGAGTTGATTGAGCGGTCCGGCACCTTTGCCGGTCTGGTAGGACTTCTCGATCGCTTTGGTGACGTAGGCCTTGGCGAGAATCGCCGCTTCGCGAAGTTGCTGACCGCATGCGAGCTGCGCGGCCAGTGCGGAGGAGAACGTGCAGCCGGAGCCGTGCGTGTTCGGGCTTTTCACGTGATCGCCGCCGAACGTATCGATTCCCGTAGCATCGCACAGCACATCGATCGGCCTTTCCAAGTGTCCGCCCGTTACGATCACCGCTCGCGCGCCCATTTCAAGCAATTTCTGCCCGGCCGCCTTCATACCGGCGACGTCCTTTACTTCCATTCCGGTTAAGAACTCGACCTCGGAAATATTCGGAGTGATCACGCCCGCACGCTTTAGGAGTTCATCGCGCACAAACTTGAGTCCCGCCGCATCCAGCAATTCGGCGTTTCCCGAAGTGGGGCGCGACACAGGATCGAGCACCACGTGTGCAAACTTGTGCTGGTCGAGGAAATCCGCGACCGTCGATGCATTCGCGCGGTTGGCCAGCATTCCGATCTTCACCCCGGCCAGCGTGCTGTCCTCAGCAAGAGCTTCCAATTGTCCGCGCAGCACGCTCGAAGGCGTCGCGTGCACGGCACGTACCCCCTGTGTGGATTGCACGGTCAGCGCCGTCACCGCAGCGACCCCATAGCAATTATGCGCTGCGAATGTCTTGAGGTCGGCAGCAATACCCGCGCCGCAGGTGGGATCGAATCCCGCAATCGTCAGAAGGATCGGAGGCGGTGGATTGCTGTGGACGTTGTGATTGGTGTGAGAGCTCAACTCGCAAGTGCCTCCGCGCAGGCACAAATGCCGGTGACATCCACACTCCTGGACGCACCGGCAAGCTAAATTTACGCGGATGCTTCCATAGGCGCAAGAAGAAATTTTTCGCGGAGCCTATGGCTGCCCTCAGTACAGCAAATGCTGTACATTCGGCCCGAAAAATTTCCCGTTTCCCTGCGCCCAGCCGCTGCGCCTCCTCCTATTGGACCGTTCGAACGTTCTCGATCCCCACGATGATGCTGACCACCTCACTGGCGCTGTTACGTCCGAACATCAAATCGGGCGAGTAGATGTCGAATCGATAGCCATACTTCGCCCAGGCCACGAAGTTGGAGCGAATCTCTCCGGCCTGACTTCCCTCGTAAGTATAGATCCCGCTGGCATCCGCTCCGCTAATGTCGCCGATCGTGTTGCGGCGAATTTCGATGTCCTTGTTGGGATTGATGAGCGAAATCCCATTCGAGACGCTGTCACGAATCACATTGTCCTCGATCGTCAGGTGATCGGTGTATCCTGCAGCGATCCCGCCCTGTGCCTGGCTCTGCACGATCTGGTTGGCGCGACGGATGATGTTGTTCTCGACCAAGACGTAGGACGGCGGGAGGGTCGCCTGTCCGCCTGCCACAGCAATTCCGTAATTTGCCGTCGTCGGTGAGGCTCCTGGCGTCATCGTCCCGGTGTAGGAATTGCCTTTCACCGTGATATGCGAGAGTTGATCGGTCGAATTGAAGGGATTAATTCCGATTCCCAGCAGGACATTCTTGAACACATTGCCCGAGATCATCACGTTCACTCCCGAGTGAACCATGATCCCCTCGCCGTTCACGTAACTTCTCACGGTGTTGCCGGAGATGGTGATGTCCGAGCTGACCGGATAGCTGATCCC
>Ga0306920_100006597_pt1 | contig 15181 bp, 13 predicted proteins | sample flu12Cox44000170_FD_204666 | JGI IMG/M metagenome (GOLD analysis project Ga0306920, IMG submission 204666) | Lab enrichment of tropical soil microbial communities from Luquillo Experimental Forest, Puerto Rico - flux4day.12C.oxic.44.000.170 (v2)... | ecosystem: Environmental > Terrestrial >... | reverse complement strand
CATCACTGCCTCAAGCGGCGATTGGGGGATTTCGATCGCCAGATCCAGCTCGCGGCGGTGACCAATATCGATGATCTCGCAATCCGGAGTGCCAGCTTCGTCCACGGCGCCAGTGCCGACGAGGAAACGCGCTACTTCTTCGATCGGTTTCTGCGTTGCGGATAAACCGATTCGCTGCAGCGGACCTTGCACCAGCGCGGCCAAACGTTCGACGCTGAGTGCGAGGTGCGCGCCGCGACGCTCATCCACCACCGCATGAATCTCATCAAGGATAAGCGTGCGCGCCGTGCGTAACATTCCGCGACCGGATTGGGACGTAAGCAGCAGATATAGCGACTCCGGCGTGGTAACCAGAATGTGCGGCGGCCTTTTGATCAGGGCCTGGCGTTGTGCCGCAGTCGTATCGCCAGTGCGCACCTCCGCGCGAACGTCGATGTCGTGGCCATTTGCCTCGACCAGTAACGCACGAATCCCAGACAGCGGTTCCTGAAGATTCTTTCGAATATCGTTGCTCAACGCCTTGAGCGGCGAGACGTAAACGACTTGCGTCTCATCAGACAAATGATCTTTCGCGCCTTGTCGAAACAATGCATCGAGAGAAGCAAGAAACGCGGCCAGTGTTTTGCCCGACCCAGTCGGCGCGGAAATTAGCGCATGCCTGCCGGATTGAATCGCCGGCCAGCCACGCATTTGTGGTTCGGTCGGTGAACCAAATGTTTGTTCGAACCACAGGGCGACCGCGGGATGAAAATGAGAGGACTGCATGGAAACCGAAAAGTGGAACAGGTAATTTAGATGTCCCGGCAGGAAAGCAAAGGGACGACTCACAGGTGAATCGTCCTCTCCGAAGAAGATGTCGATCGTCGAAGGCCAATAATCTGTTTCCGCCGACGCGTTGAAACTCAGGTGGCAAGGCCGCATTGACTAACGGTTTTGAAGAGTCGCCGCGGCGACCGTTCCACCTTGGATCATGAGCTCGCGCGCAGCGTGATCACTTCCCGCAACATGCGGAGGCTGTCACGGAAAAAGCTAACTTTGCTTCCCTCAGCATGATTCCACCGCACAGGAATCTCGCGAATCCGCAAACCGGCCCGACGCGCGAGATAAAGCAGCTCCACGTCAAATGCGAAGCCTTCGATCCGCGCCGCTTCAAGAACAGGTCGGCATGCCTCGAGGCGAAACGCTTTGAATCCGCATTGGGTGTCCCAAAACGGCAATCCGGTCGCGAGTCGCACCAGCAAATTAAAAACACGGCCGCCCTGCTCTCGCCGCCACGGTTGATGCACCCCGATCAAGCTGCGATCCAGCGCGCGCGAGCCAAATGCGATGTCAAGTTCGCCATTTGCGATCGGTTCTATCAACCTCGGCGTCTCCTCAAGTGGCGTGGAAAGATCGGCGTCGGAAAAAAGGCTGATTGGTGTCTGCGCAGCAAGTAATCCAGATCGCACCGCGGCGCCTTTTCCACGATTCGGAAAATTCTCCAGCAAACGTGTGGCGACCTTCGCCGACTTCAATCTTTCGCGCGCTATTGCTCCCGTCGCATCGGTTGATCCGTCGTTCACGACGATCAATTCGCTTTCCGGCGCGTTGGCAGCCAAATACTCCAGGGTGAGGCACAGCGTTTGCCCAATCCGCGCTTCTTCATTGAAACATGGGATGACAATCGAAAATGGCGGGAGCATGTGAATCGTTAAAGCGTGGAAGCGTTAAAGCGTTGAAGCAGAAAACGAATTGTCATTCTGAGCGAAGCGAAGAATCTCTGATTAGTTTTCCGGCAACGCGAAGGTGAACATCCGAGATGTTTGAAAGCTTGGCCTCATGCTTCGCATTTCGTTGAGGCGCTTTACTCAGCATGACGAGGAGGGGCATGGCCGCTTCAACAGTTCAACGCTTGAACGAATCACGAGCTCAGCGGTAAATCTCCACTACGAACTTGCCGCTCGGATCGACATGGCCGCGATACATGCCATTTGTGTTAAACGGCAGAGCGATCTCACCGTTCTTGTCGATTGCGATCAAACCGCCGGTGCCCCCGAGCTGTTTCACGGTGTCGAGAGCAGTCTGCGCCGCTTCCTGCAACTTTAGTCCACGATATTGCATCAGCGCTGAAACATCGTGCGCCGCTGCGGCACGAATGAAATATTCGCCGTCGCCGGTACAGGACACAGCGCAAGTTTGATTGTTCGCGTACGTTCCGGCACCGATCACTGGCGTGTCGCCGATTCGTCCGGGCATTTTGTTTGTTGTTCCGCCGGTCGAAGTCGCCGCGGCCAAATTACCGTCCTTATCAAGCGCAACGGCGCCAACGGTGCCGTGTCGATCTTGATCCGTAATCAGAAAACTTTTTCCGTCACCGCTAGCGTGAGTCTTTTCGGCAGCCTTGATCTTTTGGAGAGCGTCCCAGCGTTCCTGGGTAAAGAAATATTTTTGGTCCACCAGTTCGATACCATTTGCTTGCGCAAATGCCTCCGCACCTGCGCAATCGAGCATGACGTGCGGAGATTTTTCCATCACCAAACGGGCGAGACTAATGGGATTTTTGATGTGTTGCACGCTGCCGACTGCACCGGCGTTGAGACTCCGGCCATCCATGATTGACGCGTCCATCTCGTTTGTGCCTGCGCTGGTGAAAACAGAACCGCGTCCGGCATTAAAGTGCGGATCGTCTTCGAGCACGCGCACAGCCGCCTCTGTCGCATCAAGACTTGATCCGCCGCGCTTGAGAATTTCGTAACCAGCGCTTAGTGCGCGCTCAAGTCCGGCACGATATGCGCGCTCTTTCTCCGGCGTCATATTGCTGCGCTCGATCGTTCCGGCGCCGCCGTGGACCGCGAGTCCAATTTTCTTTGTTTCCATGTTTGGCTTGTTAGCGGGCCCTATTTTCGCTGCCGGTGTGACCGACCGCTGGGCTTCCTGGGCTAATCCCGATGCCGCAGCATTAAAGAGCATGAAAGCAAAGAAGCAATTGGCTACGCAATCTCGCGCAATTTTCATGGATTCAAACGTAATGCTGGGACCTGCGAAATGTCGAAGCGTTTGAGCGATCCGAAAGCCCAGCTGGCTGTACTGCATCGACGCGAGCAAGTTTGCGCTTTTCCCCAGGGCGAAGTGAGGCAATGTCTCGTCCATGCCTAACGCTGAAGCACGTCGCACGATGCCGGGACCGCTGGAGGTCGTTGAGATCGAGCGCACCTTTCTGCGCGAAGTCGGTAGCGTTTTCTGGTTCATTATGAACACGTTGCAGGAAACCATGGAGCGCGTGCAGCAGGGGCGCGCCCCATTTCGCGCAGCCAGCTTTTTCCGCGAGAGCGTTCGCGCCGGTGTGGATTCGGTTCCGCTGGTAGGGCTGGTCTGCTTCTTTCTCGGGCTGACGATGGCGCTATTGACGGGCTATCAGCTGCAACGCTTCGGAACGGAACGGCTAATTCCGGGCCTGGTGGCCATAGCTTTTACCCGTGAACTTGGTCCGCTGATCACGGGGATTATGGTCGCTGCGCGCATCGGCGCCGCGTTTACGGCGGAACTGGGCACAATGCAGGTCAACGAAGAAGTCGAAGCGATTGAGGCCATGGGCATCGGCCCGTTGCGATTTCTCGCCGCGCCGCGAATGCTTGCGCTGTTTCTGCTGACGCCGTGTCTCTCCACGGTTGCAAACCTTTCAGCCGTATTTGCGAGTAGCCTGGTTTGTAAGGTGTATTTCAGCATCGCGTTTCCGTATTTTCTCGATCTGGTGAAAGATTCGCTGCTCATTCGCGACATCATCACTGGGATATTGAAGAGCTTCATGTTCGGCTTGCTCATCGCCGCGATCGCCTGTTACCGGGGACTCACTGTGAAGGGTGGAGCGGCTGGAGTCGGCACCAACACGACCTCCAGTGTGGTCACCGCGATCACTACCGTGATCGGTTTCGACACAGTCTACAATGTCATTTACACGAACTTCTATCCGACGTGAGCACGCCGTCGCACATGGTTGAGCTGCGCGATGTGCACATGCAGTTCGAACAAAAGCAGGTGCTCGAAGGTGTCTCACTTGACGTGCAACCGCAGGAGCGACTGGTCATCATGGGCCAGAGCGGAAGTGGCAAAAGCACAATTTTACGCCTGATCCTTGGCATACTTCGACCGGATGCCGGCTCGATTTTTTTCAAACACTTTGAGATTAACCGCCTGAAGCGCAGAAAACTTCAACAGGTGCGACAGCACATCGGGATGGTTTATCAATATTCGGCGCTGTTAAGCTCGCTCACAGTTCGCCAGAATGTGGCGCTGCCGCTGGAGGAGCTTACCGACAAATCGCGGAACGAGATCGACAAGATCGTTGACGAAAAACTCGACCTTGTAGGAATGCAGGACACAAAGGACCTACTGCCGGACGAACTCAGCGGCGGAATGCGCAAACGCGTGGCCCTTGCACGCGGCCTCGTGCTCGAGCCCGAGTTGGTCCTGCTGGACGAGCCTTCAGCGGGACTCGACCCGGTCATTGCCACGGTTGTTGACGAATTGATTATCAGCCTCACTCAGAAATCGAAGGCGACCTCCATCACGGTGACACACGAAATGGAGAGCGCCTTTCGCATCGCCACGCGAATGGCTATGCTATACGAGGGAAAGATCATTGAAGAAGGCGAACCCGAAAAATTCAAACAATCAAAGAATCCAGTGGTCGCACAGTTCTTGAGCGGCAGCACGGAAGGCCCGATTCTAGAAGGCTCACTCGATGCAATTAGAAAGAAATGAAATCCTGACCGGCCTCCTGGTGATCGGCACGATCGGAGTGATCGCGTTCCTGCTGGTATTGCTCGGCGCGCCAGGATTGTTTCGGCCGCTGGTCACCTACGGGGTATACTTTGATAACGCCGGGGGAATTAAACCGGGCGCGGTGGTGATGCTGGCAGGCCGCAAGATTGGTCAGGTCCAGAAATTGTATTCGCCACTAACGCCTGCCGAAGAGAAGCAGGCGCAGCAAGCGGCGGCTGCTATGCACCCGTCCGAACCGAATGCAAGCCCCTCCCCATCTCCGCGATTCGAGGCCCGCGTTGATGTGCAGGTGGACAAGAACGCCAGGCTTTACCGCGACGCCAAGGCTCAGATGATACAACTCGGTTTGTTAGGCGACATGGCAATCGATTTCACTCAGGGAACGCAAGAGTCCGGTCGCGCAAAAGACGGCGACAGGTTTGCAGGCGAACGCACACCCGATCTCGGCGAAGCCGCGGCAAAAATGCTGGAGGTCATTAAACCGGTTGCCAATGAAGCAACGAACACCATGAAAGACCTTCAGAACACCGCCCAAAATCTCAATCGTCTCACCGACGAAAACTCCGAGCTGAATCTCGCTCTCACCCACTTCAAGACGTTCGGCGAACATCTCTCCGGTCTAACCGCAACCGACAGCGCGCTCTCGCATTCGCTCACCAACATTGAAAAAATCAGCACCAGCCTCACCGAGAACGACAACATCGAGGTTACGCTGCGAAACCTGCGGAATTCGTCCGACAAACTGAAAGTCGCGGTGACCGATCTCGAGCCGGCTGGCGAAAACATCAAGCAATTCAGCGAGACAATAAAAACTCAGCCGTGGCGTCTGATCTGGCCCACGACCAAGAAATATCCCGAAGCATCACCCACACCCGCAATCGCCCGCCAAGGAACAATCACCGTCCGGAAAACGGCCAAGGCAAAACCCCGTGCACGCGCTACTCCCAGCTCGCGCACGAGCAGCCGATAACGTAATTCGCGCAACAGCGAAGTCGCGGAAGTGCTGTTGCAAACTTACTGAAGGTGTAAAGGCCTAATATTGATCAGGCCCACTCCCGGCCATCTTTTCGAGGTCCTGATTATGTTTCTCGTTGGCCTCCTTGATGTGATCTACGCTTTTCCTGAGCCTTTTTACATCGTACCCGACGAGATCTGCCGCCTCCAAGGGCTTTGTGCTTCCACGTGTGCCTTCAGAATTCGGATTTGTGGCGTCAGTCTTCTTTTCACATCCGGATGAAACCAACATCGTCGCGAAAATCATTGCGACGAACATTGAGCGACGCGGGGTTTCCATAAGCCTAACGAGAAAGCAGTTCATAAACTGGCTTGTTATCAGCGTAGACCTGCGCATGGCGGAAGCTCCGAATCCGGCCTGTAAACTGGAACGGCCGTGCCTCTGGCTGCTGAGCAGAGGTGCTATCGGCCATGAGTGTTAAGGCCTAACCAGGGTTATGCGGAATTTTTTGGGCAAATTCCATTATAAACGCACGGTTTACGACCGTGAGGCCACACTGTTTTGCGAGTCGACTCGAGCTATGGTCCGTAGCTTTTGGTGAATTTCTTTCGCGATTCTGTCTCGGGCTCCGATGGCGCGAGAGGTGCAGATTGCTCCGGAGCGCTTGATGCCGGTTGTTCCGGCGGTTGCGACGGGGGCTCAGGCGATTCTGGCTGCAGGCCGCGTCGCGGTTGAGTCGCGCCCGACGCTTCCACGTATGCCATCTGCAAATTGGAAACGGCGTTGCGCAAGACCGTCGTTTCTTCATTCGTGAGGTTGCCGCGCGTTTTTTCCTGAATCATTTCGAGCTGGTCGATGAACATCCGCGCGAGGTCCAAATTGATTTCAGCTTCGCCGGTTTTTGGATTTGGAATTTGACCGAGGAACAGCGCAGCGTTTTGCGCGTGCATCATCACGAATTCGATGAACCGCTGGGTCATCTCACCGGTTTGAACAGTTTTTTGGACTTCAGGCATATCGAGAAGTGACGTGTGATCAGTTTAGTCAGCATATCATAAACGGGTTCTCTCGTCACTTGCCTGCCCGCCGTAGCGATAGCGAAGGCAGGTCACTTTTTCTCGGGCTTGCCTGCCGCAGCGTTCGCGGAGGCGGGTGGCTGGACCGTTGCCAAAACATACGGTTGATCGCGAAAGTATTTCGCAGCCACTTTTTTAATGTCATCGAGGGTCACGGCATTTACGTTGTGCTCGAGTTGCCTGTAATAATCGAAGCCGAGGCCGTAAAGCTCGTCGAGCGCGCAGTGATAACCAAAAGCATCGTTGCTTTGATTGGCGATCTCTTGTTGGCCGATCAATTTCTTTTTCGCGCGCTGTAACTCCACAGGGGTAAGACCCTCGTTAGCGAGCTTGTGAATCTCATCGAGGAACGCGGCTTTCACAGGCTCGATCTTCTGCGGATCGGTTCCGAGATAAAACGCAAACAGTCCCGGCACGAGCCCCTGCATCTCGCTTGCGCCGACGTAATAGGCCAGACCCATTTGCTCGCGAATACGAATGAAGAAACGCGATCCAAGATCGCTGCTCGCCTCATCAATCAGTTCGAGCGCGTAGCGATCCGGGCTGGACAGGCTCGCGCCGCGAAAGCCGACCATGACCACACCTTGCGCTTTGTCTTTGCGGCTTTCGACGGTCTCCGATTTGCTCAGCGGCATGGACGGTTTCGCATCCGTCAAAGCAAGCGCGCCGGGTTGCATTTTTCCGAGCGTTTGCTCGATGAGTTGCTTTACCTCGGCTGCTTTAACGTCGCCGAAGACGTAGATAACACCGTTCTTCGCGACTATGTAACGGTCGCGAAAGTCGACCAAATCTTTTTGTGTAAGGTGCTGCACAGCTTCGACGGAGCCGTTCGTACGCAAAGCGTATGGGTGCTGCGGAAAAAGCGCCTGGCGCATGATGTTGCGTGCGACGCTAGTCAATTGTTCTTCCTCCTGCTGGATCGCGGCGATCTGGATTTCTTTTTCGCGCGTAACCGCTTTCTCAGGGAACGTGGCGTTGAGCAACACGTCCGAGAGCAGGTCCAGGCCCAATTTCACATCCGGCTTCATGACATCGACCGACACGCTGAATGAATTGTTGCCGGCGTCACTCGAAATGGAACCGCCTACGGACTCGAGCTCAGTCGCAATTTGCTCGGCAGTACGCGTTTTGGTTCCCTTCAACAGCACTTTCGCCATCAACCGCGTAACGCCGTTGTCCTGTGGATTTTCAGCGAGCAGACCACCGCGAAACACAGCGCCCATTCCCACGAGCGGCAACCGATGATCTTCACGCACAAGCAATCGCAGTCCGTTTGAGAGCTCGAATTTTTGAATCTCACCCGCCGCGGCGGGTTTCACGGGCTCAGTTTTGCCGCGCAGAGAGCCCTTTGGATTTAACGAGACGACAGTCAGGTTGTTCTCGGTCAGATACGTTCTGGCGACGCGTTTGATGTCGTCGAGCGTCACTTTCTGAACCGCATCCAGGTATTCGCGACTAAAATTCAGATCGCGCGTGAGCAACCAGTTCGAACCGATGTCCGAAGCCTGACCGCGCATCGTGGTCAGTGCACCAAGATGCTGACTGAGCGTGATCTTCTTCGCCTTTTCTAATTCATCCTTGGTCACGCCGGTCTGTTTCACCTCATCAAGGATTTGCAGCGCTAATTGCTCGGCAGCTTCGCGCTTCTTCGGGTCGAGAGTTGCGTCGATGCCAAACAAGCCGGGATCGCCCGGCGTGTAAGAAAACGCCGATATATTAAATGCAAGACCAGTTTCTTCGCGCACGCGCCGATAAAGCCGTGAGCTGCGCCCATCGCCGAGAATAGTCGAGAGCAGATCGAGCGCGGGAACGTCCGGACTCGTGACTTCCGGGATGTGCCAGGCCATCGCGAGATGCGTCAACTCCGTCGAAAATTCCCGGTGTATTTCTCGCCGGCCAAGTTGTGATGGTTCTGACGGAATGAATACCGGCTTCAGCGATTTCTCGGGATACGGTTTGAACAGATCCCCCAGTTGTTGCCGCACTTTTTCCGCGTCCACATCGCCGACAACCACAAAGGTGAGATTGTTCGGCACGTACCGCGTTTTGTAATACTGCATTACCTGCTCTTGAGTCAGTTGGTTGTAGATCTCCAGTTCACCTATGACTGGAAACCGGTAGGGATGTCGCTGATACGCCGTCCCAAAAAGGAGCAAGCTAGCCATGCGATCGGGGTCATCCATGCCCATGGCGAACTCGCGCCGGATGACTTCCTGCTCTTTTTTGTATTCGTCCGGCGGCAAGGTGGAATTCATCATAGCGTCACTCAACACCTCCAGCGCCGTGCCAACGCCATCCTTCGGCACATCGATCCAAAAAACCGTCCGATCGAAAGAGGTATAGGCGTTGATGTAACCGCCGACGTCCTGGATACTCTGCGCAATCTGATTGGCAGACCGTGTTTTCGTTCCTTTGAACAGCATGTGCTCGAGAATGTGGGACAACCCGGCGCCGAGGTGCTGGTCCTCATCGATGCTTCCCGTCGCGCACCACGCCTGCAGGCTCGCCACCGGCGCGCCGTGGTCTTCCTGCACGATGACGGTCAACCCGTTCGGCAAAATCCATTTTTGCGCCGTGCTCGGCGGAAACGCAATCAGGGCCGACGGTTCAGGTGGTGCAGCCTTCAAATTGAGCATGGGAAATAATAGAGCCGCTGCGAGAAAACTCGCTACTGGGATGCGATACATTGTTGGAACATTTGATTACTAAGCGTTGTTGAGTGATCACCCCGCGGTGATCAGGTAACTGATGACCGACACCCAAAGTGAAATTTTCGTTCAATTCACCTTGGCAGAATTCACTTGCTCGATGTGGCTGGCTTTGGCGCGGGCAATTGCGCCGGCTTTTTCGCACTTTCCGGCTTTGCCGGTGCGAACGGTCTCACAAACGCCTCTTCGAAATTGTAAACGTTTTTGAAATCTTCAATCGAATCCTGCTCGGTTTTTCCGAAAACGCCGGCGGCGATCAGATTAAAAACCATGTGCCCGATATCTTCGCAAGAACGGACGCCCCAGCTGTCGAACACTGTCATGACCATCGGGCCAAATTCCTTGAGCGCGTACTGACGGACGCCATCGAGCAATTCCGGCCCGGTCACATGACGCACGCTGACTCCCTTGATTTTCTTTTGCTGCTTCGTGGTGAAGTCGAGCGCGTCGCGCAAGAAGACATACCCATCCCGCTGATAGCGGGGATCGTTAGCTACAATCGAGTCGAGAGCCTCGGCGAATCCAATTTTTTGCATCAACGGAAAACACGCGCGTTTCGAACGCGCTGTCTAAGATAATCGGCAACGGAAAACCGGCAACTGTCAAGAGTGTGTCAGCCAGGGATGAACACCTATCAGGAAGTTGCAACCAATCGTGTTCGTCCTCCTGCTCCTCCTGCTCGTGATCGAAAAATACGTTTGTTCGAGGAGGAGGAGAACGACAACGAGAAGGAGATGTTAGGAAGCGATGCTAATTTTGGAACTGATCCTCCAACGCGTCGACGTAAACTGAGAGCGGATCGTGCCGCCGTGGAGCCGGGACTTGCGATTGATCCACGGCCCTGAGGTAGCCGGTGAAGTTGCCGCTGCCACTGTTCATTTGTGTCGCCTCGAACCAGTTCATGTAATCGTCGATCTCGCTCATCCGCGCGGCGAGCTGCTGTCGAATAAGCTCGAGATTGGACAGACGCTTCGATACTCCCCTTCGCTTCCCGCGGGCAAGCAGCGCAACGATTTCCTGGTATTCACGCCCAATCGGTCGCAGCACCGGATTCGTTAGGGGAACGAGGAACATCAAATCGCGTTTCAACTGATCGAGCGCCATCCTCTCGCTAGCCGAAGGTTTGTGCTGTGCAAGTTCTTGCAACTTCACCGGCTTCACCGGCTTGTTGGGTTCGGAAATTTTCACGCTTAATAATTCATCGAGGCGATGCTCACTTTCGGCGAACGTGAGTAGTCGAAATGTCTGGAGAGTTTTCAAGCGATTCAACGCCAGCTGCCACGTTCTCTCTGCATCATCGGCGAGTAACGGAAACTGCACCTTTAAATCCGCGATCGGATCATTTGAAGAGTCGGATAAGTGATCGATGTATTTCGCCAACTGCGCTCCCCCGTTTTTCCAATCCAGTAGCATTTGCAATAGCGCAAAAGCATATGCGCGGTAAAGCGTGCGACCCGTAGAATCGAGAAACCCGGGACGCTGCCGAAGAAATTTCTCCAGTGGCGGAGGCTTCTCCGTGTTGGCAATTGCTTCGATTAGCGGACCACGATCGCGTCCGGGCGCAAGAGCGAGCGCGCCGTCAATCAGCCAATCGGGCGGCTCAACCAGCACTACGCCCGCAGTGATGTGCGGTTGTTTGCGATAAATCATTTCGAGCAAAATCGCGCGGAGCAGTTCCCGTTCGACCACTGAAACATCGAGGTTTTTCGAAATGGTCAGGTCGAGTTGCAGCTTGATGCCGAAACCGGTTTGACTGAATCGGAGATCCGCCGCCGGAATCTCGGGAACATTTGCCCGTTGCGGTTGCAGGTTGACTACGACAGGCGTCTTCCAGTCGTCGCGTTGCCGCAATAAAGAGAGAAGGTTGGTTTTCGTCTGTTCGGCGAGACCAGATATTGCGCCGCGCACCTTCGCGTCGGCGCCGTAAATGACGAATTGCCGCGACGGACTCGTGCTGTGTTCGGGCTGCGCACCATAGGTCAATTGCCAGTGGGCGATAGCGACCAGAACAATCGCGAACCGTTTCATCTAGCGCGGCATGATAGCGGCAGTAGCTGCGCGCTGACCAGCAGCAATTCTGCGCGCAATGGCCTTTCTGATGGGTTCTAATTAGCACCTGTTACCGCTCCCTCGCGACGCATCCGCGATCCCGCGGAGGCACGAATCTGAGAGAGAATGATAACAGGAGGAAAAGAATGAAAACCAGAGGCTTAATTTTCGTAAGTTGCTTGGCTGCAGGCGCGTTGATTGCGTCGCCTGCAATGGGTAAGCCGGCAAAGAAATCTTCGGCGTCGACGTCAAGACGAGTGGCTCCGCAAACGACACAGGTGACGCGCCATAGTCAAAACCAAGTGACACGCCATAATCAAAACGTAAGTCCTCGCATGGGCAACACCCGCAACTATGGCACCCGCTCTTACGCGGGCCGCCAATACACCGAGACACGTTACTACGGCGGTACACGATATTACGGGACCCGTAACTATTATGGGGGTGGATACGCTTACCCGAACTACGGGTATTACTCGGGTTGGCCGTACTCGAGCTGGGGCTACGGAACGTCAGGATATTACCCGTACTCATATTACGGCGGTTATCCGTACAGTGGTTACAACAACTACTACTCGTATTACGGCGGTTATCCGTACAGTAGTTACAGCAACCGCTACTCGTACTACACGCCAACCTACAGCTATAGCGGATCAACGGTTGCAGCTGTCCAGCAGCGCCTTGGCCGACTCGGCTACTACCACGGCGCAGTCGACGGAGTCATCGGACCGCAGACGCGCAACGCCATCGCGGCTTTTCAAAGCAGAAATGGCATGGCGGTGGATGGGACGATTAACCGACCGCTGCTTAACAGTTTGGGGTTAGCTTAGTCTCGAACAACAAATAAATCGGTATTCGACCGGCGGACGTCGCACTAAGGAGCGAGCCGCCGGTCGTTTCTTTTCCCTCAAAAATCGCCACGCAGCGGCATTTTTTCTCATCTCGCAAAAAAATAATGCGACTTTAGGCGATCTGCGGTGTCTAATCCGACAGAACCCTACTCATATGTATAATTCAAAGCTCTTCGTTTCTGGAATTTGTCTTCTTGTTTTAACACTTGCTACGCCAATGACCAGCGAGGCTCAGCGCGGTGGTGGCGGTCGCGGCGGTGGCGGCGGCCACTTCAGCGGTGGAATGGCACGCGGCGGTTTCTCTCGCGGCGGAATGGCCCCCGGCGGATTTCGTGGCGGAATGGGCCCTGGGGGCGCCCGTTGGGGCGGTGCTAATTGGAACCGTGCCGGCGCCTGGAACGGCCGCAACTTCGCCGGCCGTAACTTCAATGGCCAAAATTTTGCTGGCCGTAACTTCAATGGCCGCAATTGGAGCGGTCGCAATAACTGGCACGGAGGTAGTTGGAATAACAATTGGAGAAATTCGAACGGCAGATGGTGTTGGTGGAACGGCAACAGGTGGTGCTTTCCCCGGAACAACGTCGTGTTCATTGGCAGTTTTGGCTTCCCATGGTGGTGGGGTTGGGGCTGGGGCCCTTGGGCAGGCTGGGGCGGAGGCTGGGGCTGGGGCGGAGGCTGGGGCGGCTACGGTTACTACGGCTCCGGTGATCCTTACTACGGCGGCGGCTACCCCTATTATGGCTATGGAAATGGATACGGATACGGCAACGGATACGGTGCGGAGATGCAGTACGGAAGCTACGGAAACAGCAGCCAATCCAGAGTCGCCGAGTTGCAACAGCGGCTGTCACGTGCCGGCTATTACCACGGGTCCATCGACGGAGTCTTGGGACCGAAGACGCGGGCCGCAATCCGAGCATACGAGCAAGAGCACGGTGACGTAGGCTAACCGGCGTCATGCTGGTCACGCAGCCGGTCAAGAAACTGCACTACTCTTTCGGTTGATTGGCCGGCGGTTCTCGCGGGGAGAGAGGGGAGCGGACCGCCGGTCGCCTTTTGCAACGTGCGCAAGGGGCAGTTCCGACGTATAATCGCGTGGGATGTTGCGTCTGGGATCGCTCACCGCCATTTCTCTGCTGCTCGCTACCGCAGCTTCGAGTCAAACAACTTCGCGGAAGTCCCTTCCCACCGAGCCGCTCGAGAAATACGATAATCCCCCAGCGCTTGCGGCGCCGATACTAACGATTTCGCCAGCGTTAGTCTCACACTTCGGTCCGTACACAAGCTATCAAGTTAACGTCGACGCCAACGGCAATAACAGAATTGGCGACGCTGCGAATGAGCCATCGATTTGCATTGATCCCACAGACGGAAACAAGATGAGCATTGGCTGGCGACAGTTCGATAGCGTTGCTTCGAACTTCCGTGAGGCAGGTTTTGCATACACGACGAACGGCGGCACGAGGTGGATCGTTCCCGGCGTTCTGCAAAACAATGTCTTCCGCAGCGATCCCGTTCTGAACTCCGATACCGTCGGCCGTTTTTTTTATCTGAGTCTTTTGCAGAACTTCTTTGACGATTTATGGCGATCAATTACCGGCGGTCAATCATGGGCCAGTGTAGGACCCGCAGATGGCGGTGATAAACAATGGTTCACAATCGATAACACCAACAGCTCCGGGCACGGCTTTCAATATCAGAGCTGGAGCACCGATGGAAACAACTACGGAGGCAGACAGTTCACTCGCTCCACAAATGGCGGATTGAGTTGGATGGATCCGATCAACATTCCGAATTCTCCTGCGTGGGGCACCTTGGATGTCGATTCTGACGGCAATCTTTTTATTGGCGGCGTGAATTTGACCACTAATCGGATTTGGTGTGTTCGCTCTAGGAATGCAAAAAACGGAGCTGTGATTCCGACGTTTGACCAAAGCACGGCCGTGAACCTTGGCGGCGACATCGTTTCCAGCGAGGCAATCAATCCGGAAGGACTAGTGGGCCAGGTTTTTCTCGCCGTCGATCGCTCGGGCACGAACACAAACAACAATGTCTACATGCTCGCGAGTGTTCAGCCATCCGGTTTTACTAACGGCAGCGACGTGATATTCGTCCGCAGTACAGATGGCGGCAGAACATTTAGCGCGCCGCGCCGGATCAATGACGATCCAGTTAACCACTCGAAATGGCATTGGTTCGGCACACTCTCGGTCGCGCCGAACGGGCGAATCGATGTCGTCTGGTTAGACACACGAAACGCTGCGAACAACACGGATTCGCAGCTTTTCTATTCCTACAGCATGGATGGCGGACGCAGCTGGTCGCCGAACGTCGCGGTGAGTAATTCCTTCAGCCCGTTTGTCGGCTACCCGAACCAAGACAAGATCGGCGATTACATCACCGTCGTTTCGGACAATGCCAACGCCAACGTTGCGTATGCGGCTACGTTCAACGGGGAAGAAGACATCTACTATGTCCGCATTCCGCCAGTAGTGCCGGTCACGGATTTTAACAGTGACGCCCATTCAGACTATCTCCTCTACAACTCCAGCACTCAGCAGACGGCGATCTGGTATTTGAATAACAATGTGTTTATCGACTCGGCATTCGGTCCCAATCTTCCTGGCGGCTGGCAATTGGTAGGTGTGGCGGATTTTAATCGCGACGGTCACCCGGATTACCTGTTGTACAGTCCAGTGACGCACCAGACGGTGATCTGGTACATGAACAACAATGTGCACACCGGCTCTGCCACTGGGCCGACTCTTCAGGGGGGCTGGA
>Ga0306920_100006595_pt1 | contig 15182 bp, 17 predicted proteins | sample flu12Cox44000170_FD_204666 | JGI IMG/M metagenome (GOLD analysis project Ga0306920, IMG submission 204666) | Lab enrichment of tropical soil microbial communities from Luquillo Experimental Forest, Puerto Rico - flux4day.12C.oxic.44.000.170 (v2)... | ecosystem: Environmental > Terrestrial >... | reverse complement strand
TCCGGAAATCGCGCACTTGACTTTGTGTTCTTTGGCTACCTCCTCCATGCGCGCCGCGATATTAATCGTGGTGCCATACACCCCGATCGCACGCTTGGTGTCGCCCTGCTCGCTGACCACGACCTCGCCGCCATGGATCCCGATCCGGAAGGAGGGGACGACGTTGAACTGCTCGAGGTACTCGTGCCGTTCTCTGGCAATGGTAGCGAACACGGCGTCGATTGCCCGCAAGATCCTGTTGCCTCTAATCGCCTCGCGCCAATCCCACAGCGCAATCAAGCCGTCGCCCTTGTATAGGTAGATTTCGCCGCCGTGGTCGGTGATCGGCTTGGAGATATCGAAGAGGAACTTTCCGACCATGGCCTTTGTGCGAACCGCCCCCAGCTCTTCGGCGAGCCCGGTGGAATTGTTGATGTCGAGAAAGACGAGAACCTTCTCTTGCAGCACCGGCCGGTGATACGTGCCGAGAGTGAGGTGAAAGAGGGTCTCGATGCCGATGAAATGAATGGTTCGCATTACGACGATGCCGATGACTGAAAAGGCGATGACTACCGGGAGGATTATCGGCAATTTGTCATAGGGTACACCGCGGCCGTAAAACGGCAGAAGCAATAAATGAGTAAAATGGATGGCGACAAGGAAGAGTATGACCACGACGATTGTGTAGACGACGATCGCACGCAGCGGATGAATGCTGCGGATCCAACGTCCGCGCAGGCTTTGAACATAAAACTGCTCGAAAAGGCCCACCCCGCCGCCGACAAAAATGGCATCGAGGACGGCGAAGGTGACAGGACGCCCGCTGGCGCTCGCCGCAAACCCGGCGAGCACCGCAAAGATCACCACCGCCAACAGAATCGAGGTCAGCTTGCGACGGTTGGAAATCGACAGCGGAACGAGGGCAAGGCGCATCGGAAATCGCGAGCGTCTATTTCTGCCGGGAGAATGGCGTGAAACCGTCGTGGTTCGGCATCTGCGCTTTAGGCAATGTCTGCGCGTTCATCACGGCACCTTCTTCGACGATACCGTTTAGCCGGAGAATGTAGGCGCAAACCGCGTAGACTTCGTCGTCGCTGAGGGATTTGGGCGCATTGAACGGCATTGCGCGCCGCGTGTAATCGAACAATGTCGTCGCGTAAGGCCAGAAGCTTCCAACGGTCTTCACGGCAGGCTGGTCCCCAGTCAAAGTGCCGAGCCCCCCGACTAATTGGTCGTTGGGTTTGCCTGCTCCCTTGTCGCCGTGGCAGGGGAGGCACTTTGCCGCGTATACCGCCTCACCCTGTTGCGGGGTTCCGTTGCCGGGAGGCAGACCGGCGCCGTCCGGCTCGATGCTGATGTCCCATAGGGCGATCTCTTCGGGCGTGGCTGGGCGCCCTAGGTCAGGGGTCTCAGCCAGTGCCCCGGTCGCCAGCAAGAGCATGGCCGACGCGGCTATCGAGCTCCTAGGCGTAGACATTGCGGACGTCCCCATGCTCGCCGATCCCCCAGCTGGTAATTCCGTTGAAATGATAAAACGTCTTGGCGCCGCGATCGGCGAGCAACGCGGCACGCGTCGGCTGGACATACCCGGAGCTGTCCGTCGCACGGCTTTGCAATACCGCGGGACCGCCGTCCCACCGCCACGGCAGGCGGAAGCGGGTCAGCGCCTTTGGCAAGACCGGCTCCTGCAGGGCCGCGGCGGCCCAGCTCGCGCCGCCGTCGGCAGAAACCTCGACGCGCCTGATCTTGCCGTAGCCCGACCACGCCAGGCCAGAAATCTCGTATAAGCTGGCGCCCTTTAACGTTAAGCCCGGCGAAGGAAAGGTGATTACCGATTTGGCTTCGATCGGGAAGACAAATTGCAAGGACTTTCCGCTGGGCAACAGGATCGTATATTTCGAAGTCTCGTCTTTTGTCAGAGTCGGGCCCGCGGTCACTTTGATCCGCCGCAGCCATTTGACATTCATGTTGCCTTCATAACCCGGCAACAGCAGCCGCAGTGGATAGCCGTTCGACGGGCGCACGCGCTCGCCGTTCTGGTAGAGCGCCACCAGCGCTTCGTCGACCGCTTGCATCGGGATGCTGCGGCTCATGCCGGCGGCGTCGGCGCCCTCGGCGAGCAGCCACTGTGCGTGCGGCTCGATACCGGCCTCCTCGAGCAGCAGCGCGAGCCTGACACCTGTCCATTCGGCGCAGGACAGGAGGCCGTGGCTGGCTTGCAGGTCGAGCTGCGGCGGCTCCTTCTGGTAGAGCGCGCCGGTGTTGCCGCCGCACTCGACGAAGGCGATGCGGGTCTCCATCGGATAGCGGGCGAGCGCCTCCAAGGTGAAGACCAATGGCCGCTTGACGAGACCATGGATCAACAGCCGGTGAGCATCCGGGTCGATGTCAGGGATGCCGGAATGGTGGCGCTCGAAATGGAGGCCGTTCGGGGTGATCGTGCCGTTGAGCTGCTGCAGGGGTGTGCGTGACGCACCGGTGCCGGTCGTGCCCGGAGCGCTCGCGAACTTCCTGACGACCTTTGCCTCGAACCGGGAGGGTTGCCCGTAACCGGTAAACGGCGAGCCCGGCTCCCGCATCCACGATTCGACCGAGAGCTCCCCGGCGCCCAAAGCGGGCCGCCCAGCGGCCAGCCCGACAATTCCCGCGCCGCCGGCAAGCAGAGCCCGGCGATCTAGAAGCCCGTTTCCCGCGGCTGCTTCGGTGCCGCTCCCTGTCGATTGCCTTCTCTTCATCGCGCCCCTCCGCGCCACTCTAGCGGCGGGAGCATGCCGCGGGATGCGGCGGCGCGCAAACACGCGTGCCGGCGGAGCGCTATTCGACAGTTGGCGCTCGCGGAGGATCGATGCATTGTTGCCGGCCAGACGGATCGAAATGGGAGTGGGATGTGTCATTTTGGTTGCCGATTGGCGGGCGGCGATGCGACTGAGCGTCGTGACTTTTTTGCGGCCGAGTACCGAGCCGCGCGACCGGCCGCTCGGCCGCATCGTCGATTACGCCCGCCGCATTGAAAAGAAGGGGTTTCCCGGGATCTGGGTCACCGACTCGCTCGGGCGCGGGTGGCCGACTCTCGACCCGCTGGTCGCACTCGGGGTGCTGTCCGCAGCGACCGAACGGGTCGAGCTCGGCACCGCGGTGCTGCAAGTCTCATTGCGCAACCCGATCGAGCTCGCGCATCGTGTGCAATCGGTGCAGGCGGTGTCGACCGGCCGCCTGCGTCTCGGGGTCGGCAGCGGATCGACGCGGGCCGATTTCGATCTTCTCGGCGCCGATTACGACAAGCGTTTCCGCACCTTAATGAGCTCGCTGGAAACGATGCGCCGGGCCTGGCGCGGCGAGGCGGTTAACGGCGGCGTGCTGTCGCCCTGGCCAGGCTGCGAGGGCGGCCCGCCGGTGTTGCTCGGCGCCTGGCGCAGTCCGCGCTGGATCACCTACGCCGCAAAGCAGTGCCAGGGCTGGATCGCTTCAGGCCTCTACAGCAGCTGGGAGGATCTCGAAACCGGCATGCGCCTCTACCGCGAGGCCGGCGGCACCAACGCCGTCCTCGCTAATGTCGTCGTCGATCTCAGCGGCCGGCCTGAAGCCGGCAGTCTTGCCGAGCGCGCCAAGGTGTCGCTCGTCTGCCTGCCTGACGATGCGCGCCAGCGGCTGAAGCGCCTAGAGCGGATCGGCTTCGACGAGGTGCTCGTTGTTTCGCCGGCCGGCGCGCTCGACGAGCTCGAGCGCGTCCGCGACTTTCTCTGACGGTCCTAGAGCGGGCTTTTAGTTGGGAGGAGAGCATGGACAAGGCACTGTCGGGCACCCGCATCATCGACATGACGCACAACCAGGCGGGGCCCGCCTGCGCCCAGATCCTGGCGTTTCTTGGCGCCGACGTGATCAAGCTCGAAGAACCTAAGGGCGGCGATGTCGCGCGCCGCAACATGCGCGACCAGCAGGACAGCGACAGCCTGTTCTTTTTATTGTTCAACGCCAACAAGCGCAGCCTGACGCTCAATCTGAAGACCGGGCGGGGCAAGGAACTGTTCAAGCAGCTGATCGCCAAAGCGGATGTGCTGCTCGAAAACTTCGGGCCCGGTGCGCTCGACCGTCTGGGGTTCGGGTACGACGCGCTCGCCAAGATCAACCCGCGGCTGATCTACGCGACGATCAAAGGTTTCGGCACCTACGGCCCTTATCGCGATTACAAGAGCTTCGAGCCTGTCGCGCAGGCGATGGGTGGCGCAATGAGCATTACCGGCTTTCCTGAGAACCCGCCGACCTTTGTAGTGCCGGCGATCGGTGACAGCGGTACCGGCATGCATATGGCGATCGGCATTCTGGCGGCGTTGCAGCAACGGCATACGACCGGCAAGGGGCAGCACGTCGAGGTGTCGATGCAGGACGCAGTCGTGAACATCATCCGGGTCAGCCTGCGCGACCACCAGCGCTTTGGCGAGGTCATGCCGCGCCGTGGCAATCAAATGGGGCGCGGTATCCCGGGCACGACCTATCCCTGCGCTCCGGGCGGCCCAAACGACTACGCCTTTATCACCGCGCAGCAGCAGATGTGGCCGGCCTTCACCGCGGCGATCGGGCGCCCCGAGCTGGCCACCGACCCCCGTTTTGCCCGCGAGGAGGCACGCTGGGAGAACCGAGCGGCGCTGAACGCGATCATCGAGGAGTGGACCGGGGCCCGAACCAAGCACGAGGTCATGCGCATCCTCGGCGCGGCGGGCGTGCCCTGCGGCGCCTGCCAGGACACCGGAGAGGTGTTGGCCGACCCGCATTTGAAGGCGCGCGAAATGATCCTCGACATCGATTACCCGACCCGCGGCACCTACAAGACCGTCGGCTGCCCGATCAAATTGTCGGATTCGCCAGCCGAGATCACGCGGCCGCCATTGCTCGGCGAGCACACGGAGGGGCTGCTCGGCGAGCTCTGCGGCGTCGCTCCGGAACAAGCAAAGCGCCTTCGCGACGACGGCGTCATCTGATGTCAACTTCCCCCTCTCCGCTCTTGAGGGCGGAGAGGGTCGGGGTGAGGTGGGGGATTCCAAAGCGCACTCTCACCTCGCCCTCCCACGCCTCCGGCGTGGGGCCCCTCCCTCTCCCCCCTCAAGGGTGGAGAGGGGTTGTTTTCAGCAGGGATACGAAACGATGATTGGCTGGAGAGCGCGACTGGGGTTTCTGCTGCCGCCGGGAAACCCGACCGTTGAGCCGGAAATGATCGCACTGGCGCCCGCGGGTGTGTCGGTGCATTTCCATCGCATGGCCGCGTACGGGGCGCCGGGCTCTCTCGAGGGCCAGGACGAACGCACTCGCACGATGATCGACCAAATCGACGGCAGCATCGAGCTGCTCGCATCGGTCGAGCCCAATGTCATCGTCGTGGCGCATACCGCGACGAGCTATTATCTCGGCCGCCAGGGCGAATCCGAGCTGCTCGGCAGACTGCAGAAAGCGACCGGCACACGCGTCACGACCGCTTTCGCGTCGGTCGTTCGCGCACTGGAGCGGCTCAACGTGCGGCGTCTGGCGCTCGGCACGCCCTATTCGCCGGAGACGACCTTGCAAGGCAAAACGCTCCTCGAAGCGCACGGCCTGCAGGTGGTCAATTTCAGCAATCTGCAGGGTGTCACCAATATTTACGACGAGACGGCGGAGCGGGCTTACGGCCTCGCACGGCTGGTCGACAGGGAGGACGCCGAGGCGGTCTTTCTCAGCGGCACCGGTATGCCGACATTGCCGGTATTGGAGCTGCTCGAGCAGGATTTGGGGAAACCGGTAATTTCGAGCGCGTCCGCGATGATGTGGCATGCGCTTCGGCTCGCCGGGGTGCGGCAGCTCATTCCGGGCCACGGGCGTCTACTGAGTATTGGCTGAATTCCCGAGGTCAAATATCATTTGCGGCGTGCTGAAGCCGGCAAGGGTGAATTCGCCGAGACCGGTGAAGTCGCCGGGACAATACCGCGCGAATTCGCCGGAGGCGAGGATCGCGCGCCCCAGCTGACTCGTCAGCTTTTCAATGCGTGCGGCACAATTGACCGCTGGGCCAATGCAGGTGAAGTCGAGCCGGTTGCCGCTGCCAATATTGCCGTAGAGCACATCACCGATATGCAATGCCAAACCGAACCGCAGTCCCGGCATCGCCGAGCTCGCGAGCGCAGCGATATTCACCCGCACCTGGCGTGCGGCAGCCAGGGCGCGCTCGCAGACCTCACTCTCGTTATCGGCGATCGCGAAGATCGCCAATAGGCCGTCGCCCATGAACTTCAACACCTCGGCGCCATGTTCGAGGATCACCGGCACCTGGCAGTCGAAATAGCGATTGAGCAGATCGATCATGACCCGCGGCGGCAGGCTGTCTGCGAGGGCGGTAAACCCGCGCATGTCGGACAGCCAAATAGCCGCATGGATTTCCTCGATATCGCCGCGCCGGATGTGCCCGGCAAGAATGCGCTCACCGGCATCATGCCCGACATAGGTGTCGAGCAGCATGCTCGCCATACGCCGCAATGCACGGACCTCGGCGACCCGCGCTAACGGCGTGATGATGGCCTCGATGCCGGCGATCTGCGCATCGGTGAAACCACCAGTCTCCCGCGTCGTGCACGTCAGCACATGTATGGTTCCATCGGTGAAGAAGAGTGGCGAGGCAAGATAATCCGTCACGCCTTCGGCTCGGAGTTCCTCTAGTATCGGAAAATCGAGGGGGCAATCCGGATCTGCCAAGCGGCGCCGGATCGCCTTTTCGGTGAGGTAGACCCGGGCGATCGTACTGTCGAGAAAATCGCTGCTTTCAAGCAATTCGTATGGCGCCTCCCGAACGTCGACCTCGGCACCTGGCCGCCACACAAATCGCCGCCCCATAACATTGGGGTGCAGGGTTCGCACGAACACCGCGACCCGCCACAGCGGAATGCCGCAGGCGACGAGGCGCTCGGACAATTGCGTCAACACCTGATGCGGCTGCGGCGCCGATCGGGCCCCGTCAATTAGCCAATCGGCAACTGCTCTGATCTCCCGGTAGGGCATCGCGAGCGAATTGATGGTTTCGACGTCACGGCTCATACTATGGGCATGTTGCCAATATGGGGAGCAAAATGGCGATAGAGGTGACGCCGCTCCACCCGACGCTCGGCGCCGAAGTGCGCGGCGTCGACCTGACCGGACGAGTGTCGCTCGAAGTCTTCGTCGAGATCGAGGCAGCGTTCAACCGCTACGGAATCCTCGTCTTCCCGGCGCAACCTGTGACCGACGAGCAGCAATTGGCCTTCAGCCGGCTGTTCGGGCCGCTTGAAGTCAATCCGAACTATGCCGGCACCAAGATGCGGTTGCGTCCCGATGTCGCCGATATCTCCAACCTCGATGCAGAGGGGCGGGTGCTGGCGCGCGACGACACTCGCAACCTGTTCAACCTCGGCAACCAGCTCTGGCACACCGACAGCTCATTCAAGCGCATCCCTGCGAAGTGCTCGCTCCTGTCCGCGCGCGAACTTCCGTCGTCGGGTGGGGAGACCGAATTCGCCGATTTGCGGGCAGCGTGGGACGCACTGCCGGGGGCGAGAAAGGGCGAGCTCGACGGGCTCGCCGTCGAGCACAGCATCTTTCGCTCACGTAGCCAGATCGGCTTTGGCGATTTCAACGACGAGATCTACCGCCAATTACCGCCCGTGCCGCAGGCGCTGGTGCGGCACCATCCGGCCTCCGGCCGCACCAGCCTCTACCTCGCCTCGCACGCCTCGCACATTAGCGGCTGGCCGGTGGAGGAGGGCAGGGCGCTGATCGAAGAATTGATCGCCTTCGCGACGAAGCCGCAATTCGTCTACCGGCACCACTGGACAGTCGGCGACCTCGTCATGTGGGATAACCGCTGCACAATGCATCGCGGCCGTCCTTACGACGAAACGCAGCGTCGCGTCTTGCACCGCACGACCGTGTCGGATTACGCGAATACGCTGGACCAGGAAGGACTGGTGGCAACCTCCGCCGCCTGATCCTCCGATCGCTTCGGGTGCGCCGGCCCGACCCGGAACCCCTCACGCAACGCGATGTTTGCCCGGTGAATTTCACTAACCAAAACGAGCCGCCGATGGTTTGGCGTGTATCGAAAATCGACCCGGCCACGAATGTCACCGCTAAGTCCGTCCTGGAGGCGTTCGAGAGCGCGCGCCGTTCCGGGCGCCCCTCGGTAGAATGCTACCGAGCGGGAGTGGCGGCGTGGCGGCGCGAGCATCCGGATCAATCTCCCGAATATGCGGCGAAGCAGGCAGTCGCGGTGATCCTCGCCACTCATGCGAAAATCCGGATCGAGGAATAGCGGATCGCTTGACAGAACAGGCGCCCTTCCTTCGGATAACCGGATGGCGGAGCCTGCAAATCCAGGCCGCGATAAGGCGGCCGAGCGCGCGGCGCGCGAGCAGCGTTTGGCCACGGCATTGCGCGACAATCTGAGGCTCCGCAAGGAGCAGGCTCGGGCTCAGCGGCGGCTCGGCGCGGCGCGCCCCAAGAAGGATGCGGGAGAAGACGGCGAGCCGCCGGCTTGAGCGACGCTTCGCTGTCCAGTAAAAGCACCCCCGACGGCGTCTTGACCGCCGATTGAATAGGATGCCGCCCCGAGCTGGGCGCGGCGCGGGCATCGAGGCGATGGACAAGATCTGCATCAACGGCGGCGTGCCGCTGGAAGGCGTTATCCCGATCGGCGGCGCGAAAAATGCCGCGCTGCCGCTGATGGCGGCATCCCTGCTGACGCCCGAAACACTGGTCCTGAGAAACGTTCCCGTCCTCGCCGACATTGCTACGATGGCAAACCTGCTGGTGCAGCACGGCGTCGCGGTCACGCGAGGCGGAGAGGGTGCCGAATCGGGGCATGTCGTCGAATTGTCGGCTGGGCACATCACATCGAGCACCGCGCCCTACGACCTGGTCCGAAAGATGCGCGCGTCGGTGCTTGTGCTGGGGCCGCTGGTGGCCCGCTGCGGCCGCGCGCGCGTGTCGCTGCCGGGCGGCTGCGCGATCGGCACCCGGCCGGTGGACCTGCACATCAAGGGGTTGCAGCGGCTCGGCGCCGAGGTGGAGCTGCGCGAAGGCTATATCGACGCACGCGCACCCAAAGGGTTGCACGGGGCTGAGATCGCCTTTCCGGCGGTCTCGGTCGGCGCTACCGAGAACCTGCTCATGGCAGCCAGCCTGGCAGAGGGCGAGACTCTGCTTATCAACGCCGCGCGCGAGCCGGAAATCACCGATCTGGCCGAGTGCCTGGTGGCGATGGGCGCGCGCATCGACGGTATCGGCACGGACCGCCTTCGGATCCTCGGCGTTCCGCAGCTGCACGGGACGATACATTCGATCATCCCGGACCGGATCGAAACCGGAACCTTCATCATGGCCGCCGCGGCGACGAACGGCGAGGTCAGGTTGACAGGGACACGCCTCGATCTTGTCGCCGCAGTCGCGCGCATTCTCGAAGGCGCCGGCGTCGAGGTGGCGGAAACCGACAGTGGGTTGACGGTGCGTCGATACGCCGAGCGCCTCGAAGGCGTCGACGTGATGACCGAGCCCTACCCGGGTTTTCCGACCGATCTGCAGGCGCAGATCATGGCGTTGATGACGGTTGCCACCGGTGCCTCGATGATCACCGAGACGATTTTCGAGAACCGCTTCATGCATGTCCCGGAGCTGGCGCGCATGGGGGCCAACATCAATGTGCATGGCGCCTCCGCGCTGGTGCGCGGCGTGCCTAAGTTGATGGGTGCACCGGTCATGGCGACGGATTTGCGGGCTTCGGTGTCGCTGGTCGTGGCCGGCCTTGCGGCGGCCGGGGAGACCGTTATCAACCGGGTCTATCACCTCGATCGTGGCTACGAACGGCTCGAGGAGAAGCTCGCCGGGTGCAATGCCCGGATCGAGAGGCTGCGGGATGGTGCCTGACGAAGGCGCGGCTCTAAGGCTGCGTGCGGAGGACGCCGAAGACTTGGCCGTGATCTCGGCCTGTCTGCAGGACGCACTCGTCGCGGTCCGTGATCTTGCCTATGTGCCCGAGGAGCGCAGCTTTCTGTTTGTTGCAAACCGATTTCGCTGGGAAAATGGGCTCCGCCCAACGCCCGGCGAGGTCCCCTATGAGCGGGTCTTGTGCGGTATCACGTTCAGCGAGGTGGCGGCCGCGTCCTACAGTGGGTTTCGCCGCACCAATGACGGCCGGATCCTGTCCCTCCTGGCGATTCGGGCTGAGGATCCGGCGGTCCATCTCGAATTTTCGGACGGCGCAGCGATCCGGCTCGAAGTCACCCGCATCCTGTGTCATGCGCAGGACCTCGGCGATCCTTGGCCGACACCGTGGCAGCCGCGCCATGACGTGGACGAAGTTTCATGACTGGCGAGCCGGGACCCGCCCGCGGCGATCCGTTGATCATGGCATTGCCGAACGGACGGATCCTTGGCGAGGTGATGCCGCTGCTGCGCCGGATCGGCATCGAACCCGAGCCCGCCTTCGACGACCCCGACTCGCGCCAGCTGCGATTTCGAACGAGCGATCCCGGCTTTGATTTGATCCGGGTGCGCAGCTTCGATGCCGCCACCTTTGTCGCGTTTGGGGCCGCCCAGCTCGGCGTTGCCGGCAATGATGTGCTGATGGAATTCGATTATTCGGAGATCTACGCCTTGCTCGACCTTGATGTCGGGCATTGCCGGCTCGCCGTCGCAGCGACAGCGGACGCACCCGGGCAGGCCGATATCGGGCGAGCGAGCCATGTGCGCGTTGCAACAAAATACCCCGAAGTCACCCGCCGGCATTTCGCCGCGCGAGGCATACAGGCGGAGTGCATCAAGCTCAACGGCGCGGTCGAGCTGGCGCCGCGCCTGGGCCTCTGCCATCACGTCGTTGATCTCGTACAGACCGGCGCCACCCTCGAGGCCAATGGCCTGATCGAGATCGAACCGATCGCTGAGGTGAGTTCGCGGCTGATCGTCAACCGCCCGGCGCTGAAGACCCGCCCTGAAGAACTCGGCGGCTGGATCGAGCGCTTCCGCGCAGCGGTTAACAGCAAAAGTCCCTCACCCGCCTCGCGGGGGAAGGGGGGGGCCCATCGTCTCAGCGATGGGAGGGATGAGGGTAGCAGCACCCTGGCGGGCGGGCGCCACTGATGCCGGTCACGCTTTCCACGCGCGACCCGGATTTCGAGGCGGCGTTCCGCAAGCTGCTCGCGGCGAAGCGGGAGAGTGCGGCGGATGTCGATGCAGCAGTCGCCGAGATCATCGCGGATGTCATCTCGCGCGGCGATGCGGCGCTGATCGATTATAACCGGCGCTTTGACTGGGTCGATTTCGCGGACAGCGGGCTGAGGCTGACGCTTCGCGAGATCGCCGATGGTGCTGCTGCGGCGTCTCCCGAGACCGTGACTGCGCTGCGTCTTGCGGCAGAGCGGATCGAGAGCTTCCATCGCCGCCAACTGCCCGCTCCCATCGACTATGTCGATGACGCGGGGGTACGGCTCGCCGCCCGCTGGCAGCCCATCGAGGCCGCCGGGCTCTATGTCCCGGGCGGCACCGCCGCGTATCCCTCCTCGGTTTTGATGAACGCGATCCCGGCAAAGGTGGCTGGGGTCGAGCGACTTGTCATGACCGTACCGACCCCCGGCGGTGTTTTGAACCCGCTCGTTCTTGCCGCCGCCGAAATGGTGGGAATAGGGGAGGTATACCGAGTCGGCGGCGCGCAGGCGATCGCGGCGCTCGCCTATGGCACGGCGACGATCGCGCCGGTCGATAAAATCGTCGGTCCCGGCAATGCCTACGTGGCGGCGGCCAAGCGACGCGTTTTCGGCAAAGTGGGCATCGATATGATCGCAGGACCCTCGGAGATCCTGGTCGTCGCCGATCGCTTGAACAATCCGGAATGGATCGCCGCCGATCTACTGTCACAGGCGGAGCACGATGACGCTGCGCAAGCAATCCTCCTGACCGACGACACTGATTTTGCCGCCGCGGTCGTAGCAGCTGTGGACCGGCACTTGGTGCAGCTGCCGCGAGCGCAGATTGCGCGCGCCAGCTGGCAGGCGCACGGTGGCATTCTCATCGTCGCCAACTGGGACGAAGCGCCAGCATTGATCGACCGGATCGCGCCCGAGCATCTGGAGCTCGCGCTCGACGAGGCCGACGCGCTGGCGGAGCGGGTGCATCATGCCGGAGCAATTTTTCTCGGCCGCCATACGCCCGAGGCGATCGGTGACTACGTAGCGGGGCCGAACCACGTTCTGCCGACGGCCCGCAGCGCGCGTTTCGCCTCCGGTCTCGGGGTTCTCGACTTCCTGAAGCGCAGCTCGATCGTGCGCTGCGATCCGGCGAGCCTCGCTGTGCTCGCTCCATCGGCGATCCGCCTCGCCGAGGCCGAGGGGCTGGACGCGCACGCCTTTTCATTGTCGATCCGGCTCGATCGGGCCGGTATGGGGTAACCCGAGACGCCATGGGCGAGAACGACGCCTCGCGCATCGCCGGCATCACTCTCGACGAGCATACCGTCGTCCGTCGCAGCCGGGACATCGAGCACGAGCGAGCCGTGGCGATCTTCGACCTTCTCGAAGAGAACCGTTTCGCGCCGGTTTCCGGGTGCAACGGTCCCTATCATCTTCATCTGTCGATCGAGGAGAACCGGCTCAACATCGAAGTCCGCTCCGCTGCGAACGGGTCGAACGAGACGATCGTGCTGCCGCTCGCGCCGTTTCGTGGCATCGTCAGGGACTACTTTATGGTTTGCGAAAGCTATTACGAGGCGATCCGCCGTTCGAGCCTCGTCCAGATCGAGGCGATCGACATGGGCCGACGCTCACTGCACAATGAGGGATCCACCTTGTTGATGGAGCGTCTTGCCGACAAGGTCGAGATCGATCTCGACACCGCGCGGCGCCTCTTCACCCTGATTTGCGTATTGCATCTGCGGGGGTAGCTGTGTGACGGGGCCGCCGTTCGTGCTCGCCTCCGCATCGCCGCGCCGCCTCGAGCTGCTGCGTCAAGTCGGCTTGGCGCCCGACTCCATCGACCCGCCCGATATCGATGAGACCCCGCGCCGCGGCGAGCTGCCGCCGGCATATGTCATGCGTTTGGCGGAGGAGAAGGCGCGGACGGTGATGCCGCGCCACCCCGGCGCCTTTATCCTCGGCGCCGACACCGTCGTTGCTTGCGGTCGGCGCATCCTGCCGAAAACCGAAGACGAGGCGAGTGCGCGGTCCTGTCTCGAATTACTGTCGGGCCGCCGCCATCGGGTACATGGCGCCATTACACTGGTGATCCCCGACGGCGGCTTGACGTCGCGCCGGGTCGACAGCCTGGTCGCGTTCAAACGCCTCAGCGAAATCGAGATCAGAGCCTATCTTTGCAGCGGCGAATGGCGAGGCAAGGCCGGCGGCTACGCCATTCAGGGGCGGGCGGCGGCATTGATCCGTTGGGTCAGCGGCTCCTACTCGAATGTCGTCGGGCTGCCGCTGTTCGAGACCGTCCAGCTGCTCGCCGGGCGCGGCTATCGACCCAATTGGATCGCCAACTGCTGATTTCTGTCGGGCTGGGCGAGTGGCGCGCGGCGCTGCTCGAACGCGGTGTGCCCGTCGAGCTCTACGTCGAGCGCGGCGACTACGGCTCAGTGGGAAGCATTCACCTCGGACGCGTCGTGCGGGTGCTGCCGGCCCTCGAGGCGGCGCTCGTCGATATCGGCGGCGACCGCCCCGCCTTCTTGCCGAACCGCGAGGTGGTGCCGCGTGGCAAGCAGCTCCACGAAGGCGAGCGCGTCATCGTGCAGATCCGCCGCGGGGCCCAGGGCGGTAAAGCGGCCCGCGCGACGATGAAGGCTCCCCCAACCCTAGCCCTTCGCGGTTCGTCCGGGGGCGAGGTGGAGGGGGCTGCATCTCCTCTCTCCCACATCGCCGGAGAGCGTCCTCAGCGAAGCACGGTGAGTGACGGTAGCGCCGAAGCTGAGAGCTTCACTTGCCGCTGGCAGGAGATTCTCGAGCGAGCGTCACAGCTCGATCCGCCGGCCCGGCTCGATCCGAAAGCGTCGTTTGCAGTCTCGCTCAGAAGATCGTTGCGGGGTGCACTGGACGAAATTTTCGCCGATGGTCCTGCGGCCATTCCAGAAATCCGCGCGGTGTTCCCCGGCATCGCCACAACGCATCGTCTCGAAACAGACTGGCAAACTGATCTCGACGCGGCGTTCGACGAAGCGCTGGCCAATACGCTCACTCTTCCTGGCCGCGGTTCGGTCCATTTCGAGGCAACCCGAGCCGGCATGCTGATCGATGTCGATACGGGAACGCCGGAAGCGGGGTCGCCGGGGCGTGCCGGACTGACCGCGAACCTCGCTGCCTGCCGAACCATCGCCCGCCAGCTCCGGCTGCGCAATTTGGGCGGCGGCATCATTATCGATTTTGTCGGGCTGGAAAGCCGGTCGTCGCGCGAGAGGGTGCGTGCGGCGCTCGCCGAGGCGGTGGCTTCTGACCCGGCAGGCGCCCAATTGCTTGGTTGGACGCGGCTCGGGCGTTTCGAGCTGGTGCGGCCGCGGCGCGGCCGCCCTTTGGCGGAGGCTCTGCTCGAGCCGCGCCCGGGCGGCGCCCTGGTCAAGACCACCGTCACGGTCTCGCACGAGGCGCTGCGCGCGTTGCGCCGCGCGGCCCGGGCTCAGCCCGGGCGGCAATGGCGCCTCATTGTGGCGCCGGATGTTGCCGCTGCCCTGGCCGGCCCTATGGCGGACGTGGTGCGGCAAGCCGAGGAGCGATTCGCTCGCAGCATCACGATCGAGGCCGATCCCGGATATGACCGGGAGCGGTTTCAAATCTCGGCACGGTGACTATATCGGCTCGGCAATGGCTTCCGTGTCCTCGATCGACCGACCCGCGCCCCGCCCCTGCCCGATCTGCGGCAAGCCGTCGGTGCCGCAATACCGGCCGTTCTGCTCGGCGCGCTGCGCGCAGATCGATCTCGGCCGGTGGCTGAAGGGCAATTATCGCGTCCCGACCGAGGAGGGACCGGACGAAGGAGATGGTGAGGAAGCCGATTGACGGGGTGGTCGAAGCCCGCAACGATGCGCCGATGAGCCCGCCTCCTCGATCTCAGCATTACAAGGTCATCTACGCCGATCCGCCCTGGACCTTTGCCACCTATTCGCGCAAGGGAAAGGGTCGGAGTCCGGAAGCCTATTACGACTGCATGTCTCTTGCCGATATTGAGGCGTTGCCGGTCGC
>Ga0306920_100006594_pt1 | contig 15183 bp, 13 predicted proteins | sample flu12Cox44000170_FD_204666 | JGI IMG/M metagenome (GOLD analysis project Ga0306920, IMG submission 204666) | Lab enrichment of tropical soil microbial communities from Luquillo Experimental Forest, Puerto Rico - flux4day.12C.oxic.44.000.170 (v2)... | ecosystem: Environmental > Terrestrial >... | reverse complement strand
ACACCGCAAGGGCCGCACAAGCTCGCGATGATTCTATTGCAAGAGGCGGAAAGATTGCTGGCCATGCATCGCTATGATCGGCGAGCGCTGTCATGCGACGCAAATTTTGCCATTCGAGCCTTCGATGAGTCGCGCCCCGTGCGATAATTGCAATAATTGAGTAATACAACTTAAGATCACAGAAAAGTCAATTTTGGCAGAACGAAGCCAAAATCATCAATCTTTTCAGCAAGACTCCATTCACTGGACCGTCATTTCCCTTTGCCCATGGGCGCGAAGTGATTGATCCACCGCCGCCCTATCTGTTGGCTAGCGACGGATCGCTGCGCGCTCGTACCGACGAGGAGCTGAGCCTTCTGGTTGGCGATTCCTGACTGGTTCGAACGCCTCGGCCACCATCGAGCACGCCACCCGACTGCTCACAGACGAGGCGACGGAACGCCCGCTGCCGCTCCGGGTCCAGCCGAAGCCACCGCTTCCTTCAGTGGCACCGGCACGACCGGGCCCAGCGCCACCACCGGCAAGGTCGCCAGAGCTAGATCGCGGCGGTCCCGCCCCGCGCGGCCCGCCCTGCACAGCCACCTCAGCAGAAGACGCGGTTGCGGTGGCACCATCGGATGAAGACGTACACCGACCAGACCCGCGACCAATACACGCCGGGTGCCCCGTCGAGGAAGGCCCTCCAGAGCCGCTCTACCGCTGCGGGGGCCAGGCCGGCCGGAGCGATGGCTTGCGGGTCCCGGAGGGTCTGGTCCATGACAGTCTTCAGGCCGCGCCGGATCCACCGATCGAACGGCAGCACGAACCCGCTTTTGGGTCGCTCAAATAGCGCCGGGTCGAGGCCGCGCAGGCCGATGCGCCGTAGCATGGCCTTCCTCCCCAGCGGCCGGTAGCGCGCCTGCTCCGGCAGCCGGTCCACGCTCTCGTGGAGGACCTGGTCCACCAGCGGCACCCGCTGCTCCAGCGAGGAGGCCATGCTGGCCACATCGTTGTCGCGCAGCAGCCGCTCGCCCAGGAAGAGCCGCTGCTCCATGACGCTGATGGCCGAAAGCGGCGTCCGGGCCCGGATCTCGCCCATGATCCGTTGACGCATGGCCAGAGGCAGGCCATCGGCCAAAGCCTCGGCAGAACCCCGCGCCAGGAGTTCGCACTGAAATCCGGGGAGGAAGAGGGCGTAGGCCATCTGATAGAGCGCCAGTAGATCGTCGCCGCGACGGACCATCTCGGGGAGCTTGGCCCAGCGAGTCTGAGGTGGGAATGTCTCGCCAAAGCGGCGCAGTGGCCAAGTTGCCAGCGTGGCCGCGGCGACCTGCAGGCCGCGCGGCACCCAGGCAGCCCCCTGGCACCAGCGCTGCAGCACCGGCAGGTCGCGGTACGACGTGTAGCCTCCGAAGAGCTCGTCGCCGCCGGTGCCCGACAGTGCCACGGTGAACCCGGCGGTGCGGATGGCGTGCGACATGTAGTAGGCGTTCAGCCCGTCGAAGGTCGGCTGGTCCAGGCTGTCCAGAGCTGCCTCCAGGTTCTCGACGAAGCGCCCCTCCGTCAGCACCATCTCGTGGTGCTGGGTCCCGATGGCGGCGGCGATCTGCCTCGCGACGGGCCCCTCGTTGAGTTCCTGCTCCTCGAAGGCCAGCGTGAAGGTGTGAATGGGGCCCTGGGCGGCGCGCTGGGCTAGGTTGGCCATGACAGACGAGTCCACTCCGCCGGAGAGGAAGACCGCCAGGGGTACGTCGCTGGCGAGGTGGAGCCTCAGCCCTTCCTCAAGGATGGCGGCTAGGCCGTCCTCGTCTATGGTCGGATCGGGGGCGCTGTCGGGGATGCGCCAGAAGTCCTGCTGGCGGACCTCCTTGCCGCCACCGTCGAGCTCGAGCAGCCGGCCGGGCCAGAGAAGGTCGATGCCCTTGACGGCCGTACCAGGGCCAACCACGAAGCCGTTCCACACACCGCTAGCCACGGCCTGCGGGTCAAGGTGAGGCGTGCCCAGCAGCCCGGAGGCCAGCAGGGCACGAAGCTCCGAGGCGAAGGCGACCGACCAGCCCGTGTTCGGATCCGACGACCGTGCCAGGTAGAGGGGCTTGATGCCCAGGGGATCCCTGGCCAGCAGGAGCCGGCGCCGCGTCGGGTCCCAGCAGGCGAAGGCAAACATGCCGCGCAGCCAGCTCACGGCACCTGGTCCGTGCAGGCCGAGCGCGCGCAGCATGACGGCCGTGTCGCCGCTGGACTGGAATTCCTGCCCCTCGGCCACTAAGCGCCGCCGCAGATCGCCGAAGTTGTAGATCTCGCCGTTGAGGATCACCACGTGCCCGGTCACCGGGTCCACCATGGGCTGGGCACCGGCAGGCGAGAGGTCGAGGATAGAGAGCCGGCGGTGGGCCAGCAGCGCGCCCCAGCCGCGCGCGTCCGGCGTGGAGACCCACGTCCCGCTGGCGTCCGGGCCGCGGTGGACCATGGCGTCGCTCATCCGGTCCAGCGCGGCGCGGTTAGGCTCGTCCAGTCGTCCGATGATCCCGGCGATGCCACACATCGACTTCCCTCGAGAAAGCGGGATACTGGCCACAGTTTGCCCCGCCGATCACTGGACCTGACCGGGGAGGAGCGCATTTGTTTTAGACGGAAGCAAAGCCGAGTTGGCGCATTCTGCGGGTGTGAAGCAATCGCGCAGGAGATGCGCTTCCAAGGTTGCCTCGACCCCTACGAGAGTTAAGGCGGCAATTCGCGTCGGCCACTGGCGTCGAGCCATCCGTCAAGAACCCATGATCGTTGCATTCCGGCGACGCTTACACGGTTTCTTTTGCGTAGCTGCTTTCAACGATCGATTGTAGCCATGAAGCCCCAATCCGCACATCGACATCGGACAGGCCCTTCACCCACTCGATGTGGTCCAAGTATGGCGAGCTGGATTCAACCTTCAACGGGCATGGCGGATTAACAAACAACAACATTGGAATGCGAATACCACGCTCCTCTAAAAATTGCTGCAGCCTTTCAACTCTTTCATCGATACAAACAGATAGCAGTTCCGAAGCTGCTTGTGTGACGATCCGTATGTGCTCATACTCTGGGCCAGACGGGATTCGGGCTAGCCGAACGGCACGGTACCAAGCCTGCAAGGCAGTCAAGTGCCCAATATACTCCAGGTTCAATCTCAGAATTCGACTTGGCGCGTCGAGTGGAGCATAAAAATCCTTATCAACTTTGCGCGGCACATCCCCGACGAGCCGATTGGATGGAACTTCCCTTCTGAGAACCTGGCCAGCAACAGTACACGACCCAAAGCCAACCTTTTGCGGGCCTACTATTCCACTCAGCCCTCCCAAAAAAATTCGCCGCTGCCTAAGAAATACCCCATGCGCTACATCGCCTATCAGAGATGGGGTAGCTTTGTCCCCACTTTGTCCTCTCGGCGTGAAATTGAAGTGAATGAATCCGCTACCCACCTCCGTATGCTCTCTTCGTGACTTGCCGCCTGATATCAGACCGTCACAAAAATTAATCAACGACCCCATGGTTGCAAAGCTCATTAGGACTGTATGCTTAAGGCCCACGGCATGCGCGGTAGAAGCTTCCTCCTCCATTAGGGTTCCAACTCGGATGTGGGCGCTTGACCCAACCCTTGCATTGCGCAGCAGTACCGCTTCTTTCAAGTACCCGCTCGCAACTTCCGCATTCTCGCCGATTATTGCGTTTTCGAGTACCGCAGATCCTTCCGTACCGACCTTAGCTCCAGGGCCAACGAAGGTCCGTGCACCAATAAGGCGTGTGCCAGGGTACAGGATGGCACCACGGCAGATGCGACTTACATCGGCGGCTTCATCCAAATAAGTCTGCCGGCGATCAACGATCGTAACGCCTTGGGCTTCCAGCATATCTAATTTAGCTTCCAAGTTTCTTCGCAAATCAGCCTCCAAAATACTCGATTCGATCGCAGAGCGAACAATGCCGTTCGCTGCGCGTAATCCCGGAGCGACGTGTCGAGCGTGATCCGTCCGCAGTTTGGTTGGTCGCAGCAGTCGAATAGATTCTCGATGAGCCCAGGCTGGAAAACCTTCGCGGAACAAACATAGCATGTTAGCATCCGTCCCGAGTCATTGAGAGCAGCTATTTTCAGGGTGCTCTACCGCACGCGGTAATGATGTCTATGATCCTGAACTCCTAGGCTTAGTTTCGAGAGCCTGCCTGAGTGTCACTGTTTGATTTGGTTCGTAGGTGCCACCTGCTAACACGCCTTCACCGAGTATGGTGCACGATCCCACGATTGTGCCGGGCTTGACACTGCTGTTCGCCCCAACAACGGCGTAATCGCCCAAGACCACTCCTATTTTTGATGAAGTCTCTGACACCAAGCCTAATGATCGCTCTACTTCCTCTGCACCGAGTGCCGCACCTGGACCAACGACACTGCCAAATCCGAGCACGCTGTTCCTGATGAATGCGCCCGAGCCAACATTGACGTTGCCCATAACCATACTTTCAATGATTGAGCAGCTATGGCCGATCGCACAATTAGACCCAATAAAGGAGCCAGCTCGCATTTCGGTATGACTATTTATAACAGTGTTGTTTCCCACAATAGCTGGTCCGCGAATTATCCCTTGCGCATGCACGACCGAGCCGATGCCAATATGAACGGGCCCAATTATCACTGCGCCGTCTTCAACAATTCCTTGGATATTCTGCGCCCTCAGATTTGCATAGAGCTGAGGCATAGCCGAGAACAAATCGCCTACCGAGGCAAACTTCCTCAGCCAGTCATTCAGGTCCGGCTCCATCTCGGCTGAGAACAGATCTGAAACCTTCATGTCCACTTGCTGTTCGTCGTTGATACTGTTGATAAAGATAGCAACCCAAGCTACCCGATCAAATGACCGATGGCGATGGCGAAATGTATCTTGGTTCCCGACGCCATCGCCCTCGCGCCCTTCACCGACATGATCTCTTATCCTACATCCACGCCGAAGGCTATGCCGCGGGTGAGCTCAAGCACGGACCTATCGCGCTGATCGACGAAAAGATGCCGGTCATCGTCATCGCGCCCTACGACCGCGTGTTCGAAAAAACCGTATCTAACATGCAAGAAGTCGCTGCCCGCAATGGCAAGATCATTCTCTTGAGCGATCCCCAAGGCGCTCGTGAGGCGCCTGTCGACTCGCTGTGCAAACTCACCCTGCCGGCTATGCCTACCACTGTGATGCCATTAGTGTACGCTATCCCAGTTCAGCTCATCGCCTATCATACTGCCGTCGTGATGGGCAAAGACGTCGACCAGCCGCGAACCTTGCCAAGTCGGTCACCGTGGAATGATCGAAGGCTAGTGAGCGCGGGTTGACCTGCTGAAATCAGTGCCGGGATACTTTGCATTCGCCAACATCGTGCTAAAAAATTGGCGAGGCGCGGTGCCAACAGCCGGGATGTGCGGGCATAGTCGACTGCCTCATTTAACACATTAATCTTCCTCTGGGAGTTGAATTAAGGACAGCCGGCGAAATTAACGGTTGGAACGACCGTGCACATGTGATAGCCAGACAATTCGAGCTGATGCGGGACTTGGCAGTTCCCGGCATCTCCGTCGTGATGTGCTTGGTTTCGGTATGTACTTGGTGGAAAGGTCCCCTTGATTTTTCATTTCAATATCTGTCCAGCCAAACGCCGAGTGCTTCGGAAATAGCGGTCTGAAGTGCACACCAACTCGAAAATGATGGCGCAAATTCGGTTTTAGCGGAGCGGCCTTAAGTGTGGGCCGGGGACTGGGATTCTCGAAAACCGCGCGACGACGTGCAGGGGCTTTACAATCGGCGCTGCACGCGCCGGTGATCTGCGGACGAGGTAGTCTTGAAGCAATCGAAATTCTTGGTTGCGAGAAATCACCATGCTCCAAGCGAGTGAACCGCTGAGCCCAGAGAGCGTGACGACGCAGGAAACCTCATTTCGCGAGTTGGCTCAGTGGGCCATTGGCATTCTCCGACGCCACCTTTTGGTGATTGCTTTGATTGATGTGGTGGGAACATCGCTTGGCGCCTTCTACGTCCTCATAGCACCTCTCCCCGGTGGATGACTTTTGGCGTAGTCAACGCACCGCGCAAATCGATTGACGGATCGCGCTCGGCCCTGCCGGTCGCGATCGCGTACCGAAACACTATGCCGCACGTGCTGCGCAGCCGCCGCGCGCTCTCGTATCGCCCGCGCGCCTCAACTTTGCGAAGAATCGCGAGCACCTCCGGTGCGGTGATTTCGGCTATGGGGCGCTCGCCGATTGCCGGATAAGCAAAGGCAAGCAACCACCATTTCTTGGCGAGCGTCACGTCCGCGCGCCCCTCCCGCTCGAGCTTCACCAACACCTCTTCGGCAACAGCCCGGAAGGTATTGCTGCTTGCCGCCGTCAGCTTTTCCAGCCGGCGTTGCGTCGATGGATCGATATTATCGGCGAGCAGTTGCTTGGCTTCGTCGCGCTTCTCGCGCGCGTGCTTCAACGTCACCGTGGGATAGACGCCAATGGCCAGCGTCTTCTGTCTTCCGCCAAACCTGTAAGCCAGCCGCCACAGCTTGCTGCCGTTCGGCTGGATCAGCAGATGAAGTCCGCCGCTGTCCGAGAGCTTGATTGGCCGATCGGCAGGCTTGGCGTTACGCGCCCGAGTGTCATTGAGCATGTTGGTATCGTCCCCTTGGGGCTCGTACGATACCAACAAGAATACCAACAAAGCGCGCGGATACCAACAGAACGGCCCGAACCACTGCGAACAGGCCGATGCAAGAAATGCCGATAATCACTGGGTTATTCGGTCTTCAGCGAACGAACGACGAAGTGGTGCCCCTGGCCGGACTCGAACCAGCACGATGTTGCCACCACCTGATTTTGAGTCAGGCGCGTCTACCAATTCCGCCACAGGGGCTTGACCGAGACGATCATAGCGGCGGAGCGCAAGGGGTCAACGGCCCCATACCATTGCCGCCTTTGCATCGTTATATGGGGGCAGAGATCGATGGGGCACAACGTCGAGCGGGAGCAGGCGGCGTCGGCATGAGCGAGATGACGGTCAGCATGATCCGGTCCCGGCCGGTGGCGTCGGCGGCGATTGCGATCGCGGCGGTCGGCGCGGTGACCATCCTGGGCGCCTTGATCTTGCAATACGGCCTCGGCCTGGTCGGAGCCTTCGGTAATCGCTTCTCATCATAGGCGGCATCGTGGCCGAGCAGCTGAAGCGCATCGCGCCGGTCAGTTATGCACCCAATTGGATATTCAGGTGCTGCGCCACAAGCTCCGGCGGCGTGTGCGTCAGCCAGTCCGATGACGACACCTCCTGATAGTCCGAGGTCTTGAACACCGCCAAGAATTGCACATCCGTCGTCCCGGTGTTCTGGACGTAGTGGCCCTCCCCGGTCGAACCTCCTGCGTATGAATGCTCAATCGGCGTTTCCAATCCCAGAAGATGTCCTGCGTGCAATCGCCAAGCTCAAATCCCTTTACGCGGACGATCTTTGCATTGACGAGGTAGCCGCTTGCGGCAAGCGCACCATTCCCGCACTTCGCGAACTGCTGTTCGAGCGCGAGCCGAGCGGACGGTACCAGGTACGGCGGCGTGCAGTTGAGGCGGCCCGGCGGCGTTGATATCTTGAGGCTCGCTGGCCCGAACCGGCATCGGACCCGGCTCCGAGCGCCCGCAGAGGTCTTTTCCCACCGCCACAGCGGCTCGACCAGGATGCCGGCGCGGTGCCAGATTTACCTTTTTAGGCATGGAATTGAAAATTGACGCTCGATTTAGGACCAGTTTGGAGGTTTCAAAAGGACTTAGTGGGGAGAGCCTAAAAGGGTGTTGGACCGGCATAACTTTGAAGTGGTCCCGCCGATGGGGTCCACTTCAACTCGTCGATTGGAAATGCTGTTCTAGGCCATTGCATCACGGCCATACTGCGCGCTCTAAGCCTTCACCCAGCCAAAGCGTCCGACCCTCCACCCGGGCCCGCGCGGCCGCCGAAAATGCTCGAGGCAGACGATGTTTTTCGGACCTAAACCACCGATACCCGCCCGGTCGCGCTGTGGCGGGAAATAGGCGGAGCCTGTCCTCTTCAGCAAATATAAGCCTCCTCCAAAGCGCTCCATCCTCCTCTTCGAGGTTGATGTTCCTATGAGAAACGTGTGGGAAAGCTTCAAATAACCACGGACCTTCGAGTATACCGAATTCATGTCACAGAAAGATAACGGTAAACCAAAAGAGTCATGTCGTGGACGTCCTACGACCGGCCGCGACCCTGTTGTAGCGGTTCGGCTGCCGCATGAGGCAATCGCGGATGTCGATCGCTTGGCCCGGAGGCTCGGACTGTCGTCACGATCGGATGCGATCCGCTACATGATTATACATTCAACTGCATCCATCGAGCCGCGTGAGGTCAAGGGTGGCCTCAGCCTCGGGCTGCCCACAGAGATCCGCTCAAAAGAAAGAACTCGTTTCCAGATAGACGCCTTTGTGCGGGAAGCTGGGAAATGGCGAGCGTCAATTCGCCGTTCGGACGGTTCAAAGGTCCGAGTCAGCGACGTGCGTTGCGACCTTTTCATTACTTCGGTCGACACCTCGACTGCGGATGAAGCCTTGCAACTAGCTCGCAACGCCATCGATGCAGGCGCCGTGCAATAGGCACCCAAGGCGAGCAGCGGCAACATCACGAGGCACGAGGCATCGCAGTTCAATCCAGTCTTTTTAAAACCAGCGCTGAAGTGAGGTTTAGCATCGGCCATCAGAAACTGGGCTGCTTCAGCGGATCAAACGTTACGACGCGAATGCGAAGACGACGCGCATACGCAAAATAGCCGTCGTCGCACTGCTACGACGACGGCTTTTGCTATGCGCGCTTTTGTCGTCGCGGCGATACCGGTTTGCGAAAACGGTGCGAAATAAAAACGGGTCATTTTCGCACTCAGTTGGGACGCTTTTGGCTGTCGACCTCAAGCCCTTTTTGCGATCGGCGATAGATGGGATCGTCGTAATCAATTTCACGAAGCGCGCCGGTCTTCAGCCAAGCGCGGATAATCTCCCGACACTGCGCCTCGGTCTTCGTTGGGCAGTGTTTCTGCACCACCGGCCAGGCGGCTCGGCTTTTGGCGGCATTGTCGCTCGAATAGCGCTGTCCGTTCGCTAGTCCGGCGTCAATTTCATCCAGCGCGGCCTTGAGCGCTTCGGGGTCGAGTCCAGCCCAAGTATCCGGCGGTATCCACGGCTCAACCGTCTGCACCCGGTCCCCGTCCGGGTAGTCCGCAGTGGCGTTGCCAAGTTCGACGCTGACCAGGCGAAACCAGTCTGCCTTCCGGGCTGGCGGCAGCAGGTTCACTTTGGCGCTGTCGAGCCGCAAATAAGACCGCCGCTCCTCGGACGGAATGCCAAACGCCTTGGCCTCATCTTCACTCATCGGGATGAGCGTGTAGTCGAGCCGTCCGGCATCGCGCGCAGCACTAGCGCCGCGCCGGGCGTCGGCGTCTCCGGCCGCGGTCATCCCCTTGCGGGTGTGCGCCGGGCTATCGATGGCGATGTCATATTCGTGGGCGAGCTGCGTCAGTAGGTCGGCGACGTAGTCCATTGCCGCATTGTCGTTTTCCTCAAGCGCATGCAGCTTCACGAACGGGTCGAGGATGATGAGATCGGGGCGCCGGCGCTCGATGGTTTGGCGCAACGCCGGTTCAAGCGCACCGACAACACGACCACCACTGCGCATCTCGACCAACTTGAGCCCTTTGGGGCTGGCGAGAAACAGCCATCCCTTGAGCTCGTCAGCGCTGATTCCATGATGCAGGCGTGCAGCCAGCACGCGGCGCTTGAGTTCTTCCTGATCGTCCTCGAAGCTGATGACGAGCACACGGCAGCGGCGGAAGACATACTGAGACGTGAGCGGCCGGCCGGTCGCCAGCGCCATCGCCTGCAGCAGGCGCAGCGCAGTCTTGCCGGTCGCTCCAGGCGCCACCAATCCGGACAGAAACGTCCGGCAGAACTGGCCTGCTATCAGCCAGGAGCGCGGCGCCGGCGCTATCAAATCGTCACCGGCATCCCAGTCACCAAGCTCGATGATGGCAGGCGGCGCTGCCGCGATGCGCGCGTCGAGTTCGTCCTTGCTATGCCCGGCCTCGATCCAATCGGTTAGATCACCATGCTCGGGCACATCAGGGAATCGCAGCACTTTGATCGACGCCACCACCCCGCTGAGTGCCTGCGCCACCTCGCGGGTATGGGCGCGTCCGGTGTCATCATTATCCTCGACGATCAGCACCGGGCGGCCGACGAACCAGCAGTTCAGTTCTGGCGTCCAGGCCTTGGGGATCTCGCCGCCAGGATTGCAGGTTGCGACGTAGCCGAGCCGCGTCATGATGAGCACATCTTTTTCGCCCGCGCAGATGGCTATGAGGGCGGTGCATGGGGCGGCGATGAACTCGGGTAACCGGAAGGGAACCTTGGGCAGGCCCTTGCAGCCCTTGATCCACTGCTTCCCGGTCCAGCGATATTGAGGAAAGCTCTTTTCTTTCTTCAGCGTGCCGTCGGCCGCGGTGATGAACCACTCGTAACGTTTGACCAGCAGATAGTTGCGCCCGGCGGCATCAAGATAGACGTACTGAGCAATAAGCTGGCCGCGTTCGGGTTGATTGTGCTCATTTTGCGAATAGTGGCCCCGCCCGTTCGGTTTTGGTCCGCCCGATGGCAGTGGCGGGGGAGGTGGTGGCGGCGGATAATTGACCGGATGAATGTCCGGTGGCTTGACGCCCGTGATCTCAATCACCATCGGCGTGAACCACTGCAACCGGTTGTCAACTCCAGGCTCAGCGTCCGCGGCCTGCTGGCCAGCAGTTCGTCGAGCGTATCAGGCATCGGCGTGTCTTCGGTTGCCGTCGGCGGTTTGGATTCCACGATCGGGTTCGAGATCGTCGGGGCGGTCGCGGCGATCTGCGGCGTGCCGCCGTGCAGCTCGGCCCACGTGTGTCGGGCATCGGCCCAGGCATAGGTGGCAGGGTCCGTGTGTTCATTGTCGATTCGGTGATCGGCGCTTGGATGGCTGTCAGCGATGTCATCGAGAACGTTGCTGAGCGCATCGTCGTCATCGTCGGCGGAAATACCGGGGGCGGCGTCCGCGGCAACCACAATCTCTGCCTCCGCGCCGACATGCCGATTGTACTCCTGGGCATTGCCCAGCGGCTCCCCCGCCCAACTGCGGCCGATTTTGTATTCGGCGTCTAGCGGCACCTTGAAACCATAGAACTCGCCCGCCTCCCGGGCATACCGCACTAAAATTTCACCGACCTGCTCGGCGACCTCTGGCCGGCAGCAGCAGGCGATTTCATCGTGTACCCACAGCGCGATAACGACGTCGCCAGCCCAGCCATAGCAGAACCGAGTGCGCAGCTCCTCGTAAACGCTGACCAGCCAACGTTTACAGATGATCGCTTCGCTGGCCGTGACAATAAAATTGAGCGCACTGTAAAGCGCTCGCGCTGGGACACGGCGCCCGTCGAGACCAGGCAACCATCCGCGCTGCCGCGCCTGTTTTTCCAGGCTTGTACGCAGCCGGCTTAGTCCGGGCGTTGCTGCAATGAACTTATCGAGGACCTGACGGCCGACACGTTTGAGCGCGACTTCGCTCGGGCGCGTGGCCCCGCCAAAGATCTGTTTCACCAGGCCGTTGGTGTTGTCGAGCTGATGCACAGCGCGGGCGGTATCGGCGATAATGTGTCCAGCTCGCTTGGCGCCACAGCCATACAGAAAAGCGTATCGAAATGTCTTGGCCCCTTCGCGGATCGCGGAGTGAGCCTTGTTGTGTTTGTCGCGCTCGCTGCCTTCCGGGATTAGGCCTAGCGTTGTGGCGCTCTTCCAGTGGGTATCGGCGCCGCCTAAGAAAGCCTTGGCATACGCGCCACCGTCGAACTCGGTTAAATAGTGAGCGTACCCGCGATCCTGCAGGCCAGCTTGGTCGCAAGTTACGAACACCCAACCGGGCGGCGCCCGAAACAGTGCGCGGCATTCGGCCGCGAACGGCTTTCCTTGCTTCGGATTTGGCACTTGCGCCAGGTTTGGGGTCAGATGCTTGGCGCGACTATGCGGCGTTCCAATATGGATGAGGCCGCCGTGGATGCGACCGTCGCCGCCAATATTCTTGCACCAAGCTTGCGCGCCATTAGATAGTTGGGCGAGGCGACGACCGAGCGTGTAATGCTCGGCCAGTCCAGCAAATTCAGGATAGAGCTCAGGAATACTCGCGAGCAGCTCATCGTCAATTTTTGGTCGGCCTGTGTTCTCGGTGCGCTCTTCGGGGACCCAGCCGCGCGCTTCCAGTAGAGCGCTGATCTGTGGCCGCGATTTCAAATTAGTGTCCGGAAACTGCTGTGACAGCTGCGCCTCAAGCTCGTCGCGGCGCGCGGTCCATTGCTGGCGGAGCTGCTCGGCGGCATCAACATCGAAAGGCACGCCGTCCACTGTGATGCGATCGCAGATCGCCGCGACGCGATGCTCGAGCTCGAGGGCTTGTTGGCTGTAGCCGTCGGGCTGCAAGACCTGCCACAGCGCCTTGGTGATCGCGACATCGCCGACGCAGCGCGCTTGCATTTCCGGCGTCCACACTGACCAGTTTGTGAGATCAGCGCCGATCTTTGGGATGCTGAGCCGTGCGCCCCATGCTTCAAGACTGTAGCGGGCGCGCAGCGTCCCCAGCGGACGATCGCCCATGGCGACAGCTTGATCATCGAGATCAGCGATGTGCGGTAGGATCAACCGTCCGGCAATGAGCGTGTCCACGACCGTACAGCCCGTGGGCGGAGTCCAATCGTACAGGCGCCGCAGCAGCGGAAGATCGAAACCGACGACGTTATGGCCAATCAGACGATCGGCGCGGGCCACATGCGCAAGCGCGCTCTCGATTTGTCCGGGGCCATATTCGGCGATTTTCCCGGTGCCGAGATCAGCGATGACGATGCAATGGATCTTGGTGGCGCTGTCCAGAAGCGCGTCGGACTCAAGGTCAAACACGAGCTGCAGACCACTGCTTTTGGCGGGCGCAGGGATGATGTAGGGGGCGGCTAAGTAAGTAAACTTAGACATCGGATCTCTGTAGGCGCCCGCCTTGTCGCTAATCGATTCCGGATGCCGTTCCTCCCGCGAGAAACGGCATCGAGCCGCAATCCATCAAAACGGCTTCCGCCGTGGTTACCGACTTGACCGGCGTGCCGATCTGCTCGGTGGCCTTGCCGGGCGGCAATTGCGGCGTTGGGTTGTGCTCGACGCCCTGACCACCATCGTCGAGATTGCGCCACTCGGTGATGACGAATTCCGGCCGCATCTTCTCCCCGAATTTCGTGGGCATTGGCTTGCTGTCGAGCTTGACGATCGGGCTGACGCGTTGACCGCGCAACATGCGCATGGCGCGCACTTTGCTGGTCAGGCGCTCAACTGCGATCTGTGCGCCGGTCGTGCTGTTGATGAAGGTGAACATCGACGCGTCGTGCGGATCGAGCAGATAGGCCACGTGCTGTAGAACCCACGGCTTGGGCGGCTTGCCGTCTAATCCCTCCTCCCATTGGTCCTCAGGAATTGATGAATTCAGTTCGTCGAGGTCGGGGAACGGTCGGATCGTAATGGTTTCGATCGGCATGCCGTCCTGCCAGTGCTGCAGGGCTTGCATTGTGCCGAGCACCAAGTAGGAGACACCATCGCGATCCGACCAATGGCCATCGACACAGCGCAGAATCGTGCCCTGGATCAGGCGCTCGCTATTACCGCCGGCACCGAAGTCGTCATCGACGGGTACCGGGAGATTGCTTTCGTCGTTCTTGCGATTGTCGCTCATTGGATTCGCGCTCCTCTGTTTTGCCGGATGCGGCCGGCCCCGATTTCTGCATTCGCAGGAATTCATGCTGTTGCGCGCGCCCGTACCCGCGCAGGATCTCGGTGAAATTAATGGTCGCTTCGCCCGCTGAATTAGATCGGCCCAAACCCGCCACGGCAGCACCACCAGGGCGTCGGCGCGGTCGCGTCTCAGAAACAACGCGTCGTAGTTACCGAGCCATTTCTCTAGCCGAGCGAAGCCGGCGCCGTTCTGGCGCGCTTTCACTTCTGCAACTAATGGCGCTTCGTCGCGACCATGGACGTACAGATCGTTGCTTGGAGCGGCGAAACCGGCTGGCACCCGAGAGGGGATAACGCTCAGCGTGAATGCCGAGGGCACGATGCAGCTCGACAAGCTCACGTTCGATGCCGTCGCCTTTGCGGCGCGGGCTGCGACCGCCACTCAGCGTCTGGCTGCGGACCTCGCCGAATTCTTCGACCAGCGCCGCAACGATCCCGGGCATGTGTGTTGGAGTCGCGTAGACCACGCGTGACAATGCCAAGCAAGGTGATCGCGACAACTGCCGCGCGGTGGGCGTCCTGGTCGGCTGTGAGCGCGAGGGCAGCACGGCGTCGCGACCGCTCGGCGGCGGATCGCTTGGTAAGAGCGAGCCAGTAGCTCGCGGTGGCTTGACCAGAGCGGTTTGCGCCGATTAAAGTCGAGCGATCCAACGTTCGAAATCCTCCGTTCAGGCCGGTACCTCCACGAAAGGTCGCCGGCCTTTCTGCACCGCCTTCGATGACCCCCTCGGTGGCGTCGGCGAAGGCACGTTCCGTTAGAGCATCAAGGCCTCGCGCAACTTCACCCCCACACGCCGCGGGCTGAGTCGCTTGATCTTTTCAGGAAACCGCCTCCGCCATGTATCTGGCGATAAGCCCGAGAGCTCCGCCGCTTGCTCTAGCGACACTATTCGTTCGAGCTGCAGCTCTAAAGGAACTTCGATGGCGCGGTTTGGCGCGAAGTCAGGGAGCGCCGCGAGCTTTGCCAGCTTGCCGGAAAGCGCGACGACGAGCTCAGGGTTGTTCGCTGCTGATTGGAAGCGGCCCGCCAAGGCCAAAAGCGCGACGGCAATCCCGGCGTTAGTCATTTCCGGCTCCGACTTGGGCACATCTGTGCGTTGTCGTGCCGTCAACGATGGGTGTTTACACTTGTCTTGTCACGAAGCGTTTTTTTTGCACGCAAACTGTTTGCCGGCAACACGTCTGCCGGCAAATACGTCTGCCGGCAAAGTGTGTGGCTGGAAAGGGGCGCTTATTAACTGCGCTTCTTACGGTCCGCAGCGCGAAGGATAGAATCAGAAGAGGGAAGCGGTTTTATGCCGAGCTCACGCATCCGATT
>Ga0306920_100006591_pt1 | contig 15185 bp, 12 predicted proteins | sample flu12Cox44000170_FD_204666 | JGI IMG/M metagenome (GOLD analysis project Ga0306920, IMG submission 204666) | Lab enrichment of tropical soil microbial communities from Luquillo Experimental Forest, Puerto Rico - flux4day.12C.oxic.44.000.170 (v2)... | ecosystem: Environmental > Terrestrial >... | reverse complement strand
GCGGAGATTCAGGTTGCCCGAGTCGAGGTACAGCGAACCGAAGCCGAGTACCAGCGGGTGGTCGGCCTTCATCACAAGGGCCTCAGCTCCCGATCCGATCTGGAAAAGGCCCAAGCGGATCGCGATGCGGCGGTGGGTCGGCTGGCGTCGGCGCGCGAGAGATTTGCGCAGGCCACCGGCGCCTACGATGAAGCCGCGAACAACCTCGCCAAGACCACCCTGGTTTCCCCGATCGACGGCACGGTCATCGAGTTGACCCGAGAAGTGGGAGAGCGGGTTCGGGGCTCGGATCTTTCTGAGGACGTGGTGATGACCCTCGCCTCCCTCTCCGCAATGGAGGTGAAGGTGGAGGTCAGCGAACACGAAGTGATGTACCTGCGAGAGGGCCAGAAAGCCGACATCGGCGTCGATGCTATCGAGGGTCAGACCTTCGAAGGAACGGTGACCGAAATTGCGCGAAAAGCGCTGATCAAAAACCCCGGCACCGAGCAGGAGGTGATTACCTTTCCGATCAAAGTGGCCTTCGTCAATCCGCCGGCGAGCATTTACCCGGGGATGAGCGCGGAAGTCCGGATTGCGGCCGAGAAGCGGGACGGAGCGCTGGTGGTGCCCATCCAGGCAGTCACCGTTCGCAGCGAAAGGAACACCCCGGAGCACCGCCCCGCGATCGAAGTGGGGACCTCGCTTACAGTGAAGAAGATCACCGAACCTCTGAACAAAGTGGTGTTCGTCGTGGACGGCGAAGGACGGGCGCGAATGCGACGGGTTCGAACCGGGATCGCCACCGACACCGAGCTGGAGATTCTGGATGGAATTCAGGAGGGGGACAAACTGGTCGACGGCCCGTATCGACTGCTGGCCAAGGATTTGAAGGATGGGGACTGGGTCAAGGAAATGACCAAGAAGCGCCCCGGGACGATGCCTCAAGGGCAAGGCTGAGCCGGCAATGCTGATCTCGCTGACGGATCTGAAGCGCTACTACCGGGTGGGGACCGAGGAGGTGCACGCGCTTCAAGGAGTCAGCTTCAGCGTCAACCGCGGCGAATGGGTTGCGATCGTCGGCCAGTCCGGTTCCGGCAAGAGTACCCTAATGAACGTGATCGGCTGTCTCGATACCCCAACCTCCGGTCAGTACATCCTCAATGGCAAGGACGTTTCCAGGCTGAGCGACGACGAGCTTGCGAACATCCGCAACATCGAGATTGGCTTCATCTTCCAGACTTTTCAGCTGCTGCCACGAGAGACCGCACTGGCAAACGTCGAGCTGCCTCTGGTTTACCGAGGCCTCAAGGCCAGCGATCGCCGTCAACGCGCTCGCTTGGCGCTGGAGAAGGTACAGCTCGCGCAGCGGATGAAGCACCGTCCGAACGAGCTCTCCGGAGGTCAGCGGCAGCGAGTGGCCATTGCCCGAGCACTGGTGACCGAGCCATCGCTGCTGTTGGCGGACGAACCGACCGGCAACCTGGATTCCGCCACCGGCGAGGAGATCATGAAGCTCTTCGAGCAGCTGCACCAAGCAGGACACACCATTTGCCTGGTCACCCATGAGCCGAGACTGGCGGCGCGTTGTCCGCGAGCGATTCGGCTCAAGGACGGTCTGATCATCGCTGATGGCAAGGGCTCGGACGTGGCAATGCAACAATTGGCCGGGGCCGCATGAAAGCTCGAATCGACATCCTGGAGGGTTCCAAGATCGCGATCTCCTCGCTTCGGGCCAATCGACTTCGCGCCGGATTGACGATGCTGGGAATCGGCATTGGCGTCGCCACCCTTTTAGCGATCATTGGCATCATTCAGGGCTTGAACGGTTCTTTTGCCAGGCAGCTCGCCAGCCTGGGCTCGTCCTCGCTGTGGGTCTCCAAGTTTCCCTGGGTCATCAAGGGGGACTGGTGGGATTACAAGAACCGCAAGGACTTCACGCTTGCTCAACTCGCGGCGATTCGGGCCCAGGCAACGTTCGCGACCGCGCTGTCGCCCTCGGTCGGGAAGATGGCCGACGTGGGTTTTCTGAACGAGCAAGTTTCCGCAGTTCAGATCAACGGCACCACCGAGGAATACATGCGAGTCAGTGCCGTGGAAGTGTTCACTGGCCGGTTCATTACCGAGGCCGACAACGACAACATTCGCTCGGTGGCGGTGATCGGGGCAGACGTCGCGAGCGGTTTGTTTCCCCGCTCGGATCCCATCGGCGCCAAGGTGAAGATCGATGGCCGGCCGTTTCAGGTCATCGGGGTGCTGGCCAGGCGCGGCAACATTTTCGATTTCAACCAGGACCTGGTGACGATCATCCCTTTCAACACTTTCAGGGAGTATTTCGGGAAGGGGAGGGGGTTTTCGATCGGCGTGGCGCTCGAGCAGCCCGATCAGCTCAACGATGCCGAAGATCAACTGACGGGCATCGTCCGCCGAGCCCGCGGCACTCCACCGGAAAAGCCGGACGACTTCAGCATCAATCGGCCCGAGCAGCTCGCCGAAACCTATCAACAGTTGACGGGAGCTTTATACGGGGTGGCCTCCGGAGTGGGGCTGATCACCCTGCTCGTGGGCGGTATCGGGATCATGAACATCATGCTGGTTTCCGTGCGGGAGCGCACCCGAGAGATCGGGGTGCGCAGAGCCCTCGGGGCCCGAAAGCGAACCATCATCATCCAGTTTCTGATCGAGGCGGCGACGGTCTCCGCCATCGGCGGCACGCTGGGCACCCTCGTGGGCCTGGGCGCCGCGAAAGTGATCGCCGAAATCACTCCCCTGGCGGCGGAAGTGCAACCCCTGACCGTCGTGTTCGGCATTCTCTTCGCGGCGGCGGTGGGATTGTTGTTCGGCATCTGGCCCGCGGCGCGCGCCGCCAACCTCGACCCGGTGGAAGCGCTTCGTTACGAGTAAAGCATGAGCGGTTTCTTGGACAATCTTCGCCTTTCGCTCGGAACCTTCGTTTCCAATCCGCTTCGGTCTCTCCTCACATTGCTTGGCATCGTCATCGGCGTGACCACGGTGATCGCGATGATGGCGATGATCGAGGGATTGAGAATCAAGGTGAACCGGGATCTCTCACAGCTCGGCGCCAACACCTTCCAGATCCAAAAGATGCCAATCGGATTTGGGCGCTTCAATTGGCAGAAGTTCGCCAAGCGTCCCAGCTTTTCGCTCGCGGACCGCGAGGCGATCCGCGGCGCGTGCCCGACCGCAAGCGCGGTGACCGCCAAAGACAGCATCGAGGGTCAGAAAGTCACCACCGCCCACCGGGAGACTCGAGGCAACGTCCTGGTGTGGTCCGCCACCGCGGACTACCTCGAAACCAACGCGCTTACCATTGGAACGGGCCGTTCGTTTAACGACCTGGAGGTGATGGACGGGCGGCGCGTCACGGTGCTGGGTATGGACGTGGCGGACATTCTCTTCCCAGGGGAAAATCCGATCGGCCAGCAGATTCGGCTGCGGGGCCATAACTTCAGGGTGATCGGCACCTTTCAGCGCCGCGGGAGCTTTCTGGGACTCGACAGCCAAGACAACTTGGTGGTGCTGCCGGTTACCGCGTTTGGGCCTATCTACGGAAAGAACAACTTCCGCTTCAGCATTGCCACCGAAGATCCCGGACAGTTGAGCAAAGCGCAGGACGAGGTGATCACCTTGCTGCGCAAGCGGCGTAACCTCGCAGCCGACGCGGAAAACAACTTCGAGGTATTCACCAACGACACCTTGACCAAGACCTTCAATGGTCTGTCGCAAGTGATTACGGTCGCGTCCTTTGGCGTCTGCCTGCTGTCGTTGATTGTGGGTGGCATCGGCATCCTCAACATCATGCTGGTGGCGGTGACCGAGCGGACGCGCGAGATCGGGATTCGCAAGGCTCTGGGCGCCAAGCGTAAAAGAATTCTCGCGCAGTTCGCGACCGAGGCGGTGGTGTTGTCGCTCGTCGGCGGAGTGATTGGTATCCTGCTCGGTGCGTCGGTGGCGTTTCTCGGACGCTGGGTGCTCGATTTCCCCACACAGGTGCCTGCTTGGGCAGTGCTCCTATCGCTGGCAATGAGCTCTGGTGTGGGTCTGGTGTTTGGCATCTACCCCGCGGCCCGCGCGGCGAGGCTGGATCCGGTCGAGGCGATGCGCGCCGAATAACGGAAACTTCGCTCGGGGGCTGCAATTCGAGACAGCAATTCCTAAGATGTGGCCTCATGAAGAGGCCGTATCTGCCGATTTTTGTCATCGCCATTATTGGCGTGGTCGCGGTCGCCTTTGGCGGGTACCGCAAGTATCGGGTCAAGACCCTGGAGGCGGATCGGCAGCTGGATGCGGCCCGCATCCAAAGGGAGTATCTGGAGCGGGTCGGCTGGATCCGCAGCAATCCGGACCAGAAACTCTACCGGGACGAGGTCCGACCTTTCTTGCGCTGGTACTTTCAGGAGGTCGCCGATCACAAGCGGCGTTTTCACGAGAGTCTCAACTACGATGACTATTTGCGCGAGCTCAACGCCCGGTCCGACTCGCCGGCCGAGCAACTCGCCGACAAGCGCGCGTACTACGAGTACACCAGGAAGGTTTTCGACGAGCTCAGAGGCGGCCTCTACGGTCCAGCGTGGTCCGGCACCGATAAGGGGATGCGTCTCGACGTCAGGTCGGCGGCGGTTGAGAACATCAAAGGCAAGCCGCGCATCCGAGTCGACCTTGTTCTCTGGGGCGCTCAGCGAGAGCTGCGCGAGGACGCGACCAGCGCCGCGGGCATCGTGGTTGGGGCCAGAAAACGGATGCTGACCAGCGCGTCCTTCACCATGACCTGGAGGCTGCTCGATGCCGGGGGCAAGCTGATCGGAGAACTGAACGCGGCCGGCGATCCCTCGATGAAGGTGGACTTCCCGGAGCGCTTCATCGCGGAATTCCCCCCACAAATGGTGCTCGGCTTCTACCCCGTGGACCCAATCCCAGCCGAGGTCGCCAAGATCGACATGGTCTTCACGGTCGCCTCGCGCTCGCCCTTCGGCGGGGAAGCGGGAGCGAATTTCCGCTGGGCCTTGGAGGCTCCCTCGGACTGGAAGCTCTCTCCGGGGGAAAAGTGGGAGGGCGCGGAGGAATCGACCCGCTCCGAGGAGGAGATCAATTCCAGCGCCTCGTCTGAAGGCGTAGGCAAAAAGGCCGCCCTCACCAAGGCTGCCCGAGCTCACTAGTTGCGCTGCGGCCTTTGGCCGCTCACCACGGCGAAGTGCGAAAGCAACTTGTGGGCGCTGAGCGAGCCGTCCTCATCCAGCAAGTAGAGACCCAGTTTGGCGTCCACCTTGAGATCGCACAGCTCGACTCCGGCTCGGAGCTTCGCCAGCACGTCACCGCTCACGGGGTCGACCACCCGAACCTGCTCCCCGGGGACGACCAACACGCCTCGGGAGAAGCAAGGCGCAACCGCCCGAGCCAATTCCTCGCCGGCCGGCTCGAGCTTCCAAATCACCTGCCCCTCCGGCCCGAACAAAGCCGCTGCTCCGCTGCGCGAGGTGATCAGCACCCCATCGCGCACTCCGAGCAGGTGAAAGGGTCCCGGGCCCAACGGGAGGCTTCTGTCGATGAGGAGCTTTCCTTTGGCTCCAAGGCAGCACACCACTGCGTTCGATTCCCTGATGCCCGCCACCCAGACGCGATTACGCCGCGGAAGTGGCGAAGACGGCTGGGCGAGGGCCAGCTCCTGCATCCAATCGCCGGCCGCCGAATTGGCGTTCGCCGATACGATCGCATGCTGCTCTCCGCGCCCGACCACGGCCGCGAATCGGCGTCCCCAGGCAACGGCCGGGCCGACAAACGGCAAGCTCACGCGAAGGCGGTATCGCACCTGTCCATCGTCCAGGTCTGCGCCGAGCAAGGTTCCGCTTTCCGTCGCCAGCAGAACACGACTGCCCTGGAGCGTGACATGGACCTCGCGGGTGCGTGAGGGAACCACCCTCCAAACCTCTCGGCCGGTGAGCTCCGAGAGTGCCAACACGATTCGAGAGTCGGCGACGCAGATGAACAGTCCATTTCGGCGAAGCAACTCGGGCGCCAAGCTGGTCCCGTCGTAACTGCGGATCCACCGAGCGCCCTTGTGCTGATCCACGAATCCGGTCAGCCGGTCTGCTCCGGCGGACACGACGCATCCCTCCGGCGAGGTCGCCGCGCCGTGCGTCGCGAGGCGGCGGAACAGAAGCTGCCCATCGCGCGCCCAGCCACAGACCATTTCCGAGGAAGCGAAGATCGGTCCGGCGCGGCTCCAGATCAACCGTCCGCTTTCTCCAGGCTCCAGCTTGTGCTTTTCCCAGCTCTTGGCGTACCGCAACCGTCGCAAGCGGCCAGGAATCTGGAGTGGACGCGCCGAGGTCCTGCCCCTGTTGGGCTCGAGCGCTTCGGATCCCTTGGCGGTGGGCGCTACGGTTCCGGCACGCAGCTGCGATAGGCCCTCGCGGCATCGGCTCAGCATGCCCATCAGGTAAGGGTTGCGGGACTGCGCCTGGTTGTGCGCGCTGATCGCAAACGCGATCGCCACCCCCAATTCGAAGATCCCGCGAGCGAAGGCTTGTGGATCGAGCGGGTAGGATCTTCCGTCTACTTGGAGCAAGCGCTTAACCAAATCGATCCGCAACAACGGCAAGACGCCTCCGGGCGCAAATTCGAACCGGTCCTCTTCGAGCTCGAACGCGTGGCACAGGTCCGCTCCTTGGCGGGACAGCTCGAGCATCAGCAAAAACAGTCCACTGCTTGCGTGCCAGGGCTCGGATTTTCCGCCGGGCAGCTGAAGGTGGATTGACCCGGTAAAAAGCAGCGACGCCAGCGAGCTTGCGCCTTCCGGGCAAAGCAAGAGGTCGTTCTCATCGTAAAGCTCGAAACCGAATTGATATTGGCCCGGCGCGCTGGCTCGGTACGAGTAACCTGTCTGCTGATACTCGGTGCGCGCCGGGGCGAGCAAACCTTGCTTGAGCTTGAACAGCGCGCGCTGCATCTGGCGGATGCCGCGACTGTTCCTCACCTCCAACGAGGCTTCGTCGAGATCTCGAATCAAACCCTTCCCGCAGCCCACCGCCGCGTCCCTGAGCTCGCCTAAGTCCACGCGCACCGGGCGGTGGAGAAGTCGTGCCGGGCGACCGAGATCCACGACTCGGATTTCGGCCTCGGTCCCGCGCCGCTGAAACGCGAGCTCAAGGTGTGCTTCCGGCAACGACACCTGATCCAGAACCTTCCCCCTGACGGTCAGATTGGAAACCGCGGAAATCAGCTCGGGGATGAGCGACGTGAGCGACTCCTCGGTCGCCGCTCCGAGCAGATCCATTCCATCCACCTGAAGGGAGAATGAATCCTTCGGAAGCGCCGAACGTTCGCGCTTCCAACTGTGGCCGGCGCGGAAGCGAATCATCCTCGTCCGTTCATTGACAAGCCAAGTTGGCGATGCATAGCATTCGTCGATCGCGCTGGATATGAAGCGTAACTAGCTGATTTCATTGATAAATCCATGACGTTTTACGAAGCAGCGCTCCGGGTCCTAGAGGCCGTTGGTCGGCCGATGCACGTCCAGGAGATCACCGAGCAATCGATCGCGCAAAACCTACTTTCCCATGTCGGCAAGACACCGGATCAGACGATGCTCTCGCGGTTGGCGGCGATGGCTCGGCGAACCCGAGACCGGCGTGTGATTGTAACGGCCAAGGATACCTTCGCATTGGTCGATTGGGCACTGCCCGAGAACCTCGAGGCTCTGGAGCAGACGGGCCTACCTCCGATTAACGAGGAGGAGTCGATGCCGCCGCTACGGCCCGCGGAACGGCATCCGGATTCGCGAACCGACAACGTTCGCTCGGGCGGAAGGGGAGTGGAACGCAAGCGGCAGCGGGCAGACGAGGAAGATCTTTCCGGCGTACGGCAGCGTCGGTTCCCGCCGCTGGCGGAGACGGTGTTCGAGGTTCTCAGCAACGCTGGTCAAGCGCTGCGGGTCGATGAAGTGATGCAGCGCCTTCGCAATCAGGCCTTGGCGCCGGGGGATTTGAGCCCGGAGCAGCTGTTGCGCTCCCTGGCGGAGGACAACCAGCGTCGACTCGACGCGAGCCGGCGAGCCCAGTTTTTCCTGTCTGCTGAAAAAGAGACGCTCTCCCTCGAGCCCTTCGACGGCTCGGGAGGATCCGCCTCCGCTGAAGTGCAACGTCCTTTCGCCGATAGGCTGGGCCTTTCGATGGAGGGCGGCCGGGTGGTATTCGCGCGGCTGTCTCCGGCGGCCGACGAGATTGCGGACAATTTCGCCGCGGTCCGCGCTGCCGCAAAGGACGCTCGAAGGGCGGTGGCTCGAGCGCTGCGCCGCCGGCTGATGGAACTGGATCCGGGAACGCTCGAGAGGGCGGTGGTGCGCTGCCTCAAGGCCTTGGGCTTTCACGAAATCCGCGTGCTGAAGCGCTCGCGCGAGGGAGCATTTCTGACCTCGCGGAGGCGGGATGGCAGTGCGGAACTTCGGTACGCGGTTCGGCTGCTCAAAGGCCAAGCGCCGGTGGATCGGCGGGCGGTGCAGGACCTGCGGCGGGAAGGTGGTCGACACGGCGCGCAACTGGCGCTGTTGGCGAGTCCGGCGGACCTCCGAGGCGAGGCGCGATCGGAGGCCCAAAGCAACGCCAGCCCTCCGGTCATCTTGTGGTGCGGCGAGGCCTTGGCCGATCGGTTCCTGGACGGGAAGACGGCGGTGTGGACCACCCCCATCGAGTTGTTCGAAATCAATGATCGCTTCTTCGTGGCCGCCCAGGCCGAGGCTGAGGAAGCCCAGCGGCGAAGAGAGGTCCGAGTCCGAGAACGTCACCGCCCCGAAGCAGCTGCTCCCGCTGAAGCGACCTCGGAACAAAACGGCGAACTGACGCAGCCCACTGAGCCTCCGACCGAAGAACTGGGACAAACCGCGTTGCCCGAATCGGATTCGGGCCCTGCTGAGCCTGCGGCGGGCGGCTCAGCCCCTCAGTCTGACGAAAGCGATGCCGAGGAGGAATTGTCGGACTTCGAGGAAGGCGAAGAGACGCCGTCGAGCGCGGCGGAGCCAGAATCGGTGGTTCGCCAAAGTACCGAACGACGTCCCCGGCGCCGTCGACGGCGCCGGGGACGACGGGGAAAAGGACGGCCCCAGGCCGCGACAGGGCCGAGTTCGCCCGAGGCTCCGGCGCCCCCCGCCGAGGCCGCGCCTGCCGTTCCGGACGAAAAGCCCAATCCCCCCACGGCTAGCGGCAGCGATGAAAAGTAAAAGCTATGATGGGCGATGATGAGGACTGGTATCGCTCTGAGCCTGCTTTTGACCGGCGCGCTGCTGGGATGCTCCCGCCGCGCGACGCCGCACTACGTCGAGCAGCTCGAGGTCCTGGTCCCCGCACTTGCTGAGGCGGACGCGCTCGGCATCCGCGCCGAGCGCGTTCAAGAAATGATCTCCGAGGAGTTGAAGGCCAACGGTCACTTCGAGTTCCCAAAGCAGGACAAAGCCCGCGCCAAGCCGGGCCATCCGACCAAATTGGAGCTCGAGCTGGCTCCGATTCACGAGGGTGCCATCGACGGTCGCGTGGGCAATTACTTGGAGCTGGAGGCGTCGCTGCTGGTGAAAAGGCGCGGGGAGGAGGGGTGGTCGAGCTACGAGGTCGGGCACCGGGTTCAGGAGAAGATCTCGGGGGCGAGTCTCGAGGAGCGTCAGGCGGCGGCGACTCGCGCCATCAAATCCGCTCTGCACGAGACGGTATTGATGGCGGATTTGCAGCTCGACGCCGTCGAGAAGTCCGATCGAGAGTTGATCCGGGACCTCAACGCTACCAATCCGCGGCTGCGGGACGCGGCGATCCGAGTCCTCGCGGATCGAAAGAATCCGGCGGTTCGCGGAGCCTTGATCGACAAACTGAAGGGTTCGGATGTCGACGGCGTACGAAGGGCGATTGGCGGCTTGGTTGCGCTGCGGGACGCTCAGGCGGTGCCCGCGCTCATCGAGCTGGCCCGGGGAAAGGATCCCAGTTTCTTGCGCGAGATTCTGTTCGCACTGGGGGCCATCGGCGGAGAGGAAGCCCAAGCGTACCTCTTCACCGTCTCGCAGGGGCACGACGATTCGGAGATCCGGCAAGTGGCGGAACAGGCCTTGTCAGAGCTCCAGTCACGAACGGCGTCGGGCGAGCAGCGCCGGGAGAGCGGCAAGCAGCACGTTCAAAGGAGCGCCAAGTGAACGCGAACCGGTTGCTGGCACTTTCGGCGATGCTGGTCATCTCCTGCGCCAAGCGGGTCGAAACCGCGGCGTCAGCCCCATCCATCCCGGCCGCGGCGTTCTGTCCCTTGGCGGTGGGCAACCGCTGGGTTTACCAGGCCAACTTCCTGGGCGAGAAGACCGAGCGGACGGTGCAGATCCTCAAGGAAGAGGATGGGTTTTTCGTCGACAACCAAGGTGGTGCGCTGGGGGTCGATGCCACCGGCGTACGTGATCGCAAGCGATACTTGCTCAGGGATCCAGTGGAACCGGGCCGTACTTGGAGCAACGTGGTATCCGTCTCGTCCATCGAAAGGTACAAGATTCTGGAGCTCGGACCGTGCCAGGTCCCAGCCGGCCGTTTCGAGAGCTGCGTTGGAGTCGAGGGTCGCAACCGCGTCGACGATCAGACCACCTTGGTGAACGAAATGACCCTCGCCCAAGGCGTCGGAATCGTGAAAATTGAAACCGCCGCGGAAGTCCACGGGCAGCGAATTCCACAGAGCCAGATGCTGCTGACGCGATTCGAGCTTCAGCCGATGCCGGCGGCGCGCTGAGCGTGGAAACCTCGGATCAAACCAGTGAGGAGATGATCCTGGCGCTCCTCACCGATGGCGCGGACCAGTTCACCTCCGGAGAAGCGCTGTCGGGCAAACTCGGCTTGTCCCGGGCCGCGGTTTGGAAGCACGTCGAGTCGCTGCGGAGGAAGGGATATCGGATCGAAGCCGTGTCTTCGAAAGGGTACCGGTTGCTGGAGATACCGGATCGGCTGACGCCGCTGGAGCTCACCGCACATCTGGAAACCGAGGAGATCGGTCGGACAATTCACTATCGCGACAGCCTCGAATCCACCAACGAGCTTGCGTTCCAGTTGGCACTGGAGGGTGCGGCACACGGTGAGGTGGTCCTCGCCGACCAGCAAACGCGCGGCAAGGGACGGCGCGGGCGGTCCTGGGTATCCCCTCCGGGAAAGAATTTGTATTGCTCGGTGATTTTGCGACCGGAGCTTATCCCCCAACGCGCACCGGAGCTCACCTTGGTCGCCGCAGTCGCGGTGGCGGCGGCGCTTCGTGAGTTCGGAGCCGAGGCCCAAATCAAGTGGCCCAATGACCTGCTCCTCAATGGCCGAAAAGTCGCGGGAATCCTCACCGAGCTTTCGGCCGAGCAGGATCGGATCCACTTCGCGGTTCTCGGAATCGGAGTGAATCTCAACGGCGAGCCTTCCGAATTCCCCGAGGAGCTTCGTACGACGGCCACCTCGGTGCGTCACGAGTTGGGAACGCCGGTGGTGCGCGCGGCGTTTGCGGCGGCGATGTGGGCCCACTTGGAGGAATGGCTTCGCCGTCATGGCGAGCGCGGCTTTGGTCCGGTGCGCGACGCCTGGAAAGAGATCTCTGCTACGTTGGGAAAGAAGGTTTTGGTCAAAAGCGAGCGGATTGAGCTGCAAGGGGTTGCCGAGGACATCGACGAAACTGGTGCTCTGCTGGTGAGGACGGCACCGGGGATTGTGGAGCGGGTGGTCGCCGGCGACCTCGAGCAAGCAGTTACCGCCCGGGAGTAGACGATGCTGCTGGCGATCGACGTTGGAAACACCAACGTGGTGTTCGGGGTGTTCGAGGGACGAAACCTGATCGGCCACTGGCGGCTGGAAACCGACGTCCGGCGCACCTACGACGAGTACGGTGTGCTCTTTCGTCAGCTCCTGTCGGATGCTTCGGTTCAAACACGCCAAGTCGAGGCGGTGGTGATCTCCAACGTCGTGCCTCCGCTCCAATTCACGTTGCAGCAGGTGGGGGAGCGATACTTCGGGACCCGGCCGCTGTTTGTCGGCCCCGGGGTGAAGACGGGGATGCCAATCCTTTGCGACAATCCTCGGGAAGTGGGGGCAGACCGGATCGTTAATGCGCTCGCGGCGTACGAGAAATACCGGGAGGGATTGATCGTGGTGGATTTCGGAACCGCCACCACTTTCGACGCGGTCAGCCCCAAGGGGGAATACCTGGGTGGAGCGATTTGCCCCGGGATTGCGATCTCCATGGAAGCGCTGTTCCAGAACGCCTCGAAGCTGCCACGGGTGGAATTCTCGCAGCCTCCGCATGTGGTCGGGCGCAATACGGTGCATTCGATCCAGTCGGGTTTGGTGTTCGGCTACGTCGGCATGGTGGATGGCATTTGTGAACGGATGCGTGGCGAGCTGGACTTTCCGGTCCGGGTGGTCGCGACGGGAGGATTGGCGCCACTGATCTCCAAGGAATCGAAGGCAATCCGCACCCTGGATGAGTTCCTCACCCTCGAGGGGTTGCGGATCATCCACGAGAGGAACCAGCCCACTTGAGCGAGGCCTCGGAGGCATTGCCATCCGCCCCGCCGGATTCCGCACCTGTGCCTTGCCCGCTCAGCGCTGAGTTTCTTCCGCCGAACCTTCGCAAGCACGTAGATCCGCAGGCGCCGGTCCCGATTCGGATGATGGCTGCGAAAGGCCTGGTCCCGTTCTCCGCCTCAGACATGGTGGGAGCACTTTACCTTCTAAGTTTCGATTCCGATGCCTCGGTGCGGGCAACCGCCGCCAAGACGCTCACCTCGCTCCCGGATCGCCTGCTCAGCACCGCACTGCGAGATGAGGAGATCAAACCCGAAGTGCTGCGGTATTGCCTCGAGGCATTCGCGCATCGCGACGACTACGTGGAGCTGCTGGTCCTCAACGCCGGAACTCCGGATGACGCGGTGGCGAAAGTTGCCTCGGTCTGCCAGCTCAGAGTTGCCGAGATTATCGGGCAAAACCAGCTTCGGATTCTTCGCTACGATGACATCCTGCGCAACCTCTGTAGGAATCCGAACGCACTCGCGTCCTTGATCGATGGAGTTTGCGACTTCGCGGTGCGCAATGGCATGGTGCTTGAGGACGTTCCGCAGATCCAGGCGGCGCGGGTGCGGGTGTTTGGGCCTGAGGTTCTGCAAAAACCGCCGGAGCGAGGGCCCACTGCGGAAGAGTTGGTTGCCGAATACGCAGAGCTGCGAGAGCAAGACGCTTTTCCGGTTGAGGAGGGGAAACGCGTCAGGTTCTCTCAGCGGGTCAGCAAGATGAGCGTTTCAGAGAAGATCAAACTCGCCACGGTCGGCAACAAAGAGGCTCGCGGGCTGTTGGCGCGCGATTCCAACAGGTTGGTCGCGGTTGCGGTAATTCGCAGCCCCCGGATCACTGCCGGCGAAGTGTTGGGAATGGCCAACAACCGAGCGGTGGCGGAGGACGTGCTGCGGGTGATCTACGGCAATCGCGAGTGGACCAAGAATTACGCTTTGAAGCTGGCGCTGGCAAAGAACCCCAAAACGCCGCTTGCGATCGCGATGCGCTACCTTTCGAGCCTGCGCGAAGCCGACATAGTCAGTTTGGCACGCAACAAGAACATTCCCTCCGGGATTCAGATGGTGGCGAAGAAGATGGTCGAGAAGAAGAAGAAGTAGGCTTCTGTTTCAGGCGGCCGCTGGTTCGTCCTCGCTGTCAGAGGCGTCTTGCTGCTCGTCAAGAAGCTGCAGCGCAATCGACAACGCCTTCTTGGTCTTTTCCCGCAGCTTCTCGTCGCCCTTGATCCGTTGATGGAGCTTGTCGATGCGTTCCTCGTTTTTGACGGAGGTCGACTCCATCTCGCGAATCTTGTTCCGCAAGGACTCGGCGTCCTGGGAGAACACTGAAGCCTGCGTAGCAAGCTGGCTGCGAGCGGATTCCAAATCCGAGCGTGCTTGCTGCAGTTGACCCTGAGCGGCCTTATGCTCCCGCTTGGCGGCCTCCAGCTGGTTGCGAAGCTCGCCCAACTCGCCGCGTGCCCTTTGCAGGGAGCCGTCCCGTTCGGCGACCCGCCCCCGCTCGGCCTCCAATTCGGATTCCCGCTGGGACAAACTTGCAGCGGTCTCAGCGATTTGATGCTCGAGCCGAGTCTCCTGATCGTGCAGCTCCAAAATCTCCTTTTCCCTGTCCGTCAGCTGGGTCTTGAGCTGCAAGAGATCTCGGTCTCGCTTGCTCACGGCATCGCGCAGCGCAAAGTAGTCCTTATCGGATTTCCCCGGAGGAGCGGGCTTTCCGCCTGCAGACTCGGCTCCGCGGGCTCGCGCTTCCGCCTGTTCGGCTCGGCGCTGGGCTTCGTCGAGCGCCGTTTGAGCGCTGGCCAAGGCCTGCTGCAACTGCTCAACCTGGGTGCTCAGGTGGAGGTCTTCGCCGAGGGCTGCGTCGAAGCCGCCCGCCTCGGCGCTCGCCTGGTATTCCACCGCCTCGGTGGCCTGATCCCACGCGCTCACCGGGTTCGCCTCATGGGAAGCTTCGGCCGAGACTTCCCTGTCGAACGCATCGTCGATCAGCGCCAATTCCGGGTCCCCCTGGATGGTGGCCTCCTGATCAACGCTAACCACCTGGTCGGGCGCGACGGTTCCCTCGGCATCCAGCAGCTCTGCAAACCCCGGCTCGTCTTCGATCGCCGGAAGCGGGTCCGGAAATCCTATCAGCCGCCCGATTCGAGCGACCAACTCCTCGGGCTCGAAGGGCTTGGCAACGTAGTCATCGGCACGGGTCGTCTTGAGTTTGCTGTGCTTTTCGAAGCCGTCCGGAGAGCCGATGATCACCACCGGTATGTTCTTCAGCTCCGAGTCCTTCTTTAGCCTCGAACAGATCAGATATCCGCTCTGACCAGGCCCCAGATCCACGGCCAACACCACCAAATCCGGCGGGGAGCCGCGGATCAAGTCCACGCATTCCTTGGCATCCGCGGTCTCTTGAGCCGAAAATCCACTCGCCTCCAGGGCGGTTCGCGAGGCGTTCGATACAGCCGAATCCACTTCGACGATCAGGACTTTCTTGGACATGAACGCTCGGGCTGAAACCGGCCATTTTTCCGGCCTGATTTCGGGAGGGCTAGGTACCCAAACGGTACCGATACCCACCACGCTCCGTCAACATTGGCCCGGGGCGAAGACTACCGCTGCATCGAAGCTGGGCGAATCAACGAGTTGGACG
>Ga0306920_100006590_pt1 | contig 15185 bp, 16 predicted proteins | sample flu12Cox44000170_FD_204666 | JGI IMG/M metagenome (GOLD analysis project Ga0306920, IMG submission 204666) | Lab enrichment of tropical soil microbial communities from Luquillo Experimental Forest, Puerto Rico - flux4day.12C.oxic.44.000.170 (v2)... | ecosystem: Environmental > Terrestrial >... | reverse complement strand
TGAAGGATTATGACTTCAAGACTCAAGGTCTTGCCTACCCCAAGGGCGAAGTCATCACCTATGAGTTTCCAGCAAAGGACAAGCGCGGACCTGTTAAGCTAAATTGGTACAGCGGGACAGAAAAAATCCCACGACCGGCGGAACTGGAATCGGACGAAAATCCGATTAAGACCGGGGCGGTCGTGATGGGTGACAAGGGAACCATTGTTTACGGGTCGCATGGTGCCGGACAGGTACGGCTTATCCCGGAAGCCAAAATGCTTGCCTACAAGAAGCCGACTCCGACCATCCCACGGGCAAAAGAACATCATCACGATTGGCTGGATGCGATCCGTAACGGCAGAAAGGCCGGCTCGGATTTCTCTTATGGTGGTCCCTTGACCGAAATTGCCTTGCTGGGCGTGATTGCGATCAAATTGGCAGGCACGAAATTGGAATGGGATTCCCAAAAGATACGCTTTAAAAACTGTGAAGAAGCCAATCAGTACATCAAACCTCCATATCGTATAGGTTGGACACTGTAGTATTCTTGATTTGACAACACGTTTGAAACCCTCGGATTATAGTCGAATATGAACGAGTCCTCATCCAATTCTCTTAGTTCCCGCCGCGAGTTTATTAAAACCACAGGCCGTATCGCTGCGGTTTCAGCTTTGGCGGGTGTCACTTTGCCCAAAGTTCACGCTGCCTCGAGCGACACGCTCCAGGTAGCTTTGGTCGGCTGCGGTGGCCGCGGCAGCGGTGCCGCCGAAAACGCGCTTAGTACCAACGGCGGCACGCTAAGGCTGGTCGCCATGGCCGACGTATTTGACAATCGCCTCAGCGGCAGCTTTGACGGCCTTAAGAAGAGCGCGCAGGCCGATAAGGTCGAAGTCTCCGACGACCACAAATTCATCGGCTTCGACGCGTACAAAAAAGCGATGGATTGCCTCAAACCCGGCGACATCGTTATTCTGACCACGCCGCTGGCTTTCCGGTGGGTGCACTTCACCTACGCTATCGAAAAGAAGCTCAATGTTTTCATGGAGAAGCCGCTCACGGCCGACGGCCCGACCTCGAAGAAAATGCTTAAGCTGGCGGAGGACGCCTCGGCGAAAAATCTTAAGGTAGGCGTTGGTTTGATGTCGCGCCATAGTCGCGCAATGCAGGAATTGCACCAACGCATCCAGGATGGCGAGATCGGCGACCTGATTCTGCTGCGCGGTTACCGCATGCACGGACCTGCCGGGTCGGCGTTCGCGACCAAATGGCCGGGCAATCCCAGCGAATTGCTGTGGCAAATCAAAAACTTTCACAGCTTCCTGTGGGCTAGCGGTGGCTGCTTTAACGACTTTTACATCCACCACGTTGACCACTTGTGCTGGATGAAGAACGCCTGGCCGATCAAGGCCCAGGCGCTGGGCGGCAAACATTATAAGAACGATCCAGACGGAGCGCCTTATGTCGATCAGAACTTCGACTCCTACTCGGTTGAATACACGTTCGCCGACGGCACGAAGATGACCATGGATGGACGCTGTATCAATGGTTGCAACGACATTTACTCCAGCTACGCCCATGGCACCAAAGGCATGGCGATCGTCGCAAAAGCCAACGACTGCACGCCCCCTTCCAGCACTTACAAGAGCCAAAGCCCGCACAAATCGGACATGATTTGGCAATCCAAGCAAATCGAGGGGCAACAGGACCCCTACGTCAATGAATGGAATGACCTGGTGGATGCCATTCGAGGCGACAAGCCTTACAACGAGGTTGAACGCGGAGTCAAAGCCAGCTTGACGTCAAGCATGGGCCGCATGGCCGCTCACACGGGCCAGGAAATCACATTCGACGATATGCTCGATTGCGATCACGAGTTCGCGCCGGGAGTCGACAAATTGACTATGGACTCCCCTGCTCCGCTCGTAGCCGGAAGCGATGGCAAATACCCACAGCCTATGCCGGGCATCACTCGCAAGCACGAATACGAGACGACCACGTAGAATCCGCAGAGAAGTATCTCAAGAGAGCGCAGAGTGAAAGCTCTGCGCTCTTTTTATTGACACGAAGCGCAGCAAAGAGCCACAGCAGTAAAAATGAAAAGCAAGCGAAAGGAACGAAGAGCCTTTGGGCTTAAACAATTCCCGCTACTTCGTTCCCTTCGTCTGCTTCTGTTCTCTTCCTCGCGTCAACTGCAGCGAGGCCTGGCTGACCATCACTTCAGCTTGTTCAAAGTCTCTTTGACCTTGTCAAAATTGGGCAGTTCTTTGGGGGTGGGTGTTTGCTCGCTGTATTGGATTACACCTTGTTTATCGATGACAAAGGCAGCACGGGCGGCGGTATCGCCTACTCCGGCCAGCATCGGGAAAACCACGTCGTACTTCTTAATCACTTCCTTGTTCAGATCACTGGCCAGAGAGAGCGTGATTTTTTCCTTTTGCGCCCACGCCTCTTGAGCGAACGGCGTATCGACGCTGATCGCGATTACTTCCGCGTTCAATCCGGAGTAGCTATTCAAACCCGCGCTGACGTCGCACATCTCCTTGGTGCACACGCTCGTAAACGCAGCAGGGAAGAACAGCAACACTGTGTTCTTTTTGCCAAAATTATTGCTGAGCTTGACGTCCACCAGGCCGGCGGCTTGTTTGGATTTGAGCGTGAAATCGGGAGCTTTTGTACCGACAGTTATTGCCATAATATCTGCTGATTGTTGGTTAAATGATCGTTGTTTACGCGGCACTATTCTTGTCCAGCGCGTAACTCCTGTCAAATCGCCGACAACACTTCCTCCGCATGTTCGTCCGGCTTCACACCCGGCCAGATCTGTTTGATTTTTCCATCCGGCCCAATCAAAAAGGTAACCCGATGGGTGCCCTGGTACTTGCGGCCCATGAACCGTTTTTCACCCCAAACTCCGTACGCGTTTACAATTTGCTTTTCTTCGTCGACCAGCAGCGCGAAGGGAAGCTTGTATTTGGCGACAAATTTCACGTGCGCCTTTGCGGGATCGGTGCTGACTCCCAGAACCACAGCGCCCTTTTTTGTGAACTCAGAAAATGCATCGCGGAACCCGCAAGCTTCCTTTGTGCAACCGGGCGTGTCGTCCCGCGGATAGAAATATAGGACGACATGTTTCCCGTACAGGTCGGCCAGAGAAACTGTTTTTCCGTCGTGTGTCATGGCGGTGAAGTCAGGGGCTTTATCACCCGGCTCAAGTTTCAGTTTCAATGGAGTGGCCATATTATCTTCTTCTGTAGCTGAGATTTAATACGACTCGAAGCGGCACCCTTGATGCGATCAACGAGGCGGGTTGCTCGGAACGCTCGGAGAACTGGCAGGGTGCGCACTCAGCTGGCGCGTGCCGTCCCAGACGTAGAGGAGCCCGGAAATGCCCGTGCAAATAGCTGCGCTGAGCGACCATGCGAATAAGCCTTTATTGTTCCACTTGAGCAGCACCCAAAGCACCGCGATCATTTGTAACACGGTAGCAATCTTGCCTATGACGCGCGGTCGGACGTTGACCTTGCCGACAGTCATCTGGATTACAATCATTCCCGCCAGTATTAAAACGTCGCGGCCGATAATGGTCACGGTCAACCACAGCGGCATGGTCTGCAGGTACGGCAGATGGTCAAAGCTCAAAAACACGATCGCGGAAACCAGAAGCAGTTTGTCTGCTAGCGGATCGAGGATGGCTCCCAGCTCGCTGCGCTGGTTGTATCGCCGGGCTACATAGCCATCAACCCCATCGAAAATTGCGGCCACTCCAAAGCAGATGATACTGAGAAACCGCTGGAACTCGTTGCCCGTCTTGACGTAATACAGCACCTCCACCATAAAAAACGGAATCAGCAGGATCCTTGAGATGGTGATCTTATTAGCGGTGGTCATCGCCCATTCCGGCCCAATCTTGCTTGCCGAGCCAACAACGTCAACTGTTCAGGAGGAACGTGGCGCGCGCCGGCGATAGATAAAGAACCAAAACCAAACCGTGCCTCCCGCACCGAAGATTGCAGCGCTTAAAAAATTGGCCATCGGACCAATGTGCCAAAGCCATGCACCAAGGAATGCTCCCGTTGTCACAATGGAATCTCGAATGAGATAATAGGCGCCATAGGTCCGGGCGCGCAGCTCCGGGCTTGCTTCCCCGATGATAAGGGCTTTACGAGCAGGTTCGCCAAACTCCTTTAAACCGCGAATGAAAAACGCAACTGCCAGTGCAGCGAAGCTCCTGGCCCAAAACAGGCTCAAGGGAAACAGGGTGAAGAAGACAAAGGTGAGCAAAACAAAAGGGCGCCGGCCATAACGGTCCGCCACGTGCGATACTGGAATGTAGCAAACCATGGCGGTGACCATCTCGACGGCGACGAGCACGCCGTATTGCTGCGCGGTCACGCCGCCATAGTTGATCGCCCAGATGATTACCCAGGCGTAGGGCAACCGTTCACAAAAGCGAATAAGGATGTCACTGACCAACAACTCCCTTAAAGCGGGCGTAAAGCTTCGCACCACATAACGAAAAGTGCGACTGCTTGTTGCAATTGATTGACCAACGGCTTTGGTCTCAGGCTCAGCCATCCCCATTTGAAAGACCATTGTAAGCAAGCTCAGGACGATGCAACAAAGCAGGGCATAACGAATGCCTTGAGCCCAACCGAATTGGCTGATTAGCCTTCCTCCGACGAGAGGACCGAGCATCATTGGCACTCGCCGAACCATCGATTGCAATCCAATGCCCATGGTGTGCCGGGAACGTTCCAAAGAGGTGGCTACGATGGAAAAGGTCGCCGGCAATGAGAAAGCACTCCATGCCAGAAAGAGGAATGCACCGGCAACTAGCGCCATCCAGTGATGCCATACCAGCACCAGGCAATAACCAGCCAACGACAAACAACTGAACAACAAAAGTGAACGGCGTTGCCCCCAATGGTCGGTCATCCAGCCGCCCGGATACGCGTAAAGTGCCCCCAGCAACGTTTGCAACGCATCGAAGAGCCCGATCACAAACACGCCGGCCCCCAGGACTTGCAGATATTTTGGCGCAAAAACAAGCCACAGCCTTTCTCCGCTCCCGGCCAAAACCAAGGCAACCAGCAACAAAACTGTGTTCCTTTTAAGCGCCAGGAATTCGCCGAATTGTTGAATTACGCCTGATTTATGAGAGGAATTCTGTGTCAAATTGCGCCCCGATGATCATATCTCAGTTTTTCGCATCGTTGACCCATTAAGGAAAGAATGACTTTTGCCCGGACGCTCTGTACTCTGGCGCCCCTGCTCGGAAGGGCGCAACACAACAGATGCGCACTGCGCGAGTAGTCCAAAGGGACGCCGGGCCCCTTCACGAACCGGAAGCCAGGTAATAACGATTAATTCTGAACGAGTGGTTTTGCAAATTATGAGAAAAAAGCACGGTACTGTGCCCAGCGTAGGGATATTAATGGGAAGCGATTCGGATTGGCCGACCATGAAAGAAGCGGCAGATGCCTGCAAGGAATTCGGAATCACCACAGAAGTAAATGTGATCTCCGCTCACCGGGCGCCGCATGACCTCAGTCGCTACGCTACGGGTGCTCACACGCGAGGCCTGCGTGTGCTCATTGCCGGCGCCGGCGGCGCGGCCCACTTGCCGGGCGTTACCGCGGCTCTCACGCCACTGCCTGTCATCGGTGTTCCCATTGCCGGCAAATTCATCAAGGGCTGGGACGCTCTGCTCTCGATTGTGCAGATGCCCAGCGGCGTGCCGGTCGCTACCGTAGCCGTAGGAGGTGCTCGAAATGCCGGCCTCCTGGCGGTGCAAATCCTGGCTGTCGGCAATCCTGCTTTGCAGAAAAAATACCTCGAGTTTAAAGAGCGCCTGGCAGAAGAATCTCGGGCCAAGAATCGCAACTTGGCTTTGTGACAGGCCTCGCAGAGGCTGCGAGCCCTTACATTCTTTGGAGACCTTGGTCAAGTCGCTGCAAAACGCGGTCTTTACCAATAATCTCCATCAAGTGATACAAGCTGGGTCCCGCAGCAGCGCCGCAGCAGGCGAGGCGTGCCGGGTGCACCAGGACACCGGTCTTTATTCCGAGTTCCTGAGCGACACTCTTAAAAGTCGCTCCGATAGGGTCGGCGTCGAATGGCTCCAAAGCGCTCAACGCCTGGCGCAATCGCTCAATCCTGGGTTTGTTTTCTGGAACGAAGTCCTTTTTGGCGGCCTCAGCGTCAAAGTCGATTTGGTCTTTAAAATAAAACCCAGCGTAAGCCGGAAGCTCAGCGAACATTTTAAATTTCCCCTTGCACGTATCCAGGGCAGCCCTGACGTATGAACTTGGATATCGATTTGTATCCATGCCGGCGCGTGCAAAGGCGTGAATCGAGAGTTCGTAAAACCGTTCTTCCGGCATATCCCGCACGTATTCCCCGGCAAGCCAGGTTAATTTCGTCAGGTCGAACCTGGCGTTGTGCCGCAAAATCTGCGGCAAATCAAAAGCTTCGATCACCTCTTTGATAGGCATCTTTTCCCGGTTGTTTTTCGGTGACCATCCCAACAGGCACAAGTAATTAACAATCGCTTCGGGCGGATACCCTTCGTCCATGTACGTGGTCAGAGAAGCCCCTTTGTCGCGCTTGCTCATCTTCGTTCCATCGATGTTCAGGATCAGAGGGATATGAGCGTATTTGGGAGGCTCAACGCCAAACGCGCGAAACAAAGCGATATGTTTTGCAGTGTTGCTCAGGTGATCTTCTCCTCGAATGACATGCGTGATGTTCATCTCGAGATCGTCCACCACGTTAACAAAATGAAACACCGGCTCGCCATCCGAACGGACGATGACGAAATCAGGGTCGAGTTGCTCGCGGTCGGTGAGCTCGCGTCGGACGTCGCCAACGACCAGGTCCGAAATGACGATCGGCTCGCGCGTCATTTTAAATCGAATAGCTCGCTCGTGCTCGTAGGCGAGGCCGTGGGAAAGCAACGCTTCTACACGCCGCTGGTAATTTGCTTTGCGTTGACTTTGGAAATAAGGGCCGTAATCACCTTTGCTCGGCCCGGTGGCATCGGCGCTGATGGGCCCCTCATCCCAATCCAGCCCAAGCCATCTTAAGCCATTGAGAATAACGTTGACCGCTTCCTGGCTGTTGCGAGCCACATCAGTATCTTCGATTCGAAGAACGAAATGACCGCCGGTGTGCCGGGCGTAAAGCCAATTAAACAGTGCGGTGCGAGCTCCGCCGATATGAAGAAAGCCTGTTGGGCTGGGTGCAAATCTAACGCGCGGTTTCATTGAGCAGTCCCTTGTTGACGAGCAGGCATTGGGTCGGCGGATGCCATATCTCCCTGACATAAGGCCGGCGTTCCTGGGGAAGCCCTGACCGCCTGAAAGCCACCTGTGGCAGACCTGAATCTGCGGAGCACTTCATGGTCTGTACCTATTTTGCTGCGAGGTCCAGGCACACGCCTTCTTTGGTGCTGCGCACGTACAGCTTTCCATTGCTCAACGCGGGGGTGCTCCAACATTTGCCGTTTACTGCCTTGGTTCGTGCAAGCTCTTTGTAGCCTGCAGGGTTTGCTTCCACCAGAACCACTTGCCCATCGTCGCTCAACGCGATCAGATTGGGACCAGCTAAAACGACATTACCCGCTCCAAACCCCGGCTGCTCCCATTTCACAGCGCCCGTCTTCAAATCAACACATTTCAGGGGACCACTACCAAACTTCTTGAAACTGATCATTCCGTAGAGATAACCGTCTTTGCAGACGGGCGTGCTCCACAGATCTGCCACGACGGCATTGCCTTTAATTCGCCAAAGTTCCTTTGCCTCGAATGAATCCCCGTTGCGGATAATCTGACATGCCGCTCCGCCGATGTCATATCCGGCAGTGCAAAAGATGATGTCGTCCGAAACGACCGGCGAACAGCCGGTCGCCGTCTGGTATTTGAATGGGAACTTCCAAAGTGTTTTGCCATTACTGGTGTCCAAAGAAACCAAGCCGCTTTGCATCAAAAAAATAACCTGCCGCACGCCGTGGATAGTGGCCACGGCAGGTGTGGCATGAGTCATCTGTTCGTCCCCGGTTTTCCACACGACTGCCCCAGTGCCCTTGTCAAATGCCAGCATTGATTGGTCAGCTCCTCCCCCGGCAACATAGACTAGCTTCTGATCAACGACCGGCGACATCGCGCTCTCCCACCCGATATTTTTTCCATTGAAATCCCGCGCAATATCCTTTCGCCACAGGTTTTTGCCGGTTTCAGCATCAAGGCAACTCAAGACCATCTGTGCCGAATAAACGTAGACACGCTTATCGCTGAACGCCGGTGTCGACCGGGGCCCGTCTCCACCGCTGTTGCCCTCTGTGCCGCTGTCTCCTCCACCACGATACTTCGCCTGGCCGGTAACTTCCGCCCAGAGCTCTTTGCCAGTAGCCGCGTCAAGTGCGAGACAGACCTCAGCTAGCTTGCCATCCATGTCGCGCGCCACGACTGTAAACACCTTGCCATCGGCCACGGCCATCGAACTGAAACCGGCTGCTGTCTTTGCATTCCACACTTTTTTGAGTCCTTCGCCTGACCAGGGCTTTGCAATCGTATCGCGCGATATGCCGTCGCCGTCATTACCACGGTACTGACTCCACTCTGCCCTGGCGCAAACTGACAATCCCACGATTGAGACGCTCCAGGCTGCTAATAATCTGCTCAGCTTCCTTTTCATATGATTTACCCATGCGAGGCTGCCTTGAACTCGGTGCGATGACAATCTTTTGATTCGCCACGAGGTACGATGGCGTAGCATGTCTCCTCTTTTCCGTCCTCGTCCTCGGTTCTCGCTTGAATCGACGCCGAGAACGATAAAGAGGCGGAGGACGAGTAAGATTCGTTTCCGCCGGGTGAAGGCCGGCAGGACTCCCCCCCAGCCTACTTTGTGGATTGCAGTCCCGGGTCCAGCTTCTCCAGGACCCTGCAAAGCGAACTCAATCGCGGCATCTGCACACCGGCAACCTGGGCCTGACGCAATGGTTCGAGGAACAAACTGCGCAGCTCCAACGGCTGGCGACGTTCGAAATCGATCAACGTCGACGCTTTGTAAGCACCCATCGTACGAGTCCGCTCGATTTGTTTGTCAGCCAACTCCTCCGAAAGCTCGAACCCTAACTTCCGAGCCCCGGCAATGATCTCGCGCATCAATTCGCGCACGAGCCTTTCCCAGGCTTCATCCTTGAGCAGCTTTTCCGTACTCAAGCAGGGTTGCAACCGAACAGGGTCGTCAAGTTCACCGCGCTGGACAGATTCCAATCCCGCAGCACTGGCAACTCCAAGTCCATTAAAAGGAACATTCCAGACGAGTTTTTCCCAATGCGCTCGAGCCAGATTATCCGTCACGGCGCATGGGACGCCGGCATTGCGAAAGCGACTGGCCAGGTCATGAGTGCGCGGTTCGGGCCAACGCTGAAATTCGCCCAGAATGATCTGGCCGTGATCCAGATGAAGTATTACCCCGGGTTCGATCCGGTTCAGGCAAACAAAGCAAAGGCCTCCCATGATCCGATCGATTGGCGCTATTGCGGCCAGTTGTTCCTCATTGCCGAGCCCATTTTGCAGCGTCAGCAGAACGGTGTCGGCGCCCATAAGGGCTGGAAGCAAACCGGCAAATTGATCATTGGCAGTTGTTTTAAGAGCAATGATCACGAGGTCGCTGACTCCGATCTCTTGCGGAGAGCGCCCACACCGGGGTTGCACGCGAAAGTCACCTTGAGGACTACGAACCTGGACGCCGTGACGCCGCACGGTCTCGAAGTCCGAGCGAAGCAGGAAATGCACATCGTCCCCGGCACGGGCCAGTTTCGCGCCGTAAAAGCTGCCCACCGCCCCGCAACCTACGACTGCGATTTTCACGTTAACATTCCGGGGAATAAAAAAGGCACCCTGATTCGATCAGAGTGCCTTTTTGAGAAAACAGAAATTACTTCGAGCCCAGAATTGCGTCCTTCGCAGCTTTGGCGACACGGAACTTCACCACGCGCTTGGCGGGGATTTTGATCGTCTGACCTTTGCTGGGGCCGAATTGCATCGTCATCTCGCGAGCAGGACGGTTGACCAGCACGAGCTTACCCAATCCCGGCACGGTGAAGGTGTGCTTAGCCTGCTTGTAGGCCAGCTCCGCGACAGTGTCGAGAGCCTGGACAGCCTGCTTCTTGGTAATGCCAGCCTTCTCGGCAACCGTGGCGGCGATTTGCGATTTGGACATTGCTTTTGCCATAATCTGTTTAGTGTTCAGTGTGTTTGTTGTTGTTTGGTTTTAACAAAAGTCTTGTGACTTGGCTCGAATTAACGCCGTTCCGCCGATGTGCGCAAGCAGAAAATCATAAAAATGCCGCGAAAATTCAGGCGTTTTGCGCGACCCGGGTCAGGCCAAGCTTGACTTCAAACCCGGTTCGATCAACATCGACTTGTGGCTCTGTTCACGATCCAGAACGAGTTCCGTTACGAGATTGTCCGCAAAATTTACGAAGGCGGAATGGGGATTGTTTACGAGGCGGAGCAGCTCGGCACCCGCGCTTTCGTTAAGCGAGTTGCCATAAAAATCATTCGCCAAAACTACGCCAACCAAAAACAGTTCATCGACAACTTCATTGGCGAGGCGAAACTGGTCGCCGATCTAATCCACACCAATATCGCTCAGACTTATCACCTGGGTGAAGCGCAAAACGTTGCATTCATCGCGATGGAATTAATCCGGGGAGCTAACCTGGAACAATTTTCCAATGAACTGGTTGATCGCAAACGAACTCTCCCCAAGGAGTTGGCCGTATTTATTGTCAGCCGCGTCGCACGTGGCCTTGCTTATGCCCATGCGAAAACGGACAAAGACGGCAAGCCTCTCGGAATTGTCCATCGCGACGTCAGCTTCAAGAATATCATGATCGCCTTTGAAGGCGACGTGAAGCTGACCGACTTTGGCATCGCCAAGGCCCGCGGTTTTCTTGTTGATAATGAGGGCGAGGTAGTGGCTGGAAAAGCGGATTACATGAGCCCCGAACAGGCGAATTTCCAGATCACCGATAAGCGTTCTGATTTGTTCTCTTCCGGAGTCGTGCTGGCGCACCTGTTGCTTGGGCGAAATATATTCAAGGCGCCTTCAGCGGAAGAATCGCGCCAGCGAGTGATCAGCATGCCGGTTCCCGATTTCCGAACGCTCGACCCACGAGTCGACGACCGGCTCAACCAGATACTGCATCGCGCTCTCGCCCGCGACTTGGATAAACGGTACCCTGCGGCCGACGAAATGCTCTATGATCTGGAGCATTACATATATCATTCGGGGTACGGCCCCACAAACGAAACGATGGGTAAATTCATTCGCGAGTTGTTTGGCCAAAGCCTGCCTTCCTCCGCGGTCGTACCCGCACGTGGAACCACCGAGATGCTAGAGGAGGCGCGCCGTTACATTGCAAGGGCGAAGTAACCCAGCAGCACCCCGGACAGGCATCAAAAAGGACACCGATGGGCTCTCACCTCGATTCCAAGTCCATAGTTCGAATCGGCCTTATCCAGACCTCGTGCGGTCCGAACCCGAGCGCCAATCTCAAAAAAACGCTGGCCGCCGCAGAACGGGCCGCCAGTCAGGCAGCCCAAATCATCTGCACACAGGAACTGTTTCGTTCGCAATACTTCTGCCAAAGCGAGGATCACCGTTTTTTTGATCTGGCGGAACCTGTGCCCGGGCCGACGACACAAGCCTTTCAAAAGCTGGCCAAACGCCGTCGAGTCGTAGTCATCGCCTCGATCTTCGAGAAGCGCGCGCCGGGGGTATATCATAATTCTGCGGCGATCATCGATGCCGACGGAAGCATGCTCGGTCTTTACCGAAAGATGCACATTCCCGATGACCCGCTGTTTTACGAGAAGTTCTATTTCACGCCAGGTGACCTTGGTTTCCGCAGCTGGCAAACGCGTTATGCAAAGATCGGAGTGCTCATCTGCTGGGATCAATGGTATCCCGAAGCGGCTCGGCTGACCGCCTTACAGGGCGCCGAAATCCTATTCTATCCAACCGCGATCGGCTGGCATCCTTCCGAAAAAGCCAAACACGGCGCTCGCCAACATGATGCGTGGGAAACAGTCCAGCGCGGCCACGCTATCGCCAACGGCTGTTACCTGGCCGTCCCCAACCGCATCGGCCATGAAAAGCTCTCCGGCGACGGCATCGAGTTTTGGGGCCAAAGCTTTATCGCCGGGACTTCTGGAGAAATCATCGCGCGAGCCCCTGCGGACAAGGAGGAGGTCCTGGTCGCGACTGTCGACTTGTCGCAAGTGAATACGACGCGCACACATTGGCCATTCCTTCGGGATCGCCGTATTGATGCTTACCAGGAACTGAGCAGGCGCTTAATCGACTGAGCCGACTCGGCCGGGGATGAACCACGAGCTTGTTTGGATTACCGGAGCGGGCGGGCTTATCGGCCATTATCTCCTCCAAACGTCACGCGAATTTGCTCCGAAGGTGACCGTTGCGGGTCTTACTCGGCATCAACTGGACCTGACAGACATTCCGGCAGTGCGACGACGTTTCCAGAACGAAAGGCCTGGCGCCGTCATTCACTGCGCCGCTCTCACTCGCAGTCCTGACTGCCAGGCAAATCCAGAACTGGCTCGCAACTTGAATGTGGACGTCACGGCATTTCTTAGCGAGCTCGCCGCCGATATCTCCTTTTTCTTTTTTTCCACGGACCTGGTTTTTGACGGACGCGGCGGTAACTACGACGAAACGGCCTCGGCCAACCCGCTGAGCGTCTACGCTCAAACTAAAGTCGAAGCGGAGAAGATCGTCCTCAATAATTCACGTCATACGGTTATTCGCACTTCACTAAACGGCGGCCGCTCTCCGACAGGCGACCGTGGGTTTAATGAGCAACTGCGCATCTCCTGGGCGTCGGGCAAAACATTAAGGCTTTTCACAGACGAGTTCCGCTGCCCCATTGCCGCAGCTGTAACTGCTCAAGCGGTCTGGGAACTCCTTCGTAAGAACGAACCTGGTCTTTATCATCTTGCCGGCGGCGAAAGCCTTTCCCGGTGGCAGATCGGCCAACTCCTGGCGGCGCGCTGGCCTCAGCTTCAACCGCGTCTGGTTCCCGCCTCCGCGGCCGAGTATTCAGGCGCCCCCCGCGCACCGGATACATCACTCAACTGCGCAAAGATCCAAAGTCTTCTTTCTTTTCGACTTCCCGGCCTCACCGATTGGCTCGCCACCCACCCCGATGAACAGTTCTGAGCCAGGATACTCTTGCAGTGCCAACGATCCGAAAAAGGGCATTTCGGATTTCGGATTTCGGTCTTCTTTCAGCCTTCGGATTTCGGATTTCGGGTTTCGAACCAGGTGCAGCATCGAACCTCCGCACCCCGAAAACTAGGTATGAGCCCATTTGCTGCGCGCTCCCCCCCCTATCGCGGCCGCCTGGCCCCGTCGCCGACCGGCTATCTTCATCTGGGCCATGCTCGGACGTTTTGGACTGCCCAACAACGCGCGCAGGCGCAAAGCGGAACTCTGATTTTGCGCAACGAAGATTTGGACCGCTCCCGTTGCCGCCAGGAATTTGTGTCCACCATGTTCGAAGATCTAAAGTGGTTCGGGTTCGTGTGGCAGGAAGGACCTGACATCGGCGGACGGTTTGGTCCCTACTCGCAAAGTGAGCGCACGCCCCATTATCGTGCGGCGCTTGAGCGGCTTCAGGCCCTCGGACTCGTGTACCCCTGCCGCTGTTCGCGTCAGGATGTACTTCGCGCGTTGCAGGCCCCACATCTGGGTGAAGATGAGCCAATCTACCCTGGCACCTGTCGCCCTGAAGGGCCGTTCAAAATCGACCAGGCTACAGCGAGAGCGCAGGTCAATTGGCGATTTTTGGTGCAAGCAGGTGAGAAAGTTACCTTTGTTGACCGAAAATGCGGTCCTCAAACATTTATTGCCGGAAAGGATTTCGGCGACTTTGTCGTCTGGCGTCATGACAACGTTCCCGCCTACCACCTGGCGGTTGTGGTTGATGACGCCAGCATGCAGATCACAGAGGTGGTTCGCGGCGAGGATTTGCTCAAGTCAACGGCTCGGCAGTTGTTGCTCTATCGCGTTCTTGGCTGGGAGCCACCAGACTTTTATCACTGTCCGCTGGTCACGGATGAGAAAGGGGTGCGCCTGGCAAAACGTCACGACGCGCTGAGCCTTCATGCCCTACGCTCACAAGGAATGCAACCGGCACAACTTCGTGAACACTGGTAACAAGCATCTCACCATAAAGACCGAAGGCTGAATTATGGAGGCAGAAAAATTGAAGCCCAACGCAGTTTAGTCTAGTGGTGCGTGAGATATACGTGGACGGTCACAGTGGTTGCCGTTTGAGTTCCGCTTTGGCTGCCGCTACCACCGGTGCTGCTGCCGCTTCCACTGCCGTTACCGTTGCCATTTCCATTGTTCCCGTTCCCACCGTTGCCGTGCCCATTGTCGACGCCGCCATTGCCATTGCCATTATTTTGGCCCCCATTTCCATTTCCATTGCCCAGACCGTTTCCGTTGCCATTGCCATTCCCATTTCCATTACCGCTACCGCTGCCTGAGCCACTTCCGCTGCCGCTGCCGCTGTTATTTGCGCCGCCAGTTCCACTGCTACTGTTCGGGTTGCCGTACTTCACTCGACCGGCGAAGTCATTCCCGTTGGAATCCTCTCCGAGGGAAGCACCATCGATAACGTCGTTAAGTGCTTTGGCATCTTCAGGTGAAACTCCAGTAATGATTGCCTCGACTACGACTCCACCGCTGGCTTCGTTGCTTCCATTCCCATCGAAGCTGTAAGCTGAGTTGTCCTGGTCCGGCACGGCACTGGTCGACAAACCGGCGACAATTTGAACGCGGGTATTTGAAGCTCCCAAAACGCGGTCGCCAATCCTTGGCGAAAAGATGGTGTCGACCAAAGCCTCCGTGAGGAGCACTTTATCAAACTGCGTAGACCGCGTGTCCGTTCCATCAAGGGCGATCGTAGCAGGAGGATTGAGCGAACCATCTATGGCAAGAGATGAGAACTTCGCGTAGTGTCCAACGCACGCCGTCTTCAGCGCGTTGAGGCTCGTCGCAGTCTGGTTAATCCCCGCACTATGAATCGCATTGAAAACGCGCGCCACCAGCAACCCGGCCAGAATCGCCACAACGGTCAAAACGCCGATCAATTCGATCAGCGT
>Ga0306920_100006589_pt1 | contig 15185 bp, 18 predicted proteins | sample flu12Cox44000170_FD_204666 | JGI IMG/M metagenome (GOLD analysis project Ga0306920, IMG submission 204666) | Lab enrichment of tropical soil microbial communities from Luquillo Experimental Forest, Puerto Rico - flux4day.12C.oxic.44.000.170 (v2)... | ecosystem: Environmental > Terrestrial >... | reverse complement strand
ACGAAGAAGCGAGGGTCTTTAAGTGTCACCGCGTTGGAAAACGCAAGCTCCGTCCCTGGAGAGACGCAAACCGCAACCGCGGCATCTTCTGCCGCAGCAAACCCGCGCGTGCAGGTACCAAAGTCGAGTGTGGTGAGTTTGTCGCCAACCTTTGCAGGTCGCGACCTTATGGTTTGAAGGCTGTAGTCACACATCTCGGGAACTCCCTTGTTGGAAGTCCCTTCAGGCTCATGAAACATTAGCGCATTTACACTTTTCCCACATCATAAACTCGGTAAAGAATCTCATCAGCGATCTGTTGGCGATGCGTCGATCACTTGTCATCGGGAATCGGCTTGCTCTGCCGAAAGCCGAGGCGCGCCTTTAACTAAAGCCTTCCCCCCGAACTATGCGCGCCCGGCGCTCCGGAAGGATTTTGCTGCCTTGGCGGCGGATACGAAAGTGGCGTGAGCATCCTTCGCCGTCATCGCCGGGGTCGTCTCGATATCAGTCAAGCTGCCTCCCGCGGCAGCGGCGAGTATCGCAGAGGCGGCGGCCCTATCATCAGGGAACTCGGCAATAGACAGCCAGTCATGGTGGCCGAAGGTCAAGTACCACCCGATGAGCTTGCCGCCGACACTCTCACAAAGTTTGGAGACGGCTTCCTCACGATTTTCCGGCTTAGCCACCATGCCCTTGACGGCATCTGAAGTAAAACGACCACGCGAGATGTAGATTGTCATGGCATCTCTCCTAAAAAAACTGCTTACTTGATTTAATGAGAAGTCGCCGCCCGCGAGCGGCACAGCCGCCGTGTCGAATTTCTGGCCACGTAGGCTGCGTAGCGGCAACCACATTCTCACCAGATTAGCATTGACCTAAATCAAGTCCGGGGGCATGTCCGCTTTGGGTCATAAGCGGACATTTGCAGTGCACCAGTCCAAGAACGGTTACCGTCCTCGACCAATTGCGGACCGGCAATGCCCAAAGAGCGTGCGAGCTGCGCTGCTTTCCTTGACTAGCTGCTGGCTTCACTTGTCGCGTGGAATTGATTTTGGCTTTTTGGGTGACCGCCTAAGTATCTGTCTAACTTGTGTAGGGGTCTTACCGCGAATGTCGTACCCACGACGTTCGAGTTCGGCGATTGCCTCCCGCTTGAGTTCTTCCACAGTTTTTTTGCGTGGGGCCATGATGGCCGACAGAATAGGCACGCCCGAGCCGCCCTCTCTGTGCCAGCCATCACAGAAGGTCCGTTTTTTACTCGCTATCCGCGAAATATACAGGCAGGATTATTGAAGTACCGGTAAGCGTGCTGTGGGGGGTAGCGTCATGCCGTCGCGACGTGTCGCGTCTAAATATATCGCGCTGGCCCATATCAATCCGATTGTTTGCCCACGATGCGGAGGAAAAGCCCGCGCCGTTTGGCATTCACCGCTCCCCGCTGGCTTAGAGGGAGAGTTGCGCACTTTTGAATGTGAGGACTGCGGTAAAAAAATGAAAATGATCATCGAAGAAAAAATAACTGCGGACACCGAAGCTATCTGACCCATAAAAAAATCTAGGCAGAGTCCGTCTTTCCGTCTTTTACCCATCGGTGGGGGATGGACCGGACCCAGTTCACCGGGGACCCTTTGCGACCTTAACGGCGATTAGTGGCATTGTTGTTTATGGAATGCCATGTATTGAGCACGGATGCCGCCGGTGAGTCGGATGAGCGCCGGACGCGTGTTTCCTCAAAGGGTATGCGGCGGTTCACCAAGCAGCTTGAGTTTGGCCGTTAGTGTGATGATCCGTTTTTCCGCCTCGGCGCGCGTAAGGTTCGGCTTAAACGCGTCTAGCTCATAGGTGTCTTGCGCAAGCCTTTTCAAGGTTCCTGCTTGCGCCGCTGTCATCGGCTGATTGCCGTCATCGGTTGTGGCTCGCGAGCTGGTCATAGGCATCAATCGCGACATGATCCGTGGGTAATAAAGATTCAAAAACAGGAAAAAGCTTTTAAAAAACTTCGTCACGACCAATGAAACAGCGTGCCGACGATTCGAGTCGAGAGCCCCCAACCCGCTCCAAGACTACGTGATTGGTGTCCTGAGGAAAGTCACACGAATGTCCGCTTTGGGTCAAAAGCAGACATTTCGCGATGCAGCAGCTATGTCCGCTTTACCCCCAAGAGCGGACATATGCGGTGCAACTAGGGATGTCCGCTTTGGGCCAAAAGCGGACATGGCTTCACTCGATCACCTGGTGGGCACTGAGCAAAAAGGGTTCTGGAATCTTTAGCCCGAGCGCCTTCGCGGTCCTGAGGTTAACCACTAACTCAAAGTTGGTGGGCGTTTGTACCGGAAGGTCACGGGGTTTCTCGCCCTTCAGGATGCGGTCCACATAAGCCGCGGCGTCCTGAAACAAAACTGTTCGATTGATGCCATACGACATCAGCCCGCCGGCGGTCGCGAACTCACTGTAAGGATATACGGCAGGCAGCCGGTTTTGTGCCGCCAGCGCGATGATGCGCTCGCCAAAAAAAGTTGTGAGTGCGCTCGGTGGCACGATCAGCCCGCCCTCCGGCTCGCGTGCAAACGCTTCAACGGCTGCATCAATGCTCGGACCATCGCGCAGGCTGACCGGGTTTACCGTCACCGCGAAAGTTGGCGCTGCGGCCTCGATCATTTTCGCATAACCAGCTGCCGTGGGGTTCCCAGCTTGAAGGATGACGCAGACGCGGCTGAGACTGGGCGCTACAACCTTGAGCAATTCCAGCCATTTCCCCGCCATGGCGGAATCGAAGTTTGTGAAGCCCGTGATGTTACCGCCAGGATGAGCGAAGCTTGCAGCAAAACCGCTGCCTACTGGATCAGGAACTTGAACGAACACGATGGGAACGCTGCGGGTCTCGGCTTGGATAAGTTGAACCATTTCGGTGTTGGTGGCTAAGAATATGTCAGGCATCATCGCGACAAGCTCACCCGCATAGCGGCGAGCTTTTTTGATATCACTCTCTGCTAGTCGAATTTCGATCTGGACATTGCGACCCTCGTGCCATCCCAACGTATCGAGCCTCTGCTTAAAGGCCGCAATTTGCGATTCATAGTCGCGGCCACCGGAGCTCAGAATCGCGATATGTCGTGTGGCGGGCGCCTGTTGAGCAACTGCGGCGAGCGGCCACGCAGCCACACTGCCGAGAAGCGTTATGAACTCGCGCCGTCTCATAGTCGCCCCCGCGCCTTGGACAACGGGATCGTAGCAACTGTCCGGTCTATTCAGAAAGGGGCGGCCACAATGGCAAGGAATGTCTGCTTTTGGGTCAAAAGCAGACATGTGCAGTACAATAGGCCATGTCCGCTTTACCCCCGAAGGTGGACATTTTGTGATGCGGAACCAATGTCCTTTACTGCATCATCGCCTTTCTCCCTCATGGCAAAGCACAGAAAGGATGATGGCCACGAATGCCACAAAGGTCAGGACGGCATTAACGGCGTGTGAATATTCCCACTGCCGGCGTGCGGCCTCAAAGGCTTCCGGTGCAATCGTCCAATTATTGGCCGCCGCGTTTATCGGGTATGTGAACATCCAAAAGATCACTTGCGTGGCAGCGAGGCAAAGGAGCGCAGTAACGGACATTAAAAAGGCCACGCGATCATTGCGCATCGTAAAAGCATGGATCGAGGTGAGGAGGAGCGCGGTGATAATTGGAATTCCGAAAAAAGCCCAACCAGCATAAATCTTCTGCACCGTCATGTACGCGACCGGTGACAAAGACATCTTGTTGATCAGCTCAAAAAAATGCGCCCCGGCTGGCACGAGGCACAATGCAACCATAACAATCGTAAACAGGCGGAGGGATTTTAGCAGCACAGCATTTTCCCGAAATGAGATGAGAAACCCGCAAAGCCTATTGGCTTAAGGCCGGCGTTGACAGAGAGAGATCATGATCGTCGTGCGACATTTGTTGGCTATCTTGCTCTGTCCATTCCTGGCCGCTGTGGTGGTTCCCTATTGGCTCCTGACCTCCTGGGCTGACATCGATACGCGCTGGGGAAATGTTTCCTCATGGGAGTGGTTGCCTCGCTGTGTGGGAGTTGGACTGCTTGCAGGCGGCGTAGTGCTGTTCGGCTGGTGCGTCAGACTATTCGCGCAAATCGGTCAGGGAACACTGGCCCCTTGGGACCCGACGCGCAAACTGGTTGCCGTTGGGCCGTATCGATATGTTCGCAATCCGATGATAAGCGGCGTTTTCACTGTGCTGCTGGCCCTGGCGTTGATCTGGGGATCGTGGGTTGTGGGGATCTGGGCTTTATTATTTTTCGCGGTCAACCATACGTACTTTATTTTGTCTGAAGAGCCTGGTCTGGAGCGACGCTTCGGAGACAGCTTTAGGAGATACAAGGCGAACGTGCCGCGCTGGATCCCGCGATCAAAGCCATGGGAAGGCTAATGTCATTACCGCGTGACGTGCTATGTCCGCTTTCCACTCAACTAGGCCAAAAAGTAAGACCACCTCACGGCGGCCTCCGATCGGGTGTACTGATTAGGCGGCTGCATTCGTTTCCGCCGCCGAGGCGACGGGTGGTTTTCGGATGTTCACTTTTCAAACAGGTCGCTGATATCGTCCATGGCCAACGCTGAGATTGAGGAATGGCGGCGATCCATGACAATAGCCTGACCCAGATAAGCCCAATACATAAAGGCTGCCCGAGGGAGCGCCCGTCGGCTTTCCACTCCTGCCGCGATTAGTAATTTTGCGATGTAAGCGACCCTGCGGGCATCGACGGACGCAACGATCGTGGCAACTTCTTTATCTTCTGCGGCCCAAGACCTTATGGCTCGGTCCAAGCTGCGTTTCACGACAAATGCTCGCCTCATAAGATGTTTCAGACGGTCTGGTTCAGCTTTCTCGGCGATTTCCTGAATAACCTGATCGGTCATACGCTCTTGCCAGCTTCGCAATATCTGCGACCGGAAGTCGGCAATGTCTCGGAAGTGCCAGTAAAAACTGCCACGAGACACCTTTAGCGTCGTCGCCATTGGGCCAACCTTCAACGCGTTGGCTCCCTCGTTCGCCAGCGTCCGCAGGCCGTGTTGTATCCAGTCGGATTTTGTCAGGCGATCATTCATGACTTCACCATACACAAGTGTATTGACTCCGGCCAACTCTCCGCTTATCTTCCATACAGAGGTGTATGGTCATGAAATGGCAAGACGCTGCTTTGGGGATGGCGGGCGTCATCGGGAGCTCCGTAGCGGTGGTTCACGGCATCCTGATCCAGCGCCTTATGGTCAGACCGTTCGAGGAGTTTTTTATTGCGGACCCGCGCATAACCGCTCCGATCAGACGACTGGCGCCACCGCTCTTGCATTTCAGCACGATCAGCTGGTTCCTCGGCGGACTGGCCTTGGTGGCCGCAGCGCGCTGGTTCGGGCAGGACGCAAAGCTCGCAACCGGCCTGTTCGTTGGAGGCCTCTACCTGTATGGCGCTGTCTGTAACCTTTGGGTAACGCGCGGCCCTCATCCTGGGTGGATGCTTATGGCAGTCGCGCTCGTTCTGATAGCCCTCGGTGTCCATAAATCCGTTGGCTGAGGCGACCTTCGCCAGGTCCGAGAATGCGTCGGGAGCAGAACTTTAAACTGAGACACTGTGCCAACCCAGCGGACATCAGCCGTCAGCCGTTCCGTCGACGCTGCGCTCGCTATTCTCGAGTCCATTGATGGGCAGCTTGGCATCGTCAGATCACACTAGGTCTGACGGGTGGCGTCGGAACATCGCGCGCAGATGCACCTCGAAGGGGGTTCGGCCGGCAATTGGAACGTCCGCTTTGGGCCAATAGCGGACATAGTTGTGTAAGACCGTTACAAACCATGCTTACCAATTCGACCAGTTGGACAGCCACTTTATTTCTGTGCCTATTGATTTTGCTGACGCTCTCGCCCCGGCACGCGGGTGCTGATGATGAGCAGGTCTGGGCTGCATTAAAGCAAGGCGGCAAAGTTATTTTGTTGCGCCACACACACGTCGATATCCGAGGAGGGATAGGGCATCTCGCGACCGGGAACTGCGCTGAGGAAGTAAACCTCTCGTCCCGCGGTATAGAGGAGGCCAAGCGGATTGGAGAAGCTTTCCGTGCGCACAGCATCGCGGTTGGGGAGGTTTTGAGCAGCCCCTATTGCCGTTGCATTGACACTGGCAAGCTTGCGTTCGGTCGCGCAACGCCAGTTCAATATCTCCTGCCACCGGGTACCGTATCGGAAGGCCAAGCCAAATTAGATCAGGAACGCGTTGTGCAAGAAATTCTAAAACACCGCGATCCCTCGAACTTGGTGATGATTACCCACGACCTCAACATCTCCGACGTTGTGCTCGAAGATACAGTCTCTATGGGCGAATTTTTCGTGGTCCAGCCCAACGGCACCAATTTCGATGTCATCGGAAAAATCGAGCTGAACAAAGAACACTAGCCGTTTCGTTTAGCACGCCCAAAATCGAGCAAATGTCCGCTTTGGGTCAAAAGCAGACATATGCGGTGCACAACGTCATGTCCGCTTTACCCCCAATAGCGACCGCGAAAGCGGACTCCCGCAAACGGTCATGTCCGCTTTACCCCCGAAAGCGGACATGTGCGGTGCAACTAGGGATGTCCGCTTTGGGCCGGACATCGTAACTTGTACCGTGGCGCACAATGACGCTACAGATATTGCCCGCCCAGGGTAAAAATTGATGCGCCGATGAACGACTACGCGGCTTTTGGAATCATGGAGCGTAATGGCTGGTCCGATCCAGCGCGGGCATCGGGTTATGTCAAACTATTTGCCTCTGCATCGGATCAGCTAATTCCTGCCCTCTTGGACTCTGTTGGCGCAACAACAAAGCTGAGAGCCCTCGATTTGTGTTGTGGACAGGGCAACGCAGCCGAGGCACTGGTAAGTCGGGGATGTCACGTTGTTGGAATCGATTTTTCACCCGCTATGCTGACGCTCGCGCGCCAGAGGGTCCCTACCGCGACCTTTTTCGAGGCTGATGCGCAAGACCTTCCATTCACTGATGCTGAATTTGATATTGTCGTCTCGAATGTCGGCGTTTGTCATGTTCCCGATCAGCCGCGTGCGCTATCAGAAATTCGGCGGGTGCTTCGGCCACAGGGGCGTTTCGCGATGACGGTTTGGTGCGGTCCGGACGGTTCCCCATGTTTCGAGGTCGTTTACGGAGCGGTAAAAACACACGGCAGTCCTCATGTGTCCCTGCCGCCGGGACCTGATTTTCATCAGTTTGCAAAACGCGATATCGCTGAAGAGCTTTTGTCGAAGGCCCGGTTCTCCAATATAGAATTATCGATTATCGACTGCGGATGGGACGTCAGCACGCCGGAAAGCTTGGCTGAGATTATGGAGCGGGGAACAGTGCGGGCAGCAACACTGCTTGCCAATCAGCCGGCACAGAACCTTGCTGCAATACGATCTGAACTTGCTAAGGCTACAATAGAAAGATTTGCCAGCGGCAACCGTTGGCGTGTTCCTATTCCCGCTGCATTGGTGAGTGCGACCGCTTAGGGTCAAATTTCGATCGGTCTTCCGTGTCCGCGCGGCATGTCCGCTTTACCCCCGAAAGCGGACATGTGATTGCAACACCTCATGTCTGCTTTGGGCCAATAGCGGACATTGCTGCTTGACTATTCAGATGAGTTTTTGCCTAATGAAAATTGGGATCGGGGTTCAAAAAACGCCGCGCATACAATGCGCGCCTAATCGTGTGAGGAACGCCCCGTGGCCTTTAATCCCAACAGCATTATTCCAGAAGTTGCTCCCCCACGTCCGGTGACTGAATGCGCCCAATGTGGCGCACAACTGTTCGTGCCGGAATGGTCGGAACACGTTGATGATCGCCGCGTGCGCCATCTTTGGCAATGCGAAGATTGCGGTTACGCCTTTGAGACCACAATTTCCTTTGCGGGGATTGCGGCGTAAGCCAGCGAGGGCGCTCCGATTTACTCGATCGTCCAAGGGAGACCCACCCCGAGCACTCTCACCTTACGAAGGGACACGACCCCTTATCGCATTTGCGCGTGATGCGTAGGTAATACGCCCTGCTGCATCGCTGGGAAGACGTACACTCACTCGCGTTTTTGACTAGCGCAATATCGGCAGGCGACATCGCGGCAAATGTCGGACGGATACTCGGCGCGCCTGATACGGTGATGTCCCAAAATACACTGGTACGATCTAGCAAGAGAAATTGCCCTGACACGAAATGTTGGCTGCAACTGTAGTACTCGCTCTGCGGTAGCCTTCGCCTCCTCTAATTGCCCAAGCTTTACCTCGTCCAGCTGGCGCGTCTCATCGGCCAGCCCCAAAAGTAGATGAACCGGCCGAGAAACGGGTATTGGAACAGCCTATCAGAGCGGCGGCGGACTCGTGGATCGCTTCAATATACTTGTATCCACCGAGCAAAGCGCGCACGGTAGCCGGATGAATGGTGACGCAGCCGATTGGGCGATAAACCTTTCTTTGTGGGGGCTCGCATTGCTAATCTTGAGCGGAGCAATCCTCGCGTTTCTTGTCTGGTGAACGCGCAATACGCCTAGCGACTGTGCTGCGGCTTCGAGAACATCGCCATGATCACGCGCACGAAACGGGTAACGCTGACGTTTAGGCATCCTTTCTCGCTCAAGGGCGTCGATCGCCCCTTGGCGCCTGGTCAATATGAAGTGGTGTCCGATGAGGAACTGATCGAGGAATTGTCATTCCCGGTCTATCGCCGCGTTTCGACCAGCATATTTCTTCCGCCCCACGGTTCTTCGTCGATCGAAATGGTAAATGTAGATCCCGCCGACCTTGCGGCGGCTCAGGAGCGAGATCGGGTTCTATCATCGGCCAAGATGAACTAGTGCTCGTATATGGCTCAGCCGGCCGATGTCTGCTTTGGGTCAAAAGCGAACACTAGGCTCGCTCGATCACTTCGTCGGCACGCAGTAGGAATGATTTAGGGACCGTCAAGCCGAGCGCGTTCGCCGTTGTGAGGTTAATGACCAGCTCGAATTTGGTCGGTTGCTCGACCGGTATATCTCCGGGCTTCGTCCCATGCAAAATTCTGTCCACGTAATCAGCCGAGCGTCGGAACAGGTCTATGTAACTTGGTCCGTAGGACAGGAGCGCTCCAGCTTGAACAAAAGCGCGTTCACTAAAGATCGTAGGCAGCCGCTCGCTAAGTGCAGACGTCACGATTTGCGCGCGGTTGGCAACGATAAGTTGATCGACAGCCACATAAAGCGCGTCAGCTCTGGTCTTGAGGTCCTGGAATACTGGTGCGATATCTTCAGCCCGTCGGATAGCGAGTGGAGCAATGTCAAGGCCGAGCCTGCGAGCCTCGGCCTGTGTCTCGCCCATCTCGAGAACGGGCTGGGTGTTGTCAGCATTAAACATGATGCCCAGTCGGCGGAGCTGCGGCACAACCTCACGCAAGAGTTCTAGTCTTTTACCAGCAAGCTCGTTCGCCTGGATCGACAACCCAGTAGCGTTGCCGCCCGGTTTCGCCAGACTTGCGACCAGACCGCTGCCGACCGGATCGATTGCCACCGCAAAGACGATGGGAATAGCCGTGGCGGTCTGTCTTACTATGGGAACAGCGCTTCCGACGGTGAGAATAACATCGACTTTTAAGCGGACAAACTCTGCTGCAATCTCCGCGTAGCGTTCAGGGCGGCCTTCCGACCACCGATACTCAATTGCGATAGTCCGACCCTCGACCCAACCGAGCTCGCGCAGGCGAGCCACAAAAGCAGCGGCCCACGGAGCAAACCCGGACGCACTCGCACCCAGAAAGCCAACAGTTGGAAGCTTGCCCATCTGTTGCGCGCGGGCACTAAGCGGCCACGTAGCCGCCGCACTGCCAAGAAGTTTGATAAACTGACGCCGTCTCAATTGCCTGCCCCCGAGTACAGGGATGGTAACAGCCTGAACCAGCACTCAGGAAGGGTGTTCGCTAAACACAGCCGATGTCCGCTTTGGGTCAAAAGCAGACATATGCGCCGCAAAACGGCATGTCCGCTTTACCCCCAATAGCGACAACGATTGCGTTTTTCGGCATGTCCGCTATGGGCCAATACCGGACATTGCCCCGGAGCGTTCGAACGCTATCTCCAGCAACGGACAGTCGGATTCTTCAATCCTTGTCGAGTTCGCCGATATGATGCTGAGCATAAAGCTCAAGACCCAGCTTAGCCACGAGGTCAAGCTGGGTTTCCAGAAAGTCGATATGACTTTCCTCATCGTGCATTAACTGTTCGAAAAGGTCACGTGTCACATAGTCGCCGACAGAGTGACAATGATTGGCAGACTCTTGGTAAAGCGTACGCGCTTCCAGCTCGGCCTTTAAATCCCGGTCGAGCACTTGCTTTACGTTTTGACCGATATGAAGCGATTCCAGCGTTTGCATATTAGGATTGCCGTCGAGGAAGATGATGCGCTCGATGAGCTTGTCAGCATGTTGCATTTCTTCGATCGATTCTGTGCGCCATTGCTTGGCGAGTACCTTATAACCCCAATTGTCTAACAGCCGATAATGCAACCAGTACTGATTCACCGCGGTGAGTTCATGCCGCAAGGCCTTGTTTAGATAATCGATAACTTGAGGATCGCCTTTCATCTGTCGCGCTCCTATCGCGGAGAACGTAGTTTGCTCAATTTATTCCATTTTTAAAATGCGAGCACTCAGCGTGCCAGCCGTATGTCCACTGGCTCAAACCGGAGTAGGACACGCCTCCTGTCCGCTTTGGGTCAAAAACAGACATTTGCAGTGCACCAGCTTAGGTCCGCTTTACCCCCGAAAGCGGACATGTGCGGTGCAACAGCCGATGTCCGCTATGGGCCAATAGCAGACTCATGCAGCGCAACAAAATTGGTCGTTATTCGATTAACTCGTCGGCACGAACGAGAATTTGCAGCGGCACTTCAATCCCAAGCGTCTTGGCGGTCTTAATATTTACAAGCAAACTGATCTTGGTGGGCAATTCGACGGGGAGATCGGCCGGTTTGGTGCCTTTGATAATTTGGTTGACGTAGAGCGGAGCCCTCTGGTTCATCTGGAGGTAGTCCGGGCCGTATGCAATCAATGCGCCATCTCTCGCTGCTGCTGGAAAACCAAATATCGTCGCCAAACCGTTATGGGACGCACTTTCTACAATACGGGCGCGTTGCCGATACGTGAAAGGGCTTGGTTGAACGATGATCATCGTCGCGCCGCCCAGCTTCATTGCCGTAATAGCTTGGTCGATCTCGGAGCTTTCGGCTATTCCTCGTTCCCGCAACTTTAGGCCGATTGATTTGGTGGCCTGCTCGGTGGCTTGAAACCGATTTTTCCCGTCTGGCCACGCAGTGTGCCAAAGATAATCAATTGTATCGTGCTTGGTTAGACTTTTGCCCAGCTCCACCAACTTGGCACTCAGATCAGAAAAGATGTCGCTGAAGCCAGTGGCATTGCTGCCTGGATGCGCCAGATTTTTGACCAGCCCCATCGCAACGGGATTGCCTACACTGATGAACACTATTGGGATTGTAGAGGTATGACGCTTTGAAGCCACCGATGCAGTTGAGCCCGTGGGTACCAACAATTCAGCGCCGCGATCGATGAGTTCTGCCACGGCTTTATCGGTGTCGGCATCGCTACCGGAAGTCCAAACAATGTCGAGGACTATGTCGCGGCCTTCAACAAGGTCCGCTTGGCGCAAACCTGATCGAAACGCGTCAACGAGCGACTTGTCATATGGGTTGGATGGTGAACCGAACGGCAGCATACCAACTCTGGTCGGCCCTTTCCCCTGCTGTGCGCGCGCTAACACCGGGTAAGCAGCTGCGCTGCCCAGCAGCGTGATAAATTCTCGGCGCTTCATGGTTTCCTAATTCCTCGGACGTTCTTTTTAGGTTTTGCAGAGGTATGAGAGTTAGTCTGCCACAGAAGAAAGCAAAGTGGCTATGTCAGCTTTGGGTCATAAGCGGACCTATGCAGTACACCAACCCATGTCCGCTTTACCCCCGAGAGCAGACATGTGCAGTGCAACTAGGGATGTCCGCTTTGGGCCAAAAGCGGACATCCCTCATTCGATAATTACATCCACGCGCTGAAGAAATCTGTCGGGGATGCTTAGGCCCAACGCCTTGGCAGTCTTGAGGTTGATGGCCAGCTCGTACTTCGTGGGTTGTTCAACGGGTATGTCCTTCGGACCCTTGCCTTGAAGAATCCTTTGCACAAATTTCGCGCCGTGCCGAACCGCAGCAGGACCATCGGCCCCGAATGACATTAGACCCCCGATGTCCGCAAACGCTCGCGTCGAAGACGCAGCTGGTAACCCATACTTTATCGCCAGGTCGGTGAGCGGTTTGATTACCAGGCTGCCCTGAACGATAACCGCACCCGCTTTCTCTCTCGCTATGGCCGCGAAAGCACTTTCCAGCTCGTCAGAACCGTTAATTGTCACGACAGGCTGTATTTCAGTGCCCGTCGAGCTACCGGCGCGTAAAGCTTCGTCGATCATCGCTTTCGCGAATATTGGGTCTTTGCCGTTGACCAACAGCGCTACGCGCTGGAGCGACGGAAGCAAATCGTGAAACAGTTCGATGTTTTTTGCGTTCGATGCCGCTGACATCAGGGACACGCCGGTGATGTTTCCGCCCGGACGAGCCAGGCTGGTAACGATACCGGTTTCTACTGGGTCGGCAGCGATGGCTACGATTGGGATATCTATTGTTGCCTGCTTTGCAGCCAGCGCACAGGGAACGTATAGAGCCACGATCACATCGACCTTGAGCCGGACGAGTTCGGACGCGAGTAAAGGAAGTTGTTCTGCTTTTCCTTCAGCTGAACGAAACTCGAAGGCGATGTTTTGCCCTTCGATATAACCAAGTTCACGCAATCCTTCCCGAAGATTTGTCTTGAAGGAATCTGCATCCGCGTTTCCCAGGTAAAGGGCGCCTATTCGAACAATTTTCGTTTGCTGCCCGAACACGGCCAGAGGCCATGACGAGGCCGCACCGCCCAGAAGTCCGATGAACTCGCGTCGCCTCATATTTCCCCCCCAAGGCTCAGACACGTAATGGTAGCAATTCGTGTCCGTGCTCGGGAAGTGATCAGTCTCGCTTTGCACCCATGTCCTTTGGGTCAAAAGCGGACATGACAGCTCAACTAGTTCGATTACATCGGCAAAGGGCGCAGCTTAAGCAACGAAAGCCGGCCACCACGTTCAGTGTGATCGAACCCTGAAGCGAACTCGGCTGAAGCGCAACGGTGCGGTTGGAACCGCCAAGAAGGACGTTCGGCCCAGCACCCACGCCAATGCCAGCATCTCCCGAAACGCCAACATATTCCCCAGCAAGCGCTCCGGGCGACAATCCAGTTGTCGGTGCGAGCACGGCGAAGCCCAAAACGCCATCAGAACTGATGCCGACGTTCTGATCCGAGGTGTTGAGGGCACCTGCGTAGGCTTCGGACGGGATCGGCGCGGTCGGAGTGAAGAGGCAACGCATCGACCGGTGACCGGGCATGGTAAAGCCGACATTCGGATCGACCTTGCAATCGAGCGTACCCGCGAGCGTCCACGATTGCGGAGCCTGAGCCGTGGCCGGTTCAGCGAGCGTCGCCGTTAGGGCGAGCGTCGCGAGCAATAAACGACGACGGCAATACATGATCATCCGATCCTTCTGCATCAATCGACTTAGGTTGGGCCTCAGAAGGGGGCGACGTGCAGTCTACGTTCGGTCTACGTTCGCAATGTCCGCTTTGCCCCCAAAAGCAGACATGTGCAGTGCAACTAGGCATGTCCGCTTTGGGCCAATAGCGGACATGTGCAGTGCAACTAGAAATGTCCCCTTGCCAATAGCGGACACGATGCGCTTGTTTTCGGTACAATGCGCTAGTAGGTGTCCGGCCATTCGCTTGCCGTGACTTAAAAGATTTCTCTGACGAACCGGCCTTTCAAGCTTGCCTGATCGTCGTATACGCCCTTGTTGGACCGCTTGGGCAGTTTGACCTTCGGCCGGTGAATTTTCTTGTACGGGATGACGCTCAGGATGTGTGAGATGCAGTTGAGGCGCCCGCGGCGCTTGTCATCAGAGCGGACAATGTACCAAGGGGCATGCTTGCTGTCGGTTGCTTTCAGCATTTTGTCGCGCGAGCGAGAGTAGTCGTACCACCGCGAGTAGGACTCAATATCCATTGGACTCAGCTTCCATTGCCGGAGCGGATCATCAATGCGAGCGGCAAACCGCTTGTCCTGCTCGCTCATGCTTTCTTCAAGCCATATCTTGATCAGCGTAATGCCTGTACTGGCGATGTTTTTCTCCTCCTGGGGGCACAATTTGAGAAAGCGTTCGTACTGCTCGTCATCGACGAATCCCATTACGTGCTCTACACCTGCGCGATTGTACCAACTGCGGTCGAAGATGACGATCTCGCCGGCAGCAGGAAAACGCTCGATGTAACGCTGCATGTACATCTGTGTCTTTTCGCGCTCCGTAGGCGCCGGCAGCGCGACGACACGAAAGACGCGAGGGCTGACCCGCTCGGTCAGCGCCTTGATTGTGCCGCCCTTGCCCGCAGCATCGCGCCCTTCGAATATAATGATAACTTTAAGGTCTTTGGCCTTGACCCATTCCTGAAGATGACAAAGCTCGACCTGAAGCTTGTGAAGCTCTTTTTCATAGACTTTTCGCTTCATCTTGCCGCTGTTGTTCCCGTTCCCTTTCTTTTGCTTGGCCATGGTCGTGTCGCTCCACCCGTAATCCGCTTCGTGACGGGGATTTGACATCGTATCGATACAAGCGTGCCTTGTGGAAGGGGGGGACGAAGACCCCCGACATCGGAGGTGGAAGGGATGCCCGATGTCCGCTTTGGGTCAAAAGCAGACATATGCGGTGCACAACGTCATGTCCGCTTTACCCCCAATAGCGGCAGCGAAAGCGGACTCCCGCAAACGGTCATGTCCGCTTTGCCCCCGAAAGCGGACATGTGCGGTGCAACTAGGGATGTCCGCTATGGGCCAACAGCGGACATAAGCTGGGCCAAGTTCGTTCGAGCCATTACCCTGCGAACAAGAAGTCGTAGAGCGCCTTAGTTTTTGGTGTCATACCCTCATATTGCGGTCGAAGAACATCGGCGTCGGCAGCCAATACTTTGACATAAACAGCTTCGTAGACGCGCTTTATGACCCCAGGGGCCACCATTAGCCGGTCGGAC
>Ga0306920_100006587_pt1 | contig 15188 bp, 13 predicted proteins | sample flu12Cox44000170_FD_204666 | JGI IMG/M metagenome (GOLD analysis project Ga0306920, IMG submission 204666) | Lab enrichment of tropical soil microbial communities from Luquillo Experimental Forest, Puerto Rico - flux4day.12C.oxic.44.000.170 (v2)... | ecosystem: Environmental > Terrestrial >... | reverse complement strand
GCCACGCCGCTGAGCGAACGCGGGAAGGGCTGTGGCAGACCATCGGTCGGACCCTCGATCGCTATCAACCGCAGGAATGCCGGAACTTCTTCAAAAACGCCGGCTATGCAATCTGCTCGGAAGACACTCTAGTCGAAGCGGGCAATCTGATTACCGGCACGACAATTACCCGCTATGGCGCGGACGAACTCGACCAATTAGAATTCTTCCATATCAAGCTCGAGCGCCACGACGTGATTTACGCCGAGGGCACTCCCTGTGAAACCCTGTCGACGGTAGATGAGAACGCGGCCAATTTTGCCGACTATCTGCGTCGATACGGGCCAGCTAACAGTGACGAGCCTCTGTGCGCGCCGCGGATTTACTACGAGTACACGAGGGGCGAAATCAAATCGTGTTTCCGCAGCGCGATCTCACCTTGGATTGACCGTCGCAAAAAGGTTGACATCATTCGAGACAAACTGGATGCGCGTGGAATCGCGCTTTTGCGGGAATCAGAATTGATGTCCTGATTCACACAACCGGGACGACGGTTTTTGACGTTTTGTCCTTGCCGCCGTCACCTATCTATGCAGGTTCATCGACTGAGAATCGGCTCGACTAAGCTTGAGTCATTGTTCTTGACGCTGCCGATCCGCGTGCTGACCGGCCAGGAAGTCATCCCTTCGAGGGCGCGAGCACGTTCTTGAGTTGGTGTGCGTTGGCAGGTTCTTCCCGAGCCAAGCCGGCCAGTTCTCCCCAGCAGGGACCACCGGCATCCGGTTGTGAAGCTCTGCGCATCGCTCGTTGGGCGTCGTTGTGATAATAGCGAAGCTGCGGACCCATTCGCCGGCAGGGGAGCGCCAATTCTCCCATAGCCCGGCCAGAGCCATCAGCCGCCGATCCGCCAACGCGACTGCTTATGGCTGCTTCCCAGCGGCAGTCTTCTTCCACTCGTCGAAGTTATCGACGGGCACAAGGCAGCGCCGTCGCTCGAACGCCTCACGGAAAGCGGGTCGGTTCCCGATCCCCTCGGCTTTGGCGTTGATGTTCGAGAAACCGACCTTGAGGTCCTTGGCCGAGAACGGCACGAGACCCTCAGCGCATTACGTCGAGGGAGCGCTCTCCGGCTCTCGCGTCGTAAAGGACCACGGGCAGCGGATCGGTCGGCGCGACGTTCCAGCTCGGAGCGAAGTTCGGGGTCGGGCGACAGCGCCGCCGATCGGTCGGGGCGAGATCTTCCGGCCGGGGCCTTATCAGGCCTCCAATGGGGCGACGACGAATAAACCGCCCTCGGCTTTGAGGGTGATGGAACTGATGCCGCCAGCCCAGAGCTGTTCAAGCTTAGGGTTTCGCAGGTCCTCCTCCTGCGCGCGAAGATATGCGGCGAAGCGCCGGACCACCGGGCAGCTTGCCAAGATCAAGCCCACCAGTCGGCCCAAGCCATAAAAGCGTTCGGTCGCCGGCCACCGCATATGGATGCGTGTGACAGCGCGGACGGTTCTCTGGTGCTTCCCTATTCGGCCGGATTGCCTCCCTGTTCGGCGATTTAAATCTCTGTTCGCCCGTTTAGGGAATTTCCTCGCGCAGGTTCGCAAAATCAATGGGTTGGCGGCTCAGATTCGCTCGCCGACCGGGTTCCGAAGGCGTTTTTCGTACTATCTTCCCGTCGAGCAGCGAAGTCACCGCGCCGCCCCGATGTCGCGCCGGCAGAAGCCTTCGGGCCAGTCGATCCGGTCGACCGCGGTGTAGGCACGGCCGCGGGCGGCGACGAGATCTTGGCCGAGCGCGGTAACGCCGAACACGCGCCCGCCATCGGCGAGGAGCCGCTCCCCATCGCGACGAGTGCCGGCGTGAAAGATCTTGACCTTGGGGTCGGCCGCCGCGTCCGCGAGGCCGCGGATCTCGCTGCCCCGCTCGGGCTCGTCGGGATAGCCCCTTGCCGCCATCACGACGCATACCGCATGCTCGGCATGCCAGCGTAGATCGACCGACCCGAGCACTCCGTCGCGCGCGGCAATCAACGCCGGCAGCGGGTCACTCATCAGCCGCATCATCAATACCTGCGCTTCGGGGTCACCAAAGCGGACATTGAATTCGAGCAGCATCGGGCCGGCTTCGGTCAGCATCAGCCCGGCATAGAGCACGCCTTTCAACGGCCGTCCCTCGCGCTCCATCGCGGCGACCGCGGGCAGGATGATGCGCTCCATTACCGTTCCCTCGAGGGCCGGCGTCAGATACGGGCTCGGCGAGGGACCTCCCATTCCGCCGGTGTTGGGCCCGGTGTCGCCGTCGCCGACGCGCTTGTAGTCTTGGGCCGTGGCGAGCGGCAGTGCCGTCTTGCCGTCGACCAGCGCGTGAAAGCTCGCTTCTTGGCCCGTGAGAAAATCCTCGACGACAATCTCATGCCCGGCATCGCCGAAACGGCGTTCGATTAGGGCCGCGTCGACCGCCCGATAGGCGGTGTCGAGATCGGTCGCGACGGTGACCCCCTTGCCGGCGGCGAGCCCGTCGGCCTTGACAACGATCGGTGCGCCATGGCCCGCGATAAAGGCTTTTGCCGCGGCCGGGTCGCGAAAGCGCCGATGGGCAGCGGTCGGGATCTGCGCGCACGTGCAGAGGTCCTTGGCAAAAGCCTTGGAGCCTTCGAGTGCCGCAGCGGCGGCGCTCGGGCCAAAAGCCGGAATGCTCGCGGCCTCGAGCGCGTCGACGAGCCCGAGCACAAGCGGTGCCTCGGGGCCAACGACGGCGAAATCGATCCGCTCGCGTCGGCAGAACCCGACGAGCCCGGCGATGTCGGTGGCGCCGATCGGTACGCACTCCGCCTCTTCGGCGATCCCGGCGTTGCCGGGCGCGCAGTAGAGCGCGTCGACCAGCGGCGAGGCCGCAATCGCCCAGGCGAGCGCGTGCTCGCGTCCGCCCGAGCCCACCACCAGCACCCGCATCGCGCTCTCTCCCTTGCTCGGCTATCATGGCGGGATGGATGATCTGCTGATCGCGGCGCCGCCGCGCTCCAACCTACCCGAATACACCGTCTCCGAACTCGCCCGCGCGCTCAAGCGCTCGATCGAGGAAAATTTCGCCTATGTCCGGGTGCGCGGCGAGATCTCCGGGTTTAAGCGGCACGCCTCGGGCCATTGCTACCTCAGCCTCAAGGACGCCGACGCGGTGATCGACGCGGTGTGCTGGCGGATGACCGCGATGCGGCTCGGCATCAAGCCCGAGGACGGGATGGAGGTGCTATGCACCGGGCGGCTGACCACGTTTCCCGGCCGCTCAAAATACCAGCTCGTCATCGATTCGATGGAGCTCGCGGGGGTTGGCGCCTTGCTCAAATTGCTCGAGGAGCGGCGCAAGCGGCTCGCCGCCGAGGGGCTCTTCGCGGCCGAGCGGAAGAAGCCGCTGCCGTTTCTGCCGGAGGTGGTTGGCATCGTCACCTCGCCGACCGGTGCGGTGATCCGCGACATCCTGCACCGGCTCGCCGACCGGTTTCCGCGGCATGTGCTGTTGTGGCCGGTGGCGGTGCAAGGCGAGGGTGCGGCGGCGCAAGTGGCGGCGGCAATCAATGGCTTCAACCAGCTGCCCGCGCATGGTCCGGTGCCGCGGCCGCAGCTCATTATCGTCGCGCGCGGCGGCGGCAGCCTCGAAGACCTGATGGCGTTCAACGAGGAGATTGTTGTGCGCTCCGCCGCCGCCTCGTCGATCCCGCTGATCTCGGCGGTCGGGCACGAGACCGACACGACCCTGATCGATCACGCGAGCGACCGCCGCGCCCCGACGCCGACCGCCGCCGCCGAGATCGCGGTCCCGGTGCGCCTCGATCTGATCGCCGAGCTCGGCACCAAATCGGCCCGGCTTTCGGGGAGCCTCGCGCGGCTGTTTGAGCAGCGGCGGCTGCATCTCGCCGGGCTGGCGCGCGGGCTGCCCGATCCGCAGGATCTGCTCGGGGCCGCCGCGCAACGGCTCGATGACCGCACCGAGCGACTGCAGCTCGCCGCCGACCGGCAGCTGCGGGCGGCGCGGCAACGCTTCGAGCTCGCCGCGACCCGGCTGCGGCCGGAGGTATTGTCTGCCGACATCATACGCACCCGGGCTCGTTTGGCCGAGACCGAACCGCGCCTGCATGGCGCGATGGCTCGCTTCATCCGGCGCAACCACGACCAGGTCGACAATTACGCCGGTCGGCTCGCCACCCACTCCGAGCGCCACGAGAGCCTCTTGGCGCGCGGCTATGTCGTCGTGCGCGATGCGGTCGCACATGTCGTGACGACCTCGCAGGCGATCACCACCGGCGCGCCGCTCGATCTCGAATTCCATGACGGCAGGGTCGGGGTCACGGCCGGCAGCAAGCCGCGGCCGCGCACCCGCCGGTACGCCGTCCATCCCGGGCAAGGCAGCCTCTTTTAGGAGAAGTCACGATGCCGCTCACCGCACAGCAACTCGCGCAATTTGCCGGAGAGGGCTATCTGTTTCTGCCGGACTGCTTCTCCGAAGAGGAAGTGGCGGTCCTGCGCGACGAAGCGGAGGCGATCTATGCCACCAACCGCCAGGAGGTCTGGCGCGAGAAGACCGGCGCGCCGCGCACCGCCTTCGCCGCCCACACCTACAACGAGGCGTTTCGTCTTCTCGGCACACATCCGCGGTTGATCGAGCCGGTCGAGCAGGTGTTTGGCGAGAAGCTCTACATGCACCAGTACAAGATCAACGCCAAGGCAGCCTTCGAGGGCGATGTCTGGCAGTGGCATCAGGATTACGGCACCTGGGCGCGCGACGACGGGATGCCCGAGCCGCGGGCGATGAACATCGCCGTGTTCATGGACGAGGTTATGCCGATCAACGGCCCGCTGATGCTGATCCCGCGCAGCCACAAGCACGGCGTGCTGTCGGCCGGTCACGACGAGGAGACGACTTCCTACCCGTTGTGGACCTTGGATCAGGAGACCGCGACCCGCCTCGCGCATGAAGGCGGGATCGTGGCGCCGACCGGCAAGCCGGGTGCCGTGCTGATGTTCCACGGCAATCTGGTGCACGGCTCGGCGCCAAACATCACGCCCTACCCGCGGCGCATCGTCTATCTGACCCTGTGCGCAGTATCGAACTACATCCGCAAGCCGACGCGGCCGGAGTGGATCGCGCATCGCGACTTCACACCGATCGAGCCGGTCGCCGACAGCGCATTGCTCGACTATGCGCGCGGATACCGGGCCGCTGCCGAGTAGAGCGCTTCATGAACCTCCATCGCCTGGCGCAGCAGCGCGCCGCCGCGGGCCGGCCGGTAAGGGTCGGGCTGATTGGGGCCGGCAAGTTCGGCTCGATGTTTCTGGCGCAGGCGCCGAGGATGGCGGGTGTCGAGGTCGCGGTCATCGCCGATCTCGACCCGGAGCGGGCGCGTGCCGCCTGCCGAACCGTCGGCTGGGATCCGGTACGGATCGCGAAGACCGCGTTCGTCGCCTCGGGTGCCGAGGCCTGCGCGCACCCGGAAGTCGAGGTGGTCGTCGAAGCGACCGGGGTCCCGGCGGCGGGCATCGTCCACGCCCGCGCGGCGATCGGTGCGAAGAAACACATCGTCATGGTCAATGTCGAAGCCGATGTGCTTGCCGGGCCGCTGCTCGCTGAGGAGGCACGGGCTGATGGGGTCGTTTATTCGCTTTCGAGGTCGCTGCTGCCGGCAAGGGGACCAAGTACCTGCCGGCCTATCACGCGGTCACGCCGGACGATGTCTGGGCCCATTACGGCCTGACGCCGGACAAGGCGCAGCGCGGCGGTATGAACCAGCAGATGTTCAACTCCTTTCTCGACGGCACCAAATCGGCGATCGAGATGGCGGCGATCGCCAACGCCTGCGAACTGGCGGTGCCGGCGGACGGTCTCAACTTTCCGCCATGCGGCGTCGACGATCTGCCGCAGCTGCTGCGCAGCCGGGCGGTGGGCGGGATCCTCGACCGCGACGGCATGGTCGAAGTTGTCTCGTGCCTTGAGCGGGACGGCCGTCCGGTGTTTCGCGATCTGCGGTGGGGTGTCTATGTCGTGCTCAAGGCGCCGCATGAGTACTCGAGGGCCTGCTTTAAGGAGTACGGACTCAGGACCGACGCGAGCGGCTGGTATGCCGCGATGTACAAGCCCTACCATCTGATCGGTTTGGAGCTCGGCATCTCGGTTCTGTCCGCAGCGCTGCGCGGTGAGGCGACAGGCCATCCGCGCGGCTTCCACGGCGACGCCGTCGCGGTGGCCAAGCGGGCGCTCCGTGCCGGCGAGATGCTCGACGGCGAGGGCGGCTACACTGTCTGGGGCAAGCTCGTGCCGGCGGAGCGCAGCCTTGCCGAGGGCGCATTGCCGATCGGCCTCGCCCATAAGGTCGAATTGCTGCGCGATGTTGCTGCCGGCCAGATACTGCGCTGCTCGGATGTGAGGATGCCGGAGAGCGAGGCGGTGCGCGCCCGCCGCGACATGGAGCGCCGCTTTGCACCGAAGCCGGCGGCGATCGCCGCGCAATGACCTCCCAACCGCCTTGTCAGAGGTCGCTGTAGGAGACCAGCTGAAAGCCGGATTCGGCGATGCACGCCCGCACTCGCGGGCTCAGCAGTGCCGCGAGCTCCTCGGGATGGCGATAGCGCGGCATCGCCTTCACGAGTAATGGCGTTCGCTCCACCGCTGGATGGAAATAGATTTCGCTGACCCCGTCCGGCAAATGCGGGATTAGCCCCAGGATTCGCGCTTCGACCATGCCGCCGCTCCACGCCAAGCCGAAGATATGGTCGTTGGTGCGAAGCCCTGCCCGCCGCAAGCACCGCCGCAGCACCGCGTTCCAGGGATGGTAAGCCGGCGCCCGAAAGCGCTCTTCGGGAAATGCATGGCGCAGCACCGCGACCGGCTCCGACGGCACCCGCACCGCTTGCATGCCGTAGCCGCGGCCAATCTTGACGATCAGCTCGGCGACACTAGGGTGAAGGTGCATGTGCTTGTGGGCGTTGACATGGTCGAGCGGCAGACCGGTTGCGCGAAATGCTGCGAACTGCGCCAGGATCTCCATCGCGAGCTGACGGCGAACGCTCGGCAGGACGAAAAATCGGAGGCCGGCGCGCGCCATGTTCCGGTCGAACTCGCCATTCTCTCGGACGAGCTGCGGGATCTCCTCTTGCGGGAGAACGGGACGACCATCTGTCAGGTTTAGATGCAGGCCGACATGAAGGTCGGGTAGACGATGCGCGCGGGCCACCGCATCGCCCGCGGCCGCGCCTCCGATCATCAGGCTCGCGGTCGACAGGATCCCGTAGCGGTGTGCTTGTTCGACCGCCTCGTTGACCGCAACGTCGAGGCCAAAATCGTCGGCGCAGACGATCAGCTGCCTCAGCTCGCCATCTCCCGGCGGCGCAGGAACTGGAAGAACTCAACCCCTTCACGCAGCCGGCGGCGCAGCATTTGCGGGCTCTTGACCATCTCGGCGACCAGCGAAGCGATCTTCTGACGGCGGAAGTAGAAGCGCTTGTAGAAGGTCTCGAGCGATTCGAAGATCTCGGTATGCGAGAGGTGCGGGTAGTGCAGCGGTGCTATCTGCACCCCGCGGTCGTCGATCAGCTCGGCATTGCCGATGTCGAGCCAGCCGTTCTCGACCGCCTGACGATGCAAATAGGTGCCGGGATAGGGGGCCGCGAGCGACACCTGGATAGTGTGCGGGTTGATTTCGGCGGCAAAGCGTATCGTCTCTTCGATCGTCTCCTTGGTCTCGCCGGGAAGACCGAGGATGAAGGTGCCGTGGATCGTGATCCCTAGCGTGTGGCAGTCCCTGGTGAAACGGCGCGCGATGTCGATGCGCATCCCCTTTTTGATGTTGTTGAGGATTTGCTGATTGCCGGTCTCATAACCGACCAGCAGCAGGCGCAGCCCGTTGTCGCGCATGACTTCAAGGGTCTCGCGCGGCACGTTGGCCTTGGCGTTGCACGACCAGGTCACGCCGAGCTTGCCGAGCTCGCGGGCGATCGCCTCGGCGCGCGGGCGGTCGTCGGTGAAGGTGTCGTCGTCGAAGAAGAACTCCTTGACCTGGGGGAAGTAGCTCTTCGCCAGGCAAATCTCGTCGATGACATGACCGACGCTGCGGACGCGATAACGGTGACCGCCAACGGTCTGCGGCCACAGGCAGAAGGTGCATTTCGACCGGCACCCACGGCCGGTGTAGAGCGAGAGGTACGGATGCTTCAGATAGCCGATGAAGTAGTCTTCGACCCGAAGATCGCGCCGGTAGACCTCGGTGACAAAGGGCAGGCGATCCATGTCTTCGAGCACCGCCCGATCGCGGTTGTGTCTGATCGTGCCGTTCGGGCTGCGGAAGCTCAGACCGTCGATCGCCTCGAACACACGGCCCTCGGCGAGTTCCTTGATCGTGAAATCGAACTCCTCGCGCGCGACAAAGTCGATCGCCGAGGATGCCTTCAGACTGTCTTCGGGCTCGACGGCGACTTTGGCCCCAACCATCCCGATCTTCAGCCGCGGGTTCTCGTCCTTTAGCGCCTCGGCGACCCGGACGTCGGAGGCGAAGGATGGGGTCGACGTATGCAGCACGGCGAGTTCGAAGCCGCCTGCAACCGCTAGCACATCGGCGAGCTTGAGCTTGGCCGGAGGAGTGTCGATCAGTCGGCTGTCGGGCACTAGCGCCGCCGGCTGGGCAAGCCAGGTCGGGTACCAGAAGGAGCGGATCTCGCGTTTGGCCTGATAGCGCGACCCCGCACCTCCGTCGAAGCCGTCGAACGAAGGCGGGTGCAAAAACAGCGTCTTCATCATCGGACCTGGTCTCCGTCGACAGACATGCGCCCACTCGGCTCGACTTGGAAAAGCTGGCCCCGCCAGAAAACCGCTCGTCCGAAAAAGCTGGCGACAAACACAGCAAAGGACAAGACGTCGCGGACGGGGAGCAGCCAGAACTTGGCGGTCGTCAAGCCGAGCGCGCCCGCGATCGCCCTTGCGGAGGCCCATCTCAGCAACAGGGAGATCACAAGAAAGATCGACGCGGTCAAGCCGAATCCGGTCGCCACGACGCCGAGTGCGGTGATCGCCACAGCATGGGTCAGGACCGATCCTGTATGGCCAGCAGGGGTGATCATGCGCACCGTGCGCGCCCAACGCAACTCGTGACGCCACAGCTCTGCAAAGGACGGCTCCGATACTCGGGCCTCGACAAGGTAGCGAGAGAGCACTACCGAAAGTCCCACCGCCCTGACAGCTTCCCCGATTCGCTGGTCGTCGGCGAGCTCGTTGCGCACCGGCACAAACCCGCCGATTCGGCGCAAAGTGTCGCGGCGCAGCGCGATTGTGGCGCCAAAGCAGCCACGACCGATCCCCAGGCTCGCAGCCACCAACGCGCTTGGTAGGAAGCCGAAGTTGATGTGCAGTGCTCCCAGATCGGACCACATGCCGCCTGTCGAGGCACCCCTGTAGAGACAGGTAACAAGACCGACGGTGGGATCTTGAAGCGGCGCGGTTACGGCTGCGAGGTAGTGCCGATCAACCCGCATATCGCTGTCGGAGATTACCAGGAAGTCGTGGCGAGCCGCGGCAAGCATGTTCTCGAGGTTGGCCACCTTGAGATTGCTGCCCCTGACGGGTGCTCCGACGACTTGCGTGATATCGGCGGCTGGCATGTCGCGAGTCAGAGCGTCGGCAATCGGCAACGCCCCGTCCTTCCTATCGTTTGCGCCGAGCAGTATTTGCACGCTGGGGTAGTCCTGCTCGACGAAGGAGCGAAGGTTTTCGTAGAGCCCCGGCTCCCCGCCGTGCAGTGGTTTTAGTATTGATATCGGAGGCTGCTCGAGCGGGATCGGCAAACCGCGCCGAGCAAAGCGGACCGCCGCTACTCCCTCCGCGAGGAGATACACCCAACATAAAATGAGCACGATTGCCAAGAGGAGTTCCAGGCTCATCAAATCGCCTGGGTGAGCATGCGACTCGAGTTCGCGCGACCGGGCACACATCCGTCCGAAACTGGCTGTCTAAGTCCCGATCGTAAAGTCAATTGCTTGATCAGCGAGCCTACACACTTGCTGCATGCGACCGACGACAAAGTATCACCTATAGCTGCCCAATTCGTCCGGAGGTCCTCAGCTCATTTGTATCATCATGCTTACACAAATCGCTCAAGGTGACCCGACCGACATAAATTTTACAAAAAATAACAAGACGTCACCATTAGGTCTACACCGCAAGACTATATCGGGTTCGTCGAGCAGCCTCGCGGACCGAGGCTGGAATAGCGAAAGTGACGCCGATGAGCGAGTTCGCTCGGTTGCTCGAGACCGAAATTCCGCGGCTGCGGCGCTATGCCCGGGCACTTACTCGGGATCCGTCTCGGGCTGACGATCTGGTGCAAAGCTGTCTGGTGCGTGCAATCGCCAAGGAACACCTCTGGCAGCCCGGAACCGATCTGCGTGCCTGGCTGTTTACAATTCTCCACAATCAGCACGTCAATGACATTCGGCGTTTCGTCCGGGAGGGCGCCGGTCTCCCAGTTGAAGAGATCGGGGCGATCCTCACCGTTCCACCGAACGCCGTGGACTCGTTGCAACTGCGCGACCTGGAAAAGGCAATCGCCACCCTTCCGGTCGAGCAGAGGCAGGTGATCCTCTTGGTGGGTCTCGAGGGGATGCATTACGAGAAGGTCGCCGCGATTCTCCGTGTTCCCATCGGCACCGTTCGCTCGCGCTTGTCGCGTGGTCGCGAGACGCTACGCCGGAAAATGGGTATGAGACGCGGCATTAAGGCAGACAAACACCGCAGGCGAGCCAATCCCGGTGCCGCGTCTCAAGCCGCTTGATTGCCTGTGAACCATCCGCACGTCCCGTGGATCGATCGACGCATGCAATGCGATTACACGTGCAGCGTAGGACGAATTGTGGCAGGGATAAGTTGCCAAAGCATAAGATTGCTGAAACAACCGGCGCGCTCGCGCTTTCGGTTAGACGAGGCTAGATGATGCGGGTTGTCTTAGCTCAGCCGCGGGGGTTCTGTGCGGGCGTCGAGCGTGCGATCGAGATTGTCGAGCGCGCGCTGGAAAAGTACGGCCCGCCGATATATGTACGTCATGAGATTGTTCACAACCGGCATGTGGTCGAACGGCTGCGCGCCAAGGGAGCTCGGTTCGTCGACGAGATCGACGAGATCCCTTCCGGCGCCGTGACCATCTTCAGCGCGCACGGTGTGGCCAGCGCGATCGAGGAACGCGCCGGCAAGCGCGGCCTTCCGATTATCGATGCCACCTGTCCGCTGGTCTCGAAAGTGCACATCGAAGGACAGCGATATGCCAACCAAGGTCGTGAGATCGTCTTGATCGGCCATGCCGGCCACCCGGAAATTCAGGGCACGATGGGGCGGATCAACGGGCGGGTTCACCTGATTTCGACGCCGGAGGAGGTCGCCGGGCTCGAAGTGGCCGATCCCGAAAAACTCGCCTTCATCACTCAGACGACGCTCAGCGTAGACGATACGCGTGCCGTTATCGAAACCCTAAAGGAGCGCTTTCCTTCGATCGTCGGGCCGGATACCAAAGACATCTGCTACGCAACGCAAAATCGTCAGAGGGCCGCACGGGAACTCGCTCGAATCGTCGATGTTGTCCTCGTTGTCGGCGCGCCGAACAGCTCAAACTCCAATCGTTTGCGCGAGATCGCCGGCGAAAGCGGTGTGGCGAGCTACTTGATCGAGGATGCACGTGCGCTCGATCCATGTTGGCTCGAGGGCGTTTCGGCGGTGGGCATCACCGCGGGCGCATCCGCTCCCGCGGAGCTGGTCGAGGATTTGATCGCCCGGTTGCGCGAACTGGCGGATATCGAGCTCTCGGTGCTGGCGGGCGTTACCGAGAACGTCCGCTTCAGGATGCCGCCGCAGCTTTCCGATGTTGCCGCCTGAGAGTGTGTCGCCGTCATGATTTTTGAGGAGAGTGTCTCGTGGCCGTCCCGTTGCGCCAAGTGATCCGGGTAGGCGCCTATGTCGTCGGCCAGCACTTGAAAGGCGTACGACGCTATCCGCTCGTCCTGATGCTTGAACCTCTGTTTCGTTGCAACCTCGCCTGTGCCGGCTGTGGCAAAATCGATTACCCTGATGCGATCCTCAATCAGCGCTTGAGCGTCGACGAATGCCTCGATGCGGTCGATGAATGTGGCGCTCCGGTGGTGGTGCTCGCCGGTGGCGAACCGCTGCTCCACCGCGAGATCGATACAATTGTGGCGCGCCTTATCGCGCGCAAGAAGTTCGTTTATCTCTGTACGAACGCGTTACTGCTCGAGAAGAAAATCGAGCTGTTCAGCCCGAATACATATTTTGCGTGGACAGTTCATCTCGACGGCGACCAGGAGGACCATGACCGCTCGGTGTGCCAGGAGGGCGTCTATGAGCGAGCCGTCGCCGCGATCAGGTTAGCCAAGGCGCGCGGCTTCCGAGTCAATATCAACGCCACCCTGTTCGACAGGGCAGAGCCGGAGAAGGTCGCGCAATTCTTTGACACGATCACCCACATCGGCATCGACGGGATCACCGTCTCACCAGGATATGCCTATGAGCGGGCGCCGGATCAGGAGCACTTCTTGAACCGCCGCCGGACGAAGGAATTATTCCGCGACATCTTCAAGCGGGGCGGACGTCGCTGGTCGTTCAACCAATCGATTCTGTTCCTCGACTTCCTCGCTGGCAATCAGTCATACCACTGCACCCCGTGGGGTAATCCGACGCGGAACTATTTCGGCTGGCAGCGCCCTTGCTACCTGCTCGGCGAGGGTTACGCCAAGACCTTCAGAGAGTTGATGGAGGAAACCGATTGGGACGCTTATGGCACCGGGAATTACGAGAAATGCGCCAACTGCATGGTGCATAGTGGCTATGAAGCCACCGCGGTAATGGACTCGGTCCACAATCCTTTGAAGCTTGCAAAGCTAGCACTCCGCGGCATCCGCACCGAGGGCGAGATGGCGCCCGAGATCTCTCTTCATCGGCAACGTCCGGCGGCATACGTCTTCTCCGGCCACGTCGAACAGGCGATGGCGCGCCTAAACGGCGGCGACAAGCGAGCGCAGAGCCCGAGCGGGGCCGATTAACGCGGACAGCGCGAGCGCCGTCTCCCGTGCCAGCCCGATCATTCCGGTGAGCTGGAACGGGCGGCGCAGGACTACGGAGAATACCTTCAACAGGTCGGGTTTTCCGTCCACGGTAAGCGGAATGAGCGATGCTGGCGGAAGGTCACGGCGCGCGGTGTCGGCGATCGAGCGCAAGACGATGAACGGGATGCCGAGCGCTGTCGCGGTGCGGGCCACGATCTCGCTTTCGAGGTCGACGGCAAGAGCATGGGTGGCGACCCAGGCGCGCTCCTTTTCAGTTTGTGTAGCGAGGATGGAGGTCGCACCTAAAACCAGCCCCTCAACCGCCCCGATCGATTGCGCAAACTGACTTAACTGCCGCCGAACGGGCGGTTGAATCGCCCAGCGCTGCGTATCCGAAACGACCTCGCCAGACACAACTATTGTTCCGGCCGTGAGTTCCGGTGCTAACCCGCCGGCAATACCGAAGCTGACAAGGCAATCCGTCCGCGCTGCCGCCGTCGCGACGAGGGCCGCAGTGCGGTCTCGATCTCCAGCTCCGATGACAACCGAAAATCCCGCGGCTTGCGCGATCTTCGCCTCGACCTTAAGGCCCGAGGTGCACAGCACCGTGGCCAGGGGTTGCATGCAAAGCTCCCACTATCTCTTCTGAACCATCTATCCTTCAGTGAGAGAAGAAGATCAACGCTGATCTCTTAGGTTTCACGAGGTCTCGCAACCTGATCAGCTCAGCTGCGGTGAACGCTGCTGCCGGACGGCATTCGTAGGCGCAGAAAGAGTGTTCGGCTATGGGAAAAAACGACGCATCTGCACGGCAAAGGTCGACCGAAGAACTCGGCTACTTTAGAGGCCGAACTCCACTAGTCGAGAATTTCCTGATGTCAGCCGGCGGTAACGGGCGAGCGCCCAGAGCGGAAAGAGCGCGCGATATCCGTGGTAGCGAAGATAAAAGACCCGCGGAAAGCCAACCGCCGTAAACCAGGGCTCGTCCCAGTTTCCATCTTGGTCCTGGGAATTCATCAGATAGGCGATGCCGCGGGCGACGGCCGAGTGCTCGACCTCACCCGCTGCCATCAGACCGAGCAGGGCCCAAGCCGTCTGCGACGCCGTGCTGTAGGGCGCATCGCCGTGAGGCGCCCCGGGGAAATAGGAGTCGCCGCTTTCGCCCCAGCCGCCATCTCTGTGCTGGTTAGTGAGCAGCCAGTCGACTGCTCGCCTTACTTCCGGTGAAGCGGGCTCGATACCGGCAGCGTTGAGGGCCGCGAGCACCGACCAGGTTCCATAGATGTAATTGGTGCCCCAACGGCCGAACCAGCTGCCATCGGGCTCCTGCTCACGCCGGAGATGTTCGATCGCTGCAGAAGGAGCGGGGTCATCGGAAGGGTAGCCGATTTGGGCGAGAAACCCGAGGCACCGGGCGGTAACATCGGCGGTCGGCGGGTCGAGTAACGCGCCATGATCGGCGAACGGGATATGGTTTAGGTAGTAGTGGGTGTTGTCGGCATCGAAAGAGGCCCACCCGCCATTTCGGCTCTGCATGCCGATAACCCATTCGGCCGCGCGGTCGATCGCCCGGCGATATCGCGCGGTATCGAAGCGATCGAGCGCGAGCGCAACTGCAGCCGTGTCGTCGAGATCGGGATAATACGGGTTCTCGTATTGGAACGCCCAACCGCCCGGCCGCACCCCGGGACGGGCCGCGGCCCAATCGCCGGCATGCTCCAGCACCTGCTTGTTCTCAAGCCAGCCGAGCGCGTGCCGAATCGCCGGTTCGAGGCGGACATCACCCACCTCCATCAGCGCGTGACAAGTAAGAGCCGTGTCCCAGACCGGAGAGAGGCAGGGCTGGCAATAGCTCTGCTCTCCTTCGAGAACGAGGAGCTTTCGGATCGCGGCCAGCGCTGCCTGATAATCGGGATGAGCGGTCGCATATCCAAGACAATCGAACATCATAACGGTATTTGCGATCGCCGGAAAAATCCCTCCGAGACCGTCCTCGCCGTTGAGGCGATCGGTCACAAACCCAACTGCCTTGTCGATTGCTCGTCGCCTCATATCCGCCGGGAAATACGGCTCGGCCTTTCGCAGCAACCGATCAAGGATTCCGAAGGCCAGCGACAGTGGCGAAGACGTCGG
>Ga0306920_100006584_pt1 | contig 15194 bp, 13 predicted proteins | sample flu12Cox44000170_FD_204666 | JGI IMG/M metagenome (GOLD analysis project Ga0306920, IMG submission 204666) | Lab enrichment of tropical soil microbial communities from Luquillo Experimental Forest, Puerto Rico - flux4day.12C.oxic.44.000.170 (v2)... | ecosystem: Environmental > Terrestrial >... | reverse complement strand
TGACCAAGCACGGCGTTCCCTTCGTCTCCGTCAACGTGCTTGAGGACAGGGATGCCTTTGCCGAGCTGGCAATGCTGGGCATCCGCTCGGTGCCGATCGTGCGGCGCGGCGAGGATTGGGCGAATGGGCAGGTACTGCGCGACGTGGCACGAGTCGCCGGCATCGCGTGGGGCGGGGCGCAGATACTGCCCGCGCGCGAACTCGCAGCGCGGCTCATCGAGATCCAAGCAGCAGCGCTGCGGCTCTTCGCGCAAATCCCGGACGATAGGCTCGGCCGCATGCTGCCGCATCGCCCGCGCAGCTACGCCCAGCTCGCCTATCACATTTTCAACATCGCCGATGCCTTCCTCGAGCATGAGGTGCAGAACCTGCCGCTCAAGGAAGGCGCTTACGGCCGCGTGCCCCTGCCGGAGATGACCACTAAAGCCAAGATCCTAGCCTACGGACAAGACGTCCTAGGGCGATTTCAGGCCTGGTGGGATGGCCCAGGCCAGACGACCGATTTTTCGCGCAAGGCCCAAGTCTACTACGGCGACGTTACGTTGCACGAGTATCTCGAGCGCACCACCTGGCATTCGGGTCAGCACGTACGCCAGCTCATGATGGTGCTCAACATGTTGGGCATTGAGCCGGATAGGCCACCGACCAAAGAAACCTTTGCGGGCCTGCCGATGCCCGACAAGGTTTGGGATGACGAGCGGCTCATAGCCTGATGTGGTCACTCCTCTGCGTTGACGTCCCGTCTCTCAGCCACTGAGTACACGGCTAGTTGCCCGACAGGACACGTGCTTTGCGGCCGCTGTTTCAGTCGGCGTGTGGACGGCTCGAGGTTGACGGCAAAATTCTTCGCGTCGCACGCGTTCGCGCTGCGCTGCAGTATGGCATTTTCCTCGGTGTGTCGGCGCCGCTACAGCCGAAAATGCCCTTCGCTGGTATCCTGTGCCTCGTTCGCAGATACGGCCTCGGATGGGAGTGCGCTGCGGACACTAGGCTGGCACTATCCGGCCCGCCCGATAAAGGCCGCTCGGTGAGCGGCCTTTTTGTTGTGCCGATGCGCCGGATTTCATTGCGCATCGCGTCTTCACGGCCGTCGCGCTTGAGGCTGCCGATCGACTACTTATCGCATTTTTCTATTGACTACGATACGAAGCTGATGTAGAAGATTCGCACCCTCGCTCGTGAGGGGCGTCTTGTCCGCCGTCGCCCAAGGCTATGGCGGACTTGGCGACTTGTTCGCCGAAGCTTCAGCGAAAGCGGGTGCGCTGTTTGACATCGTGAGGTGGGGAATGAGGAATCCGGCCGTTGGCCTGAGAACCAACGTGCGGCCATACGGGAAGGCCGCTCATTGTTTTTCATTGATCGGATCAATGAACTCGTTGTTTTTCATTGATCCGAACAATGAACTCATTGTTTTTCATTGATCGGAACAATGAACCCATTGTTTTTCATTGATCGGAACAATGAACTCATTGTTTTTCATTGATCGGAACAATGGAAATGCCGTCGGCGAGCGCCGTGCGCAAGCGCCGGGAACCGCAATCGCCCGGGCCCTGCGCCTGTTTCTGCCTGTTATTTACAGGGAAAACAGGCCACTCGCGTCTCGAGCCAAAGGGGTTTTGGCCAAACGACCCAATCGCAAAACGCTAGTCGAGCGGCGGCCGCGCGCGGCGCAGGCCTTTGATGCTCGAGCGGCGCTTTTTCGATTCGAGCCGGCGCTCGCGGGCGCCGGCGGTCGGCTTGGTCGCCCGGCGTGGAACCGGCGCCACGGCGGCGCGGCGGATCAAATCGACGAGACGCTCGCGCGCATCCTCGCGGTTGCGTTCCTGGGTGCGATGGCGCTGGGCGTTGATCACGATCACGCCCTCGCGGGTGAGGCGTCTGCCGGCGAGCCGCTCGAGCCGCGCACGCACGTCGTCGGGAAGGCTCGGCGAGCGGCGCGCGTCGAAGCGAAGCTGCACCGCGCTCGCGAGCTTGTTGACATTCTGCCCGCCGGGACCGGACGCGCGGATGAAATGCTCCTCGAGCTCGCCCTCGCCGATGCTGATCGAAGGAGTGATGCGGATCATCGCGGATCATTATGTAGGAAGCGGCTCGAGCCGCGAACTCGGTCTGCTCCCTCCCCCCTTGTGGGGGAGGGGTGGGGAGGGGGGTGATGCGGCGAGATAACGGTGGCGCCACCTGCGCAGAATCGCACCACCTCCAAAGCGAGGCGCGAAAACTAACGCTGTTCGGGTCGACCTGCCGGCGTATCGGCGGGCTTGGCGACCGGCCCCGGCGATCCGCCGGCCACACCCTCGCTCGAGGTGACGCCTTCGGGGCGGCCGACGACGGTGATCAGCATCCCGCCGTCGAGCAGCCGCTTGGCCACGCGCTTGGCGTCGGCGAGCGTCACCGCATCGATGAGCGCGCCGCGGCGCTCGATATAGTCGATGCCGAGATTGTCGATCTGCATCGTCACGAGCTGGCTGGCAACACGGTTCGAGGTGTCGAGACCCAGCGCAAAGGCGCCCTTGAGATAGGTCTTGGCCTTGACGAATTCGGCTTCGGTCGGCCCTTCTTCCGCGAGCCGACGGATCTCGCGCTCGATGATCTCGATGGTCTGCCCGGTGGCATCGGCGCGCGTGGCGGTGTAGCCGAGCAACAGCGCGGTGTGATTGAGCCAGACCAGGCTGTCGGAGATGCCGTAGGCCAGCCCCCGCTTCTCCCGCACCTCGTGATAGAGCCGCGACGAGAAGGCGCCGCCGCCGAGGATGTGATTGACGATATACGCCGCCATGAAATCCGGATCGCTGCGCGCAATTCCCAGCCCGCCGTAATTCACCACTGCCTGCGGCACGTCGAGCGGAATGACGATGCGGCGGCCGAGGCCCTGCGGCGCGGCCGGCGCGACCGGCTTGAGATCGGCTTTCGCCGGCAGCGCGCCGAAGGTGCGATCGATGAGCTTGCCGGCGGTTTCCGCATCGATGTCGCCGACGATGGCGATCTTGACGTTGTCGCGCGCCAGCGCGCGGGCGGTGTAGGATTTCAGATCGTCGATGGTGATGGTCGGCACCGATTCGAGCGTGCCGTTGACCGGCAGGCCGTAGGGATGGCCGGGGAAAGCCGTCGCCCACCAATTGCGGTTCGCCATATCGTTGGGGTTAAGCGTTTCTCGGCGCAGCCGAGCCATCGTCTGCGCGCGCTCGCGCTCCACCGCCGCCGGGTCGAAGCGCGGCTCGCTCAGCGCGAGGCGCAGGGCGTCGAAGGCTTCGTCGCGGTTCTCGGTGAGCGTGCGCAACGCGCCGCGCATATAGTCGCGCCCGGTGCGGAAGCTCAGCTCGATCGCCTTGCGTTCGAGCCGGTCGTGAAACGCATTGGCGTCGTAGGGGCCGGCGCCCTCGTCGAGCAGACTGGTCGCCATACTGGCGACGCCGGGCTTGTCCAGGGAATCTTGGTCGGCGCTGCCGAGAAAGGCGAATTCGATGGCAATCAGCGGCAGCGTGTGATCGCTCACCAGCCACGCCTCGATGCCGCCCGGGCTCACCACGCGCTCGATGTTCATCGCCAGCGCCGCAGGAGCGGCAAGGGCGATGCCTGCGGTCGCGACCAGGGCGATCAGCGCTCGCGATCCGGCGCGGCGAAGGGCGGAGGCGGCGTTCACGAGCGTTTCTCCTCGCTGCGCGTGTCCTTGACCAGATAGCCGGTCACCGAGCGGCGCTTGTCGAGCCAGCGGCGTGCGGCATCGCGCACCGCGTCGGCGCTGACGAGCCGGATGCGGTCGGGCCAGGTGCGAACCTGCTCGACCGTGGCGCCGGTCGCCAGCGACGCGCCATACCACTGCGCCAAGGTGCGCTGATTGTCGTTGGCGTAGACGGCGTCGGCGATCAGTCGGTTCTTGGAGCGCTCAAGCTCCTCGGCGCTCACGCCGTTCTCGACCACCTCGGCGAGCACGGCGTCGATCGCTTGTTCGAGCTGCGGCAGGGTGGTTTCCGGCTTGGGCGTTGCGTAGACGCTCAAGCGCGTGTTGTCGACGGCGGTGCCGTCGTAGCTCGCGCCCGCGTTCACTGCGACGCCTTTGTCGACCACCAGCGTTCGATAGAGACGGCTGTTCGCGCCGCGGCCGAGAATGTGCGTGAGCACGTCGAGGGCTTCGCTCTCGCCCGGCCGCGCGGTCGTGCTCGAAGGCACGAGGTAATAGCGGTTTAGGCTGGGCTGGGTGACGCGCGGATCGCCGAGCGTGACGGTGCGCGCCGCCTCCTGCACCGGCTCTTGCGGGCGGACGCGCGGTTTGACCTCGCCGCTCCGCGGAACCTTGGCGTAGGTGTCTTGCGCGAACGCGCGGACGTCTTCGGGGGTCACGTCTCCAGCGATGACGACGATGGCGTTGTTGGGCGTATAGAAGCGCCGATAGAAGTCCAGCGCCCCCTCACGGTCGAGCTGCTCGATTTCCTGCCGCCAGCCGATCACCGGCCTGCCATAGGGATGGTTGAGGTAGAGCGCGGCGTCCATCTGCTCGCCGAGCCGCGCGGCGGGATTGTTGCCGACGCGCATGTTCTGCTCTTCCAGCACGACGTTGAGTTCCGGGCGCACGACGTCGTCGGTGAGCACCAAGCCGGTCATGCGGTCGGCCTCGAGCTCCATCATCTTTTTGAGTTGGTCGCGCGGCACGCGCTGGAAATACCCGGTGTAGTCGGCGGCGGTGAATGCATTCTCCTGCCCGCCGATGGTGGCGACGACCTGGGAGAAGTGGCCAGAGGGATTCTTGGCCGTGCCCTTGAACATCAGATGTTCGAGGAAATGCGCGAGTCCCGATTTCCCCGGCGTCTCGTCGGCGGAGCCGACCTTGTACCAGACCATGTGGGTCACGACCGGCGCGCGATGATCGGGAATGACCACGACCTCGAGACCGTTCGACAGCGTGAAGTTGGTGATCTGGGCGCCGATGCCGGCATGTGCCGCGCCGGCGAGCACCGCCGCAGCAAATGCCGCGATCGCAAGAGTTAGCCTATGGGACACGAATTTGCTCTCGTGGGACTAGCGTCGCCCCCACGATATGCACGTTCCGGCGACAGAATGCGAGCGCGAACCTCAACTGCTCGGGCGCAAAAGTGGATGAGACGTGTTGTCGCGGAAAGTTCCGTCTCACTGCCGGCCTTCGACCCGCTCCTCGAGCGTCGACGCCTTGCGCTTATCTTGGATGCCCAACCCGTAAGGATAGTTGGGCGACGGTGTCTGATAGCCTGCGGGCGGGGCGGTCATGCTCTCGCGCGTCGGCTCGCCGGTGAACGGCTCGGACTCCGGCGCCGCCGGCGTAAACGACGACATGATCGAACCGAACAATTTTTTGGTTTTGGTGCCGAGTTCGGAGGGCATCATCGGACGGGCGGCATCGTCTCCCGTCTTGCCGTCGCCCTTGGCATCGGCGGTCTTCCCGTCGCCGCCCTTCGCAGCGCCGGGCTTGTCGAGTTCGTCCGGCCGCAGCGCCCGCATTTGCTCTTCCACGCTGACGTTGCCCTTGAGCCGCGCCTTCTCGGCCGCGGCTCGTTCCTTGCGCTGTTTGACGTCCGGGTCCTTCGGCCATGCCGCGGTCTTGTTGGCGACCTCATCCGCGTCGCGCGGCGGCGGCAGATCGCGGGTGGGCGGCACGACCAGCGGCGCACGCTCGCGGAAATCAACCGGCGCGCCGTCCCGTTGCAGGCCGATATCCTTCATGAACTGGCGAAAGATCTTGGTATCGAGCGGAACGTTCTCGTCGTCGTCGTCATCGTCTTGCGCCAGCGCGCTGCCCGTGTTCCAGGCCAGCGCCAAGGCCAGCGTGAGGGCCGCCGCGGCGGCGACGCGCCGCGCGCGCTTCGGAGTTCGGTCCCGCATAGCTATCCCCTTCAAATGACGGCAAAATGTGCCGTCTCCCCGACAGTTATTGTGGTTATGATCGGGGCGCTTTTGCGGCACCCGGGCCGATCAGGGTCTCGACCAACAGGCCGATCACGCCGGCGACGATGGCCACGTCGGCGAGGTTAAAAACGTACCAATTGAAGGTGAAATTGGCCGTCGTGATGTGAAACAGCACGAAATCGGCCACCGCCCCATAGGCGAAGCGGTCGATGGCGTTGCCGATCGCCCCGCCGATGATGAGGCCGAGGCTCAGCGCGGCGAGGCGGGAGGAGGTGCGCGCCAGCCAAATCCACAGCAAAATCACGGCAATCGCCTTGAGCGCCAGCAGCGCCGCCTGGCCCAGCGGCCCGTCCTGCGGGAACAGCCCATAGCTGATGCCGGTGTTCCAGGTGAGCACGAGGTCGAGAAACGGGGTGAGCCGCACGATCCCGCGGGCCGGCAGGTCGAGACCGAACAGGAGCCACAGCTTGGCCGCCTGATCGACGACCGCGGTCGCCACCGCGATCGCCAGCGCGAATCGCGTGAGCGGTCCCCACAGGAACGAGCCGCGACTTTGCGAGGGCATGCCGAGAGACCGCTCTTCCGCCACCGCCGTCACTCCGCCGCCTTGCGCATCGCTTCCCACTCGCGCAGCGCCTGGGCATCGCGCGGGGAAACGTCGGGATAGGTCGGATCGGAACCGACGCTGGGCAGGATCTTCCACGAGCGCGCGCACTTTCTTCCCTGCGCGAGCCGCACCTCGACCGCCACGCCTTTGACGTCGTCGAGCCGGAACGCGTCGGGCGGACCGTCGCCCTCCACCAGCGTGTAGTCCGAGGTGATCGCGACCTCGGCGAAATCGACGTCGACCACGGCGGCGAACAGCTCCGGATCGGCGACATAGATGACAGGCGCGGCCTCGAGCGAGGAGCCGATACGCTTTTGCGCCCGCTCGATCTCCAGCGCGCCGGTGACGACGCGGCGCACGGTGCGCACCTTGCGCCATTTCTCCGCCAGCGCGTCGTCGCGCCAGGCCGACGGGATTTCGGGAAACAGCTCGAGGTGCACCGAGCCCTCGGCCGAGGGATAGCGCGCAAGCCACGCCTCTTCGGCGGTGAACGGCAGCATCGGCGCGAGCCACGTGACCGTGGCGCGGAACAGATGGTCGAGCACGCTGAGACAGGCCTTGCGCGTCACCGAGGAGAGCGGGTCGCAATAAAGCGCGTCCTTGCGGATGTCGAAGTAGAAGGCGGAAAGTTCCGCGGTCATGAAGGCGTTGAGCGCGGCGAAGATGCGCTTGTAGTCGAAATCGGCGTAGGCCGCCCGCACGAGGCGGTCGAGCTCGGCGAGCCGGTGCAGCATCAGCCGCTCGAGCTCGGGCATCTTGTCCGGCGCGATGCGGTCCTCCTCATGGAAGTGCGCGAGCGAGCCCAGCATCCAGCGGATGGTATTGCGCAGCTTGCGGTAGGTCTCGACTGTGGTCTTGAGGACCTCGGGCCCGATGCGCAGATCGTCGGCATAGTCGGAGGCGCATACCCACATGCGCAGGATGTCGGCGCCGGATTGGCGGATCACGTCCTGCGGTGGCGTCACGTTGCCGAGCGACTTCGACATTGCGCGTCCGTCCTCGTCGAGCACGAAGCCGTGGGTGAGCACCACGTCGAAGGGCGCGTACCCGCGCGTGCCGCAGGATTCGAGCAGCGAGGACTGGAACCAGCCGCGGTGCTGGTCCGAGCCCTCGAGATACATCACCGTGTCCGGGCCGCCGTCCCGCTTGCGCTTGATGCCTGCGAGCGAAGGGAAGTGCGCAGGATCTTCCAGGACGAAGGCGTGGGTCGAGCCGGAGTCGAACCAGACGTCGAGGATGTCGTCGACTTTCTGCCAGTCCTCGTTGGCGAGCTCGCCGAGGAAGCGCTCGCGCGCGCGGGGCTGATACCAGGCATCGGCGCCTTCGCGCTCGAACGCCTCGGCGATGCGCGCGTTGACGCGCGGATCGTCGAGGATCTTGGGCGGGCCGTCGCCCGTCTCGCGCACGAACACCGTGATCGGCACGCCCCAGGCGCGCTGGCGCGAGATCACCCAGTCGGGCCGGCTCTCGATCATGCCGGTGATACGGTTTTCGCCTTGCTCAGGCACCCAGCGGGTGACTGCAATTGCCGCAAGCGCGCGGTTGCGCAGCGTGTCGCGCGAAGCGACTCCGGAATGTTCGGCCCACTTAATGAGTTGAGACGTAATGGGCTTGTCCATCGCAATGAACCATTGCGGCGTATTGCGGAAGATCACTGGTTTCTTCGAGCGCCAGGAATGTGGATATTGGTGCTTGAGCCGGCCGCGCGCGATCAGCATGCCTGCATCGACCAGCGCCTTGATGACCGCCTCGTTGGCGTCGCCCTTTTCGCCCTTGTCCGTGATCACGCGCTTGCCGGTAAATCCGGGCGCATGATCGGTGAACGCGCCGTTCTCATCGACCGTGTACGGCACTGTCGTGTTGATATGCGACGCGTCTAGTAATGCTCGATTATCCGTCCAAACTTCGAAGTCTTCTCGACCATGACCTGGCGCGGTGTGCACAAACCCAGTCCCTGCATCCTCAGTGACATGATCGCCCTCAAGCAGCGGTACGAGGAACTCGTAACCTCCGCCAAACCCCTTGAGAGGATGCGAACAGAGGATGCCATTGACTACTTCAGTCGGAAGCGTGGCGACCTGTTTTTATGCCTTGACGCGCGCGTGTTGAAAGACGTCCTCGGCAAGCTTTTCTGAGAGAATGAACGTGTCGCCGACCTTGGCCCAATTCTCGGGCGGCGCATCTGTAACCTCGTAAAGGCCGTACCTGATCTTCGGCGAAAAACTGATGGCGCGGTTACCGGGTATCGTCCACGGGGTCGTCGTCCAGATCAGGACAGCAGCGGTCTTTAGCCTCCGGTCAATCTCCGGTTGTTCAGTGATGGCGAAACGTCGCACCGGAAACTTCACCCACACTTGGTCCGAGACATAATCCTCGTACTCGATCTCGGCTTCTGCGAGTGCGGTCTTCTCCACCACCGACCACATCACCGGCTTGGAACCGCGATAGAGCGTGCCGTTCTGCGCGAACTTCATCAGCTCGCGCGCGATCTGCGCCTCGGAGGCGAAGTCCATCGTCGTGTAGGGATGCTGCCAATCGCCCTCGACGCCGAGGCGCTTGAATTCCTCCCGCTGCACCTCGAGCCAATGCTGCGCATAGGCGCGGCACTCCTTGCGGAACTCGATCATGGCTTGCGGATCCGAGAGGTCCGGCTTCGGCTTCTTCTTGGAGCGGTAGTTTTCCTCTTCGATCTTCCACTCGATCGGCAAGCCATGGCAGTCCCAGCCCGGCACGTAATTGGAGTCGTAGCCGAGCATCTGCTCGCTGCGCGTCACCACGTCCTTGAGAATCTTATTGAGCGCGTGGCCGATATGGATGTTGCCGTTGGCGTAGGGCGGGCCGTCATGCAGGATGAATTTGGCGCGGCCGCGCGCGGCTGCGCGCAGCCGCTCATAAAGATCGAGCTTCTGCCAGCGGGCGAGGATTTCGGGCTCCTTCTGCGGCAGCCCGGCGCGCATGGGAAAATCGGTCTTGGGTAGAAACAGAGTCTCGCTGTAATCGCGGGCGGCGTCGGTCATGATCGTCTACTTGGAATTGGGACGGCAACAATAGCTCGGCAACGCAATCCCCGGTCCCGCCGACCGATGGTCAAGCGGAGGCCGGGCCGGTAATTCGCCGAACGGGCGAGCCGAGCAAAGCAGCGAATGCAACGCGCGCCATCATGCGGCGCTTCCTAGCAGATCGCCCCACAGGCGAAAAGGTCCGCGGCATTGGTGCGGGCGCGCGGCTCGCGATGTCCCCGGCGCCCGCGGCGCCGCACGGCGGGAACTTAGCCCGACACGGTGTGTTAAGATCGCGCACGTGTCCCGCCGCCCTCGTGGAGGCGAAAGTGGAGTTATTTCGCGGCCAGCGCGACCAGGGCGATCCTCCAGAACCGCTCGAGTCGATCGAGGACATCTGGACGCCGGCGGCGCACATGGCGACCGTCGGAATTTTCGTTCTATTGCTGGTCGTCTGTCTCAATTACTCCCGGCCGGTTCTGTTGCCGGTGGCGGCGGCGATGATCATCGGCACCACGCTCGCCCCGATCGTCAAGGCCGGGACGCGCCATCGCATTTCACCCTGGGTGACCGCCATCGCGCTCGGTGCGCTGCTCCTCGCCGTCGCCGGGACCGCCGTGACGCTGCTTTCCGGGCCAGTCAGCGAGTGGATCGCCAAGGCGCCGGACATCGGTACGACGATCAAGGAGAAGCTTTACGTGTTCGATCGCCCGCTCGCGGCGTTGCGCGAGCTGCAGGACGTCTTGTTGCCGTCGCCGGAAAAGACCGTCGCCGTCGAGACGTCGCAATTGGCCATCGTCACCCCGGTCGTTGCTTTCGTCACGCCGGCGGTCGTCGAAATCACCCTTTTCTTCGTCACGCTGGTCTTCTTTCTCGCCACGCAAATGGATTTTCGCAGATACGTGGTGTCGTTCTTCAGCAGCCGCGACGCCAAGCTGCGCTTCATCCGCATCGTCAACGACATCGAGGATCATCTCGCGGCCTACGTGGCGACCGTGACGGTGATCAATTTTTGTCTTGGCGTGGTGGTCGCTTTCGGCGCGTGGTTTTTCGGCTTCCCCAGTCCGATCATCCTGGGACTGATGGCGATGGTGCTCAATTACATTCCCTATATCGGTCCCGCCTGCATGACGGTGATCCTTCTCGGCGTGGGATTGGTGAGTTTCCCGTCGCTGGGCTACGCGCTCGTGCCGCCGGCCGCATTCGTGGGCCTGGTGACGCTCGAGGGCCAGTTCATCACGCCGACCATCCTGGGCCGCCGCCTCACGCTCAATCCGCTCCTGGTTCTGCTCGCGATCGCCTTCTGGGCCTGGCTGTGGGGCCCCATCGGGGCTTTTCTCGCCGTGCCGCTGACGGTCGTGATCATGGTCACGATGGCGCGCCTATTTCCGCCGGATGAGAGTAAACTGCCGGGCTGACGAGCGCGTACGCGACCGTGGCGGGGAACTTTTTCCCTTGCACCCGGTTGGCGGCACGGGAATAGTTCACGGTCACAGTGGAGCACGTCCATGTCCAGTACATCCGGCACGATCAGGGACACGGTTCGGGAGACGACGCGAGACGCCAAGGACGCCGTGCGCGAGAGCGGAAAAGCGGCGTCCGCCGCGAGCGGCGACATCCAGGCGGATCTGCAGACGCTGCGAGACGACGTGACGCGGCTTGCCACACAAATCGCCGACATCTTCACGGCGAAGGGCAACGCCGCGTGGTCGCGCGCCAAATCGAACGTCGAGGGCGTGGTTTCCGACGCCACCGCCAAGGGACAAGAAGCGGTCGATGCCGTGCAAGAAGTCAGCGACCGCGTGGTCGATGCCATCGACGAGTCGCTTCGGACACGGCCTTACACCACGCTCGCCATGGCGCTCGGCATCGGATTCCTGTTCGGGGCGATGTGGCGCAAATAGCCTGGCCGAACCGTTGACGGTGACTCGCCGCTTCCGGCGTTGATGAGTTGGAACGTTATGAGCGGCTTGCTCCGGTATTTCACCCTCAACGCCCAAGTCCGCACCGGCCTCAGCCCAGCAGTCCTGATTTGGGCGGTCATCGCCATCGTCACCGCCTTTGGCGCGGTGGTCTTTCTCCTGGTCGTGCTCTTCGTCTGGCTCGCAGACATTTATGACCCATTGATCGCCGGCGTGGTGATCGGTTGCGCCTTCGCGGTGATCGCGCTGATCGCAGTGCTGGCGTGCGTCATGAGCCGACGCCGCAACATGGAACAGGCTCGCGTCGAGCTCGCGGCCCGCAGCGGCAGCTGGTTTGACCCCAAATTCTTGACGGTGGCGGCACAGATTGGACAGACGATCGGGTGGCGCCGCCTTGCCTCGCTCGCCGCGCTCGGCATCCTCGCCGCCGGCGTCACAAAGGAGTGGTCCGCCCGTAACGCGGCGGCGGCGGATGACGATGAGGCAGAGTCCGAAGACTAGCCCGCCACTTGCCCGAGCTTGGGAAACGCGTCCGGCGCGGCGGTCAGTGCCGCGCGCGCGAGCCGTGCATCCTCATCCATGCGGCGCACCAAATCCTCAACGCTATCGAATTTGAGCTCTGGCCTGATCCGGTCGATGAAGGCCACGTCGATCGTCTCGCCGTAGAGTTCGCCGGAAAAGTCGAACAGGAAAACTTCGAGCAGCACGGTGCCTTGGTCGAACATCGGCCGCCGTCCGAAGCTTGCCACGCCGTCGTAGCGGCGCCCGCCCACGTCCACCCGCACCGCGTAGATGCCGTGCTTGAGGCCGCAGTCGGGATCGAGCCGCATATTGGCGGTGGGATAGCCGAGATCGCGCCCGCGCTTGTCGCCGTGGATGACCTTGGCGCCGACGAACCAGGGATAGCCGAGGAGGGCGTTTGCTTCCGCAATCCGTCCGCCGGAAAGCGCCGCGCGGATCGGTCCGGAGCGTACCGGCCGTCCCGCGTCCTCGAAGCGCGGCACGATGTCGACGGCAAAGCCGAGCCTTGCGCCCTGCGCGGCGAGATATTCCGGAGAGCCCTCGCGATTGAGGCCGAAACGAAAATCAAAGCCGATGGCGACGCCGGCGACGGCGAAGCGCGCGACCAGAATGCGCGTGATGAAGTCTTGCGCCGAGAGGCCCGCCAGCGCCGCGTCGAAACGCAACACGATGGCGCCGCTAAGCCCCGTCGCGGCCAGAAGCCGGAGCTTGGCGCGCTCGTCGGTGAGGCGGAACAGCGGCGCGTCGGGACGGAAAAAGCGGCGCGGATGCGGCTCGAAGGTGAGCGCGGCAGCCGGCCGGGAGAGCGCTTTGGCACGCGCCAGCGCCGCCGCGATCACGGCGCGGTGGCCGCGATGCACGCCGTCGAAATTGCCGATGGCGACGACCGCGCCATCGAGCGCGTGATCCGCGGACGTTTCCCCCCGGACGACGACGAGGGGCTTTGGCGCTTGCGGTTGGTTGGTCATGGCGGCGGGCGCAACGGGCCTGACGTGCTCCGAAGATTGAGCACGGGCGGCGCCTGTCATGCAACGCTGCTGCGCTTATCGAAGCAAGCCCAACTCGACGCGGCGGCTGCGGTCACCAGCTCAGCCGATGCATCACCGCCTTAGGCGCCACGCCTGCCGCCGCGAAGATGCTCGATAGGGCCGCGGCGTCGGGGTCATGGCGGGCGCCGAGTTCCTCGGCGTGGATGCCCGCGGTGACGAAGACGCAATCGATGCCGAAGGCCGCCGCGCCCTTGAGATCCGTGCGTACCGAGTCGCCGATCGCCAGCACGCGGTGGTGCGGCACCCGTTCCCCGCGCACGCCTTCCGCCAGGGCGAGCGCCTGCTCGTAGATCGGCCGGTATGGCTTGCCGGCGTAGATCACCTCGCCGCCCGCGGCGGCATAGAGATCGGCGATCGCGCCCGCGCAATAGACGAGCGTGTCGCCGCGCTCGACCACTACGTCGGGATTGGCGCAGATCATCGGCAGCGCGCGCGCCCGCATTCGCGCGACGAGCTCATGATAGTCCTGCGGCGTCTCGACGGTGTCGTCCACAAGGCCCGAGCAGACCACATAGTGCGCGCGTTCCAATGGCGCCATCGGCGCGGCGAGATCGTCGAACAGCGGTAAATCCCGCTCGGGACCGATGTGGAAGACGTGCGCTCCCGCCCGCGCGGCGATCAGCGCCCGCGTGACATCGCCTGAACTGACGATGCCGTCGTAGGCCTCCCGTGGCACGCCGAGCCGATCGAGCGTCAGCCGCGCGACTTTTTCTCCCGGGCGCGGCGCGTTGGTGATCAGCACCACGGTGCCACCGCGCTCACGGAAGCGCGCGAGCGCATGGCCGGCCTCCGGCGCGGCGGCGACGCCGTTGTGCACGACGCCCCAGACGTCGCAGAGCACGACATCGTAGTCGCTGGCGAGCGTAGCGAAATGAGCGGTGAATGGCGGGAGCACAACCGACATGAAGTGGGTGGCGAAACAGCGGATAGGTCGAGCAAACCGGAGTTGGGCAATGGGCCGCATCGTCCCGGTTCCTCTTCCGCTGTCGGTGCCTCGATGTCAACCGCGTCGCTTTGCCCAATCGCGCCCGCAGCCGCTATAAGCCATCCGCAACGCACGCCGAGGGCACCCGCCGCAATCGATGTCCAGATTGATCGCCGCCATTGAACGCCATCCGCAGCGGGCCTTTGCCGCGTTCCTCGCGCTGCATGTTGTCGTCTGGACGGCCCTGCCGGCGCTGCTCTATCCCAATCTGCCCCTCGACCTCATCGAGGCGCTGACCTATGGGCGCGAATGGCAGCTCGGCTATGACAAGCTGCCGCCGTTGCCCTGGTGGCTGGTCGAGATCGTTTACCGCACCATCGGCATCGACGCCGCCTATTACGCGCTGGCGCAGATTGCGGTGGTGCTAGCCTTCATCGCGGTTTGGCTCACGGCGCGCGAACTCGTCGGCGCTACCGGCGCGCTGGTCGCCGTGCTCATTCTCGACGGGCTGCATTACTTCCATTTCACTGCGGCGAAGTTCAATCACGACGTCATCCAATTGCCGCTCTGGGCGTTCGCCGGCTACGCCTTTCACGCCGGTTTGCGGCGCGGCCGCATGGTCCACTGGCTGCTGCTCGGCGTCACCGTCGGGCTTGCCTTGTGGGCGAAATATTTCGTGGTCGTGCTGGCGGCGCCGCTTGCCTTGTTCCTGCTCATCGATCGGGATGCGCGGCGCGCGCTCGCCACGCCCGGCCCTTACGTGGCGCTCGCGCTCGCGCTGCTGATCATGGCGCCGCACCTCCTTTGGCTGGTGCGTACTGACTTTCTTCCCTTTGCCTATGCGAGCGCTCGCGCGGCGCCTTCGCGCGGGCTACTCGATCACGTTGTGCATCCGCTCATGTTTGCGCTGGGCCAACTGGCGTTTCTGCTGCCGGCGCTCATCATCGCCGCTGCCGTCGTTTGGCCACGCCGGGACGGAGCGGACGACAAGGACTCCGTCGCGGCGCAGGCCGATGCCTTCGACCGGCGCATCGTGACGCTCTTGGCCTTCGGTCCCGCGGCAGCGACCGTCGCGATCTCGGCAATCAGCGGCCGCGGCGCCATCGCCATGTGGGGTTACCCGCTGTGGCTGTTCCTCGGGCTGTGGATCGTGCTCTACGCCCGCACGGCGATGACACGAGCGCGGCTGGGACGGATCGCGGCAGTGTGGGTGAGCGTGTTTGTCCTATTCGCAATCGTCTTTGCCGCCACCTATTCGGTGCTGCCGGCGATCGACCACCGCTATCGCGCGGTGTT
>Ga0306920_100006583_pt1 | contig 15196 bp, 11 predicted proteins | sample flu12Cox44000170_FD_204666 | JGI IMG/M metagenome (GOLD analysis project Ga0306920, IMG submission 204666) | Lab enrichment of tropical soil microbial communities from Luquillo Experimental Forest, Puerto Rico - flux4day.12C.oxic.44.000.170 (v2)... | ecosystem: Environmental > Terrestrial >... | reverse complement strand
ACGACTTTCGGCATGCTCTGTGGTGCCCTCGAACACGGTAATCGCCAGGCAGCCACCGGTGATGCTGGACTCGCCGATGCTGTGCGTGGTGGCCAGGTTGACGCCGGTCTCGGCCTCGTCGGAAAGTCGAATGACGGTTGGCCCGGTGCCGGTCTGGGCGACCGCCCGCAGCGCCGCGGTGCCGCTCGCGAAGTCGGGGAACGACCACGCCTCATAGCGGCTGCACTCGGGTACCGGATGCACCCGCAGCCGCACTCGGGTGATCACGCCGAACACGCCCTCCGACCCGATCAACAGCTGCCGCAGATCGGGTCCAGCCGCCGATTCGGGCGCACGGCCCACATCGAAGATCCCTACGGGTGTGACCGCCCGGATGCCGAGGATCATGTCGTCGAACCGGCCATAGCCCGCCGAGTTCTGCCCTGACGAACGCGTCGCGGCGAACCCGCCTATCGTCGCGAATTCGAAGCTCTGCGGAAAGTGGCCGAGCGAGAATCCGCGCTCGCCGAGCAGCCGCTCGGCTTCCGGGCCGGTGACGCCGGCGCCGAGGACCGCCTCATGCGACTCCTCGTCGAATGAGTGCAACGCGTTGAGTCGGCGCAGGTCCAACGAGATCACCGCGTCGAATCCCTCGCTGACCGGGTCGAGCCCGCCCACCACGCTCGTGCCGCCGCCGAACGGGACGACTGCGATGCGGCGCTGGGCGCAATGACGCAAGATCGCCGCGATCTGGTCCTCATCTGCGGGCACCAGGACGGCGTCGGGGGCATCCTGTTCGTCGTGTTTGCGGCGCAGCAGGTCGAGTGTCGACTTGCCGCCGGCCCGCAGCAGCCGCGCGCGGTCGTCGTCGAGCAGAAATCTTGGCCCGACGATCGCCGCCAGCGCGTCGCGGTCGGCGGCCGGCAACGCCGACGGCCGCACCCGCACCTCGTCGATCTCGACTGCCGCGACTTCAGAATCCTGGAGCCCGAGCGCCTGCTCTAGCAGGGAACGGATTCCGTCGGACAGCGGTGCGGCGGCGGCCGGATCGCCCCAGGCGTTCCACTTCATCGGGGGCAGCAGTGCGGAGTTCGGCGACATGCGTTACAGTATTACACATGCTGTCAACTAGTAACGCCATGGTGACGGATATTGGGGACCGCATCCTCGACGCCGCGGCAAGCTGCGTCCGCGCCTATGGCGTCGAGCGGGTCACCCTGGCGGAAATCGCCCGTCGCGCCGGAGTCAGCCGGCCGACCGTCTACCGGCGATGGACCGACACGCGCGAGATCCTGGCGGCGCTTCTCACCTCTCGCGTCGTCGGAGTTTGGCGAGACGTGCCCTCGCGGGGTCCGGGCAGGGCAGCGCTGGTCGACCGGATCGTCGAGGTCGCCGACCGCCTGCGGCGCGACGACCTCATCATGTCGGTGCTTCGTTCTGCGCCCCAGCTGGCGATCGTGTACATCACCGAGCGGTTGGGCACCAGCCAGCAGCTTCTGATCGACGCCGCCGCCGCGGAAATCGAAGCGGCCCAACGGGACGGCAGCGTGCGCGCGGGCGATCCCAGGCAGCTGGCCGCGATGGTTCTGCTGGTCACGCAGTCGACGATCCAGTCCGCCCAGATCGTGCGTCCGATACTTGACGCCGACGCGCTCGCCCGGGAGTTGGCCCACACACTGAACGGATACCTGTCCTGATGGCCGATTCAGATGCTCTGAACGCGGACCGGCGCGCCACCGAACTTCGTGAACTCGCGGACCGCGACGCCGTCGACGTCGTCGTGATCGGCGGCGGCATCACCGGGGCCGGCGTCGCCCTGGACGCTGCGTCTCGTGGGCTGCGCGTCGCGCTGGTCGAAAAACACGACCTCGCGTTCGGCACCAGCCGATGGAGCTCGAAGCTGGTGCACGGGGGCCTCCGGTACCTTGCGAGCGGCAACGTCGGCATCGCTCGACGCAGCGCTATCGAGCGCGGAATCATGATGGTGCGCAACGCTCCTCATCTCGTGCACGCGATGCCGCAACTCGTGCCGTTGTTGGCGTCGATGTCGCGGACGAATCGGACGCTGGTGCGGACCGGATTCCTCGCGGGCGACGGATTGCGCCGTCTGGCCGGGACCTCGGCGTCGACGCTGCCGAAGTCGCGACGGGTCAGCGCCGCGCGGGCCGCCGAGCTGGTTCCCGCAGTCCGCCGCGAGGGACTCGATGGCGGACTGCTCGCCTACGACGGCCAACTCATCGACGATGCGCGCCTGGTGGTGGCCGTTGCACGCACCGCGGCCCAGCACGGCGCCCGAATCCTGACCTATGTGGCGGCATCCGATGTCACCGGGGACTCCGTCCGACTGACCGATCAGCGCAGCGGTGAATCCTTCGATATCACCGCCCGCGCTGTGATCAACGCGACCGGGGTTTGGGCCAGCGACATCGATCCGTCGATCAAGGTTCGGCCCAGTCGCGGCACACATCTGGTGTTCGACAGCGCGGCGTTCGGTAATCCCGCAGCGGCGCTGACGATTCCGATTCCCGGAGAGCTCAACCGCTTTGTTTTCGCGATGCCTGAGCAGCTGGGCAGGGTCTACCTCGGATTGACGGACGAGGACGCGCCGGGGCCGATTCCCGACATCCCGCAACCGACCTCCGAGGAGATCAGCTTCCTGCTCGACACGGTCAACACCGCACTGAACGTCGCGCTCAGCCGTGCCGATGTGATCGGTGCCTACGCGGGGCTTCGGCCACTGGTGGACGCCGGCGACGGCCGCACCGCGGATATCTCACGCGACCCCGCGGTCATCGAGTCGGGTTCGGGAGCCATCAGCATCATCGGCGGCAAGCTCACTGAATACCGGCACATGGCCCAGGACGTGCTCGATCGCGCCGTCGAATCGCGCGGACTCGCCGCCGGCCCGTGCCGAACCCGCCAGCTGCCGTTGGTCGGCGCACCGGCGAACCCAGGCTGCGCGGTGCATGAAACCGCCAGCTTGCCGACTTCTCTGGTTGCTCGGTACGGTGCGGAGGCGCCGAATGTCATCGCGTCGGCGACCTGCGAGCGCCCCACGGAGCCGGTGGCCGACGGAATCGACGTGACCAGAGCCGAATTCGAGTACGCGGTCAGCCACGAGGGTGCACTGGACGTGGACGACATTCTCGATCGGCGTACCCGGATCGGGCTCGTGCGGCAGGATCGCGAACGCGTCGTCGATGTCGCCAAGGAATTCGTGGCGAGCTAGCCGGGGGGAGCCGAACGCTAGCTGAGTGCCTCCCAGCTCTCGAGGTCGGGCTCGAACGCGTCGGCGATCCTTTCGGCAGTCGCGACAGAGGTGAAAAACAGGGCGGCGGCGGCCACAGCGGTGCCAAGCACCCAGTGGGATGGACGTCGAATGAACATGCGCCCAGCGTGCGATGAGGGTCTTGGCGGATTCTTGGAGCCCGGTGTCTACAGCGGAATGTTCTTGTGCCGTCCGCGGCGAGGCGGCGCCTCGGCGAGCGCCTGTGTCAGCGCGCTGCGGGTATGTGCCGGGTCGATCTTCTCGTCGACCACGCCGATCTCGATCGCCGAGTCCACACCACCGGCGAGCGCCTCATGCTCGGCGGCCAATTCTTCGTGGAGCGCCTCGCGCTCGTGCTCAGGCGCGGCCGCCAACCTCTTCTTGTGCAAGATGCCGACCGCGGCCTTGGCGCCCATCACCGCGACCTCGGCGTCCGGCCAGGCGAACACCTTCGTCGCGCCCAAGGAACGGGAATTCATCGCGATGTACGCCCCGCCATAGATCTTTCGGGTGACGAGCGTGACGCGCGGAACGGAGCACTCACCGAACGCATGCAGCAGCTTGGCGCCGCGGCGAACGACGCCGCCCCACTCCTGATCCACACCGGGCAGGTAACCGGGCACGTCGACGATGTTCACCAGCGGAATCCCGAAGGCGTCGCACAGCCGCACGAAACGCGCTGCCTTTTCGGCACTCTCGGAGTTCAAACAGCCGCCCAGCCGCAGCGGGTTGTTGGCCAGCACGCCGACCGTGCGGCCAGACAACCGGCCGAGCCCGACAACGATTGACGGCGCCCATTTCGCCTGGAACTCCTCGAAGGGCGCATCGTCATCGAGCAGTGCCGCCACGAGTGGGTGCACGTCGTACGCACGCTTCGCCGACTCGGGCAGCAGCGCATGCAGGTCGACCTCACCGGCCTCGGCCTTGGTGCGGTCAAAATGGCCCTGCTGGCAGAACAGTCCGACAAGGCGACGCCCGCGCTCGTAGGCGTCGAGCTCGTCGTCGGCAACGATGTGGCAGACCCCGGACTTCTTATGGTGCGTCTCGGGACCACCCAGCGACTCCATGTCGACGTCCTCGCCGGTCACGCTGCGCACCACATCGGGCCCGGTGACGAACACCCGGCTCTCGGGCGCCATCACGATGACGTCGGTGAGGGCGGGGCCGTACGCGGCACCGCCAGCCGCGAAGCCGACGACCACCGAGATCTGCGGAACATAGCCCGACGCACGGATCATCGCTTCGAACACCAATCCGACTGCGTGCAAAGCCTTTACGCCCTCGGCGAGCCGCGCCCCACCAGAATGCCAGATACCCACGATCGCGCTCTGCTCCTCGATCGCGAGGTCGTAGGCGTTGACAATATGACGGCAGCCTTCGATCCCCATCGCACCGCCCATGACCGTGCCGTCAGTGCAGAACGCAATGGTGCGAACACCGTTGACGGTACCGGCCGCGGCAAGCACACCGGACCGGTCGCGCTCGTGGAGAAGCTCGATGCTCTGGTCGTCAAAAAAGGTGGACAGCCGCAGCAGCGGGTCCCGAGGGTCGAGCGACTCGCTGATCGCCTCTTGAGCCATGATCGTCATCGGTTTCTCCTAGGTGGATTTGACTGTGCGTCAGTACTTGCCGAAGGCGAGTGCGACGTTGTGCCCGCCGAATCCGAACGAGTTGTTGATGGCATACCGGTAGTTACCGGGACGGGCACCACCGGCCACCACGTCCAGGTCGATCTCGGGATCCTGGTTCTTCAAGTTGAGCGTCGGTGGAATGATCCCGTCGCGAAGCGCCAGCACCGTCAGGATCGCCTCGACGGCCCCGACCGCACCGACCGAGTGGCCGAGCGCGGACTTAGGCGCGTACACGGCCGCGTCGTGGCTGCCGAGCGCGTTCCGGATCGCCTTTGCTTCGGCGACGTCGCCGACGGTCGTGCCGGTCGCGTGCGCATTCACGTGATCGATGTCTTCCGGTTTGAGGCCCGCCAACTCGATCGCCCGGGTCATCGCGTACCCGGCCTGCTCGCCGTTCGGGTCAGGCGCCACGATGTGGTACCCGTCCGACGTGATCGCGGCACCCATCAGCTGTCCGAGAATGTTCGCACCACGGGCCTTCGCGTGCTCCTCGGTCTCGATCACCATCAGCGCGCCGGCCTCGCCGAACACGAACCCGTTACGGTCCTTGTCGAACGGGCGGCAAGCACCGGCTGGGTCATCATTGGTGGTGGACAACACGATTCGCATCTGGGCGAAGCCTGCGATCGGCACCGCCTCGATCTTGGTCTCGACGCCACCACAGATCGCGATATCCGCCTCGCCCAGCACGATGTTGCGCCACGCGTGAGCGATGCCTTCCGAACCCGAGGCGCATGCCGAGACCGGCGTGACGACGCCGGCGCGGGCCTTGCGTTCCAGCCCCACCGCCGCCGCGGCGGCGTTGGGCATGTACTTCTGCACGGCCAGTGGCGACACCGCCCTCAAGCCGCGCGCGCGCATGTCGTCGTATGCGAAGACGAGCTCCTCAGTCGACCCCATTCCCGTGCCGATCGACACCATCAACCGCCTGGGGTCAACCTCCGGCGACCCGGCGTTGCCCCACACTCGTCGGCTCAACACCGTGGACATCTTCTGCAGGTACGACAGCCTGCGCAGCTCCACCTTGGTCAGCTCGTGGTCGAAATCCTCGAGCAGGTGCCCCCCGATCCGCACCGGCAGCTCGTATTGCTCGACGAACGAATCCTCAAGCTTACGAATACCGCTTTGTCCGTCAAGCAACTTTTTCCACGTGCTCTCGGCACCGGTTGCCACGGCAGTCGTCATCGCGACAGCGGTGACGACCACATTGGGGAAGCCGTTCCCCGTCGACAGCCGTGTCATTATCCGAGATTCCCTCCGTTCCTCAATACTTCCCGAAGGCGAGAGCGACATTGTGGCCACCGAACCCGAATGAGTTGTTGATGGCGTATTGGTAATCGCCGTACCTCGGTTCGCCCGCGACGACGTCGAGATCGATCTCGGGATCGGGGGTTTCGTAGTTCAACGTCGGCGGAATGACGCCGTCCCGCAGCGACAGCACGGTCAACAGCGACTCGAGCGCGCCGACCGCACCGATGGAATGGCCCAGCGCCGACTTCGGCGCGTACACCGCGGCGTGCTCGCAACCCGCAACCCGGATGGCGTTGGCCTCCGCGGTATCGCCGATCGGCGTGGCCGTCGCGTGCGCGTTGATGTGGTCAATGTCCTTGGCGGACAATCCCGCCAACTCCAACGCGCGAATCATCGCCCTGCCGGCACGTTGGCCGTCCGGCGCGGGCGCCACCATGTGGAAAGCGTCCGACGTGATACCCGCACCCATCAGCCGGGCCAGCGGCCTCGCGCCGCGAGCCTTGGCGTGCTCCTCGGTCTCGATGACCATCAGCGCCCCGGCCTCACCGAACACGAAGCCGTCACGGTTCTTATCGAACGGACGCGAAGCGCCTTCCGGATCGTCGTTCTTGGTGGACATGGCGCGCATCATCGAGAACGCCGCGATCGGAAGCGCCTCGATGCCGCCTTCGACACCGCCGCAAACCGCGATGTCGGCGTCGCCCATCACGATCTGACGCCAGGCATGCGCGATGGCCTCCGAGCCAGACGAGCAGGCCGACACCGGTGTCATGACGCCCGCACGGGCGCCGAGCTGCAACCCGACGACCGCCGCGGCGCCGTTCGGCATGATCATCTGAACGGCGAGCGGCGACACCTTGCGCGGGCCGCCCTCGTTCATCAGGTCATAGGCCTCGACGATCTTCTCGCCGCCTCCGAGTCCGGTGCCGATGACCACCGCGAACCGGTCGTGGTCGACCTCAGGTGTGCCAGCGGCATCCCAGATCCGGCCGCCGAGCAGCTTGGCCATGCGCTGGACGTACGACATGCGCCGCAGGTCCAGCCGGCCCATGTGATCATCCACGGGCTCCTTCAGGTGGCCACCAATGCGGACCGGCAGGTCCCATTTGGTGACGAACTCGTCCTCGAGCACGTGGATGCCGCTCTCACCGGCCAACAAACCCTTCCACGTGCCCTCGATGTCCGGCGAGATCGACGTCGTCGCCGTGACGGCGGTGACCACGACGTTCGGGAAACCGCCGTTAGCCGTGGAAGGTTTGGTCATGCGCGCTCTGCTTCGATCTTCGCGCGGATGGCCTCGGCGGCCTCTGGGTTCTCTTCCTCGAGCTTCTGGATGTAGGTGACGACGTCACCGACCGTGCGCAGACCGGCGAGGTCCTCGTCGGGAATCTTCACGCCGTATTTGTCCTCGGTCTGCACCGCGATCTCGACCATCGACAGCGAGTCGATGTCCAGGTCGTCGACGAACGACTTCTCGGGGGTGACCTCGGACGGCTCGATACCGGTCACCTCTTCGATGATCTCGGCGAGACCGGCGATGATTTCTTCCTGGGTGGCGGGCACTATCTGGCTCCTTCTATCTCTTATCTTTGGTGGTGTTCGGTCCTGTCAGAGCTCAGTCAGCCCGTCCAGGTCTGCGGGTGACTTGACGGCATGCGTCAGGATCCCCCGAAGTTCGCGTTTGGCGATTCCGGTAAGAGTTCCCGCGGGCGGGAACTCCACGACCGCCGCGACATTGCGTTGGCGGAGAGTCTCGATGCACAGGTCCCAGCGCACGGGCCGGGTGAGCTGGGCCACCAGCTTCGCCATCGCGTCCGACCCCGAGGTTACCGGCTGCCCGTCGGCATTGGACAGCACCGTCGCGGTCGGCTCGGCAACCTGCACGGTCGCGGCCGCAGCCGCGTAGCCGTCCAGCGCCGAGGCCATGAAGTGGGTGTGGAACGCACCTGCGGTAGCCAGGTGACGAACGCGCGCCTTGGCCGGCGGGTCCTCGGCAAGTTTCTCCAGCGCGTCGAGGCGACCCGCGGCGACGATCTGGCCGGGCGCGTTGCGGTTGGCCGGAACGAGCTCGAGGTCCTCCAGACGGGCCAGCACCTCGGCCTCGTCCCCGCCGAGCACAGCAGACATGCCGGTGGGCTCTGCGGCACAGGCCTTCGCCATCTCCGCACCGCGGGTGGCGGCCAGCGCGACGGCGTCATCGGCCGCGAGCACACCCCCGATTGCGTACGCCGCAATTTCGCCGACCGAGTGGCCGGCAGCCACGATGTCGGCGTTCGCCGGGAGGCCGCGCAGGGTCAGTTCTTTATGCGCGAGCAGCGTTGCCGCCACTACCAGCGGCTGAGTCACCGCGGTGTCGGTGATCTCCTCGGCCGACGCCGTGGTGCCCAGGCGGACCAGGTCGAGACCGCTGGCGTCGGACCATGAGGCCAACTGCGCTCGGGCGTCACTGGAGCCCGGCAGCTCGAGCCACGGCGAGAGCATTCCGGGAGTCTGCGAACCCTGTCCAGGGGCGAGCAAGGCAATCACGTGTTTAAGAAAACACTGTGAAGATGGTTTTACGCGGTGTAAGAGATTATGAACCTCGTCTTAGGTTTTTGTGGAGTCTCCACAAATAAGCATGTGATGCGACTTCTTCGATACACAATTGCAATGCTTCAGCCGGCGCGATGCACGCCACGCGGCGCTGTGACCTGCGCAACACGGGGATAGCCCGAGGTCGCGTTGGTTGCCTGGGAAGACAGGCGGCCGACTGTCGCCGCCACTCGCAGCACGTAGGCGTCGCGCGGGGTGGTGGGATCGCGGCCAGTGAAGTCGGTGATCCGCTTGAGCCGGTAGCGGACGGTATTTGGATGAACGAACAATTTGCGGGCGCAGGCCTCGATCGCCCCGCCCGAGTCAAGGTAGGCGTCGAGGGTCTCCGTCAACGCCGGGCCGGCGTCGGCGAGCGGCCGCATCACTTCCGCGTCCAACACCGCGATGGCCGACGCGTCACCCAGCAGCGCCCGCTCCGGCAGCAGTTCGCGGGCCAGTACCGGCCGTGGTGCGCTGCTCCAGCCCGCAACCGCGTTCATCCCAGCGATCGCCTCCGTCGCACTGGTGTGGGCAGCCGTAAAAGTGGGTGCGGTCGGCCCGATCACCACCGGCCCGTCGATGAACACGTCCATCAGGTCGCGCAGGAATTTGTCGGTGGGTGCCAGTGCACCCGACACGATAGCGATGAGCCAAGTTCCATGGACGTCCGACAGCGCCCCCCGCGCGTGCCTTTGGGCGATGTCGCGGACATCGTCGCTGGCCACGTCGACGCGCTCCGGGCGCGGGAGGCCGACGACGACCGTCGCCGGCGCAGTGGTGTCCCAGTTCAGCGCCGCCGCACGGGACTGCAATTCGGGCCCGGTGTCGCCGCGCACGACGGCATCGACCAGGTTGGCCTCCATGCGGCTGTCCCAGGCACCGCGCGCCTCGGCCGCATCCGCGTACGCCGACGCGGCGGTGAACGCGAGATCGCGGCTGTAGCGGAGGATTCCGGTGGTGAGGGCGGTCGCCTGCTCCTCCGATCGCGCCAGCATCGGCACCACTTCTTCGAAGAACTCCATCGTGACGCGCACCATGTCGACGGTCTGCCGCAGTGCAATGCGCCGGGTCAGATCCTGAGGCACCACTTCGAAGGCCTCCACGGTGTAACCGACATTGCTGCGCGGGTCGCTCATCCACTCGACGAAGTTGACCACGGCGGTTTGCACGACGAGGTGCACGCTGGCCCGCTGTGACGCTTCGAGCTCCGCGAAGAATGGGAGCCTGTCCTGCATGGCGGCCACCGCCTCAGTCGCGAGCCGGCCCGAGTACTGCTTGAGCTTGCGCAACAGCGAATCTGGAAGGTTCTCCAGCAGTTCGAGCGTAGAACGCGGCGGAGCATTGTCGGGCATTCCTAAAAGCTACGCCACTTTTCTGGCGATTACTGCCAAGAGAGCTACGCGACGCCGGGATCCGAGGTCTGCTCGGGCGCGGCCAGCACGTCGTCGATCTCGTAGCGGCGCGCGGCCTCGACCGCGATCGACCTGTCGATCTCGCCGTCGCGCACGAGTCCCTCGAGCGCCGCGACCGCAATCGACTCGGCGTCGGTGTTGAAGTAGCGGCGCGCTGCCGGCCGGGTGTCGGAGAATCCGAAGCCGTCGGTGCCCAGCGTGATGTAGGTGCCGGGCACCCACGGCCGGATCTGTTCGGGCACCGCGCGCATCCAGTCAGAGACCGCGACGACCGGCCCGCGCGCGTCATGCAAGGCCTGCGTCACGTACGGCTGCCGCGCGGAGTGGTCGGGATGACGCAACGTTTCCTTTTCGGTCTCCAGGCCCTCGCGGTTCAGCTCGCCCCAGCTGGTTACGGACCAAACATCGGCGGCCACATCCCAGTCGGCGGCCAGCAGTTCGGCCGCGCGCAGCGCCTCGGGCATCGACACTCCGGAGGCCAGGATCTGCGCTTGGAGTTTCCGCTCGGCCGCGGGCCGGTAACGGTAGATACCGCGTAGCAAGCCCTCCACGTCAAGGCCTTCGGGTTCCGGCGGCTGCACGTAGGGCTCGTTGTAGATCGTGATGTAGAAGAAGACGTTCTCCGGGTTCTCGCCGTACATGCGGGCCAGCCCACTCTCGACGATGTAGGCGATCTCGTAGGCGAACGCCGGGTCGTAGGTCACCACGGCCGGATTCGTGCTCGCCAACAGCAGGGAATGTCCGTCGGCGTGCTGCAGCCCTTCACCGGTCAGCGTGGTGCGGCCCGCGGTGGCGCCGAGCGCAAAACCGCGCGCCATCTGGTCGGCAGCGGCCCAAAAGCTGTCACCCGTACGTTGGAACCCGAACATCGAATAGAAGATGTAGATGGGGATCATCGGCTCGTTGTGTGTCGCATACGACGTCCCCGCGGCGGTGAACGACGCTGTCGATCCGGCCTCGTTGATGCCCTCGTGCAGGATCTGGCCGACTTCACTTTCCTTGTACGCCAACATCATCTCGGCGTCCACGGACGTATACAGCTGGCCATTCCGGTTGTAGATCTTCAGCGAAGGGAACCAAGAGTCCATGCCGAAAGTGCGCGCCTCGTCGGGGATGATGGGGACGATTCGGTGACCGATCCCGTCTTTTCCTGTATCGCGCAACAGCTCTTTGAACACGCGTACGGTCGCCATCGTGGTAGCGACCTCTTGCTGTCCAGAGCCCTTCTTGATCGTCTTGTAGACGTCACGCGCCGGAAGCGTCAGGGCCTTGGACTTGGTGCGGCGTTCCGGTACGAATCCGCCGAGCGCACGCCGGCGGTCCAGCAGGTACCGAATCTCGGCCGAGTCGGGTCCGGGGTGGAAATACGGCGGCAGGTAAGGATTTTCCTCCAGTTGTTGATCGGAGACCGGGATGCGCTGTGCGTCGCGGAATGCCTTAAGGTCTTCCAGCGCAAGCTTTTTCATCTGGTGGGTGGCGTTGCGGCCCTGGAAGTGTTTGCCCAGCGAGTAGCCCTTGATTGTCTTGGCCAGAATCACGGTGGGCTGGCCCTTGTGCTCCATCGCCGCGCGATAAGCGGCATACACCTTGCGGTAGTCGTGACCACCGCGCTTGAGACTCCAGATCTCGTCGTCTGACATGTCCTGTACCAACGCCTTGGTCCGCGGATCGCGACCGAAAAAGTGTTCGCGGACGTAGGCACCGTCGTTGGCCTTGTAGGTCTGATAGTCGCCGTCGGGAGTGGTGTTCATCAGGTTCACCAGCGCGCCGTCGCGGTCGGCGTGCAGCAATGCATCCCACTCGCGGCCCCAGACCACCTTGATCACGTTCCAGCCCGCGCCGCGGAAGAAGGACTCGAGTTCCTGGATGATCTTGCCGTTGCCGCGCACGGGCCCGTCGAGTCGCTGCAGGTTGCAGTTGATCACGAAGGTGAGGTTGTCGAGCCCTTCCAGCGCCGCCACATGGGCCACGCCGCGGCTTTCGGGCTCGTCCATCTCGCCGTCACCCAGGAATGCCCACACGTGCTGGTCGGATGTGTCCTTGATGCCGCGGTCGTGCAAGTAGTGGTTGAACCGGGCCTGATAGATCGCGTTGAGGGGGCCGAGGCCCATCGACACCGTCGGGAACTCCCAGAAATCGGGCATGAGGCGCGGATGCGGGTAGGACGGAAGTCCGCCGCCGGGATGGCTGTGTTCCTGGCGGAAACCGTCGAGCTGGTCAGCGGTCAGCCGGCCTTCCAGGAATGCCCGGGCGTAGATCCCGGGCGAGGCGTGACCCTGGATGTAGACCTGGTCTCCGCCGCCGGGATGGGATTTACCCCTAAAGAAGTGGTTGAATCCGACCTCGTAAAGCGCCGCCGACGACGCGTAGGTGGAAATGTGTCCGCCGACTCCGACGCCGGGACGCTGCGCGCGGTGCACCATGATTGCGGCGTTCCACCGGATCCAGCGGCGGTAGCGCCGCTCCACCTCTTCGTCGCCCGGGAACCACGGCTCCAGCTCGGTCGGGATGGTGTTGACGTAGTCGGTCGAGGTCAGGGCCGGGATGGCGACGTGCCTCTCGCGCGCTCGTTCGAGCATGCGCAGCATCAGATAGCGGGCCCTGGGCTGTCCCGAGCGGTTGAGTACCTCATCGAAGGACTCCAGCCACTCAGCGGTCTCTTCCGGGTCGATGTCTGGCAGATAGGATGCCACGCCATCGCGAATCACCCGCACTCGATCCGATTCGTTTGGGATGGTTGAGTTTTCGGCCAGATCGCGGCGTGCGAACTCGGTGGTCAACTTCCGCTCCTCATTAGGCGGGGCACGATATCTTCTATCGTCCACCTATCGTGCCCGACTTGCACCGCCCACGGGATTTTCGGGCGGCAGGTGCGAACATCAACGACGTGCGGAGCCAGGAGACATGGGTGAGCGGACACACTGAACCGGAGCGCCAACACGGTCGCGACCAGCGTCAACAAGCCTCGGTGGACGCCTCGCGAGCGGTTCGCGAAGGCCGTCGCCGGACGTACCCGGCCGTTGATGCTACGACGCCGCGCCGTAGCGTGCGACGATAGGGCAGAGCAGGGCCCGTTCACGGATGAGGGAGGTTCCCAAGGTGGTCGCGGCGGGTGACGCCCCGAACTACGCCCAACGACTGGGCATCCACAAAGATCAGGTTGTACAGGAGCTGGGCTGGGACGAGGACACCGACGACGACATTCGCGCCGACATCGAGGAGGCCTGCGGGGGTGAACTGCTAGACGAGGACGCCTACGAGGTCATCGACGTCGTGTTGCTCTGGTGGCGCGACGGCGACGGGGATCTGGTTGACAGGTTGATGGACGCGATCACGCCGCTGGCCGACGACGGAGTCATCTGGGTGCTCAGCCCGAAGACGGGCAAACCCGGTCACGTCCTGCCAGCCGAGATCGCCGAGTCGGCTCCCACCGCAGGCTTGATGCAGACGTCGTCGGCCAACCTCGGCGACTGGAGCGCAAGCCGGTTGGTACAACCCAAATCTCGCGCGGGGCGGCGCTGATGCTCTGTGTTGGCACCCCGGCGCCGGACTTCACGCTGCGCGACCAGAACCAGCAGCTGGTGTCGCTGAACGACTTTCGCGACAGCAAAAATGTGCTGCTCGTTTTCTTTCCGCTGGCCTTCACCGGTGTGTGTCAAGGTGAACTCGACGAGATCCGGGATCATCTGCCGGACTACGAGAACGACCACACACAGACACTGGCGATTTCAGTGGGACCGCCTCCGACACATAAGATTTGGGCGATGGAGAGCGGCTTCACATTCCCTGTGCTGTCGGATTTCTGGCCGCACGGCGCGGTGGCGCAGGCGTACGGCGTGTTCAACCACGAAGCCGGTTTTGCGAACCGGGGCACCTTCATCGTCGACCGTTCGGGCATCATCACATTCGCTGAGATGAAGGAGCCCGGGGAGGCGCGGGACCAAAGTCTGTGGAAGACCGCCCTGGCGGCGTTGCAGACCTGACAGACTGAAGATTTCCCAGACCGGTGGCGCGCCCGGTAGCGTGCGCGGCACGGGCGCGTAGCTCAGTGGTAGAGCACTGGTTTTACACACCAGCGGTCGGCGGTTCGATACCGTCCGCGCCCACCCTTGGAACTCGAGGTCAGAGCCATAAAAACGGGCATCGGCACTGAGAGGCAAACCCCCGTTGTGCCAAGAGTGTGCCAGCACGCTTCGCACATGTGCGCGATCGGTGGTGCTTCATTCGTCCGCGAAGTCGGGGTGCCGGTAAGGATTGTGTCACCAAATACAAACGGCGATTCCGGCGTGGCGGGGTTGGCCGCGGGTGTAGCTTCCGCGCGTGACGCGCGAGTCTCACCAGGATGAGCTGATCGACTGCTGGACACTCGTCGGTGACGAGTTGGAGCTCGTGACTGCATCGGGGCGTGTCCGGCGACTGGGTTGAGCTGGTGTATCAAACCGATCAGCGCAGGCGGCGGTCGGTGATCGGTCTCCCAGCCATGCTCCCTATCCAACCGAGCGGCTTCCCAGTAATCCACGACCCTCGGGTGAGGCGGCCACTGTAGTTGCGGGTGGGCGGCCGTTCGAGCGAGGCGGGTGACAGTCGTTCCGGGGGCAGATTGATCGCGAAAAGCCCTGCAGAACATGGGCAGATTTCCGTGCCCCTCGTTGCCGTCGATGAACCCAAGGGCTTGGCCGACCCGGCGCCGTTGCAAGGCTCGCGAAACCGGAACGACTGGCGCATCATCGGCGCTATGAAGCGAGAGGTGGGCGCCGCGCTCGAAGTCGAAATCACCGCGCCCACGACGCTGGAGTTTCAGATTGCTGTCGCGCCGCATCCAAATACTGAGCTATGCGAGTCCTTGTCCTTCGTCTTGGACGGAAAACCCATCCAGCCCGTAGAGATCAGCGGTGTCCACGGCAACCGCATCCATAAGCTCGCCGCTCCGGTGGGCAACCTGACGGTCGACTACGCCGCGACGATCGTGGGCCAGACCGACCCGGCGCCGGTGACCGAATACGACCTATCCATGTACCTGCGCCCCAGCCGCTACGCCGAGGCCGACAAGTTCTACGGCTTCGCCGCGACCGAATTCGGCGACT
>Ga0306920_100006581_pt1 | contig 15200 bp, 15 predicted proteins | sample flu12Cox44000170_FD_204666 | JGI IMG/M metagenome (GOLD analysis project Ga0306920, IMG submission 204666) | Lab enrichment of tropical soil microbial communities from Luquillo Experimental Forest, Puerto Rico - flux4day.12C.oxic.44.000.170 (v2)... | ecosystem: Environmental > Terrestrial >... | reverse complement strand
GTGCGTTCTCAGTTCAGGGCAGAGCAAGCCATTGCCGACAAGGCGGTCGCGTCTTAGATTGGATCAGTCGCTTCCTTCAATGATTCTCATGAAGAACCGTCATGACCGAACACGAAGACCAAAGTACGCGAGCACTATAGCGCCTCGGGTCTCACCGACCCGATCAGGTGGGCGCTCGCAACGATCGCGCCAGAAGGTCAGACGCTGACGGTCGTTCAGCTCGTGTTGACTGAGTGCTCTCGACGCATCCAGCCGAACTAAAGCCGCCACCATAGGTGCGTCGTGGACTCATCACCATTTAGGGTCTCAACTTAACCGTCTCTGCATCAGATGCCGGGTGTCACTGGCAGACCGAACCACTGAAAAAAGGTTGATTTCTATGTCGGATCGCAGCGAGTTCACACGTCGATATAACAGAAAGGCTGCTGGTGTCGACTCGCCGCTAGCGCATGGCTCTCGACCGTGTGTCTAGGTCGATCAGCCTCATGTGGTTGCTTTTCGGACGACAGCGGCGGATTAAGGAGTAGAGATGCTAAAAACGACAATCCAAAGCTTAGGCGACGCGACGATCTTCCGGTGTGAAGGCCGATTTGTTCTTCCAGATGCAGATACGTTGCGAATTGCTGTCTTGACGCACTCGCGCACTCGGTTGGCGGTGCTGGACCTATCCGGGGCCAATGTAATTGACGCCGCAGGTCTGGGAATACTCGCTTCCTTAGGCGCATGGTCCAGATCGACTGGTACGAGTCTCAAGCTGATGAACGTGAATCCGAGGATAGAGTACCTTCTGGAACTGACGCACTTGAGGCCCCTATTTGAGACTTGCTCGGTTAGAGACATGTTTGAGTTGTTCTGCCGCCTGTTCCAGCAGTCTCGAGGAGTGGAAACACCGGCCTCCGCAGAAGTGCCTGCCCGAGTTTTCGGTGACACCGGACCGATCTCCATTGAAGCCCAATGGTGAAGTTTGCGACAGAAATGTCCGCTGCGCTGTGGCTCGAACGTCTTAAGAGCAGAACGGGGAATCAAAGGAGGCATTATGAAGGAAGAAAGTGCGATGGCACAGGTTGCCTTGGCAGGAGCAGCAGGTCGCATCTGTTTGCTTGGACTAGTAGTCCAGATTCTTCTGAGCGCCTGCGCTGTGGCCCAGTCGCCGCAAGCGTCGACTAACCAGCAAACACCGCTCATGGACCGACAGAAGGAGATAGCTTTGGCGCTCAGCGCCTGCCCACCCACGGTAGCGACGAAGGCCGCGGTGTACGTCCTCGAGAAGTCCGGCTACGTCAAGGTTCGGGACAGTCAGAATGGATTCACAGCAATCGTGCAGCATGCCTTGCCCAACAGCCAAGATCCACAGTGCATGGATGCGGAGGGGACGCGCACATTCCTTCCGCGGTATCTGAAGACTGCCGAGTTGCGGGCCCAGGGAAAGAGTCGGGAGGAGATAAACCGCTTCGTGGCCGACGCTTTTGCCAAGGGGATCTTTCAACCGCCCAGTCGCCCAGGCGTGGATTATATGTTGTCGTCGGAAAACATCGTGGTGGTGGATGCGGAAAAGGGCATCGTCGCCCCCTTTCCGCCTCACGTAATGTTCTACGGTCCATACCTGACCAATGCAGATCTTGGCTCGGACGGGAGCCCCAGTGGGCTGGCTTTCGTCGCCGGCGAAGGCACGCCACACGCCCTCATCATTGTTCCCATCGGAGGGCATGCGAACCACGGGTCTAGCGGCGAGAGCGGAGGTGCACAACCGTCGACGAACAAGTAGTGCTTCATGAAGGAAAAATGTCCGCCGCTGCGTCGGTGAAACATCTATGAATCGCAACATACAATTTGAGGAGGAATCGCAATGAGTGAGTTTGTATTTCTTTATCGGGGCGGCGAAGCCGGCAGGTCCCCTGAACGGATCCAGCAATCGATGCAGAAGTGGATGGCTTGGTTCAAAGAGCTCAATCAAAATGGCCACGTCAAGGACCAGGGACAACCGCTCGAGCGCACAGGCAAGATCGTCAAGGGCAAGCAAAAGACTGTGACTGATGGACCGTTTGCCGAGGCCAAGGACGTTGTCGGTGGCTATACGCTGATCGAAGCGCGTGACCTGGAGGAGGCCGTTGAGCTTTCCAAGGGTTGCCCAATCTTAGAGGTGGAAGGTGGTGTTGAAGTACGGCCAGTCATGAAGTTGAACATGTAACGGAACCCAGCGAGCATCTGTTCCGGCGCGAGTCGGGACGGATTGTCGCTGTACTTACGCGCATTTTTGGCGTTAATAACCTCGAACTGGCGGAGGACGTCGTGCAAGACGCCTTCTGTCGAGCACTAGAGGTGTGGAAGTTCCGTGGCATGCCGGAGAACCCGTCCGCGTGGTTGATGGCCACTGCAAAGAACCGTGCGCTCGACGTGCTCCGTCGCGAGCGCACAGCCCGCACCTTCGCGCCCGAACTGGGACGGTTCATTGAAAGTGAGTGGACACTGGCGCCCACTGTTGCCGAGCTTTTCGCAGCGCAGAACATCGAAGACGACTTGCTTCGCATGATGTTCTCCTGCTGCCATCCCCGATTGGCCGAGGAGGCGCAGGTCGCCTTAGTTCTCCATATTCTTTGTGGTTTCAGCGTCGACGAGGTAGCCAGTGCCTTTGTCAGTACGCACGCGGCAACTGAGAAGCGAATAGCTCGAGCGAAGAAAGTCCTCGCAGATTCGAAGCGACTCTTTGATGTCGCAGCTTCTGCCGATGTCTCGCGACGACTTCCAGCAGTCCAGCGCGCGCTCTACCTGCTGTTTAATGAGGGCTATCATGGAGCATCGCCCGAGACCGCCGTCCGTCTTGAGCTGTGTCAGGAGGCGATGCGACTTACCTCGATACTTCTGAAACACCCGCTCGGCACCACCCCAAGCACCTACGCCCTCGCCGCCCTGATGTGTCTCAATGCGGCACGCCTGCCGGCTCGTGTGGATTCCTCCGGAAACTTAAGTTCGCTCTTCGACCAGGATCGATTGCAATGGGACCGGGAGCTCGTGGCTGAAGGACTTAGACTGCTGGATCTTTCCGCCACGGGTTCCGAACTTACGGAGTATCACCTCGAGGCCGGAATCGCGTCAGTTCATGCGCAGGCTCTGACTGTCGAAGACACCGACTGGGAAAGTATTGTTTCACTCTACGACGCGTTAATGGCTATCCGGCCTTCGCCCGTCATAGCGCTTAACCGGGCGATCGCCATCGGTGAGAGCGCGGGTCCTCAACGCGGGCTGGAAGCGATTCGCGCAATCCCCAATCCAGAGCGCCTCATCAAGTATCCCTTCTACTTCGCTGCACTAGGCAAGTTTGAGCTGCAAAGTGGCAAGTACGAGAACGCGCGCGCGCACTTCCAAGCAGCTCTCGCGCTCGCACGTAATCCTATGGAACGGCATTTCCTCGAACAGCGCGTAAACACATGCAATTCCGCCTCCCTACAGCGGGCGTAGTCCGTCAATACTTTTTGCGATCAAATTTCCCATGCGACAAAATTCCTGCCTAGATTCACCCGGCACACTCTATCCGATTTTTATCACGCTCGAAACGCCGCTCTCTGGAATGAGCAAGAATCCCGCGCGAACCTTGGCTCGGCATTTCGAGGCCGCTATTGGCATGCCCATTGGGTTTATTTCCTGGCCCCCGCTCTCGGCATGTTGGTTGCTGCCGAACTGTTTCTTTGGGTGCGCAGCGGCATCGGCACTAGCCAAGCTCCATCACGCCAATGACAAGCGCTGTATATTTCGTCACGGCAGCCGCAGGTTCGACCTTAAAGAAACCATCAAACACAAGACAAGTTCTTAGCCACCATGAAAATCGGGCCTCCAAACCGTGACAGGTTGACGTGTTCCCGGTTTAGAATAGTGTTTGAAACCGGGCCTGAAGCTGGGGCAAGGAGATCGGCTACTGCATGCGCGCCCTCTTCGGAAATGGCGGAAAAAACCTAGACCTTCACGCTGACCTCGCGAATCTATAACCGCTAGCGCAAAGAGCATGTTTGCAGCCAAAGATTTGAAATCGGCACGACGACGCTGGTTTCGGATTACAGAAAGAATTGGTCCATCATCTTCACGGAGTGGAGCATGAGGTCGTTGACGTCTGCGCTCACCGCGTAAGCCCAGGCGGGAGCAGAACGTGTTGCAGGAGCACGTACGTTTAGGCTTTCCCCGGTCGAGAGTTAATCTGCCGCCACACGTCGTGCAGACGTCACGGTGTGTCGCGATAGCAATCCTGAACTCTTTTTTTCACAAACTCAGTGACTTGCATGCGTTGCGCGAAGAACGAGCGCGTAGGTTGACGTTGGCCTTATACGTGCACTTCTGTCGGTCGGAAAGCTGTTCAACCGGGGAAGGGGTTGACCAGGGGCCGAAAAAAGAGCGTTACGGTAACCACGAAAGGCCGTTGTGTCTTCCCATCGTCGCCCCGGCAAGATGCATCGACCGCGGGAGAGTGCTATGTCTGAGACCAGAGAGCATGTTCATATCGAGAACGGGCCAAAACGGGTCCGAACGTACCTCGGGGGAGAACTCATCGCCGACACGAAGCGCCTCAAGCTCGTGTGGGAGGTCCCCTACTACCCCGCGTACTACTTCCCGCGGGAGGACGTACGCATGGAACTGCTCACTCCGAACGGCCACACAGGGCGCTCGCCGAGCCGGGGCGACGCCCACAACTTCACCGTCAAGGGCGGCGACCGCGAGGTCAAGGACGCCGCGTGGCACTACCCGGAGTCACCCGTCGAGGAGTTGCGCGACCTGATCCGCTTCGAGTGGAACGCCATGGACGGATGGTTCGAGGAGGACGAGGAGGTCTTCGTCCACCCACACGACCCGTACACGCGCATCGACATCTTGCGCAGCTCCCGTCACGTGGAGGTCGAGGTAAACGGCGTGAAGATCGCTGACACGCGCCGGCCGACGCTGCTGTTCGAGACGAGATTGCCAACTCGCTACTACATCCCGAAGCTCGACGTGTGCATGGACCTGCTCATTCACAGCGACACCGTCACTGGCTGCGCGTACAAGGGCTTTGCCGAATACTGGTCCGTCGATGCCGGCGGCGAGACGGTCAAGGACCTAGCCTGGTCGTACAAAACGCCCCTGCCCGAGAAATTGGGAGGCAACATAGCAACTGTGACGATGCCCCGCGTTGTCCCACTTTGTGAAGGGTTTCGCTAATCGCATGTGTAAGTCGATTCGCTTAATACCACCAGAAACAATGGCTGCGTTCACTTCCTACTCTTGGCCCGGAAACGTCCGCGAACTCCAAAACCTGATCGAACGCGCCGTCATCAGGTCGAATGACGGAGTGCTTCCCAATCCAATGCCGCCGGCTTTCGTGCAGACGCCGGTATCTCCCCAGAAGGCGACAACTCCAAGCCCTACAGTGGGCACGCTAAGCGATTGGACGCGATCTCTAATTTTGCGGACATTAGAAGATACCGGCTGGGTGGTCGGCGGACCCGATGGCGCCGCGGCTAGACTTGGATTGCCGAGAACTACCCTCATTTCCAAAATGAAGAAGCTTCGGATCTCGCGGCCAAGAAATGGAAATGTGACGACTCTTTTTGCAAGAGAGAACGAAACTGGGCTGCAGTGGCAATCGGCAGCTCAGTGAGATGCATCCCAGGCAAGTTGATACAGCTGCGACCGCTAAGAAGAAGTAGTCGCAATGAAGCTTGGCGGAAGCTACCTGCTCCAACTGCTGGAAAAGCGCCGGAAACCGGGGCGTTGCGGCCGGTGACGAATCGCGGTGGTAGACTGCGCCCATGCTCTCCAAGAGAAAAAAGACGATGAGCAAGGCAAAAAGTTGGAAATCGCACGAAAACTGGCTAGGCGTCCCAAGAAGTCGGTCAACAAGAAACAATCAAGCAAGAAGACATCTTCGAAAGCAAGTACGGCCCGCAAGAGGAGAATATCAGTGCGCCGCGCGCAACAGTTGGAGTTTTCCTTGGCCAGAGAAGGCGCATTTTCCTCTCTGCAATCGGGAGACTTAGAAGGCTTGTCTCGCGCCGAGCAGGCGGACTCGGAAAGCGTTGGTGAGTTGGTTGAAGAAGGAAACATCTTTGAAGCCGGGGCCGTGGGCGGAGTCGAGGAAGCCGACGATCAAGATAGCCGGGAAGTGCACACGCATGAGGTGCCTGAAGACGATGTTCCCGATGAATACTTGGATAAGGAGTAGCTAGGAACATAGAGACAAGTGTCTCTGCGGACGACGAGCTAGAGGCTCGCATCTGCCAACAAGTGAAGCAACGATTCCTAACTCGCAGAACTTCAAAGGCGGAGCTTCTTCAGCAAGATATCGTGAGCAACGGAGAAAACATCATGGTGAATGCGAACGAACAGGCAGCCAAAGACGCTGAGGTCATCTAGAAGGTTCCCGCCGATGGCCGCAATGAATCACTACGACGCAATCGTCATCGGGACGGGCCAGGCAGGCCCCTCTCTGGCGGCGCGGTTTGCGGATGCAGGCATGACAGTCGTGATTGTTGAACGCCACAAGTTCGGCGGCACCTGCGTGAATACGGGATGTATCCCGACCAAGACGCTCGTGGCCAGCGCATACGCGGCCCATGTTGCCCGTCGCGGGGACGAGTATGGTTTTGCCAACGGTGATGTGCGCGTTGATATGAAACGTGTGAAAGCGCGCAAGGACGCAGTTTCCGGACGCTCGAACCGAGGCGTAGAGGAGTGGTTGCGAGGACTGAAAAACTGTACCGTCGTTCAAGGCCATGCCCGCTTTCAGTCATCCCGTACCGTCGTCGTCAACGACGAAGTCCTCGAAGCCGACAAGATTTTCATCAATGTTGGCGGGCGTGCTTCGGTTCCCGGCCATTCCCGGGCTTGATGAAATCCGTTTTCTCACGAACTCATCGATGATGGATATTGCCTTCTTGCCAGAACACCTCATCATCGTGGGGGGTGGCTATGTTGGGTTGGAATTTGGTCAGATCTATCGCCGTTTCGGGAGCGAAGTCACGATTGTAGAAATGGGGCCGCGCCTGATTGGACGAGAAGACGAAGATGTTTCCGAGTGCGTGCGTGAGATCTTGGAAAACGAGGGCGTGAGGATTCGGTTAGATGCCAAATGTATATCACTGGCTAAGCGTGACGGCAGAGTCGCCGTCGGGATCCAATGCGACGAAGGTCCGTCGGAAGTATTAGGCACCCACGTTCCTCTAGCCGTGTGACGTACGCCGAATACACAAGACCTGGGCCTCGACCGCGCCGGAGTTGCGATCGACCAGCGTGGTCACATCATTGTTGACGATCAACTGCAAACGACCGTGCCCGGCGTATGGGCGCTGGGCGACTGCAATGGTCGCGGCGCCTTTACGCACACTTCCTACAACGATTATGAGATCGTCGCGGCAAATCTTCTTGACGGAGATCATCGCCGCGTGTCGGATCGAATCCAGACGTACGCTTTATATACAGATCCGCCACTCGGCCGATGCGGCATGACCGACGCAGAGATACGAAAATCCGGGCGCGCTGCACTTGCCACGAAATATCCGATGATCAGGGTCAGCCGGGCTTTTGAGAAAGCTGAGACACAAGGTTTCATGAAAATCTGTGTTGATGCAGAAACAAAACAGATTCTCGGCGCTGCGATTCTTGGAACTGGAGGCGATGAAGTCGTTCAGATATTACTGGATGTGATGTATGCGAAGGCGCCGTATACGGTAATCCAGCGCGCAATGCACATTCATCCGACGGTGGCGGAATATCTACCGACCATCCTCTTAAAACTGCAACCCTTTGTGTAGGAGGTAAGAATATAGCAAATCTGAACTTGGACAATGACAATCAAAGGTTCGGTTGATGAGTGATTCTCTGTTTTTGAGGGCACTTCTTGTGGGTAACACCCTCTAGGTAACAACCTCGCCCTAAAACTAAATCCGCCTGCTTGCGCCCACGAAAATGCTTGGAAAACCGTTGAAATCATTGATTTGTGGATTGCTCATCGAAAATCAGTAGGTTGAAGGTTCGATTTCTTCCTTAAGGATAAGCGCAGGGGATACGGACTGCGGCACGATGGCTATTGTACGGAAGCGCTCAGGGGCAGCGCGCGCACTCGCAGAGAACGCTTATCGCGCCGCTAGCGGGAAGCGGGCAGTCAGCATCTTCGGCCGGTTTGTCTGCGCCGCATCCATCGTGCGCCATAGCTCAATTCCCCACCACAGCAGGGCGCTCAATTCGATGAATCCCGTGAACCCAATCAGCGAGTAGGCAGCTTTGGGTATGAAGTCGGTCAGCACTTGCAGCAGCACCCGTCCTAGGCACCCCAGGTTCAGTAGAATGAAAGGCGCCCAGAGCGAATTCATCCGTTTAGAGTCCAGGCCGGACAGGATCGGCACCACGCGCGACGAAACCCCCAGGATCATCATGCTGATGAATCCCACCGTAAAAGCATGGCGATGAGAGCCCATGTAAGTGTGCGCGAACACCTGGCGTGTGAAGGTGCCGTAGACCGGAAAGAACGGCATCATGCCGCACGAAATGATCAGCCAAACGTAGGCCGCACGAATGAACTTGAACGTTCGGTCCGGTTGCGACGGCGCGTTGAAGACACCCAGTTGACGCGCCAACAGCACGGCCCAAACCGGCATCAGCAGGTAGGCTAGTTCGAGGGCGAAGACAAAGAATAGTTCATGTGTCGTGAGCAGCAGGACATAGCTGACGATATTCAGGACCAGGATGCCGTTCATTAACCAGAAGACGAGATTCTGGCGGTTGCGCCCTGGCCGCTCCAGACCGTAGACTTGCGGCACAAAACGCTGGCTAACACCGGCGATGATCAAGGCGGCGAAGCCGAGTAACTGGATATCGCGCAGCGGACCATCAATCAATGCGATGCGCATGATGAGGTCGTGTTCGCTCTGCGCGGTTGTCTTGGCAAAGAAGAAAACGGCGTTCAGGATCGTTCCCAGCAGGAACCACATGAAAGAGCTGGCAATAAACTTCTCGTAGGGATTATGGGGCTCAATCGACTGCCGCGCTGTGTGGTACAGCACTAGCATGAAAAGTACGACCGCCGTCACCTCGGCTGCAGCGGATAAGGCGCCCAGGGCCAGTGCGAAGACAGCGGGGAGTAACATGTCACCCGCCATTCCTGCCACAATTCCGGCCCCCAGGAGATAGAAGCTCAGGTTCGCCAATCGCGGGCGCCACAGGGTTGTGTTCTTGAATCGCGGGAACGACTGATAAGCAAAACCCATGACAAACATCCCCACCCAGCCGAAGACCATCGCATGGGCGTGGGCGTGAATCGCGGGCAGAAGGCGCAATTGCAGGAAGCTGTTGCCCAATGCGATCTGCAGCAGGTTGATTGCGCCCCACAGGCAACCGACAGTTAGAACGATTACAATGCCGGCCTTGAAGAAGCGGCGGTAGATGTAGTCCTGAAGGGTCTCCTTGTAAACGTAAGCCTGGTCGGACGGATGTTTCATTTCGGCATTGATTTCCCGTAGGAGGTCCTCCGCGTCAACCTGGTGTACCGCCGCAAAGAAGCCCAGCGGTTCTCTGGGTCCGTGCTCGCCGCCGCAACCTTTCAGGCCGTGACGGTCGAAGATCCGACGCGCATTGGGACAGCGCTGCACAATCTCAGAGATGCTAGTACCGCTGGTGATCTCGCTCATCATTCCTCACCTTCGTTCTGTTACACAAAGATATAGGGCGGGGGAAAATGCGACGATGACTTATGTCACACAAGAACTGCATCCAGGGCGTGCAAGCACTGTGGATTTCGCGACCTAGATTAAACGAATCACACCAATCTACAGGCATTTCTGCCCACGTGGTTCGATCGCGAGGTTCGAGCATAAGAAATCGTGCGAGACTGAGACTTTGGTCACTGCGCTTAGCTTCCCACAACTGTTGAAATATCTGGCATGGGTCCCGAAACCTTGCGGCTCGATTTTTCCGAGCGTCCTTACATCGTGATCTGGGAGGTAACCCAGGCATGCGACTTGGCCTGCGTGCATTGCCGCGCTTGCGCACAGCCAAACCGCAACCCCTTGGAGCTCTCCACAGAAGAAGGGAAACGATTGATTGACGAGACTGCGGAAATGCAAGCCCCAGTCTTCGTTTTGACTGGCGGTGACCCGATCAAGCGGCCAGATCTTTTCGAGCTGATTCAATACGCAAACAGGTCCGGAGTGAGGGTGTCGCTTACCCCAAGCGCCACGCCGCTGTTGACGCGTGAAATTGTGCAGCGTCTCCAGCAGTGTGGACTGGCGCGGCTGGCCGTGAGCCTGGACGGGTCATGTCGTAAGGTGCACGATGAATTCCGTGGGATGTCCGGTTCCTTCGATCGCACAATGGAGGCGATCGAATGGGCCAACGAGATCGGGTTGCCAATGCAGATCAACACGACATTCAGCCGCAGAAATGTCGAAGGCTTTGACGAGATCGCACAACTGGTTGCACGCAAGAACATTGCACTCTGGAGCGTCTTCTTCTTGGTGCCGACCGGGCGGGGGAAGCTCGACGATCTTTTGTCTGCAGAAGAATTCGAAGCCATCTTCGCCAGGCTGTATGAGCTTTCGCGGCGCGCCCGCTTTCATATCAAAACTACGGAAGCACAGCATTATCGCCGCTATGTGCTGCAACAACAGGTGGCCGAACGTCGAAGCGAAACAGACTCTGTCAGCAGTGCGGCGGAAAAAGTGGAAGACACAATTGGTCGCGCCCCGCGAGGGTTGAACGATGGCAAGGGCTTTGTCTTCGTCTCCCATCTTGGCGAGGTCTTTCCCAGCGGGTTCCTCCCTCTCTCAGCGGGAAATGTTAGAGCAGAGTCGCTTAGCACCATTTACCGCGAGTCGCCGATATTCCGGCAGCTAAGAAACCCATCGCTGTTGGTGGGCAAATGCGGCGCCTGCGAGTTCAAACACGTGTGTGGGGGTTCGCGCGCCCGCGGTTTCGCGCTGACCGGAGATCCATTAGCCCCAGAGCCCTGCTGCTCCTACGTTCCGAAAAACTATGAACCATCCGAAGGTCAATCGCCGGGGCCCTTGCAGCGGCGGCTGTCACTCAATAAGTTACCGGTGTTGGAGGCTTGATACCGAAACCAGGTGGCGAGTAGCGGCAGTCGACGAATCTAACTCTCCAACTCCAACGATTCCTATCCCCCAGCGTTGAAAATTCAGGCTACATGGACCGTCGGTGCAATCAACGCCGGGTCTCGCCGTCCCAGAAGCCTCTGGGGCATGCCGCGGCACCACCCTAACTGCCAAAGACCATTGGTTTCTAATGATGGTAATGCATGCTTTCCATCAGACCCGGATCGTGAATCGGAACGGGCGATTTCTTTCCGAAGGCACGCACAAACACCGTCACGAAAAGGGCCGCGCCGCCGGCAATTGCACCGATCTCCCACACCCCGACGCGGGGTGAGCGGCCATCTACCGAGGGCATGATCATCAAGTAGAGATCGAGCCAGCGGCCAAGCAGGACGACCAGCGCCACCTTGGCTAGGACGCTGGAACTGCGCTTCGCGGGACGGTTCATCAGGATGACGAAGGGTACCACCCAGTTTAGAAACAGATTGAGAATGAAAAGGGGCTCCCAGTTGCCGTGTAGACGCTGTGCGAAGTAAACCGTCTCCTCAGGCAGATGCGCGTACCAGATCAACATGTACTGGCTGAACCAGATGTACATCCAGAAGGTGCTGAAGGCGAAAAGCATTTTACCCAGATCGTGGAGGTGCTCCTGGTTAATCACGCCGGACAGCGGTCCCAGTCGCTCCAGCCAGATCACAAGGAGCGTGAGCACGGCAATTCCTCCCGAGAACATGCCGGCAAAGTTGTAGATGCCGAACATGGTGGAGGACCAGTCGGGCTCGAGAGACATGATCCAGTCGAAGCTTGCCAACCAGAACGTGACTGCAAACACCACAAGAAACGCAGCCGAGAGGCGTGCGTTGCGCTGGCTATGACCGGGATCGCCGTCTGCATCCTGCACTAGTGAGTTGCGCACGATGGCATGTGAAAACCAAAGCCATGCAACGATGTAGACAACTGCACGAAGCAGAAAGAACCGGTAGTCGAGCCACAGATGCCGAAAGCCAGTGAGCCTCTCATGCTCGGCAACCCAGGGGTATAAAGAAGGATGGAACAGAAACGTGACGAGGAGACCAGCCGCGCCAAAGGGCAGCGCGGCAGTCAGCGCTTCTGGTACGCGCCGGAAGGCGACACTCCATGCGGCTCCGATTACGTTTGTCAGGGCAATGAAGACGATTCCGGCCAATCCAATGCACACCAGCAGAAAACTGACCAGCAGCAAGTTAGCCCACATGCGCTGAGGAGTAATGATTACGCCGGCGAGCAGAGTCGCGATTCCGACGAGCGCTCCGATATTGGTTATCCGCACCACCGAAGCAGGAATCAATGTGGGCTGGAAGGTGCGATTCATTGCGCGCCTCCTGCCTTGGCTTGCACGGGTACTGAACTTGCACCTGCTGCCGGGGCCGCAACCGCAGTCGGCGGGTTCTGCGCTTGCACCGACCTTACATAAGCGATCAATGCCCAGCGGTCCTCCGGCGAGATTTGCGCCGCGTGCGGCGGCATATTCGCCTGCCCAAAGGTGATGATGTGGAAAATTTGTCCATCTTTGATGTCGCGTGCATGAGGCGCCAGCAACGAAGGAGGCGGGGGGAATCCACGCTTAGTTACCGGACCATCCCCGAGCGCCGCCAACCCGTGGCAGTGGACGCAGAAGTTGCTGAATAAGAACTGGCCACGCGCTATGTGGTCGGGTTGGTTCAATGCGAATGGACTCCTTAGCTCGTCCCCTGCGCGGGCTGCATCTTCTTTGCCGGGAGAATAATGCAGGGGTAGGTAGCCACGGGCAATGGTACTTGGAACAGGAGGCTGCAACGTCTCACGGCCGGGCAGCACAGGGTTCCGGGAGAAGGTGTCATATCGGGGAGAGTGCGCCATGTCTGGGAAATATTCGTAATTCGGCCTGGCGGGGTCCCAATGCAAAGCAAAGCCACCGAGCAGCACCACTGCCGTCAGCAGCAACAACACTAGATTCAGAACTGCGCGCCGCGGCATCAACGTACCTCCTGCTCGGACTCGGCCCGCTCTTCCATCTGGAGCACGTTAAAGTCGTGGAACATACGGGTGACCTCATCCTTGTCAAAGGTGGCATCGGTTTCCTCCAGCACCACCGCAAAACGGTCGTCTGTGACACGGGGTACTGGAAGCGCCGGCTTCTTCCCCGGCCATAGCCGGGCGGCAATAAAGAGAGCAATCACCGTACTGACACCGGCGAACAAGACCATCACTTCAAAAGTGACCGGCACAAAGGCAGGGAGAGAATTCCAGGGTTTGCCGCCGACATTCAACGGCCATTCGACGGCCGTGGTCCAGAACTCAAACCAGACCTTGAGGGTCGCACCCGCCAGACCGAGAGCGAGGCAAACCCAAGGCAGCCGGGAGGGCTCCAGACCCATGGCTTTCTCCAAGCCATGTACGGCGTAGGGAGTAAAGACATCGACGACAGTCAGGCCTTTCCCGCGCGAGGCCGACACGGCGTTCATGGTGTCTTCTTCGTTTTCAAATACACCAATAAAGATGCGGCGGCTCATGCAGGCACCTCCTCAGTGGGAAACTCAGCCCACTCTCTCGGACGCTCCAACTCACGTTTCGGGCTGGAGGGCTTCATGCTGGTGTAGCCGATGACGCCCTTCACCTCGGCGACGGCGATAACGGGAAGGTACCGGCAGAAAAGGAGGAACGCAGTAAAGAACAGTCCGAAACTGCCCAGAAGCGTCAAGACCTCAATGATGGTGGGCGAATAGTTCCACCAGTTGGAGGGCAGAAAATCCCGGTGCAGGGAAGTCACGATGATGACAAAACGCTCAAACCACATTCCGATGTTCACCACGATGGAGAGACAGAACACCGCGACCAGGTTGGTACGAAACTTGCGGAACCAGAGCAACTGTGGACTTACGACATTGCAGGTCACCATCGTCCAGTAAGCCCACGAGAACGGCCCAAGAGCGCGGTTCCAGAACACGAACATCTCGTAGCGGTTACCGGAATACATCGCGGTGAAGAACTCGGTGAGATAGGCGAGGCCAACGATGCCGCCGGTGGCGATGATGAGTTTGCACATCGCCTCAACGTGGCGCACCGTGATGTAGTCCTCCAAATGCATGACTTTGCGCGCGATCAGCATCAAGGTCAGCACCATTGCCAGTCCGGAGAAGATTGCGCCAGCCACGAAATATGGCGGAAAGATGGTGGCGTGCCAACCCGGCAGCACAGCGGTGGCAAAGTCCCAACTCACGATGGTGTGTACCGAGACAACAAGCGGTGTGGCGAGGCCGGCCAACAACAGGTACACAATCTCGTAGCCCTGCCAGGTGCGGTAGGAGCCGTTCCATCCCAGGGCGAAAATGCCAGTCAGAGTGCGGCGCAGGCCTTTCAAACTGGCGCGGTCGCGAATGGTCGCCAGGTCTGGAATCAGGCCGACGTACCAGAACGTCAACGAGATGGTGAAGTACGTCGAGATAGCAAAGAAATCCCATACCAGCGGTGAACGGAAATTGATCCACAGCGAACCGCGCGTGTTCGGGTAGGGGAACATCCAGTGCGCAAGCCAGGGGCGACCCATGTGGATCAGCGGGAACAAACCGGCGCACATCACGGCGAAAATGGTCATGGCCTCCGCCGAGCGGTTCACCGAAGTGCGCCACTTTTGCCGGAAAAGGAAGAGGATTGCCGAGATCAATGTGCCTGCGTGTCCTATGCCGATCCAGAAGACGAAATTCGTGATGTCGAATGCCCAGCCTACTGTGCGGTTCAATCCCCAAGTACCGATGCCCGTGCGAATCTCGTAAGCAATTGCAGCAAAGCCAATCACCATCACCGTGAAGGACACCAGGAACGCCGCCCACCACGCCGCGCTCGGCCGGCTTTCCATGGCCGAGAAGACATCATTTGACACCTGGGTCAGCGACTTGTTTCCCAGGATCCACGGGCGGCGCACTCCCGGGGTGACTTCAGCCATTGTTCTCTCCTTCACTTTGTTCACGGTTGCGCACGATCTTCAGGTACGCCACAGCCGGTCCGACTCCCAACTCATCGAGCACGCGGTAACTGCGGCCCGACTGCACCAGTCGGGTGATCCTGCTCTTGGGATCGTTCAGGTCACCAAAGACAATTGCCTGCGCCGGGCATGAC
>Ga0306920_100006577_pt1 | contig 15204 bp, 9 predicted proteins | sample flu12Cox44000170_FD_204666 | JGI IMG/M metagenome (GOLD analysis project Ga0306920, IMG submission 204666) | Lab enrichment of tropical soil microbial communities from Luquillo Experimental Forest, Puerto Rico - flux4day.12C.oxic.44.000.170 (v2)... | ecosystem: Environmental > Terrestrial >... | reverse complement strand
CGCCGCGCTGGATCATGACGAACTCTGGTACAAAGACGCAATCGTCTATCAGCTTCACGTCAAGGCCTTCGCCGACAGCAACAATGACGGCATCGGCGATTTCGCCGGTCTCACTGAGAAGCTCGACTATTTGCAGGACCTCGGGGTAACGGCGCTATGGCTGTTACCATTCTACCCCTCGCCGGGCCGCGACGACGGCTACGACATCGCCGACTACGGCTCGATCAATCCCGATTTCGGGACCATGAAGGATTTTCGCCGCTTCATCGTCGAAGCCAAGCGACGCGGCATGCGCGTGGTCATCGAACTCGTCATCAATCATACCTCCGACCAGCACGACTGGTTCAAGCGTGCCCGCCGCAGCGACCCGAAGTCGAGCGCGCGCAACTGGTATGTCTGGAGCGACACCGACCAGAAATATGCGGGCACCCGGATCATCTTCACCGACACCGAGAAGTCCAACTGGACCTGGGACCCGGAAGCCGGGCAGTTCTACTGGCATCGCTTTTTCTCGCATCAGCCCGACCTGAATTTCGACAATCCGCGCGTGGTCAGCGCGATGATCCAGGTGATGAAGCGCTGGCTCGACACCGGCGTCGACGGGTTCCGTCTCGATGCCATTCCCTATCTGTGCGAGCGCGATGGCACCAACAACGAGAACCTGCCTGAGACGCATGCCATCATCAAAAAGCTTCGCGCCGAGCTCGACGCCTATGCCAGGGGCAAGGTGCTGCTGGCGGAAGCCAATCAATGGCCGGAGGACGTGCAGGAATATTTCGGCGACGGCGACGAATGCCAGATGGCGTATCACTTTCCACTGATGCCGCGCATCTACATGGCGATCGCCCAGGAAGACCGGTTTCCGATCACCGACATCCTGCGTCAAACCCCGGATATCCCGCTCAATTGCCAGTGGGCACTGTTCCTGCGCAACCACGACGAACTCACGCTCGAAATGGTCACCGACGTCGAACGCGACTATTTGTGGTCGACCTACGCCAACGATCCGCGGGCGCGCATCAACCTCGGCATTCGCAGGCGCCTTGCGCCGCTGATGGACAATGACCGCCGCAAGATCGAGCTGATGAACTCGCTGCTGTTTTCGTTTCCGGGCACGCCGATCATCTATTACGGCGACGAAATCGGCATGGGCGACAACATCTATCTCGGCGACCGCAATGGCGTGCGCACGCCGATGCAATGGACGCCGGACCGCAACGGCGGCTTTTCCCGCGCCGATCCCGCGCGGCTCTACGCCCCGATCATCATGGATTCGGTTTACGGCTATGAAGCCGTCAATGTCGAAGCCCAATCGCGCAGCCTGTCGTCTTTGCTCAGCGCCACCAAGCGGCTGATTTCGGTACGCAAGTCGACACTGGCATTCGGCCGCGGCAGCATGACCTTCATCCGCCCGGTCAATCGCGCAGTGCTGGCTTACGTCAGGCAGCTTGGCGACGAGGTCATTCTTTGCGTCGCCAACCTGTCGCGATCGGCGCAGGCAACCGAACTCGATCTGTCGGCCTTCAAGGACCGCGTTCCCCTGGAAATGCTGGGCCGCACGCATTTCCCCGCGATCGGCGAACTCCCCTACATGATCACGCTCGCGCCATATGGTTTTTACTGGTTCCAGCTCCGGGAGCGCGCCGAATCGGAATTCGTCACGCAATCAGTGCTTCCTGAATTCGAGACCCTGGTCGTGCCGGTGGGCGCAACCTGGGTGTCGCTCGCCCGCACGCGCGGGGTGTTCGAGCGCGACGTCATGCCGGGGCATCTGGCACGAAGCCGCTGGTACCCTGAGCACAATCCTTCGGAGATTCGCCCGACGCTCACCTCGGCAATCCCGTTTTGCGACATCGGCGACAACCGGCCGTGGCTCGCCTTTTTCGAGACGAAGCAGAACGAGGTGGGCGTGCGCTATACGATGCCCTTGCAGATCGAATGGGTGCGGTTCGATCGCGAGCGATTCAATCCCCATGCGCTCGCCGCGGTGCGCCAGGGCGCGCGCGAAGGCACGCTGCTGGATGTCGCTTTTGACCCGATCTTCCATGGCCTGCTGCTTCGCAACCTTCGCCAGGCTCTGACCATCGAAGAAAATGGCATGAGTCTCGAATTCCGGCCGACGAGCAGATTCTCGCCAAAACCGATCAAGCAACCGGAACGAGTCACCACGGTCGACGCCGGGCCGCTCAGCAGCATGGCGCTTCTCGATGACAATTACTGCGCCAAGCTCTACCGAAAGCTCGAGCCGGGCATCAATCCGGAGATCGAGATCGGCCGGTTTTTGACGGAGGTGGTCGGCTTCGCCAACACGCCCCCCATGCTTGGCAGCGTCGAACTAGCCGAAGCCGAGACCAGATTCGCAATCGCCATTGTTCATGCCTTTGTCGGAAATCAGGGCGATGCCTGGACGGTGGCGGCGGCCAATCTCGATCGCTTTGTCGAGGAACAGCGTCTTTTGACGAGCGGAGCTCCCGGCGAGAGCGAGGAGCACCTGCCCCTGCTGCGTCAGATGTCGCAGATTGGAAGGCGGACTGCAGAAATGCATCTCGCCTTTGCGACCGCGAGCGGCTTGACCGACTTTGTGCCCGAACCGATCCGGCCCTCCGACGTCAAACTCTGGATCGAAAAGGTCGTTACGCGCGCCGAGCGGGTTTTCGAGGCCATGAGACAGCGGCGGGATTCTTTCGGCGAAGCCGATCGTCCGCTGGTCGATCAGATGCTGGCTCAGCAGGCGGTGCTGCAGGAACGCCTCGAAGCTCTTCTGCCGCCGGATGCCGACGGTCTGAACATCCGGCATCACGGCGATTTCAATCTCGCCCGCTCGCTGATCGTGAAGGACGATATTTTCATCACCGGCTTCAAGGGCGATCTTCGTCTGGGAATCGAGGAGCGGCGGCGCAAGGCGCCGGCCGCGCGTGACGTCGCCAGCCTGATCAGATCGATCGAACATTCGGCAAATGCCGCGCTCGGGCGCGCGCTCAGGCTTGCGCATGATGAACACGGCAGGCTTGGCGCGGCGCTCTCCGAGTGGGTCAGCCGCGCCAGCGATGCCTTTCTTGCCACCTATCGCGAATTCATGACAAACTCATCTCTCTGGTCGGAGGATCATGCGGCCGCAGCGCGGATGCTGGACTTTTTCCTGCTCGAAAAGATTTTTGACGAACTGGAACACGATTTGACGCAGCGGCCCGAACGGGTGCGCCCCTCCTTGATGGGAGCGCTTCGAATTTTGTCTTCGCGTTCCGACGAGGCCACATGAGCGAGCTTTCCGCCGAGGCCTATGCGATCCTGGAAGGCCGCCACTCCGATCCGTTTCACTATCTCGGGCCGCATAAGGAGAACGGCAAGACCGTTGTGCGCGCATTCCTGCCGGAAGCCTCCAGGGTCGATGCCGTGGTCGACGATGGCGAAGCGGCGGCGCTGACGCGAATTCATGAGGACGGATTGTTTGCCGGCGTGCTGCCGAACGACTCGAAATCCTACCAGTTGCGCGCGCGATTCGGCGACACCGTCGTCGATCTCGATGACCCCTATCGCTTCCCCCCGGTGCTGACGGACTACGATCTGTATCTGCTTGGCGAGGGCAACCATTTGCGGCTTTACGACAAGCTCGGGGCGCACCCGCTTGTGCTGGAAGGTGTCGAAGGCGTGGCGTTCGTCGTGCTGGCGCCGAACGCGCAGAGAGTAAGCGTCGTCGGCGATTTCAACTATTGGAATCCACGGCGGCATCCGATGCGGGTGCGCGGTCTTGGCTATTGGGAGCTGTTCATCCCCCACGCCATTCCCGGCGACCGCTACAAGTTCGATATCGTCAGCCGGCAGGGTCATCACCTGCCGTTAAAATCGGACCCGCTGGCTTTCGCCACCGAAATGCGCCCGAGCAACGCCTCGATCGTATTTGACGAGGAACACCTGCCGCGGCCCTGCCCCGCTCCTGCGCGCATCAACGCGCGTGAAGCTCCAATTTCGATCTATGAGGTGCATTTGGGCTCATGGCGGCGAAAGGGCGACAATGAATGGCTGACCTATCGCGAACTCGCCGAGCAGCTGCCACGCTATGCCCGCGATCTCGGCTTTACCCATGTCGAATTTCTCCCCGTCAGTGAACATCCCTTCGACGGCTCCTGGGGCTATCAGCCGACCGGCCTGTTCGCGCCGACCAGCCGCTTCGGTCCGCCGCAGGATTTCGCCGCGCTCGTCGATGCCTGTCATCGCGAAGGTCTCGGCGTGATGCTTGACTGGGTGCCCGGGCATTTTCCCGACGATCCGCACGGCCTCGGCAATTTCGACGGCACCGCGCTCTACGAACACGCCAATCCGCTGCAGGGCCGGCACCTCGACTGGGGCACGCTGATCTACAATTTCGGCCGCACCGAGACCGTCAATTTCCTGGTATCGAACGCGCTGTTCTGGCTGGAGCGTTACGGCATCGACGGCCTGCGCGTCGACGCCGTCGCCTCCATGCTCTATCTCGACTACAGCCGGCCCGCCGGCGAATGGGTGCCGAACCGGTTCGGCGGCCGGGAAAATCTCGACGCCATCGCGTTCCTGCGCCGCTTCAATACCGAGGTGTTCGCCCGTTTTCCGGAAGCAACGACCGCGGCGGAAGAATCTACCGCCTGGCCCCAGGTGTCGCAGCCGGTCGAACATGGCGGACTGGGCTTCGGCTACAAGTGGAACATGGGATGGATGCACGATACCCTGCAATATATCAGCAAGGATCCGATCCATCGCCAATATCACCATGGCGATATCCTGTTCGGCCTGCATTACGCATTCTCGGAAAATTTCATCCTGCCGCTCTCGCACGACGAGGTCGTCCACGGCAAGCGATCAATCCTGGGGCGGATGCCCGGCGACGACTGGCAGCGTTTTGCGAATTTGCGCGCCTACTACGCCTTCATGTTCGGCCATCCGGGCAAGAAGCTGATGTTCATGGGATGCGAATTTGCGCAAGCGCGCGAATGGAATCACGACAATTCGCTCGACTGGCATTTGCTCGAACAGCAAAGGCACGCCGGCATCCAGTCCCTGATCCGCGACTTGAACGGCCTCTATCGCAGATATCCGGCGCTGCACGAGCTCGATTGCGATCATTCCGGCTTTGAATGGCTCGTGACCGACGACGCCCGCAACAACGTATTCGCCTGGATGCGCAAGGGCAAGGACGCGCGGGCGCGCTGCCTCGTCGCGGTGAATTTTTCGCCCAACGTGTATTACGATTATCACATCGGCGTGCCGTTTTCAGGTGCGTGGCGCGAAGTTCTCAATTCGGATTCCGCCCACTACGGCGGCAGCAATGTCGGCAATGTCGGTGAAGTCCGCACCGTGGATGCCGCACGGCCCGAACTTAGGCTCACTATCCCGCCCCTTGCTGCCATCTTTCTCGTACCGGAAGGCTAGGAAGGCCAGGAAGGCCGGCTGAAGTGGATTTGCCGTTTGCTTCATGACCGGCCAGAGGCAAACGTTGGAATCAGGCCACTGGAAGGAAAGATTTGCGAGTGCCCATTGCCTTCCGAAGTTCGCGCAAGAGGGTGCTGCGGGGCTTTTCGAACTTCGGAAAGAGGGTCGTCATGCGACTTTCCGCCGGCTCGTCCTCTCGCCTCGGTGCAAGCTGGGACGGCCGGGGCACCAATTTCGCGCTGTTCTCCGCCAACGCTCAAAAAGTCGAGCTCTGTCTATTCGACTCCCAGGGCCGACGCGAACTCGAACGCATCGAATTGCCGGAGCGCACTGAGGATGTCTGGCACGGCTATCTGAACGACGTTTCGCCCGGACAGCTCTACGGCTATCGCGTGCATGGTCCCTACGCGCCCGAGCAGGGCCATCGTTTCAACCCCAACAAACTGCTGCTCGATCCCTATGCGCGACGGCTTGCCGGCCGGCTGGTGTGGAGCGATGCGCATTTCGGCTACCGCACCGGGAGCGCACGCGAGGACCTCTCGTTCGACCGGCGCGACAACGCGCGCGGCATGCCGAAGGCGGTGGTGGTCGATGAGGCATTCAACTGGGGCCGACGCGAAATGCGCCCCAATATTTCGTGGGAAGACACCATCATCTACGAGGCGCATATCAAGGGCCTGACGCAGACGCGCGAGGACGTCGCTCCCAACCTGCGCGGCACCTATGGCGGCCTGTCCTCGCCGGCGATGATTGAACATCTCAGGCGGCTCGGCGTCACCACCATCGAGTTGCTGCCGATGCATGGCCTCATCGACGACCGCACGCTGGTCGAGCGAAAACTGTCGAACTACTGGGGTTATAATACGATCTCGTTTTTCGCGCCCGAAGCGCGCTACGCCCAGGACAATCCACTCGACTCGTTCCGTACCACCGTGGCGCGGCTTCATGATGCCGGAATCGAGGTGATACTCGATGTCGTCTACAACCATACCGCCGAGGGCAACCATTTGGGCCCGACGCTGTCCTTCCGCGGCATCGACAACGCCTCCTATTACTGGCTGAAGCCCGAAAACCCGCGCTACTATGACGATTTCACCGGCTGCGGCAGCTCGGTCAATCTCACCCATCCGCGCGTCTTGCAAATGGTGATGGACTCGCTGCGTTACTGGGTCGAGGTCTGTCATGTCGACGGCTTCCGGTTCGACCTGGCAACGACGCTGGCGCGTGGGCCGAACGGCTTCGACCGCAAAAGCGGCTTTCTCACCGCAATCCGGCAGGACCCGATACTTGCCTCCGCCAAGCTGGTGGCCGAGCCATGGGACCTCGGCATGGGCGGATACCAGGTCGGCGGCTTTCCATCACAATGGTCGGAATGGAACGACCATTATCGAACCGCGATGCGGCGCTACTGGAGCGGCGAAGGCAGTTTGATCGGCGAAGTCTCCAGCCGGATGACCGGCTCCTCCGACCTTTTCAACCATGACGGCAGAATCCCGCGCGCCAGCATCAACCACATCACCGTGCATGACGGCTTCACGGTAAAGGATCTGTTCAGCTACAACTGCGGCCATGAAGGACCGACCGACGACCCGGCGGTCAGCGCGCTGCGCAACCAGTTGCGCAGAAACCAGATCGCCTGCCTCCTGCTCGCGCAGGGCGTGCCGCTGATTCTCGCCGGTGACGAAGTCGGCAATACCCAGAACGGCAACAACAATGCCTATTGTCAGGACAACGAGACCGGCTGGGTCGGCTGGGACGGCATCGGCCGGGAAGGTGACGACCTCATCGAATTCGTCGGCCACATGACCGAAATCCGCCGGCGTTTTCCTCAACTCCGTGTCCGCCGCTGGCTCGATGGACGGCGGGAGGACGGAACCTTCGGCGTTCTTTGGCTGACGCCGGCCGCCGAGGAAATGAAAGAAGCGGATTGGAAATTTCCGGAAGGCCGCTTCCTCGCCTATGTGCTGGGGCAGTCCGAAAAAGCAGCAGGCCCGATCTGCATCGTGCTCAACGCCGCGCCTGAAGCGATTCCCTTCAAGCTGCCGAAGCTGCCGGAATACAGTCGCTGGCAGCAACTATTGAACACCGCCGACGTTAAACAAACCGTCGCGGATTTCGCATCGGGAGCCGAGGCCACCGCGCCTCCCCGCTCGGTGCTGGCGTTCTCGGGCTCGGCATGAACGAACGGCATTTCGGCGCGAAGCTGACGGCGCAAGGCACCCTGTTTCGCCTGTGGGCGCCGGCTGCCAGGCGCGTCGAACTTCTGCTGGACAGATCATATCAGCTGGAGCGCGGCGAGGACGGCTGGTTTTCGCTCGGCGTTCCCGGCACGAAAGCCGGCGCGCGCTACAAATTTCGAATCGACGGCGAGATCGACGTGCCGGATCCCGCATCGGCATTTCAGCCCGATGACGTGTCTGGACCAAGCGAGGTCATCGATCACGCCGCCTATCGCTGGCGCGCGGCGGACTGGCGCGGGCGTCACTGGCACGAGACCGTGCTCCTGGAAGCTCATGTCGGCACCTTCACGAAAGAAGGCACCTACCGCGCCATGATCGACAAGCTCGACCATCTGGCTGCGACCGGCATAACAGCGCTGGAGTTGCTGCCGATTGCGGATTTTGCCGGCTCACGCAATTGGGGCTATGACGGCGTTCTCTGGTACGCGCCCGACAGCGCCTATGGCCGGCCGGACGATCTGAAGGAGCTGATCGACCAGGCGCATCTGCGCGGACTGATGGTCTTTCTCGACGTGGTCTACAACCATCTCGGGCCCGAGGGAAATTACATCGGCCGCTATGCGCCTGGCTTCTTCGCCCAAGCGCAGACGCCATGGGGCAGCGCGATCGATTACCGCGTGCCGCAGGTTCGCGCTTTCGCGATCGAGAATGCGCTTTACTGGCTCAATGAATACCGCTTCGACGGGCTGCGGCTCGATGCCGTGCACAGCATCGTCGAGCCCGGCGAGATCTCGATGCTCGGCGAGCTGAGCGTCGCGGTCGGCGAACTTGCCGCACGCACCGAACGCCGTATCCATCTGGTTCTCGAAAACGACGCCAACTGCGTCGATGTCCTCGATCCCGGACAGGATCCGCCGCGCGGCAAGTATCGCGCGCAGTGGAACGACGATTATCACCACGCCTGGCACACATGGCTGACCGGCGAAACGCAAGGCTATTACCGCGACTATCAACGCTCCCCGCTTCGCGATATTGCCCGCACCCTTGGCTCGGGCTTTGCCTATCAGGGCGAGCTTTCCGAACACCGCGGCGGCAAACCGCGCGGCCAACCGAGCAGCGGCCTTGCTCCGACCGCCTTTGTAAATTTTCTCCAGAACCACGACCAGATCGGCAACCGCGCTTTCGGCGACCGGCTGGAAAGCCTCGTAGGTGCGGAGGCGATGGAGGCGGCGCTCGCGATCACCCTGCTGGCGCCCAACATTCCCATGCTGTTCATGGGTGAAGAGTGGGGATCGAGGCAGCCGTTTCCTTTCTTCTGCGATTTCAAAGGCGACCTCGCTCACGCCGTCCGCGAGGGACGGCGAAGAGAATATGGCTGGGCTTACGAAAAATACGGCGACGAGGTACCCGACCCTGTCGACATCTCGACCTTTCAATCCGCGATACTGGATTGGGACGCCCCCAACGAAGGCACCGCACGTCACCGCCTTGCGTTGGTTCGCGACCTGCTCGCGGTGCGGCGGCGGGAGATCGTGCCCCGGCTCGCCAATGCCGCCTTTGACGAGGCACACGCCGCGGACAACGGGCTGCTGACCGCGCGCTGGCGCTTGAGCGACGGCACGAGGCTAGTGTTGCGCGCCAACCTGTCGAGCAGCGAGATCACCGATCAGGCCTGCGAAGCAAACGGCACCGGCATCTGCGGCAGCCCGCCGGGCGAGGTGTTGCGGCCGTGGTCGGTGTTCTGGTGCCTGGAACCACGCTGATGCGCGCCATCGTTCCGATCGCCACCTATCGCCCGCAACTCACGGCGACGTTTGGCTTCGACGCGGCCGTGGCCATCATGCCCTATCTCGCCGCGCTCGGCATCTCGCATTTGTATGCCTCGTCTTTCATGAAAGCGCGCAAGGGCTCGACCCACGGTTATGACGTCGTCGACCACACCGCCATCAATCCCGAGCCCGGCGGCGAGGCCGGTGAGCGATTGAGCCAAGCGTTCCGCTGAAGGCAAGATTCGTCTGCTCGGCAAGACCCGTGGCGAAGAGAAACGGCAATTCGCCTGGCGAATTCGACGACGTTCCAAAATGTCGTCATTGCGAGCGTCAGCGAAGCAATCCAGTCAATATCCGCGGCTCTGGATTGCTTCGTCGCTGACGCTCCTCGCGATGACCGGCGTGAGATGCTGATCTCCGCCGACGAGCAGGCATGACAAACGGCTTCACTGCTTGGTCAGCAGCAGGTTCCCCCGCTTCTGGATCGCGGCCTGCGCAACTTCGGCAAAGCGCTGCAACAACCAGGGCAACGTCACTTCGACCCGCACGTGATCGTCGGCGACATCGAGATGGCCTGAGGCAACCTGCCCCAGCGCGCGGACGCGAAAAATCATGTGACTGTCCTCCCATCGCTCTTCGTCGACCGCGATCACCGGGACGCTGGCAGCCGCCCGCGTCAGTCCGTTTTTCAGGCGCCGCGTTGCTTCTTCACGGCCAAGACTGTGCGGAATCGAAACGATGAGGGGTGCAGCCATCGAAAATCCCTTTCAACGTAATGGCATGTAAGTTCCAATCGACTTGGAAAAAAGAGCCCGTATGGCCAAAATGAGCACCGGAACTTCCCAAGTCCGGGTTTGTTGCTCCACCTGAAGTCAAGGGCTCAGGAACACAGGCTGGAGGAAATCTAGATGACCATCGGAACGATCATTCTGATCATTTTGATTCTCGCACTTCTCGGCGGCTTTAGCGGCGTCGGCGGCGGGCCGTTCTACGGAACAGGATATTACGGCGGTGGTGGACTCGGGCTTATCGTCGTCATCATATTGATATTGGTATTGCTCGGGCGGATTTGACCCCCGCCATTCGATTGATTCCGGGTGGCGCCGGCAGCGCCGACCCGGAATCGCTGCTCGCAGACCTTCTGCCATTCCCGCTTCGCGCCTGCGAGCCTACAATTTTTCCGCCAATTTCTTCATCGCAGCCTTGATCGACGATTCCGTCTCATCATAACCTTGCCACGCCTTGCTTTTCGCAAGCAGCGCCGGCACGGAGCGGATCGTGTAGCGCTTCGGATCGAGGTCGTCGCGCAGCTGCGCCCAGGTCAACGGCATCGAGACGGTCGCGCCTTCGCGCGCGCGCGGTGAAAGCACCGCAACCGCCGTCGCCATGCGATCGTTGCGCAGGTAGTCGAGAAAGATCTTTCCGCGGCGCAGCTTCTTGGACATGTTGAGCAGATACCGATCGGGGCTTTCCTGCGCCATCCACTGGCAGACGCCCTGGGCGAAGGACTTGGCTTCCTTCCAGCTCACCTTTTCCCTCGCGCCATGCGCCAGAGGTACCACCACGTGAAGGCCTTTGCCGCCGGTCGTCTTGCAGAAACTTTCGAGGCCGAGATCGTCGAGGCGCTGCTTCATTTCCTTCGCAGCCTCGACCACTTGGGAAAATTCGACCTCGGGCGCGGGATCGAGATCGAATACCAGTCGTCCCGGCGTGTCGGTTGCGTAGGGTGCGCAATTCCAGGGATGCAGTTCGAGGCCGCCGGACTGGGCCACGGCCGCAAGACCCTCGACGCGGTCGATCTGCAGGTAGGGCTTGCGGTCGCCGGAGACCTTGACGAGTTCGAGAAGGTTGGACGTGCTCGGCATCGCGTGGCGCTGAAAGAATCGCTCTCCCTTGATGCCATCAGGTGCGCGCACCACCGAACACGGCCGACCCTTAAGATATCCGATCATCCATTCGCCGACCGCCTCGAAATAGCGGGCGAGATCGAGCTTGGTGACGCCCTCGCCGTCGCCGGCCCCCGGCCACAGCTCCTTCTCCGGCTTCGAAATGACGACGCCCATCACTTCGGCAGAGCGATTCCTTGCAGGCATCGCATGCGGCTTATCCGGTTTCGACTTTCCGGATTTCGTAGCGCCCCCGCTGCTGGGTTTGGCGATTTCGGCTTTGGCAGGCTTTTCCGCAACGATTTCGGAAGCCGGTTTGTCCTGGCGCAATCCCTTGAATGATGCCTGACGGATATTGCCGGCATCGGTGAAGCCCGCGAATTCGATTTCGGCGACAAGTTCGGGCCTCAGCCAATGGACGTCCCGGGTCTTGCGCGGCGCATCCTTGCCGCCGAACGGATTCTCGTCGGTCTCTGCCGCCTTCAGCGCCGGCATGATGCGCTTGACCGTGTCCTGTCCAAAGCCGGTACCGACCATGCCGACAAACGCCAGATGGTCGCCGCGATAGACGCCGGCCATCAACGAACGGAACTTGCCGTTGGTGGTCTTCCAGCCCCCCAGCACGACCTCCTGCCCGGCGCGGCACTTGGCCTTGGTCCAGTTCTCGGAACGACCGGAGCGGTAAGGCGAGACGAGCTTCTTGGAGACGATGCCCTCGAGCGACAGCTTGCAGGCTGAACGCAGGATCGCATCGCCGCCGCTTTCGAAATGCTCGACATAGCGGATCGCTTTTGCTTTGGATTTTGGCCGCGCTTCGAGCAACTGCTTGAGGCGCGCCTTTCGCTCGCGGAGCGGCAGCTGACGAAGGTCTTCTCCATCGGCGAACAGCAAATCGAAGGCATAGAAAATCAGATCGCCGGTCTTGCGGTCGGAAATAGCCGCCTGCAGCGTCGAAAAATCCGGCGCGCCGTCCTGGTCAAGGGCTACGATTTCGCCGTCGATGAGTCCGTCGGGAAGCTCGCATCCCTCCTTTGCGATCGCCGGAAACTTTTCCGTCCAATCCAGGCCCTTGCGCGTCTTCAGGCTCGCCTTGCCATTCTGGACGCGCAACTGAACACGATAGCCGTCGAACTTGATTTCGTGGCCCCAGCCCTCCCCACCCGGCGGGCGCTCGACCGGGGTGCAGAGTTCGGGGGCGACGAAATCCGGCATGTTCGCGATCTTGCGCGGTCGCGGAGCCCTCGCCGGCGCCGCCTGCGCTGGCTCCTTGCGCGCAGCGCGCGCCTCGGCTGCCTCGCCGCGGTTCGAATGCCAAACCGCATCGGCCTTTCCGCGGCCGGATCTGGCCGTCATGAATGGTTTTGGCGCCTTGCCCTTCCCGCTGGCGATCTGCTCCATCGAGCGACCGGAGGCGACCGACCGATCCTCCTCCAGGATGTCATGGCCCTCGCCTTCCCGCGCATACTCGTCGCGGTGCTTGATCAGGAGCCAATTGGTGCGCTTCTCGCCGCCGCGATTGCGCATGCGCACCAGCACCCAGCTGCCGTGCAGCTTGTCGCCCTGCAGCGTGAACTTCAGGTCGCCCTTTTTGAAACCGCGTTCGGGGTCCTCGGATTCCCAATAACCGCGATCCCAGAGTTGCACGGTGCCGCCGCCATACTGGCCTTTGGGAATGGTGCCTTCGAAATCGCCGTAGTCGAGCGGATGGTCCTCGACTTCCACCGCCAGGCGCTTGTCATGCGGATCGAGCGAGGGCCCCCTGGTGATCGCCCAGGATTTGAACACGCCGTCAAATTCCAGCCTGAGATCGTAGTGCAGGCGCGTAGCGGCATGCTTCTGGATCACGAAGCGGCGCTGCTTCGACGGCCTGATCGGGGTTTCGCCGCTCGGCTCCGCGGTCTTTTCGAAATCCCGCTTTTTGCGGTAGGTGGTGAGGTCTCTCAGTGACACGGCAAAACCCCGAAATTCGAGAAGCCCCGCAGAAATATGTCTTTCGGAACCGAAACCTGCGACGGTCGCCGAAGTTCCGTCAATTTCCAACCAATCGCGAATTGCCGGGAGATTGTAATGGCTGCACGCGCCTATTGGAAAGGGTCGCTGAAGCTTTCCCTCGTTACCTGTCCGGTCATCCTCTATCCGGCGACGACGTCTGCGGCCAAAACCCGCTTCCACATGATCAACAAGGAGACCGGTAACCGGCTCAAGCAGCAGATGGTCGGTGCTGACCGGCGAGGTGGTCGAGGACGCTACCCCCATGAAATGCGCGACGAGAAGGCCTATTTCGGCGACGTGCGCGCGATGGCTAGGCAGGTTGAAACGTCAATTTGGGATTTTGGAAGGAGCTTTGCGGCGGCCAAAACATCATTGCCGGACACAGCGGAAAGTCGGCTATGTCCGGCCATGACGGCACAACGGGGCGATCCCTACTTCTTCGACTTCCGTTTTTTGCCGGCTCTTCTCTTCTTGCTTGCGGTCTTCTTCGGGACTTTCTGTCCGGCGGCTCGCGCCTCGGATAGACCGATTGCGATCGCCTGCTCCCGGCTCTTCACCTTCCGCCCCGAGCGGCCGCTCTTCAAAGTCCCGCGCTTGCGTTCTCGCATCGCGCGCGCGACCTTGGATGATGCCTTTTTCGAATATTTTCGCGCCATGATTTTTTCTCCCTGTGGCGAGGAACTAATCGGCGCAAGCGACTAATGTTCCACCATCAGGCCGGCGGATTGATTTGCATTCGCCATTCAGCCAGCAGGCTGGACACGAATTCCAGGTATCATTGGATCACGACGAGACCAGATTGAAATAATCGCGATCAGGGTGCGCTTTCCATCGCCGAAGAGCGGCGCGACGATCGTCCGCACTAGTCTGGCGCCCTGAGCCGATATCCGATCCCGGTTTCGGTCAGCATCGTCGATGACGAGTACCTTGATGGGCGTGGCGTAATCGGAATTGCGAAATTTAACGCGAAAATCCCTCATCCCGTTTTTGGTTCGGCCGGCATGGTTCTTGAACCCGCGGCTTGCGCTGCCGGCCCGGGCAAACGGGAATGTTCCCGCTAAGAGCCTGCAACATACGGCAAATATCGGGATCACTTCGCGGGCTGTGGACAAATCGTTTCAGCACCATGCCATAAACCGATCATTAACCACTTTGCGATTTTATTCTGCCCGTGAAGGTCGATGGGAACCTGTTGTTAAGAAATCGTCGGAGCGAAAAAAATCGCGAGATTGATTCGGGGGCGTGCCCAGCGAGATGTGCCTTTCAGATTTGTCGATCGGGTTTGCAGTCAGTTCGGGTTGAGATTTGAGTGATGTCGAGAAAATGCAGCACATGCCAGCACGTCAAGCGCGCTGAAATCGACCGCCGATTGGCCGGCGGCGAACCGGGGAAACAGGTCGCCTCTGACTACGACTTGAACCCATCAAGCCTGCACCGGCATCGCGTCAATTGCCTGAAGCTTGTCTCCTCCAACGCCATCATGAAGGAGGTGGCGCGCGGCACCGCCGCGGTGGCGTGCCTGCCATCGCGGGACGATCTCGGCAGCGCCTATTCGGATTTGCGGGCGCAGCTCGACGAGATCGTCGGCAAGGCCGTGGACGAAGGACAGCCGAAGACCGCGATCACCGGGCTCAACTCGATGCGGCAGACGCTCGACAGCCTGATGCGGCTGGCAGGCCACGACCGCCCCACAGCGCAGGCCAATGTCGCCGTCAAGGCCGGTGTCAGCCTTGACCTCGATGGCTTTGCCGAGCGTCTGATCAAAAAATTTGATCGTGACCCTAGGGCCGGATTGCGGCGGCCATTTTCGACATCGCCGACGACGCCGAGCCGGAATCGGTCGTTGATAATACCGTGACGGAGACCGACGATGAATGATTTGAAGCAATGCGCCTTCCGGATTGATCCGGTGCTGTGGGTGCAAAAGGTTTTGGGCGAAGACCCTGCAGGCTGGCAGCGGCGATTTTTGCGGGC
>Ga0306920_100006575_pt1 | contig 15207 bp, 14 predicted proteins | sample flu12Cox44000170_FD_204666 | JGI IMG/M metagenome (GOLD analysis project Ga0306920, IMG submission 204666) | Lab enrichment of tropical soil microbial communities from Luquillo Experimental Forest, Puerto Rico - flux4day.12C.oxic.44.000.170 (v2)... | ecosystem: Environmental > Terrestrial >... | reverse complement strand
GGTCCATCCCCAGAGGTATGAGCCGGCGACGTTCGCGTACATCGTAAACGGCACCTTCTTGCCGGGATTGACCTTGCGCCACGCCGCGAGATTGATCGTGAGCAGCGCCACCCAGACCCAGGAGCCGACCACGATCAGAGCCACGCCGATGTAGTAGAGCGCGTTGCCGATCAGCGGCGGGTAGAAGCTGTAGAGCACCGAGGCGTGCCCGCTTGCCACGATGACTGCCGCGATTACCGTCCCGACGACCACCATCCAGAACGCAATCCAGGCCGTGCGCAGGCCGACGAGGTCGCGCTGCAGGGTCGTTACGCTGATGGCATAGCCGAAGCCCATGGCGATGAGCGTCGGGAACACGTACCCCATGACGGTGCCGTGGGCAGTCACCGAACGATAGTAGTGCTCGGGATTATCGAGCCAGGCGTGCAGCGGGCTGCGCACGATCATCTGCCACTCCCCGAGCAGCAGCGCGAGTGCGAAGGCTCCGAAGGCGAACCCGAAATGCGCGAGTACCAGGCGGCGGACGTTATACACAGGAGAGCCTCCGTGACTTGCGCGCCATCTCCTCGAAGGTTGCAAGCGGCACCACCTTGACCTTCGCCCACATGGCCGCGTGCCCGACGCCGCAGAACTCATGACAAGGCATGGTGCGTTCGCCCACGCCGTTGAAGGTCGTGATGAAGGTGGAGACGTAGCCCGGCACCAGCATCGAGTTGACATTCGTGCCGATGATCAGAAAACCGTGCACCACATCGCCACTCGTAGCGCGGAACGTGACGGGTGCCCCGTCCGGCACGACAACGCAGTGCGGGTGGAAGGCGTACTGCTCGGCCAGCATGTGCACGGTGACGTTGCCACGGGGGTCGATGCCGGTGCCGAGATTGCTCTCGACGAACTCGCCCGCAAGGTGCAGCGTGTTAGCGTCCACCACCTCGACGCGCGATGGCGGCATGGCGGCCCAGTGCACGCCCGTATACACAACGATCGCCAGCAGCATGACGACGAGCGCGAACATGACGGTCGCCCAGCGCGTCTCGATGCGCTCGGAGACTTCGAGGCTCGTGGGTACGGGCGGCGCAGGCGTGCTCATCGCGTGAATCCCCGCGGCAGGAAGGCGAAGAAGTAGAAGGCGAACCAGATGGCGAACACGATGGCGACGGCGATCGAGCACAGGGCGATGGCCCCGCGCGGCCCGCGTCGGGCGATGGTCTCGAAGTCTTCGGCGGAGGCGGGCGGTTTGCTTTCGAACATGATTGGCCCTCGGTCAATTCGAAGCGATTCGCGGATGGCGGAAATCTAGACTCACGGGGTCGCGGGATACTTGTCAGAACCCACTGGCATTGGTGAGAACCGACCGCCCTGGTGCAGCTCGCACTGGTCCTCCAGCGGGCCGCCTGCCTTCGGTTCAGCTGGCGACCGGGAGTTGTTCTTCAGGGCGTCTCGGGGCTACGACTCGAGGCACTTGCACAGCCTCGACAAAAGAGCTGACTGCGTAGTCCGCATTGGCGACATGCGGAGAGAGCGCGGACCCTGGCGCCACTCCCGGAAGAAACAGTGACACGAGCCGGGCGCTCGGGAGCTGCTGCCGAAGTCGGTCGGCAGCCTGCCCAAAGTGCTCACGCTCTGCGCTCGGGAAGGCGCTGACGAGGTAGATGATGGCTATAGCGGCGGGATTCGCATCGGGCGGCCGCGATCCTGCATCGAAGTCATCCGTTGAAACATGGCGCGCATCCAGTCCTTGTTCCCGAAGGACGCGTACCAGCAGTTCGGCCGCAAGCGTGTCCGCCGACGAACCCAACCCCAGACAGAGCAGAATCGACCCAGGCCGTACCGCCACCGGCCCCTGCCATTTCCCGATCAGTTGTTCGCGGTGCTGACGCAGGATGAGCCCGGCGTCCTGGTTATCCAGGACCGAGACGGGGCCTCGCCGCAAGCCTCTGGGTTCGCCGCTCAGAGCGGATACGACCGTTACCAGCAGGTTCTGTAGCCTGGCGTGCTGATCATCGCTGATCGCGCCGGCGGCGCGATCGAGAACCCCGAGGTGCAACGCGGGTATCAGGACGAGATCACAGTAGGCTGCGGATGAGCTGCGTTTGAGGAAGGCTCGAGCACCCACGAGGATCTCGTCGGTGTCCTCTGAGAGCGCCCGCTCGTAAAACCTTTGCGGCAGGGTGAGCGCCTGCGTGTCTCCCAACAAGAGGTCCAGAAACCTCAGCGCGCGGATGTGACGGCCAATCACCAGTAGGCACAAGGTCAAGGGTGTTGACACGACGAGGCCGATGGGGCCCCAGAGTGCGCTCCAGAAGATTGCCGCTACCACGACCGAAAGTGGTGACAAACCAGTGCTGTGACCGTAAAGATTCGGTTCGATGACTTGTCCGGTGATGAGCTCGACGCCGATAAACAGTCCCAGCGTGCTGATGGCTAGCGACCATCCCGGGACGACGGCGATTGCCAGTGCGGTCGCGACCAGCGCCACGAGCCACAGGCCGACGTACGGAAGGAAGCGCAGTAGCGCGGCGAGGGCGCCCCAAAGAGTCGCTTGTGGGACTGCGAGAGCGGTGAGGCCCAGGCCGATAGCCACACCGACTCCGAGGTTGACGGCGAACTGCGATACAAAATACCTGGAAAGCCGCTCGCCCGCATCGTTGAGCGCAAGGGTTGTCAGCCGGATGTTGGTCCCGCCGACGAGAAGGATAAATCGGTCCCGGAGCTCTTCGTACCCGAGCAGCATGAACACCAGTACGAGAAGCACAATCCCCGTGGACTCGGCGGGTACCCAAACCGATGCCAGCACTCTGGCCAGGATCTGTAGGAGGGCGGGGCGGGGTTGGTGCAACTCGACGGGAATCGGCGCCGCACCCGCGAGGTCACCTGTCGCAGAGGTTGCGGTGGCTCCAACGCTCATGGCGTGGCTTTCGGTAAGCCGAGTGGCTTCACTGGTCAGAGCGTTGAGCCGACCGACGCTCACCTCATCCAGGTCGCGCAGCTTTTGCTGAATGGTTCGTTCGTAGTGTGGCAGGCTCGCGGCCATGTGCAGGACCTGGGTGCCGAGTACCCCGGCCGCTGCTGTGATCACAAGAAACAAAGCGAGGACAGCCACCAGCACGGAAGGGGTTTGACCCCATCCGATGCGCCTCAATCCGCGGACCATGGGTGCAATCAGCAGGCTGAGCATCAGCGCAAGGGTAAGAGGGATGAGTACATCGCGACCGACATAAAGCAGGGCCAACACCGTTGCGAAGGCGATCGTGCTGATGGCGCGGTCGCGTAGCGAGCCTGGCGCATCGGATAGCGGAGGGACCTGACTCACTTGGTAACTTTGTTGCTTCATTCGGGCGCAGTGCCAAGAGTGCCCGCCGCCAAAGCCAGTGTCGCCGCGGACGACAGGGCCGCACTGTAGGTGTCGGTCGAGGCGTTCTCGGCTTCGAGCAGTCCGGTCTCTGCGCGAGTCGCGTCCGTGATAGAGCCGACTCCGTTCCGATAGGCATCGAGGGCGGCATCGAAGGTGATCTGGGCGGATGACGCCAGAGTGTGGGCCGCGTCAAAGGCCGATAGACTCGTGCGCACTTGATTAGCTGCGGCAACGATCTCCCGAGTCGCCTCGTCGCGAATCTGGTCGAGCCGCGCGCTCGTCTTGGCCTCATCCGCGCGTGCCTGTCCCTCGAGCGCGCGTCGAAGTCCACCGTCGTAGATCGGAACCGTCAGGCCGAGCAGCACCGTGGCGCCGAAATGAGTCCCAGGGATATTGAGAGTTGGAGGCACCTGGCTCGCACCCTGGCCGAGACCCGGAAGCGTTGAAACGGCCAAGGTGTTAGATGAGTGGGAGCCTGTGGCCGAGAGGAAAACCTTGGGCATGAATTCCGCCCGCGCCGCCCGAAGCCTGGCGACACTCGCCTCGTGAGCCGCGTAGGCCGTGAGGACATCAGGACGGCGAGCGAGCGCCTCGGCCACGAACTGATCAGTGGGCCCAATCAAAGCCGAGGAAAGCTTCCGCTCCCCGAGATCAGCGAGCTGGAGTTGCGTCAGCGGCGAGATGCCCATAGCGGCCAGCAGCGCCACATAGGTATCCTGGGCCTGGCCGCTGGCCTGCACCTGGGCGAGCTCGGCCTGCGCGGTGCCTTGGCGTGCCTGGGCCATTTCCACGATCGTCCCGACGCCGTGGGCATAGCGAGACTCCGCCGCCGCCTGCACCTCTTTGGCATTTCGCAGCGCTTTCTCAGCGGTGCCAACCCGCGCTCGAGCGGCCATGTGAGTGTAGTAGGCGAGGGCGACTTTGAAGATCAGTTCCTGATGCGCGGCGGTAAAGCCGATGTTCGCCATCACCGAGACCTGCTCGGCCGCAGAGACATTCGCGTCGCGCTCGCCAAAATCAAACAGCAACCACTGCACCGAAATGGCTGAGATTGACCCGTGAAGGGAGATATCGCCGCCCGTCTGATAGGCCCCAACTACGCTTGCCGACAGACTGGGAAGGTACGCCGCCTTGGCGATCCCGGTTGCCAGCGCGGCATCGCGCGCGTTTTCCCAGGCCACGCGCGTTGAGGGATTATGCGACTCGGCGAGGTCGATCAGCTCGGCCAACGTGTAGGAATGGGACTTGTCGAGACTGGCGGGCGCCGGCGCCTCCCCTGCGGCCTTGACATTGGAGGGCAGAACGTAGGAATTACTTCTCGGTGCAGTTGTGGATGCTGGGGCACCCGCGATGATTTCACCGGCGGAGCTGGTGGGTGGCGACCATGGCACATTGGGCGCCGCCGGTGCCAAATCGAGCGAAGAGGTGGCACAGCCCGCCAACAGTGCAACCACCGACAGAAGTCCGAGCGTGTCATGCGTGTGCACGAGCGCTCGCCTCCGCTTCCCAAACGCCTACTCCCAGCGCCTCCTCGAGGGCTCGCAAGTGTCTGTTGACCCGCGCAGGCAGTGTTTGCCATTCGTGCGCTGACTCCGGGCCCGGTAGCGGAACCGGCCCCATCGCGGAGCGCGCCGCGAGGCGGGTCGCCAGTCGTTCCAGGCGCGTCGTGGCGTCAACTCGAGGCAGCTCACGCGAATTGGCGCTGAGAAGTAGCAACGCGCCAAGTGACTGACTGTTCTGGACTACCTGCCGCCGAGAGGAGAGCCAGGCGGCGGAGCTCCGGATGGAGGCCGGTTCGTAGTGGGCGATCTCGACGTCGGTCTCGATCTCTCTCAAGGCCCCCTGTGCCTCAGAAGCCAGCAACCGCCGCTCACCAGGTTCCTTCGCGGAAAGTACCTTCGCCAGTTGTCTTAATGCCGCGGCGAGTGCCGGATCCACGCGGCGGCTGATGGATGCGGGCCACAGGTGTACTAAGGCGAAATACGCAACGAGGTTCCCGATGAGGATTCCGATGATGCGATCACGTGCGACAGTCAGGTCGAAGGCGGGTCCTGAGCCCTGGATGACAGACAGAAAGAACGCGAAGGCAATCTGAAAGCCCGCGTAGCTGATACGAGGGCTTCCCCCCGCCACATACGCGCCAAACCAGGCGCCAACAAATACCGCGATCATCAGACCGCCAATGGAGGTGAGGGCCGGAACCAGAAACACGATGGCGGCATAGCCGGCGGCGGCGCCGATGAGGCAGCCAATGATCCGAAGAGTGAGCTTCTCCACCGACTCCGCGGCGGTGCTTTGGGCGACGATATAGACGGTGATAAGGCAGGTATGGATTCCGGGCCAGTCGAGCAGCGAATACAACACGTAGCAGAACACAGCCGCCGCGGTTGTCTTGAGCGCAAACTGCACGTGCTCGGGGTTGGTGAAGGCGTCCTCTACCAGGAATCCTCCTTCCTTTGCTTCGGATGCTCGTGCCTTGGCGTCGGCTTCCGCAAAGCGCGTCACGGCATCACGGATCGCAGCCACGAGCTCATGAGCGAGGGGCGACAAGGTCGCGTCTGCAGGCAGCTCGAGAGTGACTTCGACCGGATACGCGCGTCGCTCCACGATGCGCGCGACCTGCTCCACGGTGTCCGCCAGCTTCTTGCGCACCGCCCCCGGCAACTCGACCTCGGGGTTTGATGCCAGTACATCGGTGGCGCTCATGAGTGCAAATGAGGACAGCGCCGCCTGCTTGAGCGCACCGAGGTCTCGTATCGGCGCGCTCTTTTCGAGCCCAGCAAATTTCAGCTGCTCGAGAATGGGTGCCATTCCCTCGCGCACTTTCGCCGCAAGCTCGCCTCCCTGCGGACTCGCGTGATTGCGCAACACGGCTGCGGACAGTTTCAGACGAGCGGCGATCGCCTGCTCAGCGGTTCGCCGCGGTGCAGGCGCCAGCAGAAGATTAACGAGGAGCGACACGCCCGCAGGGACGGCCACTGCGAGCTCGAGGTACAGTAGAGCGCGCGTCGCGAGTTCCCCCGTCTGAATAGTCCCTAGCTGGGCGAGTGCATAGCCGGCGATCAAGGCTGCGGGACCGGCGATGGGCTTCAACTTGCTCGCAGAGCCGAGGAACAGCAGACCAAACGAGATGACGGCGATGGCGATGACGCGCGACATCGCATCATCCGCCACTACATTTGCGACGAGGAAAACGAGGGCATTGACGACCGCAATGATGAGCGGGAAGACGACGCTCAAAGTGAGGCTCACGGTCCGCTCGGGCCGATTGTAGAAAAAGGGTAAGTAGGCGGCGAGCGCGGCGTAGGGCGTCTGATAGATCTCCGTTACCAGGGTTGTCAGGGCGCAGATCAGCGCTAGTCGGGTGGCAAATTCCAACAGCTCAGGATTTGGTGCGAGCAACCGCGGCCAATTCGTGCGCAGACCCGGCTGGCGCTCAACGGCATTGACGGCCATGCTTCACCTCGACCACAGCGCTCGCTCCCAGCCGCATGACTTGTGCAGGTGGCCTTTCCAGTCGGATACGTACCGGGAATCGCTGCTCTACGCGCACCCAGTTGAGCGAGCGTTCCACGTAGGGAACCGAGCGGGGCAAGTTGATTCGATCCTGATCCAGCACCCCCCAGCCAATGCTGTCGACAATCCCGCGGATCGGCAGGTGGCGATCGATCATCGAATACACCGTGACGCAGTCGCCGGCATGCACCGAAGCAAGATCCATCTCGCGAAGATTGGCGGAGGCGAACCATTCTTCGGTATTAATAAGAGTAAAGAGCGACTGTCCGGGGGCCAAGAATTCCCCGCTGGAGACGGTGAGTCCGACGACGAGGCCGTCGTGTGTCGCGCGTACAGTGGTGTCCTCCAGATAGCGCTTGGCCAAGGCGAGCGCCGCCTGCCGGGCTGCGACCAGCGATTCGGCGGCCTGTAGCGTGTCAATCGCCTCCACGGCCGCGAGTCGCTGCACCTGCGCCTGCTGCAGCCGCGTCGCCGCATCGTGGGCGGTGACCTCGGCCTGATCGAGCTGCTGGTTGGGCACGTAGCCCTTCGCAGTCAAGGGTCGCAGGCGCTCTGCGGTGCGGATTGCGAGCTCGTAATTGGCCCTGGCGTTCAGCGTCTGGTCTTGCGCGATCGTTGCATTGGAGCGTTGCGTCGAGACATACCTTCGGTGGGTGTCGAGCTGCCCCTCGGCCACTGACAGATCCGCTTGCGCCTGGGAGAACTGCAGCTGGTAGGGCAGCGGATCGATTTGAAACAGGAGGTCGCCGCGCTGGACGCGGGAATTTTCGCCGACGTGGATCTCGATGATTCGGCCTCCGACGGCGGCCGCGACGTGCACCACATCCGCATCGATCGAAGCATCGCTCGAGGAGGGATGTCCAACGACCCACGAGGCAGCTGGGACGGCGACCAGTACCGCGAGAGCGATAGTCCCGAGCGCGATGAGGCGGCCGCGCGAGATGAACCGACGCATGCCCTGTACCTTCACGGCATCACCGGAAGAGCGCCATCCAGGTGAGCAGCGCCGCGATAACCCCCACCGCCGTACAGACCGCGAGCTGCAGGGGAATCATGCCGTTAACGGCTGGACTCGTAAGAACCACTCGTGTGCTGGCCGCCCCGACGACCCCAACCAGCGAGCACCACATCCAGGCCGGAAAGTACGCGCCGAAGAGCTCGAATGAGGGAGCGCCCACAAACGAGCAACCCGTGAGCAGGGAGCTCGTGACCATCAGGAGACCCGCTCCCAGCAGTGATGGCGCACTTCGAACAAGAGAGATTTGTGCGAATCTGCGTCGCTCTATCAGTTCCATCGCGGCGCTCTGGTCGAAATCCTCTGCGTGCTCTCGCGCATGGTTAGCCCTCTCATATGCAAAGAAACACGGCGCCGAAACTCCGCGGCGAGCACCGCGCAAATCACCAGCACGGTGACGTGCGGGCAGCTTTATTAACCGTGCTACGCGGGGGACGCGAGTGAAAGAACTATCCCGGACACTTTGCCCAAGAGATAGGAGACTACGGCTGCGATTTGACGCTACCGTGGCCGGCCGCCGCTACGACACCCTCCGCAGCTCCACGCTGGATCCGCACAAGCGCGCGGCTTCTGCACAAGAACCGATCTCGACTGTCGCTCAGAATTGATGTTACGGATAGCGCGGGCTTTGATTGAAGTCTGCTTAGCATCGGCAGAACCGATCCACTGAGGAGAGGAGACCGTGGCCGTACCCCTGACATCTGAACCGAGGCTTTGAGCGTCAACGCTCGATGAATCCAACTTCGAAGCGGCCAGCGCGTGCCTACGCAGCCTGACAACGACATTTCGCGAAACCCGCCGGCGGTGCAGGTGACGGCTCACGCGGGTGAGCGGCATGGCGTGGCGCTGACGGGACAGTGGACCACACTCGGGCTGGCACGCGGTGCGGCAGGTCTCAAAGCGGAGCTCGCGCACTACTCTGCAGACGCCGAAGTTTCCTGGGACCTGTCCGAGCTCGAGAAGCTCGACCACACCGGCGCGCTGCTGTTGTGGCAAACCTGGGGCCGGGTGCTCCCAAAGAAGCTGCTGATCCCGGCGACGCTGCAGGCCTACTTCACCCGCCTGACTCTGGAGCCCGCCGAGGCGAGCGGGCGACGTGCACCGGGATCCAAGATCGTACGAGGCATCGAGCGCTTGGGGCGGGCCCTGATCGATCTCCTCGCTGACGGGCGGGACGTCGTGGGACTCATCGGCCGCTTGCCGCTCGATCTGGCGGACCTCATGCGCCGCCCGGCAAACTGGCCATTGCGCGAGATTTCGGCGGGAGTCTTCCATGCCGGGGCTCAGGCCATGGGCATCCTCGCGCTCGTGGGATTTCTCATCGGGGTGGTCTTGAGTTACATCTCGGGTGACCAGCTCCGCAGGTTCGGTGCGGACCTGTATGTAGTGCCACTTCTTGGTATCGGCTGCGTGCGGGAGCTGGGCCCCTTGCTGGCGGCCATCCTCGTGGCTGGCCGCTCCGGGTCATCGATCACGGCGCAGTTGGGTGCAATGCGCCTCAACGAAGAACTGGATGCGCTCACCACCATCGGAATCGCGTACACGCAACGCTTGATCCTGCCCAAAGTCGTGGCGCTATCAATTTCCCAGCCCCTGGTCGGCTTGTGGACGAGTGCGATCGCACTCGTCGGTGGCATGGTTGCCGCGCACTTCCGCCTGGGGGTCGGCTACGCCTACTTTCTCGACGCGATCCCGGGTGCGGTACCCATCGCGAACTATTGGATCGGCCTGGGTAAAAGCTGGGTCTTCGGGGCGATCATCGCACTGGTGGCCTGCCACTTCGGGCTGCGGATCAAGCCCAACACCGAGAGTCTGGGGGCCGGAACCACGAGCTCGGTGGTGGTTGCGATCACCTGCGTGCTGGTGGCGGACGCCGTGTTCGCGGTGGTCTTCTCCCATGTTGGAATCTGATGGCCTCGCCCGCTGAAACCGTCATCCGCCTGACCGGCATCACCACCCGGTTCGGACAGCATGTCGTTCATCGCGACGTCGCGCTGTCGGTGCTGCGGGGAGAGGTGCTTTGCATCGTCGGCGGCTCCGGCTCCGGAAAGACCACCTTGTTGCGCGAGATGCTGGGCCTCGATACGCCCACGGCGGGCAAGGTCGAGGTTTTAGGGGTCACGCTCTCCGAGCTGCGAGCTCAGGAACTCATCGAACACAGACGCCACTCGGGAGTGCTGTTTCAGCGAGGCGCTTTGTTCTCCGCCCTGACAGTGGCCGAGAACGTAGCGCTGCCGCTTCGGGAGCTCCACACTTTTGATGATGAGTTGATCCATGACCTGGCACTGCTGCGGCTCGAGATGGTGGGTTTGAGCCGCGATGACGGCAGCAAGATGCCCGCGGAGCTTTCGGGCGGGATGGTCAAGCGTGCCGCTCTCGCTCGCGCCCTGGCGCTCGAGCCGCGCATCGTGTTTCTCGATGAACCTACCGCGGGACTCGATCCGGAAAGCAGCGAGACCTTCGTCGAGCTGATCCGTGAGCTGCATCAGGAGCTGCAGCTGAGCGTGGTCATGGTCACCCACGACCTCGATACCTTGGTTGCACTCAGCGATCGCATTGCTGTTCTCGCCGATCAGCGCGTGATCGTCGCGGCCCCGATACGTCAAGTCATCCAGGTTGCCCACCCTTTCATCCAAAACTATTTTTTGGGCGGGCGAGGCCGGCGTGCGCTGAGCGCGCTCGGGGCCGCAGCACCCGCGCCGGTCTAGCGAGGTCAGCGTAATGGAGAACCAGTCGCATTCGCTCATCGCCGGGTTGTTCGTCGTCCTCCTCACGCTGGCCGTGATTGCTGGAGCGCTGTGGCTGGGTCCTCCCAAGGGGCCGAAGTTGTTACCCATCGATCTCGTGACGCGGCACAGTGTTTCGGGCCTGAAGGCCGACGCCCCGGTGCAATTTCGCGGCGTCGACATTGGTCATGTCGAATCGATCACATTCGATCCCCGCCAGCGCGGCGAGATCCGGGTTCGGGTCGCTGTCGATCCCGCGGCTCCCCTGACCCACTCGACGTACGCAAAGCTCAGCTCCCAGGGCATCACCGGGGTGGCGTTCATTCAGCTGGATAACGCGGTGGGAACGACGAGCGCGCCGCTGGTGCTCTCGAGCACCAAGGTCGCACAAATGGATCTGCAGGCCTCGTTTCTCGAGCGTGCCGAGGACGATGCGCGTGACTTGGTTGTGAAGGTCGGCCGCGTCGCGAGCCGCCTCGATGAGCTCCTGAGCGACCAGAACCAGAAGCGATTGATGGCGGCGGTGGACAGCTTCAAGCGGACGCTGGATCGCTATGGGACCCTGTCGCAGGATCTGGAGCCGACGGTGAAAGCGGCACCCGCTCTCGTGCGGCGAGCACAAGGCACCGTCGAAAGTGTAAAGCGACTTGCGGACGACGTCGACCAGAAGCTCACGATTCTTGATGCGCTCGCCACCACGGCGAGAGAGCTCGGTTCCGCGACTGATGATCTGCACCGGAACACTCTGCCGCGGATCAATGCGGTCCTGGATGACGTGGCAGTCGACGCCCGCGAGCTCAAGAGCGCACTCCATCACGTTGACGAACGGCCACAGAGCTTGATCTTCGGGCTGCAGCCAGCGCCGCCGGGACCGGGTGAGCGAGGGTTTGTGGACGACATGGAGACAGCCAAATGAGGCAACTTGCGCTGGTGCTCGTTCTGTGCGCGACGTCGGGGTGCAGCCTCATGACGTCCAAGGCGCCGCCAAAGACGGAGTTCGACTTTGGTCCCGAGCCAAATGCTTCCTCTGATTCGGCGCCGCTCTCGCAAGTGCAACTGGTGGTCTATGACGTCAGTGCACCGACGTGGATGGAGGGCACTGCGATGTATTACCGACTCGCCTATCAGAACGCAGCGGTCCCGCTACCCTATGCCGAGAGCGAATGGGTGATGTCGCCCGCGGCGTTGCTCACCGAGCGGCTCAGGTCGAGCGCTGCGGTCCACGCCGATGGCGGGACGCGCCTGGTCGGTGTGCGCACAACCGAGGTTTACACGCTTCACTCTGAGCTGCTGGAATTCGAGCAGATCTTCGATGCGCCAGATCGCAGCCACGGCGCACTGCGCCTGCGAGCTACTCTGCAAGGTGAGGGGGTATGGGCGCAACGCACCTTTGCAATTGATCGGCCGGCACCGACACCCAATGCCGCCGGCGGTGTGATCGCTTTGGCCGAATGCTCGGAGGAGCTGGCGAGGCTGGTCGAGGGATGGGTCTCGGGAAATCATTCCGAGTCGCCTCCGTCGGCGAAGCGCGAGTGAGCTCTGGGCTTTGCGGCAGGGGAAGAAGGTCTGCGCTACAGAGGCGGATCGCCTGTCGACAGCTCGAGGGATCGCCGGCTTAGCGTGTCGGACAAGACCTAGCGAACAAGAGAAGGGGCGGGATGGCGGCCGTCTATGGCGAATTGCCGCAGTTGAACACCGTGCGGATCGGGTCGACCGCTGACTGCATCTCGACGCAATTTATTCTTCACGGCTGGCGGATAATCAGGGGTTGTGTCATACCATCGACGAGAAGGCAGCACACGCACGTGGTGTTTTCCTCGGCCGCGAGAACACGGTGCACCGCCGGCGCCAGACAAAGGGCCAGGATGAGCCAAGGAATCACAGTCCAGACATATTCGGCGCCGGCATTTGGGTGAGCGGAAGTTGTTACATGAGCCCAGTGGTGCCGCAACGCGCCCAGCATCGCAACAAAGACGCCGGCAGCCACTGCCAACAGGACCCACAGAACGGCGATTCGCAATTTTGTTACCTCAGAATTCGCCTCGCTTGCCCGGATACCCTGCGCCGCCGCCACGCGCGCTGCGATCTTTTTGCGGAACTGGCGCCTGGCGCTCGCGCGCTTGTGTCGAGGACCAGCTCGAGGCGACGCCTTCGAGCCCGTGAGTGCTCGTCAACCGTAAAAATCCGTGGCAAAGAGCGCGACGATCGAGAGGATCGCGACCGTTAGAAGTACTATCTGCAGCCGATCAATTCCATTCGCGCGCATCATGGTCAGCACTCCTCGCGATGCCACCCTTCCGGCGCCGGCATCAGCGCTGCAGACTCATCGCACCGTACTCGCCGGCGAGCCCCGTTAATCCGTCGTTACCAACTCACCCGCACGGATGTGACACACGTAGCGCTCAAGCCGTTTCACGCAGAACGGCATGGCTTCACTCAATGAGGAATTGGCTGTCGGCCGCGGTGAATCGGGCTTCAGCCGGTTGAGACGGCCGCGGACAGTGTCGCGCCCGCAGCCGCGCCGGGAGTCGCAAACGCGGCGCGGCCACTCGCGGAACTGCCGTCAAGTTGCTGCGGGTGCCTGAAGCGGTTCCCATCGTACCCCGCCAGCACTCGCTTGTAAGGCCTGCGTGCCCGAGGTTCAGCGTCGTGTCCTCTTTGGACGCAATATCCCCTTCTGGTGTTGGCTGCGGTTGCATGTCGTGTCGCGTCGAGCTTGCCATGGCGTTCACCTCGTACTTTCTGGTCGTCTGCGGGTCCTATTGCAAATCGTGATGCTAAACGAGCACGCAATTCTTGTGAGCAGTCCGCACACCTCTCTCATTCCGCGCGTCCTCGCTCAGCGCTGCAGCGCCGCGGCCACAACGGGGCGTGAAGCAGCGCATCGTTTCGACGAGTACGTGGGACACCAAGCGGAGCCGAGCCAGGAATCGCTCCACCTGCGGACTGCGGTGTTCTCCGTGGACACACCACTCGCTTAAGTGCTCACAGTTGTTGCTCAATAATCGATAGCGGTTTTCTCCGAGTCGCGAGCGCGCCCGCCGAACGATCTCCTCACAGCGCAAGGCATCGGGCCCCGCGGGTCTGACCCATACCGGATGACGTTGAGCGAAGCGTGAGAGAGAAACCTCTTCCACCGGGCCCCGGCGCCAGTGAGATGCGAGGGCGGCATAGTGAACGACGGCGCCGGCGCCCACATAGACGCCATGGTGCGCGTAGGCGAAACGCGGCGTAATGAGGTGGGCGCCCAGCGGCGGCTCTTCATTTGCTGCCAGGCGCCGGTCGCTGGTGCAAAGGCCCCGACCAGTGCGCGTGTTTGATCCCGGCACACAATCATCGTGACGCCTCCTCACTCGCGAACGCGGGTTAACAGGAGCAGCGTTTGGCGATATCAACATGTGATCGCCGGTTTTGCCGGTCAGTAGTTGGATCCGCCGTTATTCGAGAGGACTGAAGCGTGGGCCGTGTCCGTCCGGCTCCGCGACAGCTCGGTCGTGCGATCCTCAATCTCGCCCTGCCGCGTTCGGCGCCAGGCATAGGGGCTTTTCCCAACGATTCGCCGGAACACGCGGGTGAAATGTGATTGGTCGCTCAACCCACAGCGCAGCGCAATCGCACACAGTGGCTCACGGGTCGTGAGCATCAGGCTCTGCGCCACCTCGATGCGCCGGCGTGTCAGGTATTCATGAGCGGAAGTTCCGAAGCTGCAGCGAAAGGCGCGGCTAAAGTGGCTTTCGCTCAGATTCAGCAGCTCCGCGAGCTCCTCAATGCGAATTCTTCCGCCGAGGTTCGCGTCGATGTACGCCGTCAGGCGGCGCTTCTGCCAGGCCGCCAGGCCGCCGCGCACGATCTCCCGTGTGCCCACGTTAAGCAGCTGATTTGCGGGTATCGCGCCGGGTTCTCCCCGAAGCAACGAGATCGCGCGAGCGATCTGGGCTTTGGCGGCCTCGGCGTTCCCATCGCGCGCCAAGCAGGCGGCCTCGACGAGGCGTACGGCTACTTCCGAGAAGAAGGTGCCGACGTTGTTATCGCTTGAGATTGCGACACTAGGACGTTGTGTAGCCATGGTAATTAACCCCGAGTCCTGGTACGCCGTCGCTGGACGGCACATCTCGCTCGGTGTTTATGTTTGCCGATCGTCTACTAACCGCTCAATTCAGCGTGCGGCTAAAAAGATCGTGTCGTGGTTGGCCTAAGTGAGCCTTGGCTCAGTCGGCGTAAACGCACGGATAACCGTGGTGCCGCGGGGCTTGGTGTCGTGAAGCGATCGGGATCGGGTGCGCGAAACGCGCTGCGGAGGGCTGACTATCGCGAGTCCTGGCGCGGCTGTGAAGGTCGGCCACGTGGCCGGTCTCAAGCGCTGCGGAAACTAGCGGCGCTCGGGCAGCAGCTTGAGTTTGTCCGCAGCCCGGCACAGCTCGGCGAATGATGCGAGTCTCATCTTCCGCATCATATTGCAGCGATGTACCTTGACCGTACTCTCAGTAATGCCCATGTCGGCGGCAATCTGCTTGTTCAGCCGCCCCTGTGCAACCTCAGTCAGTATGCTGAGCTCCCGCGGCGTCAGGGCGTCGATGCGTGCCCGCAGCCTACCC
>Ga0306920_100006574_pt1 | contig 15207 bp, 12 predicted proteins | sample flu12Cox44000170_FD_204666 | JGI IMG/M metagenome (GOLD analysis project Ga0306920, IMG submission 204666) | Lab enrichment of tropical soil microbial communities from Luquillo Experimental Forest, Puerto Rico - flux4day.12C.oxic.44.000.170 (v2)... | ecosystem: Environmental > Terrestrial >... | reverse complement strand
CCCGGCCCCAGAACTCGAACGGGCCGCGCGGCGTGAAGTGCTCGAGCGGGATGCCGGCGAGCCCCAGCACCCACGGATCGTAGAGGCCCTGATAGCCGACGTTGTGGATGGTGAACACCGTGGCCGCCTCCTGGAACGCCGTATGGACGCTGCTCTGCACCCGCACCAGGCACGGCACCCACGCCGCCTGATGGTCGTGGGCGTGGAGGATGTCGAAGCGCTCACCCAGTCGCTGCAGCCCCTCGAGCGCCGCGCGGCACAGGAACAGCCAGCGCTCGGCGTTGTCGGGCCACGCCGCGCCTGTCGCCGGATCGTCGTAGATGCCGGGCCGGTCGAAGAAGCGCCGCTCGCCGACGTGGTGGATCACCAGCACCTCGAGGCGCCCGCCCGGGTCGGTGGCGCGCTCGAAGCGGGCCGGCTCGCGGCCCATCCCCCACGGCACCTCGCAGCCGATCCACGGCTCGCGCCGCCAGCCCGCCGGCCACAGCAGGCCCCGGTAACCTGGCAGCACCACGCGGACGCGGTGGCCTCGCCGCGCCTGCTCGAGCGACAGCGCGCCCACCACGTCGGCCAGCCCGCCGACCTTGGCGAGCGGCGCGAGCTCGCTGGCGACGTGGACGATCGAGAGCCCGGACAAGGCGCGCTTCAGACTTCGACGGCGATCTCGCGCAGGTACTGCGCGGCGTCCTCGGGCGGGGTCGGGTTGATGTAGAAACCCGAGCCGATCTCGAATCCGGCGACGCGCGTCAGGGTGGGGGTGATCTCGAGGTGCCAGTGGTAGTACTCGAGATCGCCCTCGGCGACCGGCGAGGTGTGGAGGACGAAGTTGTAGGGCGGGCGGTCGAGGGCGCGGTTCAGGCGCTGCAGGGTGTCCTTGAGGATGGTGGCGAGCTCGACCATCTCCTCCTCGTCGGCCACCACCTGGAAAGAGGCGTCGTGGTGGCGGGGCAGGATCCAGGTTTCGAACGGCACCCGCGGGGCGAAGGGCTCGATGGCGAGGAAGCGGTCGTTCATGGTGACCACGCGCCGGCCGTTGGTGTCCTCGGTGTCCTGCTGGATGATGTCGCAGAACACGCAGCGCTCCTTGAGCTCGAAATAGCGGCGCGAGCCCTCCAGCTCCTCCATCAGGGTCTTGGGAATGATGGGGGTGGCGATCAGCTGGGTGTGCGTGTGCTCGAGCGTGGCCCCGGCGCCGGCCCCGTGGTTCTTGAAGATCAGGACGTAGCGGAAGCGGCGGTCGCGGTGGAGATCGAGGATGCGCTCGCGATAGGCCTTGAGCACCTCGACGATGTGGGGCACCGGCAGGTCGCACAGATCGAGGTCGTGATCCGGTCCCTCGATGATGACCTCGTGGGCGCCGACGCCGTTCATCTTGTCGTACAGCCCCTCGCCGCGCCGGTCGAGGGCCCCCTCGATCTGGAGCGCCGGGAACTTGTTGGGCACCACGCGCACCAGCCAGCCCGGGCCGTTGGGCTCGCCGCCCCCCGGGCGCTGAACGTAGACCTCGGGCGGGGTCTTGTCTTCGTTGCCGGGGTCGAAGGGGCAGTAGCCGGAGCTGCGCTCGAGCCTGACGGGCGCGAAGTTGGTGGGCCGGCGGCTGCGCTCGGTGGAGATGATCACCCAGCGTCCCACCACCGGGTCCTTGCGGAGCTCGGGCATGCTCCTCCTCGTCGCGTGGGTCTGGCGGGGGCGCGGCTCCCGGGCCGCAGCCGGCCGCGGAGCACGTGGAGCGCCCCGCAAACGCTCCAGTCTAGGCGGCGCCCGGCGCCAGGGTCAAGACGCGCCGCGGGCGGCGGGCGCGCCGGCCGCGACCTCGCCCGCCCCGCGCTCGGCGGCGCTGGCCTCGAACCAGGAGCGCAGCAAGCGCTCGTCGGCGGGGCTCATCGGCCGCTCGCGACGCCCCATGGAGATCCGCGCCGTGGCCAGGAACGGCTCGAGGCGGTGCTCGACCATCCGCTCACCGTCCCACCAGGCGAACGGCGGCACCGAACGCGGCGCGAACCGGCCGCCCCCGAACAGGTTGGAGCCCGAGCCGATGCTGGCGCCGGTGGGCAGCAGCGAGCCGATCCCGGTCTTGGTGTGGGCGCCGATGAACGCACCCACCTTGATCTGTCCGCTCTCGACCTCGCGCCCGTCCACCCAAACCCGTACGCTGCCGTAGTTGTTCTTGAGGTCGCTGGTCGTGGTGAGGGCGCCGAGGTTCACCCACTCGCCGATCAGGCTGTGCCCGACGAAGCCGTGGTGGCGCTTGTTGGCGAAGCCCTGCCACAGACTCGCCTCCACCTCGCCGGCGATGAAGCAGCGCGGGCCGATGGTCGAGCCACCGATCGCGCCGCCCAGAAGCTCGGCGCCGGTGCCGACCGCACACGGCCCGCTGACCAGGGTGTGCGCCGCGACCCGCGCGCCGGCGCCGATCCGGATCGGGCCTCCGCGCGCGTCCAGCACCGCCTGCGCCTCGATGTGCGCGCCTTCGCCGATCGCGATCGCATCGGGCGACTCGAGGGCCGCGAGGCGGTGCACCGTGCCGCGCTGCTCGAACCCGCCGGCGGCGAGGTCGCCGGCCAGCGCCTCGGCGTTGTGCTGGAGCAGGTCCCAGGGCCAGGCGAGCAGCGTCGCCGTGACCTCCTCGCGCGCGCCGCCCAGCCCCTCGAGGAACGACTCGAAGCGCTCGCCGCGCCCCAGCCCCTGGCCGAGCTTCTCGATCGGCACCCGCGCCGCCACGATCCGCCCCCCCTGGGTGAGGAGCGCGGGCCCGTCACCCGAGCGCGCGCCCTCGAGCCACGGCCCCGGCAGCGCCGCGGCGTTGACCGCCAGCACCTCGCCCGGGCCCGCGAGGCGCTCGACCTCGGGCGCGGGACGCTCGCGCCAGGCCGCGAGCGGCGCCTCGCGCGCCTCGATCGCGAGCAGCGGGAGTGCCGCGGCCGCGCGCCAGCGCCGGGCGAGGCTCGAGCCGCCGAAGGCGAGCGCCGGGACGCAGGCCAGCTCGGTCAGGGGACGGAGCGAGCGCCAGTGCCGATCCTCGAACAGCAGCAGCGCGCGGATCACGGCTTGGCGGTCACCGCGGCGGATGGACGCGTGGTGACGAGGAAGGCGCCCTTGAGCCCGCTCTGCGCGGCGCGCGTCTTCAGCGCGTTCGCGGCGCCGCGGCTCATGCAGTCGCGCGCGCGCACCTTGAAGCGCTGCTGCTCGTGCTCGATCACGAACGGGGTGAGGAGCTGGGAGCTGGCGAGCTGGACCAGCGCATCGGCCTGGGCGCGGTCGGTCGGGGCTCCGACCTGGAGCCTGAAGCAGGTGTCGGGCGAAGCGCTGGCGGCGGCCGCCGCGGCGCCGCCCGCGCTCGCCGCAGCGGGCGGGATCGCGGCGCGGTCGGGCAGGCCCTGGGTCGCGGCACCGGCACCCTGCCCGAGGGGCGTGGTGGCCGCCGGCACCGGCACCGTGAGGCCCGCGGAGGTGTCGGGCGGCGCGGCCGTCGTGTCCGGGTGCTCCGCTCCGGTCTCCGCCGAGCCGCCGAGCGGCTCGGGGATGGTCTTGAGCACGGCGAGCGCCTCCGGTGATGGCGTGCTGTCGACCCGCGCCGCGACCGGATTGGTGGCGGACCCCGGCGCGGTGGCGGACCCGGGCGTGGGCGCGGCCTCGTGGTGCGCCGCCGGCGCCGGATGAGGCGCGGCGGCGGGCGTGGCGCCGGGCGCGGGTGAGACGTGCCCCAGCCCGCCGGCGCAGCCCGCGAGCGCCAGCGCGGTGAGCGCCGCGGCGGCCGCGGCCGCCACGCCGGGGCGCGGGCGCGGGGCACGACGGGGGCGCGCGCTCATCGCCCGTCCCCGCGGCCGCGCGCGCGCGCCGCCTCGCTCACCTGGCGCACCCGGTCGCTGCCGTCGAGCGGGCACACCAGCGTGTCGCCGTCGGAGTGCACCACGATCATGCGCTTGAGCCCCAGCGCCGCGGTGGTCGCCCGGCCCTCGCCCACCAGCACGCACTCGTCGCACTCGATCGGCACCACGTTCCCGACCACCACGTTGCCGCGTGGGTCGTGGGGCTGGCGCCGCGCCCAGGCGCTCCACGAGCCCAGGTCGTCCCAGTCGAACGAGGCCTCGACCATCAGCACGTTGGGCGCGCGCTCGAGCACGGCATAGTCGACCGAGATCGACTCGAGGTCGGGGAACACCCGCTCCAGCGCGCCCTCGAAATCGGCGGCCTTCACCCCGCGCAGCGTGCCGAGGCCGCGCGCGAGCAGCGGACGGTGCGCCTCGAGGGCGTCGAGGAACACGCGGGCCCGCCACACGAAGATGCCGGCGTTCCAGCGGTACTCGCCGGTGCGCAGGAACTCCTCGGCGCGGGCGCGATCAGGCTTCTCCTTGAAGCCCGCGACCCGATACACTCGATCGGTGACCGGCGCGCCGCGCCGGATGTAGCCGAGGTTGGTCTCCGGGCTGGTCGGCTTGATCCCGAGCGTCACGAGAGTCTGCTCGCGGGCGGCCTGGGCGAACGCGTACTCCAGGTCGCGTCGGAACGCCGCTCGGTCCTCGATCAGGTGATCGGCGGGCATCACCGCGAGCGTCCGCTCGCCGCCGATGAGGTGGGCGATCGCTCCGATCGCCGCCGCGGTGTTGCGCGCCACCGGCTCGCCCAGCACCCGCACCCCCGCCGGGCACTCGCGCCGCGTCGCCGCCACCAGGTCGCGCGCGGTGAGCACCACGATCTGCTCCGGCTGGGCGAGCGCGAGCGCGCGCTCCAGCGTCGCGGCGAGCAGGGTGCGCCCGCCGCCCGCGAGCGGCAGCAGCTGCTTGGGTCGCTCAGGCCGGCTCCATGGCCACAGGCGCTCGCCGCGCCCGCCGGCCAGCACCAGGACGTGACGCTCGGCGCTGGGGTCGCTCATGCGAATCGAACCACTAGCACACGCCCCGGGCAGCCACAAGCCCGTGGGTGGGTGGGGTGGCGGGCCGCCCGACGCCGCTCAGCGGCGCGCCAGCGCGTCGCGGTACACCGCCTCGGTGTTCTCGGCCACCTGATCCCACGAGTAGTGCCGCATGATGTGGTTGCGCGCCCGCGCCTCGTAGGATTTCACGGTTTCAGGATGACGGATCAGGGACTCGAGCTTCTGGTGCAGGTCGTCGACGTTCTGGCTCCGGAACGACACCGCGCAATCCTCGGCCACCTCGAGGTTCTCGGGGATGTCGGAGAGCAGCACGCAGCGCCCGTAGGACATCGCCTCGAGCAGCGCGATCGACAACCCCTCCATGGTCGAGGGCTGCACCACCAGGTAGGCGTTGCTCCACAGCTCCTCGAGCGCTTCGCCGAACACGTAGTCCAGCAGCCGCACCCGCTCGCCCTCGTAGCGCTTGAGCAGCGCGACGTAGTCCTGCGAGAACGACAGCCCGCCCACCAGCGCCAGCTTCAGGTCGCTGTCGATGCGGCTGAACGCCTCGCACAGGAAGTGGACCCCCTTCTCGGGCACCAGCCGCCCCACGAACAGCACGTACTTCCCGGGGGTGAGCCCGAGCTGCAGGATCTTCTTCGCCGGCCGCGCCGGCAGCAGGTTGGTGCCGTTGGGGATGAAGCAGGTGTCGCGGTGATGGTGCTGCTGGAAGTACTCGCGCAGGGTCTTCGACACCACGATGGTGCGGTCCGGGAAGTGCGTCGCCGGCCCCTCGCACTGGCGCAGCACCCACGAGGCCAGCCGTCCCCATTTCTCGCGCTGCCAGTCGAGCCCGTGGACGGTGACGACGGTGCGCGCGCCGGTGAGGCGCGGCAGGCCGGCGAACAGCGAGGGACCGAGGGCGTGGAAGTGAACGATGTCGTAGCGGCGCGCCATGGCCTCGAGCGTGCACCAGGCGACGTGGGTCGCGGTGTCGAGGTGCTTGGTGTGGATGCTGGGGCGGCGCAGCATGTGCACCGCCGGCAGCGTCGTGCCGCCGGGGGTGTAGTAGAGGCGGCAGAACACGTCGACCTGGTGCCCGCGGCCCCCGAGCCGGCGCGCGATCTCCTCGACGTGGCGCTCGATGCCGCCGTAGGTGGCGGGCACGCCCTTCTGGCCGATCATCGCGATCCTCACGCGCCCCTCCCTCCCGCCTCGCGCGCCGGTCGCGGCGCCGGCCCGGCCGCGGCCTGGCCGAGCCGGCGCTCGAGCTCGCAGCCCAGCCGCTCGCCGAGCCGCCCCCAGGCGTAGTCCTCGATCACCGTCGGGCGCTGGTCGTGCCCGGCGCGCCAGCCCCCGGGCCGCTCGCGCAGGGCCTCGGCGAAGTGAGCGGGCTCGACGGCCTCGACCCAGGGCGCCAGGGCCCGGTAGCCGCGCAGGCCGAAGGGCGTGGTGACCACCGCGAGCCCGGCGCCGAGGTAGGTCGGCAGCTTGACGTTGCTGCCGCCCCCGGTGGTCACCGGGTTCAAGCCCGCGTCGGCGGCATGGAGGAAGGGCGTGATCTCGCCGGTCGCGCCGCGCACGATGAGCCCGGGCTCGCGCCGGCCGCGCAACGCCGCCGCGATCCCGCCCACCACCAGCAGCCGGAAACCGTGCGGCGCGAGCGCCGGCAGCACCGCGCCGGTGAGGCGCTCCAGCCCCTGGCGGTTGAACGGCGTGTCGGAGCCGAGGAACAGACACAGGTACTCGTCGTCCGCGACCCGGAGCGCGGCGCGCGCGCGCGCGCGGGCGGCGGGCTCGGGGGCGGTGACGCGCGTCTCGTCGAAGCCGTTGGGGATCACCGTCAGCCGCTCGGCGCGCGCGCCATAGAGCTCGCCCATGCGCACCGCGTCCTCGTCCGAGCACACCACGGTGAGGTCGGCGCGCGCGACCGCGTGCGCCTCCAGCGCCTGCAGGCGGCGGGCCCAGAAGCCCGGCGCCACGACCCCGGCCTTGACCATGCGGAAGTGATCGACCTCGACGTTGTGCGAGGTGTAGACCGTGAGGCTGGCGCCTTCCCGCTCCAGCAGCCCCGCGACCGTGAGGTCGGCGGCGCGCACGTCGGGCCGCCCGGGCAGCGCCTCGAGCAGGGCGGCGGCGCGCGCGCGGTGAGCGTAGGCGGCGAGGAAGTGCGGCAGGAGCCGCATCTGCTCGGCGCGCCAGGTGAGGCTGGTGTACCAGGCCTTGCGGCGCACCAGCGCCACGCCCGCGGCGCGCTCCTCGGGGGCGCCGGGGCTGCGGTTCGGCACCACGCACAGCACCCGCACGTCGTGGCGCCGCGCCAGGCCGCGGTAGAGCCCGAAGCTGCGCTGCGAGGCGCCGAACAGAGGCGGATGGATGTCGTTGTCGGTGGCGCCGTGGATCCGCATCACGCCTCCACCGGCGCCGCGGCCGCGCCGCGCGCCTCCGGACGGCGCAGGAAGCCGACCGCGAGCCCGGTAGCGTTCAGGGTCCAACTCAGCAGCGAGTGGACCGCGAGCCGCACGCTGCGCTTGCGCGCCGTCATCACCGCGATGACGAGCAGCGGGAGCAGGAGCCACACCGCGAGCGGGGCCGGATCGCGGACCGCGAGCGCCGCCGCCGCCGCGGCCAGGCCCAGTCCCCACATGCCGAGGGTAGCGAGGCTGAGCGCCTGGCGGCGCAGCAGCGCGCCGAGGCCGCGCCGCCCCAGGTAGAGCCGCAGCACCTGGCCCTGACCGAAGCACAGCCCGGTGCGCCAGCGGCGCGCCAGCTCGGTGAAGCTGGGGCGCGGCTCGCTCCAGTGCCGGGCCGCGAGCCCGGGCAGCGAGCGCAGCTCGAGCCTCAAGCCCCCGAAGCGCAGGCCGAGCTCGAAGTCCTCCTCCGAGGAGAGCCGCGCGTCGTAGCCGCCGGCCGCGATCAGCGCCGCCCGCCGGTAGAGCGCCAGGGTCGCGAGGTAGGGCACGCGCCGCTCGCCCTCGCCCACCCTGTACATGTCGGGGCTGCCACGCCGCACGGTGCCCGGGGGCTCGCCGCGCCCGGCCACGAACCACTCCTCGATCCGCCCCCACAGCCCGCCCGGGGCGGGCCCGCGCGCGGCGGTGGCGAGCGCCTGCTCGAGCCAGTCGGCCTCGATCTCGACGTCGGCGTCGACGAACAGCACCCACTCGCCGCCACACGCCGCGAAGCCCAGCATGCGCGCGGCGCCGGGCGTGAGCGGGCGGCTGACCGGCGGAGCGATGACGGTCCACGGGGCGCCCAGCGCCGGCAGCGGCTCGCGGGTCGGTGCGGCGAGCACCAGCACGCCACGCCACGACCGGCCCTCGAGGGCGCGCTCCAGGGCCGCGACGGTGCGCGGCAGGAAGCGCTCCTGCCGGTAGCAGGGGATCACGACGCCCAGCGTCATGCCGGCTCCCGCGTGGCGCGCGCGCGGCCGGCGCGCCCGCCGCCCTCGACGCTCGCCAGCCCCAGGACGTCGTCGTAGAGCATCTCGAAGGCCTCGACCACCCGCTCCCAGGTGTAGCCCTCGACGATGCGCTGCTCGCCGGCGCGGCCCAGCTTGAGCGCGCCGTCGGGGCGGCCGTGGAAGCTCGCGAGCGCGCCGGCCAGCGCCGCGGCGTCGCCGGGCGGCACCAGCCGCCCGCTCACCCCGTCCTCGATCACGTCGGGCACGCCGCCGGTCGCGCTCGCGACCACCGGGCGGGCGCGTGCCAGCGCCTCGAGCAGGATGAGCGGCAGGCCCTCCCACAGCGACGGCAGCACCACGGCATCGGCGGCGAGCAGCAGCGGCCCCACCTCGTCGAGCCGGCCCAGGAACTCGACCCGCCCGGTGAGCCCGAGCGCCTCGACGCGCTGCTCGAGCGGCTGGCGCAGCGATCCGTCGCCGGCCAGGGCGCACACGAAGTCGTGGTCGTGGCGCCGGAGCTCGGCCAGCGCGTCGAGCAGTACGGCGTGGCCCTTCTGCTCCTCGAGCCGCGCCGCGCACACCCAGAGCGGCTTGAGCAACGCGGCGCCGAAGCGGTCGCGCAGCCGCCGCGCCTCGGGACGCTCGGCCTCGAGATCGGGCAGGTCGGCGCCGTTCGGCACCACCCGCAGGCGCGCGCGCTCGACGCCGTAGTCGCGCGCCAGCGAGTCGGCGACCGCGCCGCACACCGCGGTGACCGCGTCGGCGTGCTCGAGCTCGCGGCGCTTGAGGCGGCGCTGGGGGGCGGAGTGGGTGCGGCCGACGATGTGCTCGGTGACCACGAGGTGCGGGACGCCGGCGGCGTCGGCGAGCGCCGCGAGGTAGCGGTCGGCGGCCGGCCACACGTGGTGGAGGTGGAGCAGCCGGGGCGCGGAGCGGCGCAGCTCGCGCCAGGTGCGCAGCATGCCGCCCCAGTCCCAGCGCGAGTCGACCTCGGCCACCCGCCGCACCGCCACGCCGCGCGCCACCAGCGAGGCCGCGAGCTCGTCGACCCCGGGCGCCGGCGACAGCCACACCTCGACGTCGAAGCGCGCCTGGGGCAGACGGGTGGCGAGCTCCCACACCACCCGCTCGGTCCCGCCCAGCGAGTCGCCGCTCTCGGCGAGCACCAGCTTCACGCGTTCGGCTTCGGTCCGCATAGCGTCTCGTAGGCGTGGAGCAGCTCGCCGGCGCTGTGCTCCCAGGACATCCGCTCGAGGAAGCGCCGGCGGTTGTAGTCCCCCATGCGCCGGCGGCGCTCGGGGTCGTCGAGCAGCGTCTCGATCTGGCCCGCCAGGTCGGATTCGTCGTTGGGCCGGGCGTAGAGCGCGCCCTCGGCGGCCGAGCGGCGGTGCTCGCGCAGGTCGTAGGCGACGATCGGGCGCCCGCACGCCATGTACTCGAGCACCTTGTTCATGGTCGAGAGGTCGTTGAGCGGGTTCAGGGGATCAGGGCACACGCACACGTCGGCGGTCGCCAGCACCCGCTCGACCTCGGCGTCGGGCACCCGGCCGGTGAACTGGACCGCGCCGTCGAGCTCGAGCTCGTGGGTCAGCCGCTGCAGGTCCTCAAACGAGTCGCCGGCGCCCACCAGCGTGAACGAGACGTCGTCGCGGCCACGCCGGTCGATCAGGTGGCGCGCCGCGCGCAGCAGGTGATCGACGCCGTCCTGCGGCGCCATGACGCCGAGGTAGGCCACCAGGTAGGGGCGGCCGCGCTTGAGCGCTGGATCGACCGGGCGCACGGTGGCGAAGCGCTCGCGGCTCGGAGCGCTGCGCACCACCACCACCCGCGCCGGGGCGACGCGGCCGCGCTCGATCGCCACCTGGCGGTAGGACTCGTTGGTCGAGATGACGAGGTCGGCGAGCCGGAACTGCATGCGCTCGAGCCAGCCCAGCGCGCGGTGGGCGAGACTGCCGCGCCGGCTCTCGCCGAAGCGGGCGATGTAGAGCTCCGGGCACAGGTCGTGATGATCGAACACGAAGCGCTTGCCGGCGAGCTTGTAGGGCAGAGCGAGCGCCCAGAAGGTGTCGGGCGGGTTGGCGGCGTGGATGACGTCGAAGCCACGCCGCCAGAGCACGGCCAGCGACAGCCGCGCGCTGTGGAGCCAGCAGTAGAGGAACTCCCAGGCGTAGGACAGGAAGCCGGAGGCGGGCGGCGGCGGCGGATAGCGCCAGATGTGAATGCCGTCGATCACCTCGTGGGGTGCGGTCGAGTCCTCGCCCATCGGGCAGATCGCCGAGACCTGATAGCCGCCGGCGTGCAGCGCGCTCAGCTCCATCCACACCCGGCGGTCGAAGGGCAGCGGCAGATTCTCGGAGAGGTGCAGCACCCGCCTACACGAGGCCATGGTATTCCCCGTGGGTGACGCTCGACGGCTCGACCGCCCGCACCAGATCGACCAGCACCTGGCCGGGCTTGAGCAGCGGCCCCACTGCGCGGTACTCGCGCGCGCCGTTCGCGACCACGATCACCTCGCTGCCCTCCACCACCTCGCCCAGGTCGCGCCGCAGGCGCTCCGGCAGGTAGGGCACCTGGTTCTCGACGAACTGGCGGTTGGCGCCCAGCACGCGCTCCATGTCGACGTTGGGATCGTGGAGCAGCAGGCTGTAGCCCTTGCCGACCAGGGTGCCGATGACGCGCAGGATCGGGCTCTCGCGCAGGTCGTCGGTCTCGGCTTTGAACGACAGGCCCAGGATGCCGACGCGTCGCCGGTGGAGGCGCTCGATCAGGTGGATCGCCTCGTCGATGTGCAGCTCGTTCGACGGCATCACCGCGGTCAGCACCGGGAGGGCGAGCCCGTGCCCGCGCGCGCGGTGCTGCAGCGCGCGCAGGTCCTTGGGCAGGCACGAGCCGCCAAAGGCGAAGCCGGGCCGCAGGTAGTAGGCGCTCAGGTTGAGACGGTGGTCACGGCAGAACAGCTCCATGATCTGTTGGGCGTCGACGCCCTCGCGGCGCGCCCAGCGCCCCACTTCGTTGGCGAACGACACCTTGAGCGCGTGGAAGGCGTTGTTGACGTACTTGAGCATCTCGGCGCTGCGCAGCCCGGTGATCACGACCTCGCCGCCGATGCCGGCGTAGAGCGCCCGCAGTGCGGCCGCGCTGCGCTCGTCGGCCGCCCCGATCACGGTCAGCTCGGCGCCGAAGAAGTCGGCGACCGCGGTGCCTTCACGCAGGAACTCGGGATTGTAGGCCACGCCGAACTCGCGCCCGGCGGTGAGCCCCGAGGCGCGCTCGAGCGCCGGCACGATCTCGCCCTCGACGCTGCCCGGCAGCATGGTGCTGCGCATCACCACGGTGGTGAACACGCCCGAGCTGCGGAGCGCGCGACCCACCTCAGCGGCGGCGCGCTTGACGTGCTCGAGGTTCAGGCCCCCGTCCTCGGCGCTCGGCGTGCCGACGCACAGCAGCACGATCTCCGCGCCCGGCATCGCCCCGTCGATCGCGGTGGTGGCGCGCAGCCGGTCCTGCGCGCGCCCCTCGCGGATCAGCTCCGCCAGCCCGGTCTCGACGATCGGGCTATGGCCGCGCTCGATCGAGTCGACCTTGAAAGTGCTGGTGTCCACGCCGATGACCTGATGCCCGCGGCTCGCGAGGCACGCCGAGCACACCGATCCCACGTACCCCAGTCCCACCACCACCACCCGCATCGAGGAACCTCCGGATTTCAGTGCGCCGGCGCGGCTTCCAGCCGCGCGACGTCCTGTCCATCGAGATGCCACACCCGCACGCCTTCGAACACCGAGCGCTCCGCGTCGGGGAAGCGCCGCGCCAGGTACGCGCCCAGCGCGTCCCCGGGGTCCAGATCCTCGCCGCGACTGAGGATCAGCCATGCCCCGCCCGCCCCCGCCAGCGCGGCGGCCAGCTCGCGCTCGAGCCGCGCCGGGTCGGAGGCGAAGCCGAGCCAGAACTCCTCGGCGCGCAGCGGCCCCCGATAGTAGTGGAAGACGACCTCGGTCGCCCCCAGCAGCAGCACGCGCTCGCCCGCGCGTCCGCGCGCCGCGACCCAGCGCGCCGCGCCGCGGCTGTCCTCCTTGCCGTAGGCGGGCACGGTGAAGTGGTGGACCAGCGACAGGCCCCACAGCGCGGCGATCCCGAGCGCGAACGTCGCGGCCCAGCGCCGTCTCGCATCGGCGAACCCGGCGGCCAGCACCAGCAGGAACGCCGGCATCGCGACCGCCAGATAGCGGGGATGGAACACCTTGACATTGCGCAGCGCGAAGTAGCTCACCAGCATCGCCGGCACCGCCATCCACAGCGTCGCATCGATGAGCCGGCCGCGGCGCTTCAGCGCCGCGAGCCCCAGCAGCCCGAGCGGGGCGAACACCGCCACCACCGCCGCGACCTCGCGCCAGTGCCGCCACATCTCCCCCGCCGGATCGCCGGCGCGCAGCGCCCGCAGCGGCGGTCCCAGCGTGTAGCCGACCGCCATCGCGTGGAGGGCGAACGGGATCGCGGCGGCGTGGAACGTGGTGGCGCCGCGCAGCTCGCGCGTCCCGGTCGGGGCGCCGGGACGCAGGCGCCCGAACGCGTAGGTGCGCGCCGCGCCGATCAGCCACGGCGCGACCAGCAGCAGCAGCAGTCCGCCCGCAACCGCCGCGGCGACGACGCGGGCGCGCCGCGGCCCCGGTGCGGCCATCCACCAGAACAGGTGGAGCGGCAGCAGCAGGGCGAACGACAGGCTGGAGAGCAGCGCGGCCCACGCCGAGGCCAGCCAGGCCGCGCCCCCGGCCAGCGCCGGGTGATCGCGCAGCCGCAGCATCGCGAGCGCCGCCACCGCGACGCACAGCATCAGGAGCATGTAGTTGCGCGCCTCCTGCGAGTACCACACCAGGAAAGGCGAGAACGCGGTGAGCCACGCCGCCGGGATGACCGCCTCGCGGCCCACCCAGGCGCGCGCCAGCATCGCCATGACCGGCACCAGCGCGGTCCCGAACAGCGCCGAGGGCAGGCGCAGGATCCACTCCGCCTCCCCCGCCCGTCCCACGACGTGGAGCACCAGGCTGTAGAGCGCGCCGTGGATGTCGCCCGTCAGCTCGGCGGGCCCCAGGGGCTGCCCGATGCGCGCGGCGTGCAGGCTGTAGATCTCGTCGATCCACAGGCTCTGCGCGCCGAGGTGGTAGACGCGCACCAGCGCCGCCGCGAGGGTCGCGGCGGCGACGTTCCAACCTGAGACCGAGTCGGCGGCGAGTGGAGTGGGCGGGGCGGAGTCCGGTCGGGCGCGCAGGTTCGTCGGGGGCCCTGGATGCGCGCTCGTCAGTAGGCGCCCTCGCGCGACAGGACGGCGGGGATGGTGCGGATCAGAATCTTGGCGTCGAGCCAGAACGACTGCTGCCGGATGTACTCGAGGTCGAGGCGCATCCACTCCTGGAAGCCGATCCGGCTGCGGCCGCTGATCTGCCACAGGCAGGTGAGGCCGGGGCGCACTTCGAGGCGGCGGTTCTGCCACGGCTCGTACTGGGCGACCTCTTCGGCGATCGGCGGCCGCGGACCCACCAGGCTCATGTCGCCGCGCAGCACGTTGAGGAGCTGCGGGATCTCGTCGATGCTGGTGGTGCGCAGGAAGCGGCCCACGCGCGTGACGCGCGGATCGCGCGCGATCTTGAACACCGGCCCGTCGGTCTCATTGAGGTGCGAGAGCCGATGGCGGTGGAGATCGGCGTCGTTGACCATCGAGCGGAGCTTGAAGAAGGTGAAGGGACGGCCGCCGCGCCCGACGCGCCGCGACCGGTAGAGCACCGGGCCGTGGGTCTCGAGCTTGACCAGGATCGCCGCGACCACGAGCAGCGGCGCGCTCAGCACCAGGCCGACGATCGCGCCGATCACGTCGAGCACGCGCTTGCCGCCGCGCAGGTAGAGCGTGGTGCTGCGGGTTTCGATCGCCGGCACGGTCGCCGCGTAGGTCGAGCCGTTCGCACCCTGCAGCACCCCGTTCCAGCCGGCGTGGCCGTTCGCGTGCCCGGCCTGGCCCGACGCGCGTCCGGGGACCGCGCCGTGCGCGTGGCCGTTGGCGGGCGAAACGGAGTGGGCGGGGGACGTGGGGGCGGGCGCCAGTCCGGGGGCGGCGAGCATCCCTGATTCGGCGCCACGTGGGACGCCTTCGAAGCCGATCGGTGCGCTCATGCTCATCGCGGGGCGATCGTCCATGGGGGCGACCCGGTCGGGGCCGCGGGCTGAAGCATTGTGCGATGCGCGGGTGTCAGGCTCCATGGCGCGGCTCTCGGTGGTGTCACCCGTGCAAAAATGCCGAGGATGGAATCACTCCTCGGCGATGGGGTCGCCTCGTCGGCATGCGTCCGGTCGAGTCGAGCACGAGCAACGGGGGGAACGGCACGGTGTCGTACCTCGGATGCAGACCCTAGCGGCTCGCTAGGTAGCCAGGTCGCCTGCGCGGCCCGGTGATTTTGGCTCGTCTCAACCAACGAACCTGAATAGCAGTAGGGCTCTCTTGGCGTCCTCCACGGGAAGCGGCATACCCGGTCCGACGCCAACCATCTTAGCAAAGCCCTAACAGCCAATCAAGACCCGTCTTGGCGCCCCGTCCCGAGGGCGGAAATGATGGGCGCCAGCCCGCCAATCCTAAAGTGCACGGTGGGGGCCGGCTGATACTACGGAGTGAGGGGGAGCAGTCGAGACGGTGTGGGGGCACCGCCGGGCGCCAAGAATCGTGAGGCCCGAACCCTCAGGGGCCGGGGCGCGGTGCCGCGGCGGCGCCGGTCCGCTCCGCGGCAGTGCGGGTCTGCCACTCCAGCGTGCGCTTGAGCCCCTCCTCGAGCGTCACCTCCGGCACCCAGCGCAGGGCGCGCCGCGTCTTCTCGATGTTCACCACGCGGCGCCGGATGTTGTCGACGTCGCGCCGGTTGATGTGCTCGGGGGTGACGCGCGCGCCGGTGATGCGGATCAGGATCTCGGCCAG
>Ga0306920_100006573_pt1 | contig 15207 bp, 11 predicted proteins | sample flu12Cox44000170_FD_204666 | JGI IMG/M metagenome (GOLD analysis project Ga0306920, IMG submission 204666) | Lab enrichment of tropical soil microbial communities from Luquillo Experimental Forest, Puerto Rico - flux4day.12C.oxic.44.000.170 (v2)... | ecosystem: Environmental > Terrestrial >... | reverse complement strand
CGCCCTCGCAATGCGCGTAACGGCTGTCCCGAGAACTCGGTCGCTCGAGAGCCTCGCCGGATGCACCCGTCCAGGGCAATCCGCTCCGCCATCCGGACCCAGTGACAACGGCCCCAGGCAGCGGCAGCCGTCGCCAGACGTCCTCAGACAGCCCCATCAGCTCGATCTCCACTAATCCGACCCGACGCGACCTCACCGGACGAACCCATTATCCGTTGCACGGAGACGCGCAGCGGCCGAATCCGCGGCATATCCGGCTGCTCCAAGTCATCGAGTCGGATAACCCCAGGTCAGAACGGCACAAGCACCTGAGTACGGCGCGATATTCCATAAACCAGCCGACTGTTAGCGGCGCCCGCACCACTTGGTTAGTCTCTTGATCTTGAAACCAGCCAACAACGAGGAGTTCGAAAAAACTAGCTGACCTGGAGCCCCGTTACGGAATCGAACCGTAGACCTTCTCCTTACCATGGGGTTCCGATCGGCGTCCTGGCCAGGGATTACTGTGAAAGACCAGATCAGAGGCTCTGCTTCAGCTCGGTTGGGACAGGTTCAGAGCGGTTCGCGCCGGATGCGAACTCCCAAAATCCTCCCAACCGGTTACGGAGGAGGAGCCCATGTCTGGCCCCGGTTATGCCTGGTCCGATCTGAGTTCGATACGTACTGCCGACGGGCAGGAAGAGCTTGCCGAAGCAGTCTGCGGCGGGTTCAGCGCCGACGGCTACCCACTGGGCGACGATGACCCGTCCGTGCCCCTGACGAGCGGTATCGACCGCGTCATCCGCCTGTCCGCCGCCGTGGCCGTGCTCGCCGTTGCGGGCATCGCAGCCTATGTCTGCTACTGGCACGCCTACGCGGTCGTCCGGGCCACGGCGAGACCGGGATCACCGCCCGGCTCGAGCCGGCCACGATCGACGGCCTGGTCTGCGCCAGCTCGATGCTCTCCGGGGGCCGGCAAGGTGTCGTGTGATGTTGCGCTGACGAGGCTCGTTGCTGGTCGTGCAGCGTTTCTCCGTGACTGTGGTGCGTGTTGCTGGTAGTCGTAAGGAGGTTGCCTGGCACGGGGATCGGGGGGATGGGGTGCGGGCTTTCCTGGTGAGGCTGCCGTCGGGGGCGCGGTACTGGACGGTGCTGGATGACGAGCTGGCGGTGGTCGGCGAGGCGGATGCGTTCTTGCGGCATCTGCGGTTCGGGCGTGATTGCTCGGAGCTGACGACGAGGTCGTATGCGGGCGCGATTGCGTTGTTCTTGCGCTGGTGCGGCCGGACGGGCCGTCACTGGCATGCGGGGGTGGAGCATCTGGCGTTGTTCATCATCTGGCTGCGCCATGCCCCGGCGGTGACGAGCACCGAGGCGGTCCCGGGCTGGAGTGGGGAGTTGCTGGCGGGACCGGGTGCCGCGCCGGCTCGCGGGGCGCGGCGGGTCAACCTGGTGCTGACGGCGGTGCGCGGGTTTGTGACGCACGCGGTCGCGACCGGGACGGCTCCGGCGGGCCTAGTGCCGCTGGTATATGAGGTCGCCGGTCAGCGGGATCTGCCGGCCGAGGCGCGCGGGGAAGGCGGCCCGATGGCGTGGCGGCTGCGGGCGCGGCACCGGCTGCGGGAGCCGCAGAAGCCGGTGGACCGGGCCAGCGATGAGGAAATCATCGCGTTGCTGCGGGCGTGCTGCTCGGCGAGGGACCAGCTGATCGTGCTGCTGATGGCGCGAGCGGGGCTGCGCCGCGGTGAGGTGTGCGGGCTGCGGCGCAATGACGTGCATCTGCTGGCGGACTCGGCGGCGCTGGGATGTGAGGTGCCGCGCGCTCACCTGCACGTGGTCCGCCGGGAGAACCCGAACGGGGCGCTGGCGAAATCGCGGCGCCAGCGCCCGGTACCGCTGGATTTCCTGGTCGTCCAGGCGTTCGACGCCTATGAGTTCGAGCGGATGGGCGTGCCGCAGGCGGCAGGCAGCGACTTCGTGCTGGTCAACTTGTTCCGTGAGCCGGCTGGGGCGCCGATGCCACCGGACGCGGTCAACGCCCTGGTTGCTGCCGCGTCGCGGCGGGCCGGGCTGACCCGCCGGGTGACCCCGCATCAGCTGCGCCACGCGATGGCCAGCAACCTGGCTGATTCAGGTGCCAGCATCGACGAGATCGCCGAGCTGATCGGTCATTCCTCGGTGTCCTCCACGCAGATCTACGTGCATCCCGACCCGCAGCGGCTGCGGGCAGCGGTGGAACGAGTCGGTTCACCCCGCGAGCTTGCCGGGCCGGGCCGGTGACCGCCACCGCACGGGTCGCGCTGGCGGGATCTGCGGCCTCGCAGTTTTCCTGGCCGGCCGGGGATGAGGCCGTTTCCGTGTTCGAGCGGCTGCTCGATCCGACGTTCCTGGCTGAGGCCGGCTGGGACGCGAGCAGCCGGGTGCTGTGGCCGCCGCCGGAGCACCCGCTGCTGGGGCACCCGGTCTGCCGCGCTCCCGGGTGCCAGGCGACCGCGTTCGGGCGGGCACGGGTCTGCCAGCGGTGCCAGCGGCGGCTATCCCGGGCCGGGCTCGGCCCGGATGCAGTCTTGTCGCTGCCGGAACCGTCGTGTCAGCCGCCGTCGCGGTGCGCGGTGGAGGGCTGCCCGCGGCCATGGAAGACATCGAGGGACCGGTTGTGCCTGACCCACCTGCGGCAGCAGCGTGAGGTGCTGAAGGTGCCGCTGGAGGTGTTCCTCGCGCACCCGCAGACCCGGCCGCTGCCGTCGTGCGGGCCGTGCCAGGTGCCGGCGTGCAACCGGGAGCGTATCGGAGTCAGCGGCTCCTACTGTGACGCGCACCAGCAGCGGTTCCGCACGGCCACGCGCGCGGTCCCGGGGCTGGACGAGGCGGCGTGGCGTGCCGCCCAGCCCGCCATCGCCCAGTACGGGCAGGTCAGCCTTTACGGGCTGGCACCGCTGGTGGCCGCCCAGCTACTCGTCGGTCTGCAGCAGCGCACCCGCAGCAGCGCCAGGACTAATGAGAAGGCCCTGCGGTCGGTATGCGAGAAGCTTCGCCTGCACCAGGTCACCACGATCATCCCGGCATCCGGTGAGGTGTCCGTGCCCGGCCTGGACCGCAACGCTGGCACCCTGCTGACGTCGCTGGCCCGGCACGCCCGCCGCGCCCTGCTCGACCCGGAAACCGAGAAGGTCAAGGACGAGTGGGATCTGGTCGCCTTCGGCCGGCCCGGCGGCACCTTGCCCTTCACCAGCATCTCCCAGCCCTGGCTGCGGGAAGCCGCCAAACGGTGGGCGGTCGAGGAACTGCCCCGCCGCCGCGGCCGGGGCGTCGGCGGCAGCCTCCGCACCTGCGTGCACAGCCTGGCGCGGCTGTCAGAGACGCTGCGGCTGCGCGAGGACGGCGGCCAGGTCCCCGGTGCGCTCGGCCGGGCCGACATCGAGGCGCTGCTGAACCGGCTCGCCTACCAGCAGAACGCGGGCACGCTCACCCACCCCTCGCGGGTGATGACCTGCCGCCACCTCAAGCTGATCTTGTCCCGCATCCGCGCGATGGGCCTGACCCGCCCCGGCGGCCCCGCCGCCGGGCTGCCCGATGACTTCACGGTGCCTACCAGCGACATCCCCTACCTGCCCGGCCACGCCGAGCCGTCCCGGGACCTGCCGCCGGAGATCATGCGGCAGCTGTGCGACCAGCTCCCCGCGCTGGAACGCCAGCACGGCGTCAACATCCGCACCATCGTGGAACTGGTCATTGACACCGGGCGGCGCCCCGACGAGATCTGCACGCTGGCCTGGGACTGCCTGACCCGCGACAGCGACGGCTCCCCGGTGCTCACCTACGACAACCACAAAGCGGGCCGGATGGGGCGGCGGCTGCCGGTCACCGAGGCCACCGCCACGCTGATCACCGGGCAGAAGCAGCGGACCCGGGACCGCTACCCGGCCACGCCGCTGGACGAGCTGCGGCTGTTCCCTGCCCTGCAGCGCAACCCCGGCGGCCGCAAGCCGGTCGCCGGGCCGGGCCTGGTCGGCCGGCACCGCGCCTGGGCCGATAGCCTGCCCCCGCTGCTGCTGGCCGATGGCACCGAGTTCCCCAGGGCCAAGGTCACCTTGTATGCCTACCGGCATACCTACGCCCAGCGGCACGCCGATGCCGGCGTCCCGCCTGACGTGCTGCGCGAACTACTGGACCATCTCAATTTCGACACCACACGCCAGTATTACCGGGTCGGCGAGAAACGCCGCCGCGAGGCCGTCGACCGGCTCACCGCCGTTCAGTTCGACCGGCACGGCAACCGGATCTGGCACCAGGCCAAGGCGCTACTGGACTCCGAGCATGCCCGCCGCGCCGTCGGCGAGGTCGCCGTGCCGTTCGGCGGCTGCGCCGAGCCGTCCAACGTCAAGGCCGGCGGCCACGCCTGCCCCTACCGGTTTCGCTGCGCCGGCTGCGACCACTTCCGGACCGACGCCTCCTACCTGCCTGACCTGACCGCCTACCTTGATGACCTGCTCCGCACCCGGGAACGGCTGGCCGCCGCGGCCGGCCTGGACGAGTGGGCACGCGCCGACGCCATGCCCGCAGCGGAGGAGATCACCCGCATCCGCCGGCTCATCAACCGGATCAAGACCACCCTGGACGACCTGACCCCACAGGAGCGAGCCGAGATCGGCCAGGCAGCAGCAGCCGTGCGGCGGCACCGCGCGATCAGTCTCGGCATGCCCCGCATCCGCCAGCCGCTCCCCAGCGCCATTTCCGGGCGCACCGCATGACCAGCACTAGTACGTCCGCGACGGCTATGACCGGGGGGCGCCGCGCCGGCTCCGCCCGCCGTCGGCAGCGCGTCATCGCCGCGATCAACCGTGCCGTCACTGACGGCACCGAGATCAGCGTCTCCGCGATCGCCCGCGCCGCCCTGTTGACTGAACTATGCCTGGAGTTTCAGCAGTTCAGCGGGTAAATAGCTGTTCCTGGCGATACGTTCTCCGGTCGTGATGGAAGAAGGAGATCCGGACCGGGACTTGGCGGTGCTGAGGGTGCCGCAAACAGGCCGTCTCGTGGCCACGGGGAACCGGTACGAGCCCTATCAGGTCGTCGACCCGGACGGCGTCGTGATGGACGGTGCAGCCCAGTTCTTCCGGGACTTGCTGGCGGCGGGGAAGGCGGAGTCCACTGTCCGTTCGTACGGGACCGACTTGCTGCGGTGGTTCAGGTTCTGCTGGGCGGTCCGGGTGGACTGGGACCGGGCGACGCGGACCGAGGCCCGTGATTTCAGCCGGTGGCTGCAGGTCGCGGGGAAGCAGTCCCGTCCTCACTGGCGGGCGGGGCCGCTGGCAGCAGTGTCGGCCGGCGCCGCCGGCGGCGAGGCGTACGCTCCGTCTGTCCGGGCGCATTCGGAGACGGTGCTGCGGTCGTTTTACGGCTTCCACCTCGACGCGGGCACCGGGCCGGTCATCAACCCGTTCCCGCTGGACAGGTCGAGGCGGCACGGGCGGGCGCATGCGCATCACAATCCGATGGAGCCGTACCGGAACGAGCGCAGCGGCCTCTACCGGCCGAAAGTGCCCAGCCGGGTGCCCCGCAGCATCCCGGACGGGGAGTTCAACGAGATCTTCGCCCGGCTGCCGTCGCACCGGGATCGGGCGCTCGTCGCGTTCTACGTGTCTACCGGCGCCCGGGCCTCGGAACTGCTGTCGGCGACCGTCGCCGGGACCGATCCCGGCCGGCAGGTGATCACGGTGGTCCGCAAGGGCACCCGCGAGCTGCAGGAGCTGCCCGCCTCCATCGACGCGTTCGTCTGGCTGCGGCTCTACCAGGTTGAGATGGACGGACTGGTCCCGAAGGGGCGGCGGCAGCCCTTGTGGTGGACTCTGCGGCGGCCGGTCCGGCCGCTGTCCTACCACGCCGTCCACCGGATGTTCGAGCGGGTGAACGAGCAGGCCGGGACCTCTGCCACGCTCCATTCCTTGAGGCACACTGCGGCTTACAGGATGGCGGAGGATTCCTCGCTCCCGCTGACCGATGTCCAGTTTGTCCTTGGCCATGCCCAGTTGACCACTACGCAGATTTACCTGACTCCCCGCAAGGAGGAGGTCATCCGGCGGGTGCTGGCCCATCATGCCGAGCAGACCCGGCAGGCGGCTGCGCGGAGCCGTCCGTCCCCGGCGCAAGGGTACCGGCCCGAGACGCTGGACGTGCTGTTCCGGACCGGCGCGTCGTGACCGCCACGCAGGCCCGGCCCGGCCCGGACATGAGGACGCTGCCGACACCGCGGGAGACGGGACGGGCGCGGTTCCCGGCACGCCCGGCGCTCGCTTCCTGGCCGGCGACCGCCGTGTCCCGCGGGCGGCTGGAGGACCGGCTGGTGCGGGCGCCGTTCACCGCCGGCAACGATTACACCGAGAAGATCCGGCGGCGCGGGCTGGCGTTCCTGCTGGACTGGCTGGAGGAACAGCCGGGCGCGACGTGGCAGGAACGCTGGCTGGCCAGCGGGTCCGACGCGGCCGGGACCGCATGGCGCGGCACGCCGGCCGCGTGGCTGCGGGACAGGGGCATGACGGCTGACTGGCGGCTGCACGCACTCGGCTCCTCGCTCCTGACCCTGATCAGCGGTGATGTCGTGCGCCCCGCCCTGAGCTGGCTGGCGGTGAAGCCGACCGGCCCGGGCAGCCTGGTGCGCCACATGGCCCGCGCCCGCGATCCCGGGGGGTTCGCCGCGCTCCGGGCGCTCTGCGCGGAGGACCCGCATGTGTCCGCGGTATCGGGCAGCCACACGCTCTACCGTGCCGCGGAGATCGCCGCGGCCAGGGGCGGCGGGATCGCGGACATCACCGTCGGCGACGTGCTGGAACTGCTGGATGTCGAGCTCGGGGAACTGTCCGCGATTCCCGGCGATGTCGCGGTGTTCTACCGGCTGCTGCGCGCCATGGGCATCTTCGGGCCGGGCGCTCCGGCGACATGGCGGGAGGTCCGCAGCACCGGCCAGCGCACTCCCGAGGAACTCATCGGCCGCTACCGGCTGGAGTGCCGTCCCGTCCGCGACCTGCTCGTGGACTACCTCCGCGAGCGCCAGCCGGTGCTGGACTACGGGAGCCTGACCTCCCTCGCCTGCAACCTGGGCATGCGCTTCTGGCAGGACCTGGAGCGCCACAATCCCGGCATCAGCAGCCTGAACCTGTCCCGCGAGGTCGCCGACGCGTGGAAGGAACGCCTGCGCACCAAGACCGAGACGGTCACCCGCCCGGACGGCACGACGGCCCAGGTCAAGGTGCCCCGGCTGAACTACTGGGAATGCCTCATCCCGGTGCGGGCCTTCTACCTGGACATCGCCCAGTGGGCTGCCGGTGACCCTGCCCGGTGGGGGCCGTGGGTCGCGCCCTGCCCCGTCCGCGACGAGGAGACCAGCCGGCGCAAGGAACGCCGGCACCGCAAGTCCCGCATGGACGCGCGCACCCGCGAGCGCCTGCCCGTCCTGCCGGTCCTGGTCCAGACCGTCACCCAGCGGCTGCAGGAAGCCCGGGAACTGCTGGAGGCAGCCCGCCCGGCCGGGCACGGGGAGCCCTTTACCGCCGGCGGGCAGACGCTGGCCCGCGTCGTCACCCGGCGCGGCACCGCCGTGGGCAGGATATGGGGCGCCGACCCCGTGACAGGGAAACGCCGCGACCTCACCTTCGAAGAAGAGAAGGCATTCTGGACCTGGGCGATCGTGGAAGTCCTCAGGAACACGGGCGTGCGCATTGAGGAGCTCCTGGAAATCAGCCATCACAGCCTTGTGCAGTACAAGCTGCCGACTACCGGGGAAATAATCCCGCTCTTGCAGATAGCCCCATCGAAAACTGACGCGGAAAGACTTCTCGTCGTTTCCCCGGAGCTGTCGGAAGTCCTTTCCGTCATCATAAGGCGCGTCCTTGACAGGACCGGGAAGGTGCCGTCTATTACCGCATACGATAATCACGAGAAGATTTGGAACCCGCCGCTGCCCCTGCTGTTCCAGCGCCGGATCGCCGCCGAGAACCGACGGATCAGCCCTGACGTTGCCCGGGACATGCTCGCCGACGCGCTCCACGACACCGGCCTCACCGACCCGGCCGACGGCGGCCCCCTGCGCTATACCCCCCATGATTTCCGGAGGCTCTTTATCACGGATGCCGTCATGAACGGGCTCCCGCCGCATATAGCGCAGGTCATCGTCGGCCACCGGGACATTAATGTGACAATCGGCTACAAGGCCGTCTACCCTGAAGAGGCAATCCAGTCCCACCTGGCATTCCTTGCCCGGAGGCGGGGGTTGCGGCCTACCGATGAATACCGGGTCCCCAGCGAAGAAGAATGGCAGGAGTTCCTCGGCCACTTCGAGCGTCGGAAGGTCGCCACCGGGATATGCGGCCGCGCATTCAGCACTCCCTGCATCCACGAACATGCGTGTTTGAGGTGCAGCATGCACTGGCCCGATCCCGCCCAGCGGCACCGGATCGCCGAGATCCGCGACAACATCAACGCCCGCATCGCCGAAGCCGAGCGCGAAGGCTGGCCCGGCGAGATCGAGGGACTCAAGATCAGCCTCGCCGGCGCCGACGGCAAGCTCGCCCAGATTGACCGGCGCTCCCAGGTCCAGGCCACTGTCAGCCTCGGCATGCCCGGTCTCCCCGATGCTGCCGCCCCCCGCAAGGAGCCCTCATGAGACCCGCCGCGGTCACCGATTCCCTGCTCCACGACCTCGTCATGTCCTCCCTCGCCGAAGGCAGAGACCAGTTCGCCGTCGCGGCCGCCGTCATCCTGGATGACCGCATCCTGCTCTGCGGGCGCGACACCAGTGACTTCGACCGCGAATGGGACCTCCCAGGCGGGATGGCGCTGCCCGGCGAAACCCTCACCAGAGCCCTCGACCGCATCCTGGCCTGCGACTACGGGCTGGACACCACCCAGGTCCGCGCCTACCTCGGCAGCTACGAGCGCGTGCACGGCGAAGAGGTGATCCGCGTCTTCGTCTTCACCGCCAGCTGCGCCGACCCTCTCCAGATCTGCCGGCACGCCCGCATCGCCCACTGCTGGGCCGACCCCGCGAGCCTCCCGGAACAGACCAGCCAGGAACTCGCCCGGCTGACCGACCTTGCCGTGCAGGCAGCCGAGCCCGCCGGCGCGCTGCCCGGCCGATGGCAGCTGACCGCCGCGCTCCGCGCAGGCAGCAAGGGAATGTACTGCGACCAGGCCGCCACCGAACTGCTCATCCGCCACAGATCCTGGCTGCGCAGGGACGACTTCACCGCGCGGTATATCCTCATCGGCACCAGCCAGGCCGGGGACATCACGGCGGCGATCGACTGGGAACAGGCCATCACCGCCCTGCACGCCGGTGACCTGCCGTGCTCAAGCAGCGAAGCCGCCATCCTCGGCCTAGCCGCTAGCTTCGCCACCGCCACGCCTGTCGTCCTGCGTCACGCCATCACCGGACTCGACCAGGCCAACCTCTACCTCGTCACCAACGCCATCAGAGACGCCGGCGGCCACAAATAAGCACGGACAAGGCAATTCCGCGCACAACGCCCAAGTTCAGAGAAGCCGCCGTCGACCGCACTTTCCTCTACCGGCACCGCGACCTGCTCGGCAAGATCCACGCCACGCAGGCCAGCCCGCCCGCCGGCAGCGGCGCCGGCCCGGCCGTCAGCCGGGCCTCTCTGCAAGCGGACCTGCTTGCCGCCCACGAACGCGCCCTCCGGCTCGCTGCCCGCACCCAGCAGCTCGAAAAGCGCCTGTCCGAGACGCTCGGCGAGCAGGCCTGGCGGGAATCCGGGCTCGGCGCACCCGCCGGCATCGATACTCTCAATCACACGATCACCCGCCTGGAACAGCAGGTCGCCGATCTGCGCATCCAGCTCGAAGAACGCGACAGCGAGCTCGCCGCCGCCCGCGCTGCCAACCGCGAGCTCATGACTCGGCTCAACGCTGCACACCACCGGTGACGTCGCAACCACGCACGTCGATCTCGCCGGGAAGAAGCTGCGGTCCTAACTCGTCAACGGCTGCGGTCAGCGTCTCGCGAACGCAGCCGGTCCTCGCCGGGCGGGGCAATTAACGTGGGAGCGTGGCGCAGACCCAGGCGAGGTATGACCAGTTCGCCGAGTGGTACGAGCAGTGGGTCGGCGACGCGCCGCCACTGATCGCGGCGCATGCCGGCCTGCTGCCCGCCGTGACCGGTGACCGGGTGCTGGACATCGCCTGCGGGCAAGGCCGGATGAGCCGCTATCTGGCCAGCCTGGGGGCCGACGTGACCGGCATCGACATCTCGGCCGCGATGCTCGGCAAGGCACGCGCCGCCGGACCGGGCAACATCACCTACATCCACGCCGACGTTACCCGTCACCCCGCCTGGTGGGACGGGCGGCCATTCGATGGCTGCACCTGCGAGCTGGCGCTCATGGACATCGACGACCTGGCGGGAACCCTGTCCACGGTGACGGCGGTGCTGCGTCCGGGTGGCTGGTTCGCCGCCTCGATCGTGCATCCGTGCTTTCCCGGCAATGAGCGTGGCCGCAGCAGCTGGCCGCCAGGACAGGGTTATGAGTCCGAGGGCTGGTGGACTTCACCAGACCACAATCCCGCCGGCGTCCGGATCCGGGTAGGTGCGACACACCGCAAGCTGTCCACCTTCCTGAACGCCCTGCTTGACGCCAGACTGGACGCCGAGCGCTTCGTCGAGCCGCCCGCCCCGGTTCCGGCATACCTGCTGTGGCGGTGCCGCCGCCGCTGACCGGCAACCCTGCCAGCCCGGCCACCTCCGGGCGCCGCCAGCGCGGCAGCCCCGCGCACCCGCGCCGCACCTGCAGCAGACTTGCCCCGCATCGGGCTGCCGCTGACCTGGATAAAGAAAGAAAATATCCGAATCGTCCGCTTTGTACCCCAAGAGAATCGATGGTGGTGCTGTACGCCGCACCGCACCGGATGCCGGTACCCTCCCTGGCCCGGTGGCTGCCCGGGCTCGGTATCGCGGCTACCCTCACGGCGAACATGGCCCAGGGCTGGTCCCGCGGTCCCGTCGGGGCGGTGGTGGCTGCCTGGCCGGCGGTCAGTCTCGTGGGCTCCTATGAGCTCCTGGACTGGCTGATCCGGACGTCCGGAGCGGTAGAACGCGGGCCGTCGGCATGCCGTACTGCGATTCGTTCCTTCCCGATTTCGGCCGCTGACGGCGATCGCCCCGGCGGGAGCGAGCGCCACCCGCCAGGCCCGGCGCGGCGGCCCGCAGGCCAGGCCGCCAGGCTGCCGGCTATCCCCGCCAACGAGCAGCGTGACGGTGAAGTACCTCAAGCCGGCACCGTCAATGACGGGGCGGTGGCCGCGTACCGGCTCAGCGCGCAGGCCGGCAATCCGCTGTCGGAACGCCGGCTGGCTCAGATGTTCGGACGCACATCCCGCCGCTGGGCGCGAGCGAGAATCGCTGACGCACGACAAGCATCATCGATCCAAGAATCGCCGGGTACCCGGCCATGGCTCAACTGGGGGCGCTGGCGAGCGACCTCGGAGCCATGACCTGGCGGGCAAGGTGCTCACGCTGACCTCCGATCCGGACCTGCGCATCGCCGCCCGGCTGGTCACAGCTGTTGTCCGGCCGGCACGCCGACGCACTCGAAACGCTCATCGCCGTCGCCGCCGAGGCGTCCCGAGGTCGCCGGCCCTCGCGTGGGACGCCATCGGCTTGGCCGCCACGGCCGCCTGCCAGGCCGGGCTGCCCGAAGCCTGCGCCAAGGCACGTGCCGCCCTGGACGCTCCCGCCGCCCTGGGCGGGCCGGTGCCGGCAGCCAAAGACCGGACGGCCGCGCTGATGGGCACCGGATCCGGATCACGGATCAGCTCACCCTGCAGTAGCGGCGCAGCTGCGGTCAGGCCGGCCGCTCCTGACGGGCCGCCTGGGCCCGCCTCACGCGGCTGACGCCTGCTGAACCTCCGCCTGGACGCGGGCATCGCCGGCCGATAGGTCACCTGATGCAGCCTGATGCCTGAGCGCGTCCAATGCCACGGCGCGGGCGACGGCCATGGCCGCGTACCGATCTGGTGCGTAGACGGTGACGATGCCGATGATCCTGTCGGCAATGTGCGTACTGACAATACTGGCGGACCTGCGCCAGGCAGCCTCATCGGCCGCCACGGCGAACGTCACCGGGTCGGGGAGCCGGCCGCCATCGTCATGCGCCACCGTCACGATGATGTTGTACCGGCTGGGCGGTTCGTACATGCCTGGAACCATAAATCCGGTATCTGACATTTGAGGCGGGGACTTCACCCGGGAAAGCTGCAGAGTCAGATGCCGCCCCGGCTCCTTCAGCGTCCATTCAGCTGCTTTGCAGTAACCGCGCTGACAGCCCTTGCCGGGTCCCTGCTTGCGGGTGGCACGCGGCGGACCGCGGGCAGCTCAAGTCCAAGTGCCTCGATCTGGGCCAGTACGCCGTGCAGCGCGGCCTGATCCGCGGCGCCTCGCAGCAGCGTGTCCTGACCTTGCGCCTCGGCGTACAGGGCGCGGCGCTGGTGTGGGTGCCCGCCTTCGGGTACGCGTTCTCCTGGGTGTTCGCCACCATCGGCCTGGTGACCGGGAATCCGGAGGCCGCGCAATTCGCCGCGCCCTTCCCAGGTGATCTGGGCGGCGGGCAGGCCGGCGAAGAAGTACAGCCCGGCGGCGTGGCGCTGCCCGCCAGGGTGCCCGGCGACCGCGGTTGGGCAGGCCCAGCCCGGTGCCGGCGACGACGGGCTCGCCGGCATGCAGGACGAAGGCGGTGGCCGGGGTGAACCCGATCCCGGGTACCTCGAGGTGGTCGTCTGGGGACGGTGATGTCCTGGCCGGTCCGGCAGATGTGCATGATCACCCTCCGGCGGGACGGGTGGGCGGTCAGCACGGGACGGCGGTGGCGAGCAGCCCCGGTGCGCGGCCGTGGCCGGACAGGATGCGGGCGAACTCGACCGCGTCGAGGCCGGGTTCTGGGCCGGACTGGGCGGCGCGGGACGAGCCGCCGGCGGGTCCGGTGAGGGTGAGCGTGAACGGCCGGCCGTGTCGCCTGGCCCGGCCGGCGACCGCGCCGGGTCAGCCGTCATCCCCTCCTGGCCTGGTCCGCGGCTACGGCTGCGATGCGGTCCCGGGCGGCGCGGACCACCGCGTCGGGGGTGAACCCGAACTCGGCCGCCAGCGTCTTCAGCGGCGCCGAGGCGCCGAAAGTGCGCATGCCGATGACGGCGCCGTCGATGCCGACGTACCGGTCCCAGCCAAGCGTCGAGGCCTGTTCGACGGCCACCCGGGCGGTCACCGACGGGATCAGCACCTCATCGCGGTACTCGGCGGGCTGCCGGTCGAACAGTTCCCAGCAGGGCATGCTGACGACCCGGGCCCGCACGCCGTCGGCGGTAAGCTGCTCGTAGGCGGCCACGGCGAGCTGGACCTCGCTTCCGGTCGCGATGAGGATGACCTCCGGGACGCCGTCGCTGTCGGCCAGGATGTAGCCGCCCCGGGCGGTGCCGGAAGCCGGGGCGTAGCGTGACCGGTCCAGGGTGGGGACGGCCTGCCGGGTCAGCGCGATGGCGACGGGGGCGTGGCGCATGGGCAGGATGGTCCGCCACATCTCCGCGACCTCGTTGGCGTCACAGGGCCGGAACACGAGCAGGCCCGGGATGGCGCGCAGCGAGATGAGCTGCTCGACCGGCTGGTGCGTCGGGCCGTCTTCGCCGACTCCGATGGAGTCGTGGGTGAAGATGTGGATGACGGGGATCTCCATGAGCGCCGACAGCCGGATCGCCCCGCGGGCGAAATCGGAGAAGATCAGGAAGGTCGACCAGTACGGCCGGGCCTTGGACAACGACAGGCCGTTGGAGACGGCCGCGGAGGCGAACTCCCGCACGCCGAAGTGAAGGTTGCGCCCGCCGAAGCTGCCGGGCCCGACGTCCCCCGCGGCGTCAAAGGCGAGTCGTGTCTTCGTCGAGGGGGTCAGGTCGGCCGCCCCGCCGAGCAGCCACGGTATCCGCTGGCCGGCCGTGCTGAGGACCTCGCCGTTGGAGTCCCTGGTGGCCAGGCCCTTAGCGTCGGCCGGGAACTCGGGGATATCGGCATCCCAGCCATCGGGCAGTTGCCGGTGCTGCATCCGGTAGAGCTGGTCGGCGAGGTCGGGGTACTCGCGGCGGTAGCGCTCGAAGGTGGACATCCAGGCCTCGCGCAGCGCCCCGCCCCGTTTGCCGATACCGTCGGCGAAGGTGCCGTAGACCTCGGCCGGGACATAGAACGTGGCGTCCTCCGGCCAGCCGTAGAAGCGCTTGGTGGCGCGCACCTCCTCCGGCCCGAGCGGCTCGCCGTGGGCTTTGGCGGTGCCTTCCTTGGTGGGCGCTCCGTAGGCGATGTGGCTGTCCACGATGATCAGCGTGGGCCGGCTGCGCTCGCGGTGGAAGACCCCGAAAGCCCGGGTCAGCATCTCCAGGTCGTTGGCGTCGCCCACGCGGGTGACGTTCCAGCCGTAGCCGATGAACCGGGTGGCCACGTCCTCGGTGAACGCCAGCGAGGTGCTGCCCTCGATTGTGATGTGGTTGTTGTCGTAGATCCAGCACAGGTTGGACAGCTGCAGGTGACCGGCGAGGGACGCCGCCTCGGCCAAGACGCCTTCCATCAGGTCGCCATCACCGCACAGCGCGTAGACGTCGTAGTCGAACATCGTGTAACCGGGGCGGTTGAAGTGCTCCGCCATCCAGCCGCCGGCCACGGCCATGCCGACCGAGGTGGCCGCCCCGGTTCCGAGCGGCCCGGTCGTGGCCTCGACACCCGACGTGAGGCGGTACTCCGGGTGGCCGGGGCATTTCGAGCCCAGCTGGCGGAAATGCTCGATGTCGTCCAGCGCCACCGACACGGTGCCGACCGTCTCGTACTCCGGGTTCACGGCCATGACCCGGGCGAGGTGCAGCAGCGAGTAAAGCAGCGTGGAGGCGTGGCCCGCGGACAGGACGAACCGGTCACGATTGGGCCAGATGGGGTCGGCGGGGTCAAAGCGCAAGAAGCGCTGCCATAGCGTGTAGGCCACCGGGGCCATCGCCATGGGCGTTCCCGGGTGCCCGGATTTCGCCGCCTCGACCGCGTCCATGCACAGCGTGCGGATCGTGGTGATCGCCAGCGCGTCTGGGTTCTTGTGCTCTGCCGCATTGACCATGGTGTCGCTCCTGGTGAGTGTCAGCGAGCCGGCCGCCGGGCAGACTCGGATCCGGTTGCGGCGGGCGGGTGAAAACCTTGTGCTC
>Ga0306920_100006571_pt1 | contig 15210 bp, 17 predicted proteins | sample flu12Cox44000170_FD_204666 | JGI IMG/M metagenome (GOLD analysis project Ga0306920, IMG submission 204666) | Lab enrichment of tropical soil microbial communities from Luquillo Experimental Forest, Puerto Rico - flux4day.12C.oxic.44.000.170 (v2)... | ecosystem: Environmental > Terrestrial >... | reverse complement strand
GGAGGACAGAGCCGCTTGCGTTGAACGTTGTTGCCCGCATTGGTGCCGGCATCGCTCGCGTTGCTGATGCCATCACCAGCTTCATGTTCATCGCCGTATTCGCCGCTTTCATCTACAAGATCGTCATGCGTTACGCGGCAGGCGATGCGGTCGCATGGGCTGACGAGATCAGCGTCGTCCTGTTCATCTGGATCGTATTTCTTGCCAATGGATTCATGCTCGACGATAAACGGCAGATCACGTTCGATCTGATTTATCGGCATTTGTCCGAGCGCAATCAGCGCTTCGTGGCAGCGGCACGCAGCCTCCTCGTTGGCGGCATTTTTCTCTGCGCGCTGCCGGCGTCGGTCGATTACATCCTGTTTCTGTGGCGCGAGCGCACGCCCGTGATGGGATGGCGGCTTGAATACGTCTACGCCTGCTTCGCGCTGTTCATGCTCGCGGTGACGATTCGCCTGGCATATCGGCTCGTGTTGTTGCTGAGCCCGCGCTGGCGCCAGGGCCTCTCGCAGTGACGTTCGGTCTCTGGGTCCTCGCCAGCGTGTTTCTGCTCGCGGCCGGCATGGGTGCGCCCATGGGGCTCGCGATGCTGGCCGCCGGCTTCGTCTATCTGGCAGCGACCCACCAGGACCTCGGCCTCGTGGTCGATCAGACCATGAACGGTCTCTACAACAATTATCTCCTGCTCGCCGTGCCGCTGTTCATCTTCGTCGCCAACCTGATGAACGCGAGCGGCGTGCTCGAGCGCTTGCTCGCGTTCGCCCAGGCCATGGTCGGCCGCTTTCGCGGCGGGCTGGCCCACGTCAACATCGTCACCAACCTGATCTTTTCCGGCATGAGCGGCAGTGCGGTCGCTGACGCGGCTGGGCCTGGGCTCATCGTTGCTCGCATGATGACGCGCGACAAGCGCTACCCGCCCGGCTTCGCGGCGGCAACATCGGCGGTCGCCGCAACGCTCGGGCCGCTGGTGCCGCCATCAATCCCGATGATCTTCTACGCGCTCATCGCCAATGCCTCTGTGGGCGCGCTGTTCCTGGCTGGCACCGTGCCGGCATTCGGCACGGCGGCGGCGCTGATGGGGACCATCGCCGTGATCGCGCGCCGGCGTGGCTTCCCGGCCGAGAAGCCGCCGCCCTGGGGCGACGTGCTGCCGATCTTTGTCCGCGCGCTCCCGCCGCTGGCGCTGCCGGGCATCCTGCTCGGCATCATCTATTCCGGGATCGCGAGTCCGACCGAAGCAGCCGCTGTTGCCGCCGCCTATGCGGTTCTCCTCGCGCTCGTCTATCGCTCCCTCACGTTCGCGGCGTTCGCCGAGGTTCTCTCCGAGACGGTGCGGCAGACCGCCGCGATCGGGTTGATCATGTCCGGCGCGTTTGTGTTCAACTACGCGGTTGCCAACGAGAACGTGCCACAACTGCTGCGCAACACCCTGGTCTCCTGGCACCTCGCGCCGGTTGCCTTCCTGCTCTGCGTCAATGTGCTCCTGTTCCTGCTCGCGATCGTGATCGACGAGATCACCATTCTGCTGGTGATCGTGCCATTGCTCGTTCCGGTCGCCGAGGCGCTGCATATCGACCTCGTGCACTTCGGCGTCGTGGTGATGCTCAACATGATGATCGGGCTCGCACTGCCGCCGCATGGGCTCCTGCTGTTTGTCATCAGCAACCTGACGGGCACGTCACTCGCTCACATCTTTCGCGAAGTGCCGGTATTCATCCTCACCATGATCGCGGTTCTGCTCGTGGTGACGTTGGTGCCCGAGACCGTGCTGTGGCTGCCGCGACTGGCGGGGTTCGTGAAATGATGTAAGCTGGCGGAAACAATAATCGCTACATCCAGGGGAAACGCCGTGCTCCATCAGAGACTGTTGATCGGTGCCGTTTTGCTTGCCGGCACCGGAATTGCCCAGGCCGAGGACAACGTGCGCGTCGGTGAGGTGCGCTCGATCGGGTCAGGCGCGACGCTTACCGCAATCGATCGCGGTTACTTCAAAGACCAGGGCATCAAGGTCGAACTCGATGCGATCGATTCCTCCGCCAATGCGTTCGCGCTGCTCGCGCAGAATCGTTATCAGGTGGTCGAGGGCGGCTTGTCGGCTGGCTTTTTCAATGCGCTTGATAAGGGCCTGCCGATCATCGCCGTGGCGGATCGCGCCTCGTCGCCGCTCTACCACAACCTGATGGTCCGCAGCGATCTCAAGGACACGATCAAATCGATCAAGGATCTCGAGGGCAAGGTGATTGCCAGCAATGGGCCCGGATCGATCTCGACCTATGAGATCGACAAGATCCTGCAACAAGGCGGGCTTGGGCTCAAAGACGTCGAGATCAAGGTCGTGCCCTTCACCCAGATGGCGCTCGCGCTCAACAACAAGGCGGTGGACGCCGCACTCGCAATTCCGCCTTTCAGCTACCAGATCCGCGACGGCGGGTTTGGAATCATGTTTGCGAATCCGGACGATTACGTTCGTCCAGCGCCGACGGCACTCTCGGTCAACTCGGTCAACACCGAGTGGGCAAAGCAGAACCCCGACCTCGTGCGTCGCTACTACATCGCCTACCAGCATGGCGTCCGCGACTATTGCCAGGCATTTCACAACGGCCCGAACCGCAAGGAGATGATCGATCTCCTGGTCCGTAGCGGCACCGAGAAACGGCCGGAAATGCTCAATGACTACGGTTGGCCATCGCGCGATCCGTTGGGCCGGATCAATATCGACAGCGCGCTCGACATTGCCGCCTGGTATGTGGCGAACAAGTTCGCGGGCGCCGTCCCACCGCGCGAGCGAATTGCGGATTTGAGCTACATCGACTACGCCAATGCCAAGCTTGGACCGTTCGTGCTGGAGAACAAGGACAGCACGTCGAAGGGATGCAGATGAATGTTGAGCGGCGCGGCGCGGCAATCGAAATCAGTCACCTGCGCAAGGAGTTCGGTCCCCCCGAAGCGCGCGTCGTTGCGATCGAGGACATAAGCCTCAAGATCGCGCCAGGCGAGTTTGTCTGCATCGTCGGCCCCTCCGGTTGCGGAAAATCGACCCTGCTGCGCATCCTCGCCGGCCTCGACACGGCGAGCGGCGGCACCATGCAGGTCGAAGATGCGGGTTGGTCGGTGGGCAATGCCATGGTGTTCCAGGAGTCCGGGCTGTTCCCCTGGATGAACGTCGAGAAGAACGTCGCCTTCGGGCTGATGACGCGCGGCGTTGCCAGGCGCGAGATTGCGGGCCGGGTCGAAGCCGCGCTCAAGCTCGTGGGGCTGACCAAGTTCCGGCACCACTACCCGCACCAGCTCTCGGGCGGCATGCGCCAGCGCGGCGCAATCGCCCGCGCTTTCGTAACCGATCCGGGCATGTTGCTGATGGACGAGCCGTTCGCGGCGCTCGATGCGCAGAACCGCACAATTCTGCAGGCGGAGCTGGTGCGGCTGTGGGAAGAGACCGGTAAGACCGTTGTCTACATTACCCACTCGATCGATGAAGCGTTGCTGCTCGGCGACCGCACCGTGGTGATGACTGCGCATCCCGGCCGGATCAAGGAGATCAAGGACATTCCGTTCCCGCATCCGCGCGATGTGATGACCTTGCAGTCCTCTCCCGCTTTCGGCGCGCTCAAGCTCGAGATCTGGCGCATTCTCGAAGACGAGGTTCTGCGGGCACGTGCGGAGTTTGAGAAATGAGCGACAAGGCACGTGAGCGTTGGCTCTATCTGATCTCGCCGATCGCCCTCCTGGCGATCTGGCAGGTTCTGTTGATGCTCGGGTTCGGCGACCGCCGCTTCATCCCGGCGCCGACCGACATCGCCGTGCGTTTCTGGGAATTGGCGACAAATGGTCAGCTCTGGGTCGATACCGGGGCGACGCTCTATCGGGTGTTCGCCGGCTACGTCATCGGCGCGGTGCCGGCGATCGCCATCGGGTTGATCATGGCCATGTTCAAGCCGGTGCGGATCTTCTTTGATCCGCTCATCGCGGCGCTGTTCCCGATCCCCAAGGTTGCGCTGATGCCGCTGTTGCTGCTCGCGTTCGGCTTCGGCGATGCGTCGAAGATCGCACTGGTCGCGACCGCGGTGTTCTTCCCGGTCGTGGTCAACACTTACGCGGGCGCCGCCAACATCGACAAGATCTACTGGGACGTCGCCAAGAACTATGGCGCGAGCCCCTACATCCTGTTTACCCGGATCGTATTCTTCGGCGCGCTGCCGATGATCTTTGCCGGGCTCAAGATTGCGCTTGCGGTCTCGTTTGTGGTGCTGGTGGCGGCCGAGTTCGTCGCCTCCAAGAGCGGCCTCGGCTACCTGATCTGGAACTCGTGGGAGCTGCTGCAGGTCGACTACATGTTTGTCGGTATTGTGGTGATCGGCGTGCTCGGTCTGATCACCGCCGTGTTGTTCCAGGAACTCGAGAACCTGGTGATTCCCTGGAAGTCGAATTGATCTGAACGACAGCACCAAATTGCCACGGTGCCATGGCAGCATCGCTTGCCATGATCGCTCGCTTGTTCTGGCAAACATTTATCTGGCTCGCCTGCGTGGGCGTTCTGCTGTTCGGGGCGGCCGGTACGCTGCGCTGGCCAGCCGGGTGGATTTATCTCGCCGAAATGGGGGCTTTGGGGCTCGCGGGCGGCTTTTGGCTCGCACGCCACGATCCCGATCTGTTGCGCGAGCGGCTGTCGCCGCTGATCCAACCCACTCAGGTCGCGTCAGACCGCTTGCTAGTGGCGGCCTTGATCCTGTCCTACGGAGCTTGGCACGTGCTCATGGGGCTCGACGCCAAGCGCTTCGGTCTCTGGCACTTTCCGCTCTGGCTGCGCATTCTCGGAGCGCTGCTGATCGCGCTCTCCATGTATATCGGCTTGCTGACGTTTCGGGAGAACTCCTTCGCGGCACCGGTGGTGAAGGTGCAACGTGAGCGCGGGCACCGCGTCATCACCACCGGCCCGTACCGGATCGTGCGCCACCCAATGTATGCTGGCGCACTTTTGATGTTCGTCGGCGCGCCGTTGCTGTTGTGTTCCTTGTGGGGTCTCATCGCCGTGCCGGTGATGATCGTCGTGCTCGGCACCCGCATCGGGATTGAGGAGCGCACGCTGCGCACAAACCTCGAGGGCTACACCGAGTACATGCAGCGCGTGCCGTACCGGCTCATTCCGTTTGTATGGTGAAAATTGGTGTGTAGGGTGGGCATCGCGCCTGCTCTACACTCACCATTCGCACTGCCGGTAGGCGCGATGCCCACGCGGTCGGACTTCTCCGGCACCGTATCGTGCGGGACGGGTCGACAGCGTGGGCATCGCGCACGCGCGCCTCAGCAAATTGGAGAGAGCAGTGCGGGCGCGATGCCCACCCTACGAGTCCGCGACGAATTTTTAATGCCGGCCAGGAGCGCCTTTGAGCACGTCCGGCTCGTGCGCGCCGATCAATACGAATGCGATACGGCAGGTCTCTGTCCCGGTGTTGACCCAGGCGTGATTGGTCCCTTGCTGCACCATGATGTCGCCGGCCTTCAGATGGACCTTGCTGTCGTCGAGCAGCATGTCGATCTCGCCCGCAAGCACGATCGCGTAATCGATGCTCTTGGTCCGATGCATGAACGGGTGATCCGTGTACTTGCCCTTGCGCCGGTTCTGAGCGTAGATGCCCATCTCGGCCGTGAAGGCGGCATTGTCCACCTTGATCTCGCCGCTGACCGGCGGAAAGTCGACCACGCGCAGGATTGATCCGTTCGGCGGCGGCGGAACCCCGATGCTGCGCGCGCCGCGATCCGCGCTGCCCGCCATATCGGCCGGTGTTTCATCGGTCACCCAAAGGAGTGCCGAGGACACGCCTGCTGAGCGCTTCACCGATTCGATGTCGCCGTCCATCAGCACGAGGGCCGTGCCCTGTGCGTCGTGTCCCGTCACCACGCGTCTGACTTTGTTTGACATGCTCGCTTCCAAACCTCCCGTGCGCGGGCAACCCGCTTCGCCCGCAATTTAAAACGCAGCGGGCGCGATATAGACCGGGGTCGCGGCTTTGTCAGTCGATTTTGATATGGCCGCGCGCGATCGTCTCCGACCACAGCGCCGCTTCCGCCTTCAAGCTGGCCGCGAATTGCTGGCGCGTGATCTCCGGCGCGAGCATGCCCATTTCGAGAAAGCGCGCGGTGACCGGCTGTGTCGCCAATGCCTCGGTCACGGCCTTGTGCAGGGTATCGGCGACATCGTCCGGGGTCCCGGCTGGTCCGGCCATGCCCCACCAATTCGACGCGGTGAAGCCGGGAAACCCGGCTTCGCTCATGGTGGGAACGCCGGGGATCATGCGTAGCCGTTGGCCGGCGGCGACCGCGAGCGCCGTGAGCTTGCCCTCGCGCAGGTGACCCATGCCGATGCTCAACCCGATGGGAAAAAGCTGAATGTCGTTCTTGAGCAAAGCCAGCAGCGCTTCCGGCGAGCCTTTGTACGGCACGTGGGTGAGTTCGATGCCGGTTGTCTGCTTGAGGCGCTCGATCAGCAGGTGATTGACCGTTCCGACGCTCGGCGTGCCATAGTTGAGCTCGCCCGGGTGCGCCCGCGCGTAGGCGATGAACTCCGGCAATGTACGCGCAGGAACAGACGGGTTTGAGAACAACACCAGCGGCACATCGGCGACCTTGGCGATCGGTGTGAGCGCAGTGAGCGGGTCGAAGCTCATCTTCAGCAGGAATTGGTTGATAACGAAGTTGTTGGTCGCCGCGACCAGGATCTCGTAGCCGTCGGGATCAGCACGCGCCACTTCCTGCGTGCCGATGTTTCCGGCGGCGCCCGGCTTTGCTTCGATCACGAGCTTCTGGCCGAGGCGGGCCTCCATGCTCACCGCCAGCATGCGCATGATCGTTTCCGCCAACCCTCCGGCCGTGTAGGGAACAATCACACGGATCGGACGATCCGGATAGCGCGCCGCGTGGGCGGCGAGCGGGGCTAGGGCGGATCCGATTAGAACTTGGCGGCGGCTCAACCGAAACATGTTGCATCCTTTCTGGTTGCAATCGGTCTGGCAGCCCGGCTTGCCAGCTAGAACTTGGGAAACAGCTGCGTATCTGCGAGCCAGCGTGACATCTGGAGGAGGGGCTTGCGCGATGCCACGCGGAAGCCGGCGTGGTGTTCCTTGTTCGGCCACACGTGCGTTGGCGTAACGGCGAGGCGCGCGCGCGTTTCCGCCGGCGTGACGTTAAACACCATCAGGTCCTGCGCCAGCGCCAACGGTCCTTGATAGTGTTTGCGGATGTCGCGCTCGATTTCCGGCGTGGTGTCGAAATCGTTGAAGAAATGATAGACCACCGCAAGCCGCGGCTTCACCAGAGCTAGCACGCGTCCGGCCTCTTCGGGCGCGGTATGCGCCATGGTGCCGATGCCGCGGGCCATCTTCTCGTCGTAGCCCGAGCGCTCCATCAGTTGCGTGACCGTGTTGAAACATTCGTGAATCAACAGATCGGCATTCTGCGCGTTATCGACGAAGAACCGGCTCGGCGTCGTGTCGCCGGAGAAGACGAACGTCAGCCCATTCCATTCGAGTCGATAGCTGACGGGGCCGTCGTAGATGTGCACGGCCGGAAAACTTTTGGTCACAACGCCGTTGTGCTCGTAGACGGTCCCGGTCTGCCTGTAGTCGAACTCGTGCACTTCGACTTCGGCGCCGGCGTCGGGAAGGAGACCGAAGCGTGTTTCCGCGTCCCAGGCGAGCGACTCCATCTGCCGCCGCACGAAATGCTCGATGCCATACTTGGCTTCGGGGCCGGAGGGCCCGTACACAACGAGTGGCTTGATGCGGCCACCGGCCCAGCTGCCGATCCACACCTGGGCGAAGTCGCCGACGTGGTCGGCATGCAGATGTGTCGCGAAATAGGCAGTGATGTCCTGATGCGGAATTTCCAGCGCGGTGAAGTTGCTTTGCGACCCGGATCCGAAATCGAACACGAACTTGTCGCCGTTGCCCAGTTCCACCAACCAGGACGTGTTGGCCTGGGCGCGGCGCACGAACGGCCGGCCGGTTCCGAGTGCGATGACCCGCATCTCGTTTTCAGCCAAAGGCTCGGTGTTGGGGAAATAGTAGTCGCGCCTGCTACTCATTCCGGTTACTCCAGATCGGATGTGTCCGCCATCATCAACGCATTGGCCTTGATCCGGCGCAGCAGCCGCATCAGGGCTTTGAAATCCGCCGGCGTCAGCCCACGCAGGAGACCCCGATAATGGCGCTCCACCAGCGGCAGCGCGGCGGCAAACCGGTTGCGCCCAGCCAGCGTGAGGCGGATGACGACCGCGCGGCGATCTTCGGGCGAACTCGCGCGCTCGACCAACCTGTCTGTCTCCATCTGCTCCAGCAGGCGGCCCAGGGCGGAGCGGTCGAGCACCGCCATGCCGGCGATCTGGCCAACCGTCTGCCCATCCTTTTGCGCCAGCGTCGACAACACGCGCCAGGTCGGGACCGTGAGCGCGCAGGCGCGCAACACGCGGGCGAGGTTGAGCTGGTTCTGGCGCTGGATCGCCGCCAAATAGTGCATCGGATAATCAGAGAGTCGGTAGTGCGGCGCAGCACCCGATGCGGCGGCGCGTGGCTCTGGTTTGCGAAGGGCGGTCCGGGTCATGTGTAAGATATGATACAAGTATCATATTTATCTTGCAATAGGCTTGTGACGGGGGGCCGGGCATGACCCAAGTTCCCGAAATCTCGGTTGTGCTGCCAACCCACAATCGGGCAGGGCTGCTGCCGCGCGCGATCGCGAGCGTGCTCGTTCAGGCCGACGTCAATTTCGAGCTGATCGTTGTGGACGATGCGTCGAGCGACGGCACGACCCAGTATCTGACGACGCTCTCCGATCCTCGCGTGCGGGTTCTCACGGCGCAGACCAACTTGGGCCCGAGCGGTGCACGTAATCGCGGGCTCGAGGCGGCGCGCGCTCCCGTCGTCGCGTTCCTGGATTCCGACGACACCTATCGGCCACGGCGGCTGGCCGCATCGGTCGCGGCGCTGCGGGATCCTGACGTGGTCGCGGTGCTGTCGTCGGCGCTGAAGCACGACCGTGGCGTTCCACGCGAGGCGCGCATTGCGGATCTCACGCTGCAATCGGCTGCGTTCGAGTGGGCGCTGATCTGCGACCTCATCCCGGTCGAGGCCACGAGCCTCACGGTGCGGCGCGAGGCGGCGCTCGCCGTGGGCGGTTTTTCTGCGGCGCTGCGGTTGGCCGAGGATCGCGAGTTCCTGATCCGGCTGGCGCGGCGCGGGAGTGCGCGGCTCGTCGCGGAGGTCCTGTGGGAGAAGAGCTGGGTCGATGACAGCCTCTCCAACGACTGGCGCAAAGCGGGGGCCGGACTGCGCGCCTATTTGCGCGAGCGGCCCGAATATCTGACGCGGTTTCCGGCGCTCGCGTCGTATCTGGCGACCAAGATCCTGGTCTCACACCTGCGCGACCACCGCTTCGACGCGGTGTGGCCCGATTTTTCGGCGTTTCGGCAAGCCGGGGTGCTTGATGCAAATCCGCTGCGCCTGATGCGCCGGCATCGCGAGGTCAGTCGCTACCGGCGCCAGCACGCCAGCGCCGATGCGCTCAAGGCGCTGCAGGGCGCGCCGGAAAAGTGGCTATGATCGCAATCGACGAAATGGGGACACCACAGTGAGCAGCTTCAAGGCAATCGTCATTCGCAAAGGCGACAGCGGGCAGAGCGTTGCCCTGACCGACTTCGCCGAACAAGACCTGATGGATGGCGACGTCACGTTCCGCGTCGAATGGTCGACGGTCAACTACAAGGACGGGCTTGCCGTCACCGGCAAGCCGCCGGTGGTGCGCCGCTTCCCCATGATCCCCGGCATCGACGGCGCCGGCACGGTCACGGCGTCGTCCCATCCGGATTGGAAGCCCGGCGACAAGGTGATCCTCAATGGCTGGGGCTGCGGTGAGACGCACCTCGGGATGTACGGCGCCCTGGCGCGGGTGAAGGGCGACTGGCTGGTGCCGCTGCCAAGCGACCTGAGCCTGCGCGACGCCATGGCGATCGGGACCGCCGGCTATACCGCCATGCTGTGCGTCCTGGCGCTGGAACGGCACGGGCTCACCCCGGCGAGCGGGCCGATCGTGGTGACCGGGGCAGCGGGCGGGGTCGGCTCAGTCGCGATCGCGCTCTTGGCCAAGCTGGGCTTCACGGTGATCGCCGCGACCGGGCGGCCGCAGGAGGCCGACTACTTCAAGGGACTCGGTGCTTCGGAAATTATTCCTCGCGATGAGTTGACCGGACCGGTCCGGCCGCTCGGCAAGGAGCGCTGGGCAGGGGGAATCGATACCGCCGGTTCGGTGCCTCTCGCTAACGTCCTGGCCATGACACGATACGGCGGAGCGGTATCCGCGTGTGGATTAGCGGCTGGTATGGATTTACCAGGATCGGTGGCGCCGTTTATTTTACGCGGAGTGTGTCTTTTTGGCATCGACTCCGTCAACTGCCCGCGACCACGTCGGCGGGAGGCCTGGCAGCGTCTCGCACGCGATCTTGATCGCGCTAAACTCTCTGAAATAACAAGTGAAATCGACTTGGCTCAAATTCCTAACGTGGCGCCACAAATTTTAGGAGGGAACGTTCGGGGCCGTATTGTCGTTAAGATTACCGAGTAGAACTGTGGCGAGAAGGTGTCCTTTTCGTAAGGAGTCGATTAAGAAACTAGGGTAAGATTTCGTAAATGACCCGATGACCGAGGTGGGGTTTCATCATGCTGATGCGACAGGTCCTGGTGTTGGCGGCTCTGGCGTTTGCGCTCCCGGCCGAGGCAGGGGAGATGCGCCCGGAGGAGGCAAAAGCGTTCGTGGCCGGCAAGGTATTCGCCTATTCGTGCTTTGAGGGCACGACGGGCTCCGGCCGCATCAATGCCGATGGCTCAGTCATCCCCACCAACCGGGTGCGCGGCACCGGTCCATCTCACTATGTAACCCTCCCGCCGAATACCATCCGGGTTGGGAGTGGCATTTGCGCTTCGGTGTCGGGCATGCCGTTTCAGCCCTGCTTCGACGTGGTCAAAATCGACAATAACCGCTTCCGTGGGTCTCTGAGCGGCTTCGGCTTTGCCTATTGCGACTTCGTGAAGCGTGATAGCCGGCAGCACGTAGCGCAGTCAGGCGAGCGGGCCGGCGCCCCAGCAGCCCGCGACTGATCCACGTTTAACCCCGGCTCCCCAGTCTTAACCCCGGGGCTGGGCGCTCCTGCACGACCTCGCGGCGAAAGCGAAACATCGCTGCGGGTCTGCCGCCCGTGGTGGTGGAAATCTCACCGGTCGGCTCGACAAGCTCGGTGTTCTCGACCAGACGCCGGAAGTTCTGCTTATGCAGATGCCGGCCGGAAATCGCCTCGACGGTGCGCTGCAGCTCCGTCAGGGTGAATTCGGCATTCATCAGCTCGAAAATGACCGGCCGGTATTTCAGCTTCGCCCGTAGCCGGGCAATCGCCGTCGCCAGGATGCGGCGGTGATCGAAGCGCATTGATTCGCCGAGCACCGGCTGCTGGGGGCGCTCCAGCGCCGCGTCGCGGCCATCGCGCCGCGCTTCCTCCACCAGCCCGGCCTCGTAGAGAAGCTCATAGCGGTCGAGCACCTTCTCCTCGTCCCATGGACTGCCATCGACGCCAAAACACAGGCGTAGCCGCTGCTGCCGACCGAGCGGTCGCACCGGTTCATCGCGCGCCGGTCGCGCCGCCCATTCGGAGAGCAGCGGCAGGATCGAGTGGTCGAGGATCTCAGGCCGGGCGGTCCGCCAATCCTCCCAGGGAAAGAACCGGTACCAGGGCTCGAAGCCGGCACCGGCCGCTGCGCTGGATCCACCGGGGTCCGGCATACGGACCAGCGCCAAGTATCCGACCGACACGACATGAAGCCCGCTGTCGCCGGGCCTGGCGTGCCGCCCACGATCGCCAAAGGTGTAGAGCTGTTCCACATAGCCCACTGCAAGGCCGGTCTGTGCCTTGACCCAGGCGCGCAGCCCAATCTCGAAGGTATGGTGGGTGAGGGGGTCGAACGGGCCGAACGGAAGTCCGGCGCGCGGCCCATCGGCCTTGTCGCTGGCCACCAGGATCTCCGGGTCGTCCTTGTCGACCGACACGATGGCGGCGGAGAGCCCGATCTCGATCCCGGTGCGCAGGGGAAGACCTACTCGAGATCGAGCCGGAACGGCTCGCCCTCAGCTGCAATGGTGCCGCGGCCGATCCCGGCGACCGCTGCGACCATGCGTCCCTCGCGCGCGAGCAGGTGGTCGGCAATCTTCACAATGCGCGGGTTGGGATAGGCGGTCTGCGAGGCGCGTCGCAAGGCTTGTGCGATCAGCTGCTCGTCGCGCTCGGGGTTGAGCGCGCACACGGTCGCGAACGCCGCGGCCGTGGAACGGCTGATCCCGGCATAGCAATGGATGACCATCGGTGCATCACGACGCCAGCGCTGCACGAAGTGCAGCAACCGCTCGACATGCTCGATCTGCGGCGTCACGTAGCCGTCCATCGGATCGGTGATGTCGTGCACCTGCAGACGCAAGTGATTGCCGACCGGGACTCCGGCCGGCAGCACGACCTCGTCCTCGACTCCAAGCAGTGTGACGACGTGACGCGCGCCGGTGTCCACGATCGTGTTGTGCAGGCGCGCCAAGGAGCAAACGTGGATCATCAAAGCCTCATCGCAATGGGCCGCACGTATAGCGCATGTGTGGCCGGCTTGTCTCTAAGCGAGCCGTTGCAACCATTGCGCGGTATGATCAAGAATCATTGGAAACACATGTTGCTGCGGAATCGGTGACGCCTTGGTGACCTTGAATGAGTGGTCACCGCCTTCAATCTCGAAGAGCTCGGTCGGCGCTGCGAGCTCGTGTAGGATCGGCCGCAATTCATCCGGCGTGCCGAATGCATCGCGCGAGCCTTGCACGAACAACATCGGCGTACGAATGGCGGGCAAGTGTTTGGATCGCAACTGCTCGGGCTTGCCCGGCGGACGCAGCGGATAACCGAAGAACACGAGTCCTGCGAGATCGATCCGTGCGCCCGCAGCGACTTGCGAGGCGATGCGGCCGCCCATCGACTTGCCGCCGATCGCGAGCCTCCGTGCGCCGCGCTCGCGCACGGTATCAATCACCGCGCGATAGCATTGCTCCAGACGATCATTGCGATCGGGCAGCCGCCGCTTCTGCTCGGTGTAGAGAAAGTTGAACGTGACCGTGTCGATGCCGCGCTGCGCCAGCTCGTTCGCGAACGTGACCATGAACGCGCTGCGTTGTGGAGCGCCGGCACCATGGCCGAGGATCAACGTGATGTCTTTCGCGACCGATGCCGGCGCCGCGTAGAGCAGGGCGGTCGTCCGATCGGACGGCGCGACGTCGACCAGGATGGTTTCAGGCATGCGTCGTGGTGCTATCCGACCCGTCGCCGGTTGCTGACAGCGGGTGTCCGCGCCGCCCCCTCGTGGAACGCCTCGCTCGCGCGCTCCAAACGACGCATGGCGGCCCATAAGCCATCGAGGTCGGCGAGATCGGCCGCGGACCTGCCGGAGCGCAACTCCGACTGCAGCCACTCCCAGATGCGTTGGCTCTCGCGCTTGGCGTCGGAGTAATCCTGTGCCAGGCGCCCGATGCGATAATCGTCGTCCACGCTCGCACTCATAACTGATGATGTTCGTTGCCCCAGTGTCATGGCGAACAGTTTAAGTATCCTTTACGGCCGCGAGCGGCCCGGAATTCGTCGATGTTGTGCTTGCCTATCGGTAACCAAGCGGCGAATGTGTGGTAACGCGATGACGTAAGTCGGGGCGAAAACCCTCAGGGAGGACGAGATGTTGCAAAGGCGGTGGCGTGCGGGGCTGTTGTTGTTAGGACTTGTGGCGAGCGGGCTCGCCGCATCCGCACGGGCCGAGGACTATCCGACGCGGCCGATTACCGTTTTTGTGCCACTCGCGGCGGGGACTGGCATGGACGTGATCGTGCGCCTCTATGCCGATGGCCTATCGAAAGCATTTGGTAAGCCTGTTATCGTCGAAAATCGGCCGGGCGCGTTTCAGATGTTGGCGGTCAACGCGGTTCTGCCTGCGGCACCTGACGGCTACTCGCTGGTGGCGATGACCAGTGCCGGCGCATCGATCAACGCCAGCATGCTCAAGAACATCACCTACGACACGAACCGGGATTTCGTGCCGCTGTCGCTCTACGTCAAATCACCGTTCATTCTTGTTGTAGATCCGACGCTCCCAATCCATTCCGTGCGCGAGCTTGTCAAATATGCCAAGGAGCATCCTGGCCAGTTGTCCTACAGCTCTTCGGGCACGGGCGGGGTCCCGCATCTCGTGTTCGAGATGCTCAAGCAGCGCTTCGGGCTCGACATCACGCACGTGCCTTACAAGAACAGTCCGCAATCGATCTCCGACATCGCCGCCGGCCACGTCAACATGGCCTTTGCTGAAGCCGGTGCGTCGGTTCCACTGATCAAGGATGGCAAGTTGCGGGCGCTTGCCGTCTCCTCGGCGGTGCGGCTGCCAACCATCGCCGATGTCCCGCCGTTTCGCGAAGTCTCCGATGATCCGGAGTTTGAGGCGGTCTCCTGGCACGCCTTGTTTGCACGCGCCGGGACACCCGAGCCGATCGTGACAAAGTTGCACGACGAGATGGCACGCATCATGAGCGGGCCGGAGATCCAGGAGAAGATCACGACTCTAGGCTTGATCCCGCTCAACCCGCCATCGATTGCCGACACGCAAGCCTACATCGCCTCAGAGACCAAGAAATGGGGCGCTCTCGTGAAGACGCTCGGCCTGGAGGCGACGCAGTAAGCGCTAAGCGAATAACGTGTCCCGGACGCGGTGCAGCGCGAAGCGGTGCACCGCAGATCCGGGACCGCCACAACGATATTCCCTGGGACGGTCCCGGATCTGCAGCGCACCACTTCGTGCTGCGCTGCGTCCGGGACACGCGAACATAAACACCTACACGACGCGGCGGATCTGCGCGAGGTAGCGCTCCTCCGCCGTGTCGGCTGGCCAGGGCCTGAGATGCTCACGCTCCACCGCTGTGGGGAGCGTCGGGCGCGCGCCGAAGAAATGTAGCGCCTCCTCGATGGAGAAGCCGGCGAGCTGGGTCGCCTCGAGAAACGCCGCGCCGGCGTCCGCCGCTTTGATGACGCGGCGCAGTTCGGCCGGCAGCTCGGGCGGCAAGCCGAAGCGCAGATGAATGGCCGTCAGCAGCCGCTTCTCCACCGCC
>Ga0306920_100006568_pt1 | contig 15211 bp, 15 predicted proteins | sample flu12Cox44000170_FD_204666 | JGI IMG/M metagenome (GOLD analysis project Ga0306920, IMG submission 204666) | Lab enrichment of tropical soil microbial communities from Luquillo Experimental Forest, Puerto Rico - flux4day.12C.oxic.44.000.170 (v2)... | ecosystem: Environmental > Terrestrial >... | reverse complement strand
CGCCCGGCACCACCTTCCGCCTGCACCTCAAGGGGGTGGGCTGGACCGAGACCGCCAACATCTATCACGTGGTCTACGACAACGATTACATCGGCTACGCCTGCGCCTTCAACAGCCAGGGAGACGTCGAGCTGATCATGAAGGCAACCGGCGAGCCCGGCTGGCATTTCATCGATCTCTATCCCGGCATCTACAAAGGCGCGGAGACTAGGCCGAACAATTTCCGCATCCCGCAGCTCACCTACGCCCAGGACCATCCGGGCGAGGACTTGCCGGCATTCCACTATGCCTTCGAGGTGACCGGCGAGGCTGCGGCGGATCGCAAGCCTTTAACCTCCCCTGCAGGGGGGTAAGCAACCAAAGAGCCGAAACGCCAAATGCCCCGCCTTACGGCAGGGCATGGCAAACGTTGCGCGCTATGCGGCGTGGCTTACTGCGTCTGTGTGGGGGCGCCGGCCGGCGCATCGTTGACCGGCTCGCGATTGGCATTGCCGATCACGGTGCCGTCCGGAAGCGTGACCTGCATGAACTGCCCACCGTGGGTTCCGTCCTTGAGGGGATGGATCACGAGCTTGATCGGCATGCCGGGGGTCAAAGTCTTGGGCTTCCAGCCCTGCCGCACCAGACCGCTCGGGCCGTTCATCTCGACCGCCCACGGCTCCGCCACGCCTTGATCATTGGCGACGTTGAGCATGATCCAGGCATGCGGATTGGTCCACTGGAACTCCTTGACGATGCCCTCGATCTCCGTCTTTTTCTCGGCATCGAACATGGCAAAGGAGTGGTGGGCAAACGCAGGGCTCGCAAACATGGCAACGGCGATGCCCGCGAGACTGAGAGCTTTGAATTTCATGGGGCGTCTCCAGCAGCTTTTGATCGTTTTGGCCGATTCACCGCAGTACCGGCCGTGGATGTAGTTTTTCATAGCTCGTGGCGGGAGTAAAGCGTGTCGAGGACCCCGATCGAGCCAAAGAGCGCCCCCTGCCCGGATGGCCCACCGCGCCCCTAGGGCGTGCTTTATTTCCGCCGGACCCCCATGCTAGCTTAGCGCGAAGCTGCGCAGGCGATCTTGCTCGGATCGGCCCGCGGCGGCGAATAACAAGACGAAACAGGCTCTTCGGTCATTCGCAGCCTTTGGGAGGAAAGAATGGAAGACCTTCGGGTTGTTGCGCGCGCCGGTGTGACTCTGGCGGCCGCGCTCGTGGTGTCGGCCGCGTCCGGACTCGCCTATGCGGCGGACGCTCCGGACATTTCCGGCATCTACCAGGTAACCCAATACAACGCGAAGATTCAGCTGGTCGGCGGCGGCGAGCTGCCGCTCACGCCGGCCGGAAAGGAGGCCTACGACAAGAACATCGCCGGCCTCAAGGACGGCTCGCTCACCGACAATGCCCGCAAGTTCTGCGTGCCCGACGGCCTGCCGCGCGTGCTTGCCAATCCCTACCCGTTCGAGATCATCCAGGCGCCGCCAGGGCAGACCACCATCATCTACGAGCTCAGCCATCAGGTGCGCATGATCGCCATGGACAAGAAGCTGCCGAGCGAGGAGGACCTCTTGGTCCTGCCGTTCTTCAACGGCCACTCGGTCGGGCGTTTCGAGGGCGATACGCTGGTGGTGGAATCCGCAGGCTTCAAGGAGAACACCTTCCTCGACGCGACCGGCGCGCCCCATACCGACGAGTTGCACACAGTCGAGCGCATCCGCAAGATCTCGCCGACGCAGCTCGAGGACGTCATCACCATTCACGATCCGCAATATTACACCCGCGATTGGCAGGTGCGCTTCGTCTACAATCAACACAATGATCTGCGGATCGAGGACTATGTCTGCGGCGAGCCGCACCGCGACATTTCCGGCGTGCCCGGCGTGAAGAAGCCGTAACGCCCGAGGCCGTAGGATGGGTTGACCCCCGCGCAGGCGGGGGGAAACCCATCAGCGGCTTTTCCTATCACACCGGCTGTGATGGGATCGGCTGCTCCCGGATTACGCCATAGCCCGCCGAAGACGGGCGCAAAACGCCCTTACGGCTTCATCCGGGCTACGCGTTGCCCCCCTCGCGGCAACTCTTAGCCCGCATTGCCGGCAGCTCCCGCGGCCCCTAATCTTGCGGGTGAGGTTTCGACCCGCGGCTCGCGCTTTGCCGCGCGCCGGGGACAAGCTTGGAGGAAATCCTGATGTTAAGAAAAAACTTCAACTGCAGCCTACTTATGATGGCGCTGGGCGCCCTGCTCGCGCTCGACACGCCCGCGGCCGCGCAGGCGGCCGCCAAAATCCCAGCGCTGGCCTCGACGAGCTTCGCCTGGCTCGCGATGGGCGCCGACTGGCGCGATCCGCCCGCCGGTTCCGGGCACGGTCCAATCAAGCAGCACCCCGACTACCCGTTCCACGGCAACCTCGACGGCCCCGGCCAGGTCACGCTGCGGATCGGCAACTATCGCGATCCTATCCTCAAGCCTTGGGCCGCAGGCGAGATGATGGCCTCGAACGAGGAGGCGATCAGCGGCAAACGCGCAGTGCCGTTCACGGCGCAGGGGCGCTGCTATCCGGGCGGGGTGCCCGGGCAATTGCTCTATCCGGCGGAGCCGTTCTACTTCATCCAGACCCCCAAGGAGGTGTGGATGATCTGGCAGCGCGACCATCTGGTGCGCCGCATCTACATGACCGACAAGCATTCGCAGAACGTCAAGCCGTCATGGTTCGGTGAATCCATCGGCCATTACGAGAACGGCACGCTGGTGGTTGACACGACCGGTCTCTCGACCAAGACCAGCTACATTGACAATTACCGTACCCCGCACACCACCAAGGAGCACGTGGTGGAGCGCTACACGGTCGCGCCCGATGGCAAGTTGCTCGAGGCCGCGGTCACGGTCGAGGATCCTGATGCGTTCAACGAGCCGCTTCATCTTGTCCAGCGCTGGCGCAAGGTCGACAACCCGCTGCTGGAGACCGCTTGCCCGGAGAACAACCAGGACTTCTTCCACCAGAACCTGTTCCCGATCCCCGAAGCGGACAAGCCGGATTTTTGATCATTCGAGACGCGTGGACCCGCGATCGTAGGGGCGCCCCATAGCCCGTCGAAGACGGGCGTAAACGCCCTGATGTGGGCGCCCGCAACTCTCGATTCGCTGAGGGCTCACGGGCGGCCACAAGGGCCGCCCCTACGCACCGTGCGGGCCCCGCAGCGCCAGCGGCTGCTCGTCCAGCATCGCCCGGATCGCCAGGCGCGTGGCTTGCGGATCGAGCCCGTGCTGCTGCGCCAGCTCGCGGCATTCCTCCGCGATCCGGTCGACGTCCTGCAGCAGCTTGAGCCGCTTGAACTCGTCGGCGTGATGGAGCCCCATGCTGGCGCCGACGATCTCCAGCATATTCATGATGCGGAACGGACAGTCGCGCTCGTGGGCGCAAAGCTCCCGATGGTCGGCGTGATAGACGGCGACGAGCGCATCGATGCCCGCCGCCTCCGCGGCAGCGAGCTCTCGCTGCTGCAGCTCGCGCCGATAGGCCGGCAGCGCGCGAAAATAGTTGCTCATGAGACCCACCGCGGGCTGGCCGAGGTCGACGAGCTCGACGCCCGGCACGGCGCGCAGAATGTCCTCGGCGGCCGCAACCACCCCGGCCACGCCCGGATGGCGATGCAGCGCCACGCGCATCGCGACGCGCTCGCGCAGCAGCGGTCGCAGCGCCTCGAGATGGCGGCGCAGGAACAACATAAACGGCGTCATCTCGAAGGGCCGCGCCCCGCGGATCTTCTCGACCGTCGGCAGCGTGGTCTCGGTGAACTGCACATGGCAGCTCGGGCACCAGGAGATCACCTGCCCGGATTTGCTGTGCGCAAGCTTGTCCATGGTGCTTTGCGCCTGGCGCCCGGAGGTCTCGACGTCGCCGGTGCGCATCTGCACGATGCCGCAGCAATGGGTGGGGCCGCCCATCACCGCATAGGAGATGCCGAGCGCATCCATGATGTCGAGGGCCAAGAGCGCGATGTGCGGGGTCTTGAGCACATTGCATCCGGTGTAGAAGACGAAGTCCGGCGGCGCGGTTCTCTCTGGGGCGGGCCTCTGGCCCAGCCGGCGCAACAGCTCGTCATCGAGCTGCAGGCGCGATATGTGTGTCACCTCGCGCGCAACCCTGCGAAAACCCTCGACCCCGTGCCGGCGACGGTCGTCGAGCGCGTCCTTCTGACGAGCCATGGCGAGGCGCGCCATGCCGAGCAAGAAGCGCGGATTGACGCCATAGTCGCACGCCTTGATGCATTCGCCGGTCAGCACGCACGCATTCGCCCATTTGCGCGCCGCTGGAGTGCCGGTGCCGAGCCGCAATATATCGACCACGCCGTCGATGACGGCGCGTGGCTGCGCCTCGACGCCGCCGGGGCCCGTCACCGGGCAGACCTCGACGCACTTGCCGCAGCGCGTACAGGCGTCGAGCATGGTGTCGACGCGTTCCGCCAGAGCCTGCTCGAAAGGGTCGCTCATGCAGGGCCATCTTATCATTTTTTTTCGGCGGGCGCCGACCCTCGACATCATCGGCTTTGTGGGACATCATCATTGATGAAGGCGCTACGCCAATAAAAACACCGAGGAGACAGCCCAATGAAGCGCGGTTCAGCGATTCTCCTGACGTTGTGGATGGCTTTGGTTCCGTCGGCATACGCGCAGACCGAGCCGCCCGCCAAGCTCGTCGGCTACATCACCTTGCCCGACCTCGAGGGCTGGATGGACCATATGGCGGTCGACGTGAAAACCCAGCGCCTGTTCGTCCCCGCCGAGCAGAAAAAAGCGATGGAGATCGTCGACCTCGCCGCCGGCAAGGTGATCCATACCATCACCGGCTTCGACGGCGCGCCGCGCAAGACGGTCTACCTTGCCGACACGAACCAGATCTGGGTGGATGACGGCGGTTCCGTCAAATCGTTCGATGCGAGCTCTTATCAGCTCCTCAAGAACATCCCCTTCGATCTCGACAAGTCCGCGAAATTGATCCCCGACAACGGCAACTTCGATCCCAAGAGCGGGCTCTTCTACGTCACCATCACCGCCGACGCCAATTCGGCGACCGCGACCGTCAAGGGCTCGGTCGAGATCGTCGACACCAAGACAGGCGCCCGCGTCGGCAACATCAAGCTCGACGGCACCGATCCCTCCGGCATTGCCTTCGACGCCGCGACGCCGCGCATGTTCGTCATCCTCGGGGATACCGCCCAGGTGCAGGTGATCGACCGTGACAAGCGCGCGATCATCGCCACTTGGGAGATCACCGGCGGCACGCAGCCCCACACGGTCGCCATCGACCCCGCCCATCATCGCCTGTTCGTCGGCGCCCGCATCAAGCCCGGGCATATCTACAAGCCGGGCAAGATGGTGGTGATGGACACCGAGACCGGCAAGGTCGTGGCCGCGCTCGACACCGAGGGCGGCGCCGACGAGATCCAGTACGATGCCGCAAGCGGGCGCGTCTATTTCACCGGCACCACCGGCCATGTCGACGTGTTCAGGCAGGTGGATGCCGATCACTACGAGCACCTCGGCAAGCTCGTCACCGCGGCCGACGCCAAGACCTCGCTGCTCGTGCCCGAGCTAAAGCGCTTCTACGTGGCGGTGCCCAAGCGCAACGTGGCGGTTCCGCCGACCCGCGACGTCATCACCGAGGACGCCGAGCTGTTGGTGTTCGAGGTGCCGTAGGCACGTTGCGGCCCACGAACCGGAGTGAGCATGCCCGCGCGCGGATCCGTCATTATTGCGCTGTGCGCCGTACTCCTCGCCGGCGCGCCGGCGCGAGCCGCGCCGGCCTATACGGCCGATCCCAAGCTCGTCGCCGCCGCCAGGCAGGAGGGCCAGGTCGTCCTCTACACGACCCTGATCGTCGACCAGATCGTGCGGCCGTTGATCAAAGCCTTCAACGCGCAGATCCCCGGGATCGAGATCAAGTTCGTCCGCGCCGACTCCGCCCAACTGATGGTGAAGCTCATCAACGAAGGTCGGGCCGGGCGCGTCCAGGCCGACATCTGGCACGTGAGCGACGGTCTGCAGCCGCTGCTGACGGAGAACGTGGCGGCGACCCTCGACCTGCCGAACGCACACGGGCTGCCCTCGGAGCTCGTCGATCCGAAGGGCCATTGGGTGGCGACCAACCTGTCGACGCGCTCGTTTGCCTACAACACGCAGCTCGTCGCCACCGATCAGGTGCCGCGCACGCATCAGGCCCTGCTCGATCCGCGCTGGAAGGGACAATTCGTCTGGCACCCCAATTCGATCGCCGGCGGCTATGGCTTCATCGGTCTGGTGCTCAAATCGATGGGGGAAGAGAACGGCATGCGCTATCTGCGCGCGCTCGCCAAGCAGAACATCGTGCCGCTGCCGATCGCGGCCCGCGCCGTGATGGACCGCATCATCGCCGGCGAATATCCGATGGGCCTTGAGATGAACAGCTCGCATGCGGTCATCAGCGCCGCCGCGGGCGCTCCGGTGCGCTTCGTGCCGCTCGACCCGGTGACCGAGACGGTGCAGATCGCCGGCCTGAGCCGCGGCGCGCCGCACCCAAATGCCGGCAAGCTGTTTCTCGATTTCATGATCTCGCGCGCCGGCCAGGAGGTGTTCCGCGACGCCGACTACATCCCGATGCGTCCCGACGTTCTCCCCAAGAGTCCGGAAGTCAAGCCCGACACCGGCGGCTACCAGGCCCTGATGCTCACGCCCGAGGACATGGACGCCAACAACCAGCACTGGGCCAAGGTTTTCGACGATGTGTTTCGGTAAGAGGCCTCATCCTGAGGAGCGTCGCGGAGCGACGCGTCTCGAAGGATGGCGGCAAAGCAGTGACTCGCGGCCATCCTTCGAGACGCGCGCAAGGGCGCGCTCCTCAGGATGAGGGCTGCACTCGCCTCAACCACATAACGACCAAAGGAATCCCCTCCCCCATGCGCATCATGTTTCTCAACCAGGCCCCGCGCCGCTCGGCGGCCTACGAAGCCGCCAAGATCGAGGCGCAGCTCAATACCTATGCCTCCCCGGGCACCAAGGTGGAGATCGTCTTTCCGGACGACTACGAGGGCGCGCAGCTCTACGACACGATCGGCGCGCAAAGCGTGCTCAACGGCCTGCATCACATGATGGAGACGCCGGCGATCGTGCGCAAGATTTTCTGGGCGGCGCAGAACGGCTATGACGCGGTGATCTCGTCCAACACCTTCGATCCCGGCGTCGACGGCGGGCGGCTCGCGGTCGAGATTCCCGTGATCGGGCTCCTGCGCACCTCGATGCACGCGGCGCTCACTTTGGCGGACCGCGTCGGCATCACGGTGCCGCTCGTCGGCCACGTGCCCTATACCTGGCGCATCCTGCGCAGCTACGGCCTCGACCGCTTCGTCAGCGACATCCGCCCGCTCGGCGTCTACGGCAAGGACATCGCGCAGCGCAAGCAGGAGATCCTCGATATCACCACCAAGCTCATCCGCTCGCTCATCGAGGAGACGCGCGCCGAGATCATCCTGCCGCTCGGCGGCGCGCTCATCCCCTACGTGGTCGACCCCGCCGATCTCGCCAAGGCGACCGGCGCGCAGGTGCTCAACACCAAGGCGATCGGCATCCGCTTCGCCGAAATGTGCGTCGCCTTCGGCATGACCCAGAGCGCCCTCACCTACCCGAAGGCCAAGCTCGCCTACGAGGACTTCGTGAACAAATAGAGGGCACCCTTGACCATGCATCACGTCCGAATCGAAGCCGGATGTGCCATCACATCCGTCAATCCGAAGTCCCCGCCTTTGAACAGGAGCGGCGCCCGTAGGGTTGAGGCAACCGCATAGGCCAAACAGTCGCCGAAGTTGAGCTTGGCCGGATGCCCGCTTCCCCTACCGAACGTCGCGAATGCCCTCGAAGCAGCATCCCCCATCTCGCGACTGAACGCAGCGACCGAGGTCGTGTCGGCGTCAATAAAGTGCTCCAACCAGCGTGATGACCGCCTCGCGAGATTGATCGTACACCACGCGCGTACCTCGACCAGGGTAGGCGCGCCGATCGTGCATTCTTCAGCGGCGAGGAGGTCGAGCAGTCGCTCGGCGTCGGGCTCACCCTTGATGATCCCGATAAGGACCGAGCTGTCGAGGACAATCACGCCGGAAGCCCGGTTTCATCGTCATAGAGCGTCTCGATGGGCAATTGCGCTCGCGCCATTCCGCGCCTGTCCTGGCGAAGAAACTGACGCCACTGCTCGACTTGCTTTCGCTGAGCCGGCGCGGGACGGCGGGGACGGTACTGTCGCAGGGCATCGAGTACCACGTCCTTGATGGTCTTCCCCGTCTGGCGCGCCAGCGCGCGCGCTAGCTGCGCAGCTTCTGCGTCGCGGATGTGAACCTGATCTTTCATGCCAGCACCTCCACCGGCTGGGACCATCCAGGTACATATGTACTTTACCAGGCGAGTGAAAGCAATAGCGGCCTGTCGCTCGGCGCCCTCGACCCTCGGTTGTTGATGCTCGTTTGGTCCCAACGCTCGTAAAATAGGTTGCCGCAGTTGATGCGAACCGCGGGAGCGGGCACGGGGGTCCGCTTTAGCGATTGGCTGACGGGCGGCCGTTCTCTATCTTGCAAGGATCATGACTGCGAAGACCAGCTGCGATATCATCGTGATCGGCGGCGGCAGCGCCGCGCTCGAGGCCGCGATCTCGGCGCGCGAGGCCGGCGCCCGCTCGGTGGTCATGCTCGAGAAGGCGCCCGAGCAGGAATCGGGCGGCAATGCGCGCTTCTCCCATACCGGCTTTCGTTTCGTGCATGCGGGCGCGGCGGAGCTGCGGCAATTCCTGCCCGAGGTCGACGCTGGGCTGTTCGCGCGCATGCAGATTCCCGCCTATGGGCGCGGCGATTTCCTCGGCGATCTCGATCGCGTCACGCAGGGACGCATCGATCCGGTGCTGGCGGCCTGCTTGGTCGATCACTCCAACCGCGCCGTCCATTGGATGCGGGAGATCGGGGTGCGCTGGGAGCCGGAGAAGATGACGGAGGTCGACGGCAAGCTCTATCTGCCGGGCGGCCATCACATCCATCCGGTCGGCGGCGGCCCCGGCATGCTGGCGCAGCTGCGCGCGCTCGCCCTCGAGCACGGCGTCGAGATCCGCTACCGCGCGCGCGTGCGCGCCATCAACGGCAACGATCGGCGCGTCGAGGGCGTGCGGGTCTCCACGCCCGAGGAGGAATACGATCTCACCGGCCGCGCCGTCATCGTCTGCAGCGGTGGCTTCCAGGCCAATGCCGAGATGCGCGCCCGCTATCTCGGTCCCAACGCCGACCTCATGAAGGTGCGCGGCAGCCGGCACAATACGGGCGAGGTGCTGCATGCCTTGCTGGCGCTCGGTGCCAGGTCCGCGGGTCATTGGCAGGGCGCGCACATGTCGCCGATCGACGGCAAAGCGCCGAGCGTAGAGACGCCGGTGCGCGCCGACGGCCGCGGCAACACCATGAACCGCTACGACTATCAGTTCGGCATCACCGTGAATGCGCTCGGGCAGCGCTTTTTCGACGAAGGCGAGGCCAAGCACGCTTACACCTACGCCAAGACCGGGCGCGCGGTGCTGCAACAGCCGGGCGGGGTCGCCTATCAGATCTACGACCAGACCGGCATCGACCTGTTCCGCCACGGCCGCGACTATCCGGCCACCATGGTGGAGGCGCCGACACTCGCCGAGCTCGCGCGCAAGATCGGCATCGAGCCGGAGCCGTTCCTGCGCACGGTCGACGACTACAACAAGGCCTGCCGCACCGACGTCGCCTTCATGGCGGGCGAGCTCGATGGCAAATGCACCGTCGGCCTGACGCCGCGGAAATCGAACTGGGCTGAGCCGATCGCGAAAGGGCCGTTCCGCGCCTATCCGATCACCGCCGGCGTCACCTTCACGTTCGGCGGGGTGCAGGTGGACACGCGGGCGCGCGTGATCAACACCACCGACGAGCCGATCGAGGGGCTCTACGCCTCCGGCGACGTCATCGGGCTCTTCTTTCACAACTATCCCTCCTGCACCGGGCAGACCCGCAACGTCGTCTTCAGCTATCTGGCCGGCCGCCATGCGGCCGCGATGGTGGGACGGAACTAAATTCTTCTTGTCATTGCCGGGCTCGTCCCGGCAATCTCGACAAGGAAGGCTCAGCCGTAGCAAACCAAGCGAGATGGCCGCGAAATGCCCGGCCATAACTATCAATGGCCAAGCACACTGCCCTCTCCGGTCCCGGCACGATCGAGAAGCTCGCCGACTGGGCGCTCGCACCGAGCGCCGAAGCGATCCCGGATGCCGCCCTCACCCAGGCCAAGCTCCTCCTTCTCGACACCATCGGGTGCGGCTACGCGGCACGCGAAGAGGAATCCGCGCGCGCGGTGCTTGCCACCTGGGCCGAGATCGGCGGCGCACCGCAATGCAGCGTGATCGGCAGTGCGCAGAAGACGAGCGCCCCCAATGCGGTGCTGGTCAACGGCGCGCTCATCCGCATTCTCGATCTCAACGACTATGTGAACAATCCCAGGGGCGAGATCGGCGGGCATCCGAGCGACAATATCCCGGTGGCGCTCGCCACGGGCGAGCTTGCCGGCGCGTCGGGGCGCGAGATGATTGCCGCCATCGTGCTCGGCTACGAGGTGTTCGGCCGCAGCCGCGACCTGATGACACGCGACTCGGGCTGGGACGGCGTCACCATTTCGGGGCTGGTCGCACCCGCGATCGCCGGCCGACTGATGCGGCTCGATCCGCAGCGCCTCGCGCATGCGCTCGCACTCTCGGCCGCACGCGCGCCGACCCCGCTCGCGGTGCGCCATGGCGCCATCTCGGCGGCGAAGTCGCTCGCCAATGCGCTCGTCGCCCAGAACGGCATGCAGGCCGCGATCCTCGCCCGCCACGGTGTGACCGGCCCGCTCGACCTGTTCGAGAACCCGCTCGGTCTCGCCCCCGTCTTCTCCCGCACCGAGGCCATGGCGCCGCTCACGGCGCCGCTCGGGGCGGAGACCTACATCATGCGTGCCAACATCAAGGCGTATCCGTGCCTCGCCACCGGACAGGCCATCGTGGCGGCCGGTATCGCGCTGCATGCACAAGTCGCGACAGCGCTCGCCGGCAATCTGGAGCGCCTGCGGCGCATCCGCGTCACCATGGCGGACATGCCGTTCCTGCGCCGTCAGAAGGATGATCCGGGCCGCATCAATCCGACCTCGCGCGAGGCCGCCGACCACAGCTTCAACTTCCTCGCCGCGGTCGCGCTTCTCGACGGCGAGTTCGGCCTCGCCCAGTTCGAGAACGAGCGCTGGAACGATCCCAAGGTCCGCTCCGTGATGGCCCGCCTCGACATCGACGTCGATGCAGGTCTCAATGCCCGCTCGCCGGGGAGCTTCCCCTGCCGCATGGAGGCGACCAGCGATGACGGCTCGACGCTCGTCGCCGACATCCCCGATCCGCCGGGCTTCTCGCGCCATGGGCTCGAAGCGGAGGCGGTGATCCGCAAATTCAACGCCATCACCTCGGCCCATCTCGACGCGGCCGCGCGCGCGCGCATCATCGAGGCGGTGCTGGCGCTTGATCGCAGCCCCTCCTGCGCCGACCTCTCGCGGGCGCTCGCCGCCGCGCATGACGCATAGATTGGGTTATACTGGCCCCGCCGAAAACAGCCGCGACAACAGGGAGGTTCGGCAATGCTCCACCGGAACCTGAAGGTTGCAACTCTCGCCGCAACGATCCTGATCATCTCGCCGCTCGGCGCCGCGGCGCAAGAGATGTCAAAATATCCGGATTGGTCCGGCCAATGGGCGAAACCCGCCGGCATCGGCAACGGCCAATGGGACATCACCAAGCCGAACGGCCGTGGCCAGGAGCCGCCGCTGACGGCGGAATATCGGACCATCTACGAAGGCCGGCTTGCCGAGCGCGCCTCCGGCGGCATCGGCGGCGACCCGACCGCGCAGTGCATTCCGCACGGCATGCCGCGCATGATGATCGGCGTTTATCCGATGGAGCTCGTGGTCACGCCGAAGGCCACCTACATGCTGAGCGACTACAACGAGCCGCGCCGCATCTTCACCGACGGCCGCGACTGGCCGAGTTCGGTCGAGCCCACCTTCAACGGCTATTCCATCGGCCGCTGGATCGATGCGACCGGCGAGGGGCGCTTCAACCTGCTCGAGGTGGAAACCCGCAGTTTCCGCAATCCGCGCACCTTCGAGGGCAGCGGCATCCCGTTGCACGAGGACGGCGAGAGCATCATCAAGGAGCGCTTCTTTCTCGACCAGGCCGACAAGAACCTCTTGCACATCGACATCACCACCATCGACCATGCGCTCACGCGCCCGTGGAGCGTCTCGCGGCCCTACCGGCGCGAGCCCAATCCGATCTGGTTGTTCGTCGACTGCTCGGAGGACAACCGCCACGTCTGGGTCGGCAAGGACAGCTACTTCGTCAGCGGCGACGGCTACCTGATGCCGACCAAGAAGGGCCAGGCCCCGCCGGATCTGAAGTATTTCAAGAACAGCGGGAAATAGGCACTCCTACCCGCCAGCTGGTCATGGCCGGGCATAGCACGTCGAAGACGGGCGTAAACGCCCTTATGTCCCGGCCATCTCGCTTAAGGACACTTGCTGTCAGGCCGGTGGGGCCACCTCGGCGTCGGGCTGGTTGCTGCGCTTGAGCGCGTCGGCGACGAAGCCCGAGGCCTTCATCTCCTCGACAAAAGCGCGCAGGTACTTGGCGGCGGCGCCACGCCCCTTGGGTGTGCCCATTGCCTGTTCGATGACCTGGAAGCGGCCGTCCATCACCCGCACCCGCGGATCGGTCTTGGCGTATTCGACCAGCGGCTGCTTCACGCCTGCCGCCGCCTCGAGCTTCTCGTCGAGGACCAGATCGATCATGGCGCGCCCGCCGCCGGTCTTGGCGCGCACCAGCGTCGCATTCTTGAGATTGCGCGTGAGGAAAAGGTCGTAAGCCGAGCCCACCCCGACCGCTATGCGCACGCCCGGGCGATCCACGTCCGCCACCACCTTGAGCGGGGAATCCTTGAGCACCATGTAGGTGCCCTCGATCAGCACATAGGGCGCGGTGAACTCGACCTCGGCGGCGCGTACCGGCTCGATGGCGAAGAAGGCGACGTCCCAGGCGCCGCTCTTGAGCGCCGCGAACACCTTGCCGGCGGCCTCGTAGGTGACGAACTCGACCGGCACGCCGAGGCGCTTTCCAAGCTCGCGCGAAAGATCGACCGTCACCCCGCGCGGGTCCTGCGGCGGGCCCTGCACCAGCACCCCGTTGCCGAGATTGAGGGCCGCGCGCAGCTTTCCGGTGGGGGCGAGCTCTTTCACGACGTCGGGCGGGACAGGGGTCACGTTGCTTCCTCTTGCATTGGGGCCAGATTGAGCGAGGGCCGCGAGGATTCCGGCGAAGATCATCGCGGCGGCAAGCGTCGTGTGGGCAAGCGTCTTGTGGGCAAGCGTCTTGTAGGCAAGCGTCCTGTAGGCAAGCGTCCTGTACATGCATTTCCTCCCGTTCGGCCGTTGGGCGCAGCCACCCTCCCCCGTCGGCAATGGCGGGATCGCAGGCCGGCGGCTTGGAGCCGGAGATTCCTACAGACGCGGAGCCAAGATCGGCCTACACTATCGTGAGATGGGCAGCTTGTCGCGCCCCAAGGCCCAAGAGGTCCAAAAGAGGCCCAAGAGGTCCAAGAGGTCCAAGCATCGCTCAACATCGTCACAATCGAAGAGGAGCACCGCGTGCAGGTTCTTGTTCGTGACAACAATGTCGATCAGGCGCTCCGGGTGCTCAAGAAGAAGATGCAGCGCGAGGGCGTATTCCGCGAGATGAAGCTGCGCAGCCACTACGAGAAGCCTTCGGAAAAACGAACGCGGGAGAAGGCGGAGGCCGTTCGCCGCGCCCGCAAGCTCGCGCGCAAGAAGTTGCAGCGCGAAGGACTCCTGCCGACAAAGCCACGGCCGGTGGGGCCGCAAGCCGCCGGAAGAGGTGCGCCCCCGCGCGGCCCCCGGCGCTGAGGCTCCCCTTACGGACCGCCGCGCCGCGTGGCGGCGCCCCATTTCATTTACCTGCCGCCGTCGCCGACCTGAACCAATCGAGAATTTCCGCGCCGTTCCAATGCAGCACGCCATCGAACTTTCCGACGTGCTCGTAGATCGCCTCGAGATATTTGATGCGGTGCGGCGCGCCGCTGATATAGGGATGGATGGCAATGGCCATGATCTTGGCGCGCGTGGCGCTCTCGGCGTAGAGGCGCTCGAATTGATCGACGGCGCGGCGCAAGAGATAGTCGCTCGGGTGGTGCTGCACGACCATCATCGGGATGTCGTTGAGCTCGACCGAATAGGGCAGCGTGGTGAGCTCCCCGTGCGCGGTACGGATGGTGGTCGGCTCGTCGTCGTAGACGAAGTCGCCGATATATTTGATGCCGGCCCGCGCGAGCAGGTCGGGCGTCTCCAATGTCTGCGTCAGTCCCGGCCCGAGCCAGCCGAGCGGTCGGTAGCCGCAGAAGCGCTCGAGGATATCCACGCAGCGGCCGATGGTGGCGGCTTGATCCGCCAGCAGATGCATCGGCACCTGGTCGTAGCCGTGACCCATGAACTCCCAATTCGCCAGCTTGGCCTCCTCGGCGACGCGCGGATAGTCCTCGCAGACGCGCGCATTGATGGCGAGCGTGGGCCGCAGGCCACGCCTGGCGAACAGCTCGAAGAAGCGCCAGGCTCCGACCCGCATCCCGTATTCGTGCCAGCTCCAGTTGGGAACGTCGGGCAACAGCGCCTGGCCGGTCGGCGCCGGCAGAACCTGGCGCGGCATCGGCCGGGCGATGTCCCAGACCTCGTAGTTGACGATGGTCCACACGACGATGCGCGCGTCGCCCGGCAGCTTGAGCGGCGGCCGGTCGACGATGGCGGAGAAGTCGCAGCGTTCGCGCGGCAGCATGCTCATGGGTCAAGGCTCACGGCGGTCCAGACGACTGAGGTGATGCCCGAGCAGCATCCGCAAGGCTTGCAGATACGCCCAACCCGAGAGGAACAGGATGATCGTCAAACCGGCCGCGAAGGGTCCGGGGCCGGGCGTGATGCCGATGCCGACAACGTTCCAGGCCAGCACGGCGACCGCGGTCAGCAGGACCAGGATATCGAGCCAGATCCGCAGCGGAGTCGCAACCCCGGAGGCCGCGCGCCGGCGCGCCGGATAAGTCACCGCGAATAGGAAGGACGGGATGGC
>Ga0306920_100006567_pt1 | contig 15211 bp, 13 predicted proteins | sample flu12Cox44000170_FD_204666 | JGI IMG/M metagenome (GOLD analysis project Ga0306920, IMG submission 204666) | Lab enrichment of tropical soil microbial communities from Luquillo Experimental Forest, Puerto Rico - flux4day.12C.oxic.44.000.170 (v2)... | ecosystem: Environmental > Terrestrial >... | reverse complement strand
GACCGCTCTCTCGAGCAGGGCGACGGGGTGGTATCCGACATGTCGAGGAGGGCCTCGAGATGGCGGACGCCCCGACCGTCCGGGAGCGGACGATGAAGATCAAGGAAGTGATCCTGCGCGCCGTGAGCCGTGAGCTGACCTGGATCCAAGCGGCCGACATCCTGGGGATGAGCGCGCGGACGATGCGACGCTGGAAGGGGAAGTTCGAGTACGCGGGCATGGAGGGGCTGGTGGACGGGCGCACGCGCGGACACCGGTCGCTACGTCGGGTGCGTCGGGACGAGCTCGAGCCGCTGCTGCGGCTCTACCGCACGCGCTATCAGGGGCTGAACGTGCGGCATTTCTGCAGTATCGCGCGGCGTGAGCACGGGCTGGTGTGGTCGTACAGCTTCGTCCGCCAGGCGCTGCAGGCGGCGGGGTTGGTGAAGAAGCGCCGTCCACGTGGACGCCACCGGCTGCGGCGACCGCCGCGTGAGTGTTTCGGCGAGATGCTGCACCTCGACGGCAGCCTGCACGCATGGCTGGCGCTGGAGCCCGGGGCGCGCCAGTGTCTGATCGCGGTCGTCGACGACGCCACGCGACAGCTGCTGTATGCGCGGCTGTGCGAGCGCGAGGGCACCGAGCCAGTGCTGGCAGCCCTGCACGCGGTGTGTTCCCGCTACGGGATCCCGCAGGCGCTCTATACGGATCGTGCCGCCTGGGCCGCGCACACCACGCGTGCGGGGGCGCCTCCTGAGCGCGGGCTGCCGACACAAGTCGGACGCGCCTTGGCCCGGTTGGGGATCGAACACATCCTCGCGTTCTCGCCGCAGGCGCGTGGCCGTGGCGAACGCGTCAACCGTACGCTGCAGGATCGTCTGGTCCACGAGCTGCGACTCGCCGGCATCCGTACGAACGCGCGCGCCAACGCGTTCCTGGTGGAGACATTCCTGCCCCGCTACAACGCCGAGTTCGCACGGCCCGCATCAGACCCGGCATCCGCCTTTGTCACCGCCGGCGGTGCGGAGCTGGACCAGATCTTGTGTGTCGAGGAGGCGCGCACCGTCGGACGTGACAACACCGTCGCCCTCGGCGGTGTGCACCTGCAGATCCCCAAGCAACGCGGTCGCCCGACCTGTGCCGGCCTGGAGGTCCTCGCCCGGCGCCACCTGGATGGGTCGCACTCCATCTGGTGGGGACGTCGCTGCCTGGGCCGCTTCGACATCCGAGGTCGGCTCGAGACTTCCGGGGCCGCTGCCTGAAAGCGGACAGATAGTCGTGTCAAAAGCGGTCACTTGGTCTTGCCAACAACAGCGGCGAGGGTGGGCGCCCAACTTCCCCAGCCCCGTGCAAGCGGGGTCAGCCCTACGGGTGCATCGTCCGCCTGTAGCGCACCTCGTGCGGCATCGCGTCGTGGTCGACCTCGCCGCGCGACAGCTCGCGCGAGCGCGCGTAGGCCACGCGCGCCTCGTCGTCGCGACCGAGCTTCGCCAGCGCCATGCCGAGTCCGTAGAACGCTGCGGGATCTTCCGGATTGACGACCGCCGCGGAGGCGTAGCGCTTGGCAGCCGTGGTGAAGTCTCCGGCGCGGAACGCCGAGTTGCCCGAGTCCACGAGCGCCTGCGCGCGCACCTTGCTGGCGTCGGCCGGTGATGACGCCGGCTGTGCGGCCGTGCGCGACCCGCTGCAGCTCGCGAGGACGAGCATGCCCGCGACGAGCGCGAGCCCGACGGCGAGGCGCGCCCTCACGTCTTGCTCACACGCGGGCGCACGGCGTCGGCGTAGGCGCGCGCCGCCTCGGCCGGAGACGCCGCACTCACTTTGAGGTCGCGCAGCCGGCCGTCCTTGAGCGAGTAGATCCACCCGTGCACGTTCACCTCCTGGCTGCGCGCCCAGGCGTCCCGCATCACCGTGGTCTGCGTCACGTGCAGCACCTGCTCGATCACGTTCAGCTCGCACAGCCGGTCCCACCGCGTCTCACCCTCCGGCAGGGCGGCCAGCGCCTCGGCGTGCGCATCGCGCACGTCCTCGACGTGCCGGAGCCAGTTGTCGACGAGCCCGAGGCGCAGGCCATCGAGCGCGGCCTTCACACCGCCACAGCCGTAGTGGCCGCAGACGATGACGTGACGGATGCCGAGCACGTCCACGGCGTACTGCACCGCCGAGAGGCAGTTCAGGTCGGTGTGCACGACGACGTTCGCGACGTTCCGGTGCACGAACACCTCGCCCGGGAGCTGGCCGGTGATCTGGTTCGCGGGCACGCGGCTGTCGGAGCAGCCGATCCACAGGATGTGCGGCCGCTGGATCGCGGATAGGTCCGAGAAGAACGAGGGCTCTTGCGCGCGCACGCGCTCGGCCCAGCGGCGGTTGTTCTCGAGGATCTCGCGCAGATCCGTCATCGCCTGCCCTCCCGGATGTGCGTCGGCCCGCCGGGCCACACCGCCTCGCAGATCGAACGTGCGAGCGGCCGTGGCGCTCAGCGGGCCTCGTGCGTCACGCCTTCGCGGTCGCCGCGACCTTGGCGCGCTTCTTCGCGCGCAGGGCCTTGGCACGGGTCTTCCGCTCGGTGACCTTGCGCGGACGCGCCCGCTTCACGGCCGCCATCGTCGCGGCGGCCTTCTTCGTGGGCCTGCTCGGGCGGGCGGCGATGATGCCGACGCGGCGGAACAACGACGCCGCCTGCGTCGAGGGCTGGGCGCCCTGCCCGATCCAGCCTTTCACCTTCTCCTCGTCCATCTTCACGGCAAACGGCTTCGCCAGCGGGTCGTAGTAGCCGAGGATCTCGACGAACCGGCCGTCGCGCTGACGACGCGAGTCCGCCACCACGATCCGGTAGAAGGGCCGCTTCCTCGCTCCGGCCCGCATCATGCGAATGACAACCGCCATGCTGGAGATTCTCCTTCGTGTGGATGAGGGCCGCCCGAGCGGCCCGGGGGGTTGGGTCGGGGTTTCCGCTGCATATTAGCGCATCCGGCCGCGCAGGCCCGCAAGGCCGCGGGGGCCCTGCTTGAGCGCCTTCATCATCATCCGCGCCTGCTCGAAATCCTTGAGCAGCCGGTTCACCTCGGGCACCGACGTGCCGCTGCCTGCCGCGATACGCCGCCGCCGGCTGCCGTCGAGGATGCGCGGCAGCCGCCGCTCCTTGAGCGTCATCGACAGCAGGATCGCCTCGTAGCGCTTGACCTTGTCCTTCTGCGGCGCGAGCTGCTCCATGGCGTTCTTGGGCATGCCCGGGAGCAGCTTCACGATGTCCTCGAGCGAGCCCATCTTGCGCACGCTGCGCATCTGCTCGAGGAAGTCCTCGAGCGTGAACTCGCTCTTCCGCATGCGGGCCGCGAGCCGCTCCGCGTCCGATGCCGAGACGGCCGCCTGCGCGCGCTCGACCAGGCCCACGACGTCGCCCATGCCGAGGATGCGCCCGGCGAGCCGCTCGGCGCTGAACACCTCGAGGCCGTCGAGCTTCTCGCCCACTCCGAGGAACAGGATGGGCTTGCCGGTGACCTGCCGCAGCGACAGCGCCGCGCCGCCGCGCGCATCGCCGTCCATCTTGGAGAGCACGACGCCATCGACGCCGATCCGCTCGGCGAACGTCTGCCCGACCCGCACCGACTCCTGCCCGATCATGCCGTCGACGACCAGGTAGACCTGGTGCGCGCGCACGGTGCGCTTCAGGTCCTCGAGCTCGCTCATCAGCGCATCGTCGATGTGGAGCCGGCCGGCGGTGTCGAGGATCAGGAAGTCGAAGCCGCGCACGCGCGCCTGCTCGAGCGCTCCGACCGCGATGTCGTGCGGCTTCGTGCCGTCCGGCGCGCGCCAGAAGCCTGCGCCGGCGCCCTGCGCCACCATCTCCAGCTGGTCGATCGCCGCCGGGCGGTAGACGTCCGCGGAGACGAGCAGTGTGCGCTTGTCGCGCGCCTTCAACCACAGCGCCAGCTTGCCGGCGAACGTGGTCTTGCCCGAGCCCTGGAGGCCGGCGAGCAGCACCACCGTGGGCAGGTGCGGCGAGCCGGCGAGCGTCACGCGCGACTCGCCGAGCATCTTCACCAGCTCGTCGCGCACGACGCCGATCACCTGCTGGCCGGGCGTGAGGCTCTTCAGCACCTCCTCGCCCACCGCGCGCGCCTCGGCGCGGGCCACGAAGTCGCGCGCCACGTCGACCGGGACGTCGGCTTCGAGCAGCGCCCGGCGCACGTCGCGCATCGATTCGCGGATGTTGTCCGGCGAGAGCCGGCCCTGGCCGCTCAGCGTGCGGAAGATGCCCTGCAACCGCTCGGCGAGTGATTCGAACACGAAGGGGACCTCGAGGGGTGGGTGCGAACCCCGGAAAATAGCACACCCCGGACCCGCCACGACAGGCCTCCGAGCGTCGCCCTCAGCGGCCGGGCGCGGTCGTCAGGGGCAGCTCGACCCGCAGGATCGCGTCATCGTCCCCGAACCATACGCCTTGAGCCACAGCGACAGGTCGTTCGCGCCGACGTTGCCGCTGCAGTCGTAGTCGCAGCGTCCGAAGGGCTGGCCCAAGCCAAAGTCGCCGAGCAACGCGGACACGTCGTTGGCGCCGACGCCCCCCGAGCCGTCGAGGTCATAGGCTGCCACGGTTGGATACTGGAGCAGGACGCCGTTCGCGAAGATCATGCCACCATTGAGAAGCGTCGAGGCGTTGCCTGCGCCGTTGCTGCCACCGAGCAGCGTGAAATGCACCGAACCGTCCGCCGCGGTGACCTTGCTTACGCGGTTGTTGGCACAGTCCACGGTCATCGTGGGATCCATCTGGTCCGCGCAGAAGTGCATGTCGGGGGCGTTCGAAAGGTCGATCACGACCATCGCGCCCGCGATCGGGTTGTTGGCGAGGTCGCGCATGATCACCACGAACTCCCCGAACTCAGCCGCCGGAGCGTCTCCGGCGGCGCCGACCAGCGTGACGCACAGTGGCACCGTGCTGTTGCAAATGCCGCACGGCACGCCGGCGCTCGCGAGAGAAGGAAGGACTGCGAACGCAGAAGCCAGGGCCAGGACGAGAGGGATCCTCATGCGTCGCCTCCGCAACGTTGCGGGCGCACGCCCGCGATGGGAGCCGCACTGCGGTGCGAAAAGCATGGGCGTGGCCCGCGCGGCGCGCAACAGGAATTGTTCCCGACGATCGGGTACCGGCTACCCCGCGACCGCCGCCCGCAATCCCGCCAGCGCCGCGCGGGGGTCAGGCGCCCGGAACACGGCGTGGCCGGCCACGAACACGTCGGCGCCCGCGGCGCGCGACGCGTGCGCGGTCGCGTCGGCGATGCCGCCGTCCACCTCGATCAGGAACGACAGGTTCCGCTTCGCCCGCAGGTCCCGGGCCGCCGAGACCTTGTCCATCATCTCCGGCATGAACGCCTGGCCTCCAAAGCCCGGCTCCACGGTCATGACCAGGAACAGGTCCAGGTCGGGCAGGTAGGGCGCGGCGGCGGCATAGGGGGTGCCCGGCCGGATCGCGAGCCCCGCCTTGGCGCCGGTGGCGCGGATCTGGCGCAGCACCTCGCGCGTCTCGCGGCAGGCCTCGAGGTGCACGGTGATGACGTCGGCGCCGGCCTCGCGGAACTGCTCCACCATCATCCACGGCCGCTCCATCATCAGGTGCACGTCGAGCGGCGCGCGCGTGAGCTTGCGCACGGCGCCCACGATTATCGGCCCGAACGTGAGGTTGGGGACGAAGTGGTCGTCCATCACGTCGCAGTGCACCCAGTCGCGGGCGGGATCCACGATCGCCAGCTCGTCGGTGAGCTTCGAGAAATCGGCGGACAGGATGCTGGGCGCGACGATCGGTGGCGTTGCGGTCATGACGCTCTGCTCCCGGGACGAACGGTGGTGGACGTGGGTGAGACTAGCGGATGAGACGACCGGCGGCCTGCAGCGTGATGTTCCGGTCGCGCGTGAGTCGCGAGCCGGGCGGCGGATCCTGGCCGACGATCGGGCCGGTGCTGGGCCCGGCGGGCGGCGAGAGGACGATGAATCCCTGCGCTTCGAGCTGCTTGCGGGTGCGCCCGATCTCGCGGCCCTTCAGGTCGGGCATCACGAACACGTCCTCGATGGTGCCCGTGGAGAGGAGCAGCGCCACGTCGGCGCCGCGCGGCAGCACGGTCTCGGCCGGCGGGTCGGTGGCCGCCACGAGTCCTTCCCCCACCCCGTCGCTCGGCGCCCGGGTGACGCCGCCCACGCCCAGGCCGGCATGCTCGAGCAGCAGTTCCGCACCGCGCCGCGTCTCGCCGAGCAGCTCGGGCACGGAGCTGAACTCCTCGCCGAGGCTCACGGTGACGCTGATGCGCCGGCGGCCACGCACGGGCGTGCCCGCGGCGGGGTCCTGCGCCACGATGCGGCCGCGCTCCACGCCGGGATCGAAGCGCTCGCCGGCGCGCGACAGCGCGAGCCCGGTGGGCGCGAGCGCTGCCTGCGCCTGCTCGACCGTGAGGTTCTCGAGATCGGGAACGATCACCTCGCCCGCGCGGTGGACGATGCGCGGCATGAGCACGTTGTTGAAGAGCACGACCCCGACCGCGAACGCGAGCAGCGCCACGCTCGCCGTGGCCAACGTCTCGCGCACGCGGTGGCGGCGCTGGCTCACGGCCGGCGGATCCTCGCCGCGAACGCGCCGTCACAGCCGTGCCTGTGCGGCAGCACCCGCATGAACCCTTCCGGCGTCACCACGGCGTCGGGCACGGCGCCGGCGACGCTCTCCACCGTCCACCCCGGGTGCTCGGCCAGGAACCGCGACACCACGTGGTCGGTCTCCTCGGGCTCGAACGAGCACACGCTGTAGACCAGGAGTCCGCCCGGCACCACGCGCCGCGCGGCCGAGCGCAGCAGGTCGAGCTGCACCGGCGGCATCTCGGCGAGGACCTCGGGCCCCTTCCGCCAGCGCGCATCGGCGCGGCGCGCGAGCACGCCCATGCCGCTGCACGGCGCGTCCACGAGCACGCGGTCGAACGGCATCGGGAATTCGTACGTGCGCCCGTCGCCGTGCACCACGTGCACGGAGTGCGTGCCGAGGCGCGCGAGCGTGGCCTTGAGCGTCTCGACGCGGTGCGCGTCGCGTTCCATCGCCCACACCTCGCCGTCGTCGCGCATCAGCTCGGCCAGGTGCGTGCTCTTGCCGCCGGGGGCAGCGCACAGGTCGAGCACGCGTTCGTGCGGCTGCGGCGCCACGACGCGGCCCACGAGCGCTTCGCTCTCGTCCTGCGCGGTGCAGAGCCCGGAGCGGAAGCTGTGGAGCCCTCCCGGCGAGTGATGGCCCTCGACCCACACCAGGTCGGGCGAGAGCTCGGCGGGGCGAGCCTCGACGCCCTCGCGGGCCAGCATCTCGATCAGCTGCTCGCGCGTGTTCTTGAGCGTGTTCGCGCGCAGGCCGGTGGGCACCGCGCGGTTGTCGGCGGCGAGCAGCGCGCGTGTCTCCTCGGGACCAAAGCGCGCGAGCCAGCGCTCCACGATCCACAGCGGGTGCGAGCCCCAGGCCGCGAGCGAGGCCGCGTCGTTGCCCTCCGGCCATTGGATCGTGGCGCGCTCCTCGGCGAGCCGCCGGAGCACGCTGTTCACGAGCCCCGCGGCGCCCGCGTGCGCGTACTTGTGCGCGAGCTTCACCGACTCGTCCACGGCGGCATGCGCCGGGATGCGGTCCAGGAACAGGATCTGGTAGGCGCCGAGCCGGAGGATGTTGCGGATCCACGGCTGGGTGTTCGCGAGCCCGACGTGGACGCGGGCATCCAGCGCCGCATCGATCCGGCCGCGCCAGCGGAGTGCGCCCTTCACCAGCTCGTGCAGCAGCGCGCGGTCGCGCGGGTCGGCGCCGGGGCGCGCATGGGCGCCGTCCAGCAGCCGGTCGCTGAACGCGCTGCGAGTGTCGACCGCGTGCAGGATGCGGAGCGCCGCCTCGCGCGGATCGGCGGGCAGCGACGGGCCGTCCGTGCCGGCGGCCGGCGCCCGGTGCTCGACTGCACGGCCGCGGGGCATCGTGCCGGGCCCCGCGTCGCCATGGCGGACGTCGCCGTTCCCATGGCGCGGGCGGTCCTGCGCCTGCGGCGCGCCCCACGTGCCAGCGCGCGGCGACGCCTTGCCGTCGCGACGCCAGCGCACGTTCGGGCCCTGCGGGTAGACCGGCCGCGAGCGATTGACGGCGCCGGTCTGGTCGCCGCCTTCATCGTGGAACGTGGCGCGATCGCGGCGTGGTCGCTCGAACGGCCGTCGCTCGTCGCGCGCACGATCGTGCGGCGCGGCGGCCGGGCGCGCGCGCTCGAACCTGGGGCGCTCGGCGTGCGGCCGCTCGGGCCGGGCAGTGCCGGGGCGCTCGAAGCGCGGCCGCTGCGGCCGCTCGGGGCGCGGCCTTTCCTTGCGGGGTCCATCCGGGCGCGGACGCTCGAAGCGCGTGCGCTCGCGCTCGGGCCGCTCGAACCTCGGGCGCTGCGGGCGCTCCTGGCTGGCGCGCCCGGAGCGCGGCCGCTCGGGCGCGTCCTCGCGCTGGCGCGGCCGGAAGCCCTCCCGCGGAGCCCGACTGCGCGGCGCGTAGCCCTCGCGCTCACCCGCGCCGCGCCCTCGCGGCGCGTAGCCCTGGCGCTCGCCCGCGGCGCGACCGCGCGGCCGGAAGCCCTCGCGCGGGCCGTCGGCCCGGCCTCGCGGCGCGTAGCCTTCGCGCCCACCCGCGGCGCGCCTGCGCGGTGCGTAGCCCTCACGCTGACCCGCGCCGCGCCCTCGCGGCGCGTAGCCCTGGCGCTCGCCCGTGGCGCGACCGCGCGGCCGGAAGCCCTCGCGCGGGCCGTCGGCCCGGCCTCGCGGCGCGTAGCCTTCGCGCCCACCCGCGGCGCGACCGCGCGGCCGGAAGCCCTCGCGTGGGCCGTCGGCCCGGCCTCGCGGCGCGTAGCCTTCTCGCGGGATCTCACGGCGCGGACGCCGGCCGTCGCTCTCGCGTCGCGGCTTTGCCGTGGCGGTGCCGCGGCGGACGTTCGTGCGGGTCACGCCACTTCGCTGCGGCCTGCGCGTGGTACGTCTGTCCTCGTTCACGTCGTCTGCTCCTTCATGCTCTCGAATCGTTCTCCCGGCTGCGGCCGCGCACCCCGCGTCCACTCGGCGGCGTCGAGTTCCGCGCGCCCCTCCGGCTTCAGTCGTTGCACGCGCAGCGCGCCGTCGGCGCAGGCCACGCGGATGCCATCACCGTCGTTCCCGAGCAGTGTGCCGGGCGGCGCGCCCGCGGGCCCCGTGCCGGGCTTGGACCGTGTGAGCAGCACGCGGCGGCCGCGGAACGTCGTCGTCGCCCCGGGCCACGGCGTCACCGCCCGCGCGTGCGACCAAACCACGAGTGCGGGCAGCGACCAGTCCACGATGCCGTCCTCCTTGCGGAGCTTGCCGGCGTAGCTGCCGGCGCCGCGGTCCTGCGGCTTTCGCGGCGCGCGGCCTTCGGCCGCCTGCACCACGCTCTCCGCGAGTAGCGGGCCGCCGATCGCGGCCAGCCGGGCGGCGAGCGAGCCGGCGTCGTCGTCGTCGCGGATCGGCTCGCGCCGGCAGGCGATGACGTCGCCCGTGTCGATGCCTTCGTCCATGAACAGCGTGCACACGCCGGACTCGGTCCGGCCGTCCCAGAGCGCGTGCTGCACTGGCGAAGCGCCACGGTAGTCGGGGAGCAGCGAGCCGTGCAGGTTCACGCAGCCGGCGCGCGGCAGCGCCAGCACCTCGGGCGTGAGGATGGCGCCGAACGCCACCACGGCGAAGATGCTCGCATCCGCCGCTCGAAGCTCGGCGATCACCGAGCGGTCCCTCATGCTCTGCGGACGGAGGGCGGTGAGCTCCAGCTCGCGCGCGGCCCGCGCCACGGCGGACTCGTGCGACTGGAGGCCGCGGCCGCTCGGCCGGTCGGGCTGCGTGACCACGCGCACCACGTCACACGCTGTCGCCAGCGCGCGCAGCGCGGGGACCGCGAACTCCGGGCTCCCCATGAACACGACGCGAGGCTTCACCTTCAAATGCCCCCCTTGCGCGCGCCCGGGTGGTAGCCGGCGGGCAGCTCGCCGCGCGCCAGCGCGTCCAGGTCGCGCTTCAGGAACTGGCGCTTCAAGGGCGACAGCCGGTCGGTGAACAGCACACCGTCCAGGTGGTCGGTCTCGTGCTGGATCGCGCGCGCAAGGAAGCCCATGACCACGCGCTCGAGCGGCTTGCCGTGCTCGTCGAGCCCGCGCAGGCGCACGCTCGTGGCACGCTGCACCTCCTCGAGAATGCCCGGCATCGAGAGACAGCCCTCCTCGGCCTTTTCCTTCCCGCGCTTCTCGTCCAGCACCGGGTTCACCACGGCAAAGCGGTCGTGGACGCCGTCGTCGAGCGGCACGTCGATCACGAACACGCGCTGCGGCACCCCGACCTGGTTCGCGGCGAGCCCCACGCCGTTGTACGCGGCCATCGTGTCGTAGAGGTCGGCGACCAGCGCGTGCAGCGTGTCGTCGAAGGCGCGCACGTCGCGCGCCCGCTCGCGCAGGGCCGGATCGCCGTAGATGCGGACCGGGCGCACGCTCACCCCTTGGGCTCCGGTGTCAACACCTGCGCGATGGCGCTCTTCGCGAACTCCACCTTCGTCTCCTCCGAGATGCGCAGTACCGCCCGGTCGGTCTCGATGCTCACCACGGTCGCGAACATTCCGCTCGTGGTCAGCACCTTGTCGCCCTTCTTCAGCGCGTCGATCCGCTGCTGGAGCTTCTTCCGCTCGGCGTTCTGCGGGCGGATGACCACGAAGTAGAGGATGGCGAACATGAGCGCCATCATCGCCGGGAAGCTCATGCCGCCGCCGAAGAACTTCGCAATCGGCGAGTTGTCCGCCGCGGGCGCCGCGGTCTGTGCCAGCCAGCTCATCACGAACATGCCGCATCCTTTCGGTTGGGGGACTGCCGCGGCGTCATGACGCCGCCTGTGCGAGCGTGTCACGGCTCGCGAACTTGTCGAGGAACTCCGAACGGAACGCTGCGAAGCGTCCGTCCCGCACCGCCGCGCGCGCGCGGCGGACGAGCGAGATCATATGGTGCACGGCGTGCACCGAGGCGAGCCGCATGCCGAGCAGCTCGCCGGAGATGAACAGGTGCCGGAGGTAGGCGCGCGAGTACTTGCGGCACGTGGCACAGTCGCACTCGGGATCGAGGGGGCGCTCGTCGTGCGCGTAGGCGGCGTTCCGCACCACGAGCCGGCCGGTGGCGGTGAACACCGTGCCGCGGCGGGCGTTCCGCGTCGGCAGGACGCAGTCGAACATGTCCACGCCGCGCGCGACCGCCTCGACCACGTCCACTGGATGGCCCACCCCCATCAGGTAGCGCGGCTTCCCGCGCGGGAACTCGGCACAGTCGCGCTCCACCATCTCCAGCCCGAGCGTGCGGCCCTCGCCCACCCACAGTCCGCCGAGCGCGAAGCCGTCGAACGGCAGCCCCTCAAGCCCGGCGAAGCAGCGCGCGCGCTCGGCGGCGTCGGTGCCGCCCTGGTTGATGCCGAACAGCGCCATGCGCCCGCGGCCCTCGTCACGGAGCCGGGCGCGCTCCTCGAGCCCGCGCCGCGCCCAGCGCACCGTGCGATCCACCGCTTCGCGCACCTCGCCGGCCGGCGCCGGCAGGCGGACGAGGTGGTCGAAGCTCATCGCGATGTCGGCGCCGAGGCCGTCCTGCACGCGGATCGCCTGCTCGGGCGAGAGCATGCGGCGCGAGCCGTCCAGGTGCGAGCGGAACTCCACGCCCTCTTCGCGCACGCGATTCAGCTCGTTCAGGCTCATCACCTGGAAGCCGCCGCTGTCGGTGAGGATGGCGCCGTCCCAGCCCATGAACCGGTGCAGGCCGCCGAGCTTGCGCACGGTCTCGACGCCGGGGCGAAGCATGAGGTGATAGGTGTTGCAGAGCAGGATGTCGCAGCCGGCGGCGGTCAGGTCGTCCGGGCTCAGCGACTTGACCGAGCCCACGGTGCCCACGGGCATGAACGCCGGCGTCAGCACCTCGCCATGGGACGTGACGAAGCGCCCGGCGCGCGCGCCGGTGGCAGCGTCCTCCGCTTGCAGCTCGAACGAAAAGGGCATCGTGGGGTGCGCTCGGTTGGCGCGATGGGGACCCGTCGTCCCCGGGCCGGCGCGCGGTGGCAGCCGGGTACTGCGAACGTTCGCGCAGCAGGTTACGGGCGCGCGTCGCGGGGGGTCAAGCAGCGTCCCGCCCGCCTCGGATCCCGGGCGACCGATCGGAGCGCCCCATCCGCCGCAACCAAAACGGCGCGGCCACTCACGCTTTCGCGGAGTGGCCGCTGGCCTGGCACATCCCCCAGGGCTCTCTCGTTCCCCGGGTGGCCGGCGCGCGCGCTGCGCGCAGCCGGCCCAGATGCCGGAAGCGACCCTGCATCACTTCCGACGGGTCCCTCTCCCCACGATAGGGACACTGGTTTGATATGGAAGATTCGGGCCAGCGCCGCACACGGCCGTTCCGGCGCCGGAATCCGCGGTGAACGCGCACGAAAGCGGGTGACATCGCCCGAACGTGGCCCCCGATCGGCCGTTCGAGCCGCTTCTGCAACGCGGGGCGGCCAACCGCGGTCCGCGCATGCGAATGGGTCGCGCGCAGGATGCGCGGCCTGCGATTGCGACACGCCCGCCGAGCAGGGTCCAAAATGGTCGCGGCCGCTCCGTGTGACACAACGGAGCGGCCGCGCGTGACGCCCGGGTCGCGGGCGTCAGTGCAGCAGGAAGAGCCGCTGGCTCGTGCGCTGGCCGTCGATCGTGCCGGCCATGAAGTAGGCGCCGGAGCGGACCGCGCGGCCGTCGTCGTCACGACCGTCCCACGCGAACTCGTGCGTGCCGGCCGTGAACATGCCGCTCACTAGGTGGCGCACGCGACGGCCGGTCACGTCCACGATCGCGAGCTCGACCTGGCTGTCGCGCGTCAGCGACCAGCGCATGCGCGAGGAGCCGGAGAACGGACCGCCGCCGCCGACCGGGCCGCCCGAGGTGAAGCTCGAGCCCGTGGCATCAGGCTCGCCGCTCAGGTCGTCGTCGTCGTCGTCAGTCATGCCGCTCATCTGGCCGAAGCAGGCGCCGTTCCGGGCGGCGGTGTTGATCCGACGCCCCTCGCGGCGGATGCGCTCCAATGTCTCGCGCGCGGAGCGCCTCGAGCTCGAGCCCAGGCCGAGCAGCGTCTGCTCGGTCGCGGCCGCCCACGTGCCAACCGTGGCGTCCGCGGCCATGCCGCGCATGCCGGCAAGACCGTGGTTCGGGTCGATGCCGATGGTCTGGCCATTGGCATCGGTGATGCCCAGGGCGGCGGCCGTAAGGTTGGCGAGCACGGCCGCGTACTGGCGCTTGGCCGCGGACATCTCGGTGCCGCGGCGCTGGCGCTGGAGCAGCGAGCACAGGCCGTCGGCGGTGCCGTTGTAGTCCCACACCGCCGAGCGCTGGTCCACGCCGGCGGCGACGCGTGCGAACGCGTCGGCGCCGATCGGGGCGTCGCGCTTCGCACAGCCCCACGCCCACCACCGCGCGCTCCTCGGGCAGACGTCGGTCGTGTGCGGCGGTGAGCAGTCGACCACGCGCAGCGTGAGCGTGCACGCGTCGCCCGTCGCCCCGCTGGTGTGGTCGGTGAGCTTGAGCGTGTAGAGCCCCGCGGCGCTCACGTCGACGCAGGACGTGCTGGCGGCGAAGCCGCCGGGCCCCGTCCACGCATACGCGTAGTCGCCGGTCGGCCCGCACCAGCTCACGCTGCTGCCGGCGCAGACACTGTCGACGCCGGAGATCGCGCACGAAGGTCCGGTGGGCGGGTCGCCCACGAGCTGCGTGCACGGGTCGCTCCAGGTGCCGCTCGCGGCGTTGAAGACGCGCAGCGTATACGTGCCGGGCGTGGTCACGGTCACGCAGAAGTCGGTGGCGGTGAACCCGCCGGGCCCGGTCCATTGGAACGCGTCCCCGGAGCCGGCGCACAGCATGGTCGCGCCGCCGACGCCGAGCGTCGTGATGCTGCACTGGCCGAACGCCACCTCGGCTCGGGTGGCGATCAGCGTGCACACCGCGATCGCGATCAGTACCCGTCGCATGCGGACCTCCACACTCTGAAGACTTGGGGCCGGGCCGCGATGAGGCGCGTCGGGGCCACTCGGGGCCCGCGGCGGTCGCCCGCCGCGTCGGCCTCGCGCCACGAGACGGCGCGCGAGGCCCACCCTGGCTCGTGGAAGTTCCGCGCCAATCGCCGGCGCTGGGCGAGCGCGCCCACGCGGATGATGCGCGCTGAGCGACGGTTAGGGTGTCGCTGCGGGAGAACGCCCAGGCTAGGCCCCACCGGATACTGCGACCGCGATCCCGCAATGCTCGCGCGGGGAGCGCGCGTTCGCCCAGCGCGGTCACGACCCCGCGCGTGCCCGCGTTCCGCACCGACGCGCGACGCAACGCGCACGCGCTCGCAGGGGAGCGCGAGCCCGCGAAGCGCACGCCCGGGGCACGCGCCGTGGGGAATTAGCCGCGGCGGCCACCTTGCGATGGCCGCCGCGTGGGCGGGGATCGACTGCTTCCCCGAACGCCTTCGGGCGTTTCAGACCTCAGTCGCTGTCGGGCCCGTCGTGCCCCTGGCGCGCCCGGTTCGCTGGCGGCCCGCTGCGGAGCTTCTTCAGCTGCTCGGGCGTCAGGACGGCGCGCACCTGCATGAACGTGTCGAAGCGCGCCTTCATGCCGTCCGCCTGGAGCCGCGAGATCTTCTCGATCTGCGCGTTCACGGCCGACGAGCTCGGCGACTCCGCGCGCATGAGCTTCCGGAGGTCCATGTGCGCGAGCTGCATGTCGGCGCGCCGCTGGACGTTCTTGCGGGCGGCGGCCTCATGGATGTCGCGCAGCTTGTCGCGCTGCGCGTCCGTGAGGTCGAGCGCCGCGAAGCGTAGCCCCAAGCCGCGGCGCATCATCATGGCGCGCCCGCCGTGCCAGTTCATCCGCTGCGGGTACCGCCCGCCACCACCACCACCACCGTCGTCCTGCCACATCGGCGCATCCGCCCCGCCGGGGCCATCGGGCCCATCGGGCCCGCCCGGACCATCGGGCGCGTCGAACGCCAGCGGTCCGTCGTCGGGCCCGTCCGGCGCGTCGAACGCCAGCGGTCCCTCACCCGGACCGTCCGTGAGCGCGAGGTTCTCGCCCGGGCCGAACATGGCTTCGAACCACATCATCAGGTCCTCGTCGTCCGCCGCGGGCGCGGCGGCGACGGCCGGGCTCGCGCCCGGCGCCGAGCTGGCT
>Ga0306920_100006566_pt1 | contig 15213 bp, 10 predicted proteins | sample flu12Cox44000170_FD_204666 | JGI IMG/M metagenome (GOLD analysis project Ga0306920, IMG submission 204666) | Lab enrichment of tropical soil microbial communities from Luquillo Experimental Forest, Puerto Rico - flux4day.12C.oxic.44.000.170 (v2)... | ecosystem: Environmental > Terrestrial >... | reverse complement strand
GGAGATTTCTACGTCAAGGTCGGGGACAGCGTCACCTTCGCCAAGACGGTTGGGGAAACCGACATCTATCTCTTTGCCGGAATCACCGGTGACTTCTCCGTCAATCATGTCAACGAGCAGTACATGTCACGCTCGAAATTCGGCCGGCGCATCGCGCACGGCGCCCTCATCATCGGCTACATGTCCACCTGCTCGACCATGATGATCGATCGCTGCCGCGGCACCGAGCTCGACGAGACGCCAGTTTCGCTCGGCTACGATCGCGTGCGCTTCCTGGCGCCGGTCTTCATTGGCGACACCGTCACGCTGACCTATACGATTGCCGAGGTCGAACGGCAGAAGCGCCAGTCGATCGCCGACATCAGCGTCGTCAATCAGAACGGCGCCCTGGTCACGGTCGCACGCCATATCCTGCGCTGGGTCAAGAACGCGGATTGAAGCGGCCTCGGGCGCGAGCGGAAATGCAGGATCAGCTTCTGCCGGGCACTTCGCGTGCGATGCCGGTTTCCGTGCGCTCGAGCACCGAGACATTCGGATCGAGCCAGAATGCCCAGACCGCGGACCCCGCAACGAGCAGGCATGCGGCAATGATGAACGGCGCTTGCCAGTTGCCGTATTGAACGAGAAATCCGAAAACCAGAGGCGACAGCGCCCCCCCGATATTGCCGGCCATGTTCATCATGCCGGAAACCGTTCCCGAGTTCTTGCCTCCGACATCCATTGGCACCGACCAGGAAGGTCCGATGGTGCATTCCAGAAAGAACATGGCCGCGGTCAGGCAGTAGACCGCGACATAGGCGTCCTCGGTCAGGGCGGCGGGAATGATGAAGGCGCCGCAGCCCAGCATGCCAGTGATCGCAACCGTGCGTCGCGCGATTCTGGCGCTGCCCGTTCTCTTGAGCAGCCAATCCGTTGCAAGCCCGCCGACAGTGTCCCCAACGACGCCCGCCCACAGCGGCAGCGAAGCGAAGATGCCGACCTTTATCAGGGTGAAGTGCCGGAATTCGACGAGGTAGGATGGAAGCCAGCTCAGAAATATCCAGAGACAGTAGACGTAGGTGAAATAGGCGCACATGATCGCCCACATGTTGGGCGAGGTCAGCAGGTTGCGCCACGGCACTTTCGGGCTGGCGGCGATGTTGGCCTGCTGGATGACCCCTTGCGCATCCACTCCGCGGATATGACCGAGCTCTGCCTTTGTCACCAGCGGGTGATTTTCCGGCAGATCTCGATAGGAGAAATACCACCAGACGGCCCAGAGCAATCCAACCAGGCCGCAGATGTAGAACACCCATTGCCAGCCCAGGGCGGTCATGATGATTACGACAAGGGGCGGAGCGATGGCGGCGCCGGCACGGCTGGCGCTATGCGTGACGCCCTGCACGAAGCCGCGTTCCTGCCGCGGAAACCACAGCTGCATCGCACGCGTGGCAACCGGAAACGCGCCCGCCTCGCCGACGCCGAACAGGAAGCGCACGATGATAAATCCGGTAGCGCTGCTCGCGAGCGCCGTTGCCGCCGTCATGAGCGACCAATAACCGACGATCGCTGTCAATACGCGGCGTGGTCCAAATCGATCGCCAAGCCATCCGCCCGGCACCTGGAATATGGCGTAGGCCCAGACGAAAGCGCTGAAGATTGCGCCCATGGTAAGCTTGTCGAAGTCGAATTCCTTGCTGATGACCGGCGCCGCCGTCGATATGTTCACCCGGTCGAGATAGGTGATGAGATACATCAGGCTGATCAACAGAAGGATGTACCAGCGTCCTCCGCTACTGCTTGTTTGGCGGCTGTCCGACATGGGATTACTCTCTCCTGCCGATGGAAAATTCCGCGGCTTGTCCAGCGGCGCCGCTCGCGCGGCGGACTGTCTGCCGCATATGTTGTAATGCAATGGCGTCCGGCACAAGCCGCTGCCGCGGGCAGACGCCTGGACGCCGGGACTGTCGGTGACGTCAAATCGGGAGCAACAGGGGAAGTCATGGCATGAAGATCACCCCTACGGGCAGGGCACTCGGAGCAAGGGTCGAGGCGATTGACCTTTCCCACCCGCTGTCCGATGGCGATTTCAGGCAGATCCTGCGCGCGCTGGGCGAGCACGGCGTGCTGTGCTTCCCCGCGCAGCAGCTCGAGACCGAGGCGGTGGTCCGTTTCGGCCGCATGTTCGGGGAGCTTGAGATCAACGTTGCCAACACGTTTCACGAGCCGGGCTTTCCCGAGGTGATGGTGCTGTCCAATATGACGCAGCAGGGAAGAGCGCTCGGCCTCGCCGATGCCGGACAGGGCTGGCACACCGATATGTCCTATAGCCGCGCAGTCGCGCTCGCGAGCGTCCTCTACGCCCTCGAGGTGCCGATGCGCGCGGGCAAGCCGCTCGGCGATACCCAGTTCCGCAACATGCACCTTGCCTATGAGACACTGCCGGAGGCGATCAAGCGCCGTCTGGCCGGACGCACAGCGACGCACGACTTCGCCAAGTTCTGGAACATGATGCGCAGGCGCCCCGGCTCGCGGCGCGGCCCGCTCACGTCCGAGCAACGCGCCCAGAAGCCTCCCGTCTCGCAACCGATCTTCCGCATCCACCCGATCACCGGCCGCACCGTGCTTTACTGCAACCCAGGCTACGCCGTGCACATCGACGGCATGGCGGACGGTGAGAGCGCCGAACTCCTGACTTTCCTGTTCGCGCATCAGGCGCAGGAGAAATTCTTCTACGCCCACGCATGGTCGCAGGGCGATGTGCTGATGTGGGACAATATCGGCACCGTGCACTGTGCAGTTGCCGACTACGGTCCCGACGAGCCGCGCTACATGCGCCGGGTGCAGGTGATGGCGACGAAAGACTACGCCCGCATCGCGGCATGAGGTGAGCAGCGCACGGAGTCGGAGGCGGAAGGCTGCAATGGAGATCACGAGAGATCGCACGTGGACTTTGACCGCGCTCTCGGCGCTGGCCTGCCTCGTGCCGGCCGCCCTCGCGGCAACTGCAGTGCAGGCGCAGGCGCCGGAAGTACGCTTCGCACGCCAGTTCTCCATGGGCTACCTGCAGTTCAACCTGATGCAGAAGCATCAGTTGCTCGAGAAGCATGCCAAAGCGGCAGGCATTCCCGAGGTCAGGGTGACGTGGGCGACGTTCAACAGCCCGGCGGCCATGAACGATGCGCTGCTGTCGGGCTCGATTGACATCGTTTCCGGCGGCGTGCCCGGCATGCTGACCATCTGGGCGCGCACGCGCGGCACTGCGAATGCGGTCAAGGGCGTCGCCGCCTTCTCCTCGCAACCGATCCTGCTCAATACCCGCAACCCGAAGGTCAGCAGCATCGCGGACTTCACCGAGCAGGAAAGGATTGCAGTTCCCGCGGTCAAGGTTTCCGTGCAGGCCATGATGCTGCAGATGGCCGCTGCCAGGCAGTGGGGGCAGTCCAATTTCGCGAGACTCGATCCGCTCACGGTCGGCATGTCGCCCCCGGACGCAACCGTTGCGCTGCTGAGCGGTACGGCCGGCATCACCAGCGTGTTCAGCGTGCCGCCCTTTCAGTATCAGCAGCTGGAGAACCCCGGTATCCACACGGTGCTGAGCTCGCAGGACATATTCGGCGGCCCGCACACATTCACCGTGGCATGGACGTCCACGCGCTTCCACGACAGCAACCCTGATCTTTACAGGGCGCTGATAGCTGCCTTCCGGGAGGCAACCGACATGCTTGGCAGCGATGTCAACGAAGCCGCGCAGCTCTGGATCGACGACGTCAAATCCAGGCTGGGCGTGCAGAAGGTGGCGCAGATCGCCTCCGGCAAGGACGTGAAGTGGACGATGACCCCGGAAGGCACGATGCGATATGCGCAATTCATGCATGCCGTGGGCTCGATCAAGATTGTGCCTGCGAGCTGGCAGGACCTGTTCTTCCCCGAGTTGCACGAGTTGCCCGGCAGCTGAAGCATGAGCGCGTGTGCCGGCCCGCGCCTTGCGCCCCTGCTGCAGGTGCATGGGGTGACGCTGCAATACAGGACCGAGAAGCATCTGGTCACCGCCACCTATCGGGTGAGCTTCGATGTCTACGGGGCGGACCGGTTTGTCCTGCTTGGTCCCTCGGGTTGCGGCAAATCAACGCTGCTCAAGGCGGTGGGCGGCTACATGGCTCCGACCGAGGGCAGCATGCAGCTCAAGGGGTTGCCGATCCGAGCGCCGGGTCCAGACCGCGTCTTCGTGTTCCAGGAGTTCGACCAGCTGCTGCCGTGGAAGACTGTCAAGCAGAACGTGATGTTTGCGCTTGAGGCCTCGCGCAAGATGCGCGGCAAGACGGCCGAGGCGCAGGCGATGCGCTACATAGAGAAAGTGAGCCTGGGCAAGTTTGCCGACTCCTATCCGCACACGCTCTCGGGCGGCATGAAGCAGCGGGTCGCAATCGCGCGGGCGTTGGCGATGGAGCCGGACGTGCTGCTCATGGACGAGCCGTTCGCCGCGCTCGATGCGCTCACCCGCCGCAGGATGCAGGATGAGCTGCTGACGCTGTGGGCCGAGGCGCGCTTCACGGTGCTGTTCGTAACCCACTCGATTTCGGAAGCCGTGCGCATTGGCAATCGCATCCTGCTGCTCTCCCCGCATCCCGGCCAGGTCAAGGGCGAGCTCAACAGCGACGGAAGTGATCCGCTTGATCCGAAAAGCGCGCGCCGGTTGTCGGAGCACATTCACGAGATGCTGTTCGCCGATCGCATTGAGGAGCAAGAGGTAGTCCCTCATGACTGATAGCCCGTGGGCAGCGCACTCGGCGGCAGCACCGCCGCTGCGGCCCGAGTACACGCGCGAGACCGTGCTCGCCAGCGAGATCGGCGTTGTGCAGAAGCCGCTCACGTTGGCGCAGCGGCTCGCCAATCAGGCCTGGATCAGGAAGGCGCTCATCCTGATCGCGCTCGCGGCAGCGTGGGAGGCTTACGCGCGCTGGCTCGACAACCCGCTGCTTGTGCCCACCTTCAGCGCTACGCTGGAGGCGCTCGCGAGCGGCATTGCCAGTGGGGACATCCCGCAGAAAGTGGCCAACTCGGTCGTACTGCTGCTGAAGGGCTATGCGGTGGGGCTCGTGCTCGCGATGCTCTTCACCGCACTCGCCATGATGTCGCGTATCGGCAATGACCTCCTCGGGACGCTGACCTCGGCGTTCAACCCGTTGCCCGCGATCGCGCTCCTGCCGCTGGCGCTGATCTGGTTCGGTCTCGGCGATCTCTGCATCATATTCGTACTGGTGCATTCGGTGCTGTGGGCGGTCGCGCTCAACACCCATTCGGGGTTCCGCTCGGTATCGACCACGCTGCGCATGGTGGGGCGCAATTACGGGCTCGCCGGGCCGCGCTTCATCGCACGCATCCTGATCCCGGCCGCATTCCCCTCCATCCTCACCGGGCTGAAGATCGGCTGGGCATTCGCCTGGCGCACGCTGATTGCCGCCGAGCTTGTGTTCGGCGTCTCCTCGGGCAAGGGCGGGCTCGGCTGGTATATCTACGAGAACAAGAACATGCTCGACATTCCCGCGGTGTTCGCGGGGCTGCTCACGGTGATCCTGATCGGCCTGACCGTGGAGAATTTGATCTTCCGCAAAATCGAGGCTGTCACCGTGCGCAAGTGGGGCATGCAGTCGTAAAACCGCTAAGGAGCCAGACCCGCGTTCACAACCACGCTGCTACGCTTGCCCCTCGGCGCTGCCGTCCGCCGCTTGTTGGTGGCGTGCTCATCAACCGCAAACGTCTGCGGATTGATCACAACGCCATAGAGCTCCGCCGCAGCCTTGACGGTGATGTAGCCCTGGCGCACATCCTCGGCGACCGCGCCGAGCGGCCGCTCCAGCGGGCTGCCGTAGCCGCCGCCCCCACCCGAGCGGATCTTGAACGCGTCGGCCGGCTTGAGCTGCGCCACCAGCACCTTGGCATTGGGGAAGTCGGTCTTCCATTTTCCGTCGATGCGCAGCTCCACGGCGTTGCCGGCGCCTTCGAGCCCGCCTGCGAGTCCCCACGGCCGGCAATGGGCGCGCTCGCTCTGGTTATTGACCACCATGTTGGTGCGCGCGCGCACCACCCGCTCGACACCAAGCCCGCCGCGATGACGCCCGGCGCCCCCGGAATCCGGAACCAGGGCATAACGCTCGACTACGATCGGAAACTTGAACTCGGCCTGCTCGTTCGGGCTGTTGTGGGTGTCGCCGTCATTGATGCAGACCGTGCCGGAGACCCCATCCTCTGTCATCTTCGCACCCCAACCGCCGCCGAGCGGACCGAAGCTGCCGATGAAGAACTCCGACGTACGATTGTTGATGCCGTGGAAGGACGACGCCAGCAGGTCGGCGTGATGGCCGGCGATCACGCGGTCGGGGATCGCCGGCGCCAGCGCCTTGAAGATGGTGTCGACGATGGTCATGGGATAGGTCATCCACCACCGCATCGGCGCCGGCCGCACCGCGCTGACCACGCGGCCCGGCGGCACGATGGTCCTGAGGCTGCGGAATGACCCGTCGTTAATGGGATAGTCGGTGGGCGAGGTGAGGCACTTGTATGCGACCTGCGCGCAGGCATGTCCGGTAGTGATGCCGGAATTGTAGAAGCCGCGCACCTGCTTGGAGACCTCGCTCAGGTCGACTGTCATCTCGTCGGCCTTGACGATCACGCGCACGCGAATCGGCACCCTCCTGCCGATATCGATGCCGTCATCGTCCATGTACGATTCCGCCTCGTACACGCCCTCGGGGATGCTGCGCGTGCGCCTGCGCGCCATCGCCTCGGCATGATCCATGATGGCGCGGATGGAGGCGAGCACCTCCTGGCGGCCGTAGCGCTCGATCAGCTGCAGAAACCGCCGCTCGCCGGTCTTGACCGCGGTCACCTGGGCGCGCAGATCGCCCATGGCGCGGCTTGGTAGACGGACGTTCTGGCGGATGAAGTCGACCACGGTCTGATTGACCTTGCCGCGATCCTGGTATTTCAGGATCGGTATCTGCAGGCCCTCCGAGAAGATATCCGTGCTCATGCCGCCAAGAATGCCGCCGATATCGAGCCAATGCGCCATGCAGCACGCAAACGCGACCAGCTCACCGGCATGAAAGATCGGCAAGGTGAGCGTGACATGATTGAGGTGACTGCCGGTGAGATACGAATCATTGGTGACATAGATGTCGCCCGGTCGGATGCGCTCGGCGCCGAAATGCCTGATCTTGGCCTTCACCGTCTCGGCCATGCCGCGGATGAACATCGGGAGCCCGATGCCGATGGAGATGGTCTCGCCGGCCGGGGTGAACAGCCCGGTGGTGAAGTCGAGCGCCTCGTAGATGATGATATTGTAGGCCGTGCGCATGAGGTTGGTCTTCATCTCCTCAGTGACGGCAATGACGCCGTTGCGCACGATCTCGGTGGTGACGGGATCGGCCCTGCCCCGTCCCCGCCGCTCTTGCCGCACAGCTATCCTTCTCTGTTTGCTCATCGCTCTCGGTCCGGTCCCTGCCGATGGCCTCGCGCGACATCAATGACGAGGTTGCCGTAGCCATCGACCTCCAGGCGGTCGCCGGGCAGCAGCAACGTGGTCGAGGCATGCTCCTCGATCAGCGCCGGACCGCTGATCCGGTTGCCGGCGGCCAGGGTGCTGCGGTCGTAGATCGGCGTTGATCGAAATGCCCCGGCGAAGCAGACGACGCGCCTGCCTGTCACGGTCGGCCGCAGGCGCACCCCGCTTGCCCGCCTGATCCTCTGCGCCTGCGGCTTGCGCAGCGTCCCAGTCACTGTACAGCGCAGGCTGACGATCTCGGCCTGCTCGTCGGGGGCCGAGGTGCCGTAACGCACGGCATGCGTGGCGTCGAAGGCGCGCTTGATGCCCACACGGTCGCGCTTCTCGAACAGCCGAACCGGCAGATCGACAGTCACCGCATGCTCCTGCCCGACATAGCGCATGTCGGCCGCGCGCCGAATCGTGACCCGCCGCGGTTTAACAGAGGTGGCGGCAAGTGCCTCGCGCCCCTGGTGCTCGAGCTCGCGGTAGATTGTCTCGATCTGATCGAATGAGGCGTCCTCCAGCCGCGTGAACCAGGTGCGCACAAAATCATGGCGCAGATCGGAGAACAGCATGCCGAAAGCGGAGAACATTCCGGGCGCCGGCGGCACGATTACGGCGCGCATCCCGATCTCGCGCGCAATCTCCACGGCATGCAGCGGTCCCGCGCCGCCATAGGCCACCAGTGCAAAGTTGCCGGCATCGAGCCCTCGCTCCGTGGTAACGCCCTTGACCGCGTACGACATGGCAGTGACGGCGATGCGCAGGATGCCTTCCGCTGCCGCGGTCACGCGCATGCCGAGAGGCTTTGCCACGCGCTCGGCGAGCGCGTGCTCGGCTGCGCCTATGTCGAGCCGCATCTCGCCGCCGAGAAATCGTTGCCCGCTCAGCCGGCCGAGCACAAGATTGGCATCCGTCACCGTCGGCTCGCGGCCGCCCAGACCATAGCAGACCGGTCCGGGCGCGGCGCCCGCACTTTGCGGGCCAACCCGCAGGGCTCCTTCCTCCACCCGCGCGATCGAGCCGCCGCCGGTGCCGACCTCGAAAATGTCCATCATCGCGATCTGCACCGGCAGCGCACGGTCATAGCCGCCGATGAGCGCCGTGCCGGTGGTCAGCGCCTCGCCGTTGTGGATGACGCCGGCCTTGGCGGTGGTCCCGCCCATGTCGAAGGCGATCGCGTTCGGCAGCCCGAGCGCCCGACAGAGCGCGCGCGTTCCGATCACGCCGGCCGCCGGTCCCGATTCGAGCATGTGCACGCAATGGTCTTTGGCCTGCTCGGCCGCGTAGAGCCCGCCCGTCGACTGCACGACCAGAAACGAGCCGCCGAACCCCTCGTCCCGGATGTGCTGCTCGATCTCGGAGAGATAGCGGCGGACGATGGGACCGACATAGGCGTTGGCAACAACGGTCGAGCAGCGCTCGAACTCGCGATATTCGCGCGAGAGCTCGTGCGAGGCGGAGACGAACATGCGCGGATGCTTGGCCTGAAGGATTGCCTTGGCACGAGCTTCATGGTCGCCGGTGGCGTAGCAGTTGAGGAACAGAATGGCGGTGGCCTCAATGCCGATTTGCTCCAGCATGCGGCCGAAGGCGGCGATCTCGGCCTCGTCCAGTGGCGTCTCGATTTTGCCGTCGGCGAGCACCCGCTCCCTGACCTCGAAGCGAAGCGCGCGCTCGACCAGCGGCTCATGCTTGCGGAAGAACAGATTGTAGGCGTCCGGCCTGTTGATGCGGCCAATCTCATAGATGTCGCGAAAGCCCTCGGTGATCAGGAGCGCAGTTCTGGCCCCTTTGCGCTCCAGAATTGTGTTGATGGCGATGGTCGAGCCGTGAAGAAAAAGCCCGGCGGATCGGTAATCGCTATGCGCCTTCTCGACCGCGGCATTGATGCCCTCGACCAGGTGTTGCGGGGTTGAGAGGACCTTTCCAAAGGCGACCTCGCCCGTTCTGTCATTGAAGACCGCAACGTCAGTGAATGTCCCCCCGATGTCCGCGGCGAGCCGAAGATGGGCCCCCGCGCCGCCCCCTGCTGCATGCGCTTTCATACCGACGGCTTCTATCATGCGGGCGCGCGGTTGCCATGATTCGGCGGCTGCCATGTCCGACATAGGCAATTGAAGGGACCGCTCGCGGGCGAACTCGAGCCAGCGACGTCGCCTGCGAAGGGACGCGGCTGCCCCTGAGCTCTGTGCTGAATTGCCTATCCGGGCAACCGGCCTTCGTCGGCGGGAAACAGATGGTGAAGGGTGACCAATCCAACGATTGTGAGCGGGACGGCAAGGAATGCGCCCATCGGGCCCCAGATCCAGGCCCAGAACGCCAGCGCTAGCAGCACCGCGAGCGGATTGAGCGTGAGTCGGCGGCCCAGCACCGTCGGCGTAATGAACTGGCCTTCCAGCGTGGCGAGCGCAACAAACGCCGCAGGCGGGATGATCGCGTAGCCCAAGGAAGGAAAGCTCACGAGCCCGATCCCGAACAGGATCACGGTCATGCAGCCAGCCCCGATATAGGGGATGTAGTTGAGCACCATCGCGAGAATCCCGAACAGGAGCGGACTTGGGAATCCGAACGCATAGGCGCCGGCGCTTACCACGACGCCAAGGCAGAAATTGATGACGGTTACGGTGACCAGGTAGGAGACGAGTTGTTGCTCGATATCGTTGGCGATCCGCAGGAAGCGCAGCTTTGCTTCCCTGTTCGAAAAGAAGGACACCACGTATCTGCGAAAATCCATCTGCGCCGAAAGGAAAAAGATCAGGGTCACCGAGAACAGCACAAGCTCGAGCACGGCCGGCGTAAGATAGGCGACCAGTGGCGTCACCACACTCAGCCGTGACGTCTCGGTCGCCACCGTGGCTCCGCCAGCCGGCAAAAGCGCCTCCTGCAGCTCCCGAAGTGCGGCGAGCGGACGGTCCAGCACATACAGCTTCTCTCTGATGAGCGCGCCGATCTCCGGGGCCCTGCCGATCCAGTCCGTGAAAGGTTTGCCGAGAAAAGTTACGGCAGCCGCGGAGGCTGCGAGCAAGGCGACGCCAAGAAGGCCAGCTGTCAGCCAGGGCGGGATCCGGTGGCGCGAAGCAGCCTTCACCAGCGGAGCAAGCGTCATCCCGACCACGAGCGCGGCCGTTACCGGCAAGAGGACAGGACGACAGAAAAAGAGGCAGGCTCCCAGCGTGATAACGAAAATACCGACAATCGCGACCTGAACGGCTGCCGCCCAGATGCCCTCAACCGATTCCGGAGAATCCTCCTGCGTTGCCGCCGGCAAATCCCTGCCGTCATGGATCCCGGTCGGCGCCTCGTAGCGGGCGGCTTGGTTTGCCATCCAGCCAGAACTCCGGCATCGCGATCGACGTCTTTCGTGACCTGCACATGCCCCTGTCAGGCTAAACAAACCGATGCCATCAACAATGTTCCCGCCGCCCGAGGGGGGACGATCTCGCCAGCCGCCGCACCACCGCGCTGGCGTGGCAATAACGCCGCCCAACCTCTTTGCGGTTGCGCAGGGAAGGTCCCGTTTGGCAAAATGCGCTTGGTTGCTAGTGGGTTAGACAGGGGCAGCGCGGGATGGAACTATCGCCACCGCATGCGGTTAATGAGTGAGTTCCATCGGCGCTGCACAAGGGGGACATCCTTCTGCTTCGAAGCGCGGGGGGTCGGCCCGACTCCCGCTGCCGCGCTTTCGCATGTAAAGACCCGATTTGCCGGATCACGAGCATGAGCGTTTGCGCACCATCCATCCCCGTTGATCTGGAAACAGCAGCCATCCTTCTCGATGTCGATGGTACCCTGCTCGACCTTGCTCCGACGCCGCGTGAAATCTTCGTTCCGCATTCGCTGCGCGAGACGCTCGCTCGACTTTCCGAGCGCACGGGCGGCGCCGTCGCTTTCGTGAGCGGACGGCCGCTCGAGGAGCTCGATCTGGTATTCTCTCCGCTGCAGCTGCCCGCAATCGGCGGCCACGGGGCGGAGATGCGCATTGCACCTGGAGAGGCCGCCGCGCCGCGCCGGCTGCCATTGCTCGATCCCGACGTAAAGCGGAAGTTTGCCGCCATTGCCGAGGCTGGGCCAGGCATCATCCTGGAGGACAAGGGCTATTCACTCGCCCTGCATTACCGTCTGGCGCCCGACAAGGAACGCGTGGTGCGCGAGGAGGCCGCGAAGATTCGCGCCAGTCTCGGCACTGCAGCACTCGAGCTTCTGCCGGGCAAGCTGATGCTGGAGATCAAACAGAGCGGGGTCACCAAGGCCACAGCTGTTCGAGAATTGATGCAACACGCGCCGTTTGCGGGCCGGCGGCCGATCTTCATCGGCGACGACGTGACCGATCAAAGCGTGTTCAAGATCATACCCGAGTACGACGGAATCAGCATCTGCGTCGGCCCGCCGATTCCCGGAGTCGATTTCTGTTTTCCGCAACCGGCGGAAGTGCGCCGCTGGCTCGAGCAGATATCGCAATGTGACGTGCTCGCGGCCTCATGACTGATCACGGTCTCGATCTGGCGGTGATCGGAAACGGGCGCACGGCGGCGCTCGTGGATCCCCGCGCTCGCCTGGTGTGGTGGTGCTATCCGCGCTTCGACAGCGATCCGATCTTCTGTCGGCTGGTCGCCGGCAGCGAGGAAAAGGGATTTTCGGACGTCGTGCTGGACGCAATGGTCGATTTCCAGTCCGAGTATCTGCGCAACACGGCGGTCGTTTCGACCGTTCTGACCGACGAGCAGGGCGGGGCGGTCCGCATCACCGATTTTGCCCCGCGCCATCGCCAGTTCGGGCGCGTGTTCCGCCCGCCGCAGCTCATCAGGATCATCGAGCCGGTGGCCGGGTTGCCGCGCATCACCGTCCGTTTCCGCCCCACGCATCATTACGGACAGCCGTTCGCGCATCATTCGGCCGGAAGCAATCATATCCGCTACCTGCACGAAGGGATCGTGATCCGGCTAACCAGCGATGCACCGCTGTCCTACATCGAGCGCGAGGCCCCCTTTGTCCTCACCCGGCCATTGCATCTGGTGTTCGGCCTGGACGAGCCGTTCCAGGGTGACCTCGAGACCACCTGCCGCGAGTTCTGCGATCGCACCATCGACTACTGGCTCGACTGGTCGCGCGGGCTGTCGATCTCCTACGACTGGCAGGACGAGATCATCCGCGCAGCCATCACGCTCAAGCTGAGCAATTTCGAGGAGACCGGCGGGATCATTGCGGCGCATACCACCTCGATTCCGGAGGCGCCGGGCTCGGGACGCAACTGGGACTATCGCTACTGCTGGCTGCGCGACGCCTATTTCGTGGTCAAGGCGCTCAACCGGATCGGCGCCACGCAGACCATGGAGGACTTTATCTCGTTCACGCTGAGCATCGCCGCCAATCCGAACGAGCCGATGCGCCCGGTCTACGGCGTCGTTCCCATCGACCCGATGGATGAGAGAATCGCAACCGAGCTCAGGGGCTATCGTGACGACGGTCCGGTGCGCATTGGCAACGCGGCGGCACAGCAGGTGCAGAATGATACCTATGGCAGCGTCATCCTGGCTGCCTTGCCGATGTTCTACGACCGACGTCTGCCGCGGCTCGGCGACGAGGGCCTGTTTCGGCTGCTGGAGACGCTCGGGGCGAGGGCCGGCGAGCTCGCGCTGGCCGCGGACAACGGGATCTGGGAATACCGCGGCCGTCAGCGCATCCACACCCATTCCACGGCCATGTGCTGGGCCGGCTGCCACCGCCTCGCCGCCATCGCGTCGCAGCTCGGGCTTTCCGATCGCGCGGCCCACTGGGACAGCGTCGCAGACCCCGTCCTCAAGGCGCTGCTTCTGGGCGCCTGGAATGACAAGCGAAAAGCATTTACCGCCGCGTTCGGGTCCGACGATCTCGACGCAAGCGTCCTGCTGCTGCCAGACCTCGGCGTCGTCGAGGTCGACGATCCGCGCTTTGTCAGTACCGTCAAGGCCATGGAGCGCGAACTTTTGCGCGAGAAGCACGTTATGCGTTACGCGGCGGCCGACGACTTCGGCGTGCCGGCCACGGCTTTCCTGATCTGCCGGTTCTGGCTCGTCGATGCATGGTGGTCGCTCGGTCGTCGTGACGAGGCACGTGACCTGTTCGTGGACGCGCTGGCATACCGCAACCGCTACGGCCTGCTCTCGGAGGACATCGACCCCCAGACTGGCGTGCTGTGGGGAAACTTTCCGCAGACCTACTCGATGGCAGGATTGATCCTCACCGCAATGCGATTGTCGCGCAGCTGGGAGGACCGATATTGGCGCGGCTGATAGTCGTATCGAATCGGGTTGCGATCCCCAGCCGCGATGCCACCAGCCAGGCGGGCGGGCTCGCGGTTGCCGTGCGCTCGCTGCTCAAGCGCAACGGCGGCCTGTGGTTTGGCTGGAGCGGCACGGTCGCAGATGACGACGAGGTCGCTACCAGGACGATCCAGCAAGGTGGCCTGTCCTACGTCGTGACCGATCTCGCGAGCGCGGACTACCAGGAATACTACAACGGCTTCGCCAACCGGGTGCTGTGGCCGATCCTGCACTACCGCCTCGATCTGGCGGAGTTTTCCCGCCGGGATCTGAGCGGCTATCGGCGCGTCAATGTGCATTTCGCAAACAGGATCGCCGAATGGCTGCGGCCCGACGATGTGGTCTGGGTGCACGACTATCATCTCATGCCGCTGGCGAAGATGCTGCGCGAACGTGGCCATCGCAATCGCATCGGGTTCTTTCTGCACGTTCCATTTCCTCCACCGGAAATACTCACGGCGCTCCCGAACCATGAATGGCTCATCCCGCAACTGAGCGCATATGATCTGGTCGGCTTTCAGACCGAGAACGACGCGACCAATTTTGCGCGCTATCTCGAAAACGAGTGCCACCTGCAAAAGCGCGGCGCCTATAGCTTTCAGACCAACGAGCGAATGGTACGCATCGGAGTATTTCCGATCGGGATCGAGACCAACGAGTTCAACCGACTTGCACGCCGCTCCGCGCGCTCTCCGCTGGTGCAGAACGTGCTCGATAGCCTGGCCGGGCGTGCCATGGTGATCGGGGTCGATCGGCTGGACTATTCCAAGGGCCTTGCCCAACGCATGGACGCATTCGAGCGTTTTCTCGCGCTTTATCCCGATTGGCGCGGCAAGGTGACCTACCTGCAGATCACTCCCAAAAGCCGCTCCGAGATCCAGGAATATGCGGATATGGAGCGCACGATCAGCGAGGCCGCCGGCCGCATCAACGGCACCTATGGCGAGGTCGCATGGACACCAATCCGGTACGTCAACCGGGCCTACAGCCGCAGCGTGCTTGCCGGCCTTTACCGCTCCGCACGAGCAGCGCTGGTCACGCCGTTGCGCGACGGAATGAACCTGGTTGCCAAGGAATACATCGCCGCGCAGGACGCCGATGATCCCGGAGTCCTCATCCTGTCGCGCTTTGCGGGAGCTGCCGCCGAATTGACCGCAGCGCTACTCGTCAATCCCTACGATCCGGAAGCGGTCGCGATCTCGATCTCCCATGCGCTCTCGATGCCGCTCGAGGAAAGGCGCTCTCGGCACGACGCCCTGTTCCGCCTCATTTCCGAAAACGACCTCAAAAGCTGGGGCGAGCTGTTCCTCGCCGCATTGACGAAGGATGCAGACCTGCCGCTCTGGCACGAGCATCTCGGCCTAAGCCCGATGCTCAACCGCGGTC
>Ga0306920_100006565_pt1 | contig 15214 bp, 15 predicted proteins | sample flu12Cox44000170_FD_204666 | JGI IMG/M metagenome (GOLD analysis project Ga0306920, IMG submission 204666) | Lab enrichment of tropical soil microbial communities from Luquillo Experimental Forest, Puerto Rico - flux4day.12C.oxic.44.000.170 (v2)... | ecosystem: Environmental > Terrestrial >... | reverse complement strand
ATCCACCATTACGTAGCGCTCCGCCGGGTAGCGTCGCTCGACATCGGCCAGTGCCTGCTCCTTGTGAATGTAGATGAGCACATGTCCCCTGACGGCTCCGCTGATTCCAGAGCGCTCGACCTTGAGCGGTTGAAAAACCACATCGCCATCCGACGCAATAAGCAAGATGCGCTCGTTTGGCTTGAGCGGACGGTCGCACTCGGAGATACGAATTACCCTTGGTTTCAGCGGGACAAGAACTACGAGAGTCTGCGAGCCGAGCCGGAGTACTAGATGATCATAGCTGGGTGCGGCAACGCTGGGAGACATACAAGAAAGAGTTCGATGTTGCCCCATGATCCGCCAGATCATCTCTCATTACATGACCATCGAGCTTCGTGGCCACAGCGAATGCTTGATGTAGTCCTCATCGCGCGCTGTGCAGTGCCGGACTGCGCCGAGCACAGCAAACCTCACGAACAAATCGTCAGTCGAGCCACGCTCTACCAGATGTTTGATCCTGATGGCAGTGACAGGATATTTTTCGGGATTGAGGTCTACGACGGACAAACATTCGAGCGCAAACCGCCCGTACCTAGTTCAGTCGCCCCCGGTGTTTACCATCTCTCTTTTTCTCCTGACGGGCAGCGGGTCTTCGTCACAACGAACTGGCCGCAACCGTCGCTGGACATATTCGATTTTGCGAGCCGAGACCTTGTTCGCTCCCGGATGCAGCTCCAGAGTGCGCGATTCACGACGAAGAAATGGTCGGCGCAAGCAACCGAATTTTTTTGTTCGAGGCTTTCGGCAGCAAAGGCGACCGAAGACTATCCTGCCGAAGGTCAGTTCCCGGTGGCATCTTCTCAATAGACCCTGAGACCGGGAATGTCGGTCGTCGCCTTGCTGGCGGCGTGCATTTCGCTTCGCTTATCCCGAGTCCTGAAGGGAAGGAAGTCTGCGGGATAGATGTGAGGCAGCCAAATTGGGACGCCGTGCGGCTAGTGCGCATTGACGCTGAAAGGGGAGGCTTCTCGCCAAGAAGGAACTGACCCCTGACGTTTGGCTCATCGACTTGGCGCAGCTACCGAGCACACTCGTGCCTCACGCTCAGCAAGAAGCAGTTCACGATTAGCACTCAGCGAAGGACGTCAATCCACAGAGATCAGCAGAGGTCAGCAAGGAATCGACAAATTTGAGTCTAAAACGGCCTGGGCACGCCGAATTTCGAGTGAATCGACCTTTTCACGTCTGCATCTGGCATATAGTGCGTATTCAACGCCTGTGGAATCCAGACTCCAAGATACGCTCATCGAAGTCTGGCGTCAGACTCTCGTTGAGGACGCCACAGTAGTCGAACTAGGCAAAGAACATTACGCCGTTCGGCGCACCCCGAAGCATAAGCTGCGGCAAGTGGATTTCGTTTTCGATGGAACTGAGATTCGTGGACTCGAACAGAACCCGCAGACGAGATCGCAGTGGGCACAATTGGCGCGCTCTGGCAAGAAAGTTATGCAGTTCCTCAGCAAAGGCCGCTATGTGGCGGTTGTGGTGGATGGGAAAGCCACTCTGTATGGAAGACTCAGTGACGATGCTGACTGACGTCCACCACGCACGAAGATGAGGCACAGACCGCGGTAGCGACGGGCACGAGACCTTGCCGTTGCCGCCGGACGCTGGCCTCGTCAAAACGACTCCTGAATCACCTCTGCGCAACCATTCCTAAAATCTCTTTGATCTTGTAGCGGTTCATTTGGTCCTTCGGGCTTAGGCCAGTGCTGTTCAACCATCGGCAGAAATCCTTCATCGTCACGGTGTGCTCGATTGGAATATCGGTGACGCACACCTTCACGGGGTTCAATCCTTCAGGGATTCCGGCGATCCATTCCTTGCCTTGCATAGCCTTGAGCGCCCTGGCGACGGCTTCGTACAGCGTTTCTGCTGTGACTTGGACGGTATGCTCAACACCATCGAAATCTTTGATCGTGACGCGACAGGACCTTGCTGGCATAGCCGGGACTATATCATCTTCGCTTTATATTCGCCTAGCTTGAACGCCGATAACCCCGATCCACAGAGTTCGACAAAGATCGGCGGTTTTTCGGCCTACCGCGGACGCGTGGCCAGTCTCGTTCCGCCTGCTGAGCAGAATGGCTTATGGCCAAAAGCGTTCTTGGCGAAGCACGTCGGCCAGATCGTGATGGAGCCGACAGGGAAGGCTTATGTCGCCTCGGGGCGTTGGGATTTGCTATGGGTGGTGCCGAGGGGCAGAGTTGAACTGCCTACGCCGGCCTTTTCAGGGCCGCGCTCTACCGGTGAGCTACCTCGGCACCGGAATAGCTAACAATTGTACGGAAAAGCAACTAACTGGAAAAGTGGAAAGGCGATTGGGAATAAGGCTGAGAGTACCATCGCGAGATTCAGCCCTTCTGCCTAGTGCATCGATTCGTCGAACTCCCGCATCCACTCTTTTTTCTTGAGAACTTCGCGCGGCTTCGAGCCGTCGGCGGGGCCAACGATCCCATCTTTTTCCATTAGATCGATGAGGCGCGCGGCCCGGCCATAGCCGATACGCAAGCGGCGCTGCAGTGTGGACGTGGACGCACGTCCCATTTCACAGCAGACGCGCACCGCATCCTGGTACAGATCATCATCAACTTCATCCTCGCCGGATTCGGGATCGCCTGTACCCCCGCCGGTTGCGTTCGCGTTCTCGTCTTTCGGGGGCTTGAGCAGTTCCTGGTTGTAGATCGCTTTAGCCTGTTCGCGCCAGAAGTCACACACGGCGAGAACCTCGTTCTCGTGCACGTACGGTCCATGGATACGATGTAGACGGGAAGAGCCAGCAGGCAAGAAAAGCATGTCGCCTTTGCCGAGCAGGGATTCCGCGCCGTTGGCATCCAGAATAGTGCGCGAATCGACTTTGCTAGCGACGCGGAAGGAAATACGTGCCGGGAAGTTGGCTTTGATGAGGCCGGTGATGACGTCGACGGATGGCCGCTGCGTGGCAAGAATCAAATGGATGCCGACCGCTCGGGCCATTTGCGCAAGGCGCGTGATCGACTCTTCGACGCCATTGGTGTCCACCATCATCAGGTCAGCCAACTCGTCGATGACGATGACTAAGTAGGCAAGCGGGCGATGCTCATCCTCGGAGACATTCTCAAACAGCGAAAGCGACTGGCCCTTTTCGAACGTGCGATTGTACTGGTCGATATTGCGTACGCCACGCCCGGCGAGCAGCTTGAGGCGACGCTCCATTTCCCGCGTGGCGTTGCGCAGAACATTCGCCGCGACCTTCGGGTCTGTGACGACAGGTGTGAAGAGGTGCGGGATGTCCGCATAGAGGCCGAGTTCAAGGCGTTTCGGATCGACCAACACAAGTTTCATTTCTTCCGGTGTCGCCTTGTAAAGCATGCCCATCAGCAGGGAATTGATGAACACGCTTTTGCCCGTCCCCGTCGAGCCGGCGATCAGTAAATGCGGCATCTGCGTCAAGTCTGTCGTGCGGATACGACCGATTAAATCTTTACCTAAGGGAACCGTAAGCTTAGAGGCTGAGTGAGAGAATTCGGGGGATTCAATAACGTCTCGAAGAGCAATTGTCTCCCGTTTGGGGTTTGGCACTTCGATGCCCACTGTCGATTTGCCGGGAATACGTTCAATAAGAATCGATTCGGCGCGAAGAGCCAGGCAAAGATCGTCGCCTAGTCCAGTGATGCGGCTGTACTTGATGCCGGCTTCCGGTTTGAACTCGAACGTGGTAACCACAGGCCCCGGGTTGATCTGCGTGACGTGGCCGCCCACTTCGAATTCGGCGCACTTCTGCTCGATGGCGCGAGCGCATTCCTTCAGCTCCGATTCGTCGGTTTTTTCGCCGCGTTCAGCGCTACGCAGAAGGACAGTGGAGGGAAGACGAAAACTTGTCTTACTGCGGGCAATCTTGGGCTCGAGTGAACCCTTCCTGGGCCCTGGGGCTGCGGGGTTTTCGTGCAATTCAATTACGACGGGAGCCCGTTCGGAGGAGGACTTGGCGGACACCTCAGGCCCATCCTCTTTTTCCTCCTCGTCTGATACACCTTGTTCCTGCTCTTTGCTGGAGACGCGCTGTTGCGCCACCGGCGGGCGGCCGGCAATCTTGATTTCTTCCACTTTTTTCCGTAACAGCGCAGCCTCTCGCTGCTCACGCCATTGCTTTAGGCGTTCGATCCATTTACCGACTGGGCTATCGCTCGCCATTGGCCTTTTAGCCCACGCGGCGGCTGCACGGAAAGAAAAGCTCGTCGCGAGAAAGAGCGCCGCTAGCAGGGTCGCCATCGAAACGAGGTTCGCACCTAACGGATTAAATGTCGCACGCATGCCTTGGGCCAGCACGCTGCCAAGCAAACCACCCGGCGGAAGCGCGCCGCGCACTTCCGGCACGTGGACCAGTGTCAGCTCAGCCGACAAGGAGACGAGTAAAAGCGTCCAGCCGATGACCTTTGCTACTGGCCCTTCGACCAATTGACTGCGAAACCAGCGCATAGCGACAAGGAACATGCCAACCGGCAAAAGAAACGCGGCGTAGCCCGCCAGTTGGAAACATAGGTCGGAAAGATAGGCCCCGAACGGGCCAATCCAGTTGCGCGCTGGAGCTGTGCCTGGTGGCGCAGCGGAAACGTTGAACGAAGCATCCAGCGGTGAATAGGAAAGCAGGCTGAGTGTGAGCAGGATGGCGACACTGAGGCCAACGAAGCCGATCAGTTCGTTGAGCCGTTTGTTTTCAGTTGGTGTGAGGACGCGCACAAGTGACTCCCTATTGACCCGAAGACGCTAAAACTGGGCCGTCGGGTTGGCTGGGCAGGGGAAGATCCAGGTTCTGCTGCCGTTCGCGCTGGCGCTGGCGCGCGGGGATCGCTCGGGAAGAACGCATTGACTATAGCAAACGGCAGGCGGGTGTAAACAAGGAAGTTTTGCGAGTTTCCTGCACGCGATTTTGCAGGGTTGGCGCATTCCCGAACTCCGCTGGTCGGACCTTGCAGGCTGGTGCGCGACCTCGCTTTTCTGGGGTCCCTATAAGAGCAGGACGGCGGTAGGCGATCGGTCTCTCACACAACAGTGGCATTCCCGAACCTTGCAAAGGCCTACAACTGCCGTCGTCAGTATACAATTCGAAAACTCACTTTCCTTACAAGAATAGGTGAGTATTCATGGCCGACAGCTTAATTGGAGACGTTTCGGACACGGCATTTTGGATTGCGCACTATCGGGCAGTTGAAACGAAACGCGCCGATGCACTGTTTCATGATCCTCTGGCGGGAGTCTTGGCCGGTGAAAGGGGTGAAAAGATCGTGCGCTCCATGCCCATGGGTTTCTGGACATCGTGGACTGTGGTCATGCGGACCTGCATCATCGACGATTTCATTCGATGGGCGATTAAGAAGCGGGCGATGGGCTTGCCGCCACTGATGCGCGTTTTGTTCGCCATCCAAAGCGCGTTCAGTTCACCTGCGCGGCGAGAGGCCTTCAGGAAGCTGGCGGGATACGTGATTTTGGAGCGAGTGCAGGGTGCAGGGGCCGATTCGTGAGGCCGCCCGAGGCAGCACGTTCAGTACCCCAGTCGGTAGTGCAGGTAAGCCACAGCCATAGCGGCTAGCAGACAATAGACTCCAAACCAGTACCAGCGGCCCTGTTCGAGCCAGCGGCTCAGCCACCGTAGCGCGAGCAGCCCAGCGAGAAACGCGAGGAGCGCGCCAAGGAGGCTCGTGCCGACCCCGATGGCGAGCTGTGGCGCCAACTGATTCTGTGACTCGAACAGTCTCCAAGCTTCGCGCGCATCGGCAGCGGGCGTGAGGACTACCGCAAGGGCAAAGCTGAAATCCTCGGCGCGGACTTTGGGCACTGCGCAAAGCATCCCCGTAGAGATCGTCGCGCCTGAACGAGAGAAGCCGCGAAAGGGAAGGCATAGTCCTTGCACGGCACCGATCCACAGGGCCTGCCCTGATCTGATATTGGGTCCCACAGCGGGCACCTCGGGCGCGCGCCCTTCGAATAGTCCGGCTACGAGAGTCAGTATTCCGGCAGCAGCGAGCGCCGCGGCAATCAGATCGAGGCGCGAGAATAGTTGCTCCACCCAGGCATGCGCGACATGCTTAAGCAGCCCTTTTTCGATGCCCTCGATGATGCCGCCTCCGACGACGCCCGTCATGACGAGCGCTAGAAGCAGCGCGACAAGAAAATATCTGAAATCTAGCCCGTTCGAAAAGAATGCGCGGTACCAACGGCGCCAGAAATAGACAATGACCGCTACCATCGTCCCCGTGTGAAGCATGACTAACAGGAGGGTCATTGCCGGCGATGCGGGATCCATCCCCATCAATCTTTCCGCAACGATCACATGCGCAGAACTCGAAACGGGCAGCAATTCAGCCATGCCCTGCACCATGGCAAGAATGATGACGTGTAAAAGAGACATCGATCACACTCCAATCGCCTGCACCCGCGAACCGTCACAAGGGACCGGATGTTCGTTATAGGAATAACGGTGAGCTCCAAACGGCACACTCACTCACGCGAGCAGCTTGCTCATGGAATAGGCGTCGCGGCCGCCGGGATAATAGCCCTTCTTGATCCCGCGAGTACGATAGCCGTGCCTCTGCCAGAAGGCAATGGCGGAGCTGTTATCGGTTGCGGTTTCAAGCGCGATCTCGCGCACGCCGGTTTCGGCCAAGCGCCGCTCGGCTTCGTTGAGTAATCTCGAACCGGCCCGCAAGCGCCGATATCGCCCGAGGACGTCGATGGTGATGATGTAACCCCAGACTTCACGATGCGCGGTAAGAATGAACCCGACGGGTTTGCGGTCCATTTCCGCGATGATGCAATCTGACCCAGGGAAACGCATGTAGTTGCGAAGCTCCCGGCGCGAATAGGCGACCGCAGGCTCATAACAGGCCTGGTCGATTTCCCAAAGCGCGTCGAAGTCGCGCGGGCGGTATTCGCGCAATCTAACTGTTTTTGCGGCTGTCGCCATGAACCGCACTCTGTGCCAGGGACACTTTGCGCCGCCAACCTACATTTGTTCGTCCGCGCTGGGACCGTAGATCGGAGGGACCTTTGCACCCATGGGTCGCAGATATGTCGAGAGTTGACCACGGTGATGGATCTGGTCGAGCAAGAATCCCCAAGCCATATCGTAGCCGGTCTCTCGCATGATTTCCTGTCCATCCATCACAAAAGGCAGTCTTTGCTCCCAACGGGGTGCGGCAATCGCGTGAAGACGCTTTGTTAGAGCTTGGTGTTGCTGGTCATATTGCGCCAGGATTTCGCCCACCTTGGCCGGGGCGGGAACTTCCACCCAGGTGAACGAGCCCTTTTCGAGTCCATCGACCAGCACCGCTTCCTCGCGGACGATGAGCCAGGCAATTTCACGAGCCGTACGCGCCTTTGGATCGGCCCGATACTCGCAGCGGTCCTCAGGAATTCGTCCGATGACTTTTCGCGTGGCGGGCGCTTCCTTCTGCCAATAGAGAATGAAGAAATCCTTGTAATCCATCTCCTGCTCCTTTTCTCGAAAATGTGCGCCCATCCTAGGCAAACAAAAAGCGAAAGTCAAGAATTAGATACTACAGGCACTACACCTCGAGAATTACAGGCAGGATTAGGGGACGCTTCGCTGTGTGCTTGTTGAGGTAGCGTTTCAAGTCGACCCGAATCTTTTCTTTGATGACGGTCCAGTCCATTTTTTCCTCATCCGATGAGCCTTCCACGGTTTTGAGAACCACCTCGCGGGCCCGCGCGAGTGTTTCCTGGCCATCCTCCGCGGGCAGAAATCCGCGCGTGACGATCTCAGGCGAAAGCTCAATCTCGCCGGTGTGCTTATCGATGACGATGATCGGTACGACGACGCCATCTTCAGAAAGATGCTTTCGGTCGCGAATTACGACTTCCTCAACCTCTTCGAGCGAGCCGGAATCAACCATCACGCGCCCGGCGGCGACGGGCTCGCGCCGATACGCGCGGCCGTCCGCGGTGAATTCAACGGGGTGACCGCTTTCGAGCAAAAGCACTTGGCCGGAAACTGCACCGAGCTGTTCTGCGAGAGCGGCATGCTGGAATAGCTGACGATACTCGCCATGCAGTGGAACGAAATACTTGGGCCGCACGAGCTGCAGCAGAATCTTCATTTCCTCCTGGCTCGCATGACCGGAAACATGAATGGGCGCGTTGCGCCCGCTCTCGTAATACACGAGAACGCGCCGGCGGAAGAGATGGTCGATCATGCGAAAGATGGCTTTTTCGTTCCCGGGAATGATGCGCGCCGAAAGAATGACGGTGTCGTTTTCGGCGAGGCTCAGAAGACGATGATTATCTACGGCGATTCGTGAAAGCGCCGACATTGGTTCAGCCTGTGTGCCGCTGGCCAGGACAACCAGTTTCCGCGGGTCAAAGCTACGAATATCCTGTGGTCGGACGACGCTTCCGTCCGGGACACGAAGCCTGCTTAGACCGTGCGCGATTTCGATGTTGTCGACCATGCTGCGGCCGACGAAACCAACTTTGCGCCCAGTCGAGCGCGCAATGTCGATAACCTGTTGAATTCGATGAATCGAACTCGAAAAGCATGAGACCACGACTTTGCCGGGAGCCGCCCGGAAGAGTTCTTCAAGCCGCGCCACGACCGCGCGCTCGGAGGGGGTGAACCCGGGCCGCTCGACATTCGTGCTGTCGCTGAACAGGGCAAGAACACCTTCTTGGCCGTACCGTGCGAATGCATGCAGATCGAAAGGTTTCCCATCAACGGGCGTCGGGTCAATTTTGTAATCACCGGTGTGAAGGATGGTTCCTATGGGCGTGCGGATGGCGAGCGCCACGCAATCAATCGTGCTATGCGTGACGTGCAGATATTCGATCTTGAATGGGCCAATTTCTGTAGTTTCCCCGGGGGCAATTTGGCGCAGCCGGGCTATGTCGAGCAAGGCATGTTCCTCGAGCCTGCGTCGCACCAGAGCGAGGGTGAACTGCGTGCCGTAAACCGGAACATCGAGATCGGCCAGAATGTACGGCATCGCGCCGATGTGGTCTTCGTGGCCATGCGTGAGGATGATGGCGCGAAGCATGTGCTTGTTCTGCTTTAGATAGCTGATGTCGGGGATAACGATGTCGACGCCAAGGAGTTCCTGTTCGGGGAACATCAGGCCCGCGTCGATGACGATCATGTCATCGCCGCAACGGAGAGCGAGCATGTTCATACCGAACTCGCCCAGACCACCCAGTGGGATGGCCCATACGGAAGATGTGCTCAAATGGCTTACGTCCTGGACACTTCGAAAGTTATCGTATCACAGAGGAAAAGTGAGCGGATTGATTCGAGTCACGCGCGAACGAACCGACCGGCGCCAGCGGCCTAGCAGCACGACCCCAATGGCCTCGCTAGAGCTACTGTTCAAGCGAAATGGCCTGCTGAATAGACTCTGACGCCTATCCGATGTTCTGAATCGCCCTCTCTCCGCGCGCCGGGCGCGTGGTTTTCTTTCTGCACATTGCCGTGCGCCCCACTGAGTTTGGCCGCTTCATTGAAGTGCGCAATCCAGCGCTTGTGGGAATCAAGCCGGGGATGATCGCCGGGAGCGCAGCCGTCGTTGACCACTGACTCGAGTTCGTTGATGGCCGCGTCCATTTCGGCGATCGCGCTTTTTTCTGGGTCGTGAAGTTCGCCGCTATCAGGGTGCTCGATGCTGGCGCGAGCCGGTGCCGCTTGGGGGAATAATCTAGCACTGCATAGGCTTGAAAGGGAAGTTTCAAACTCCATGGAAATCTGTAAGATGGGCTGCACATGAAAAGCATTGCCATTCTGGGTTCGACAGGCTCAATCGGCCGCCAATGCCTGAGCGTCGTCGAGTCGTTGCCGGGCCTGTTCGATGTCGTCGCCCTTGCGGCAGGCTCCAATGTGCGACTTGCCGCTGAGCAGGTCAAACGGCACCGGCCCAAACTCGTGTCCCTGGCCACTGAGACAGCGGCCTTGGAGTTGTGTGAGGCGCTCAAAACGCCCGGCCGGCGCAAAGCGGATTCGGTGGAGCAAGCGCTGCCGGACATCGTATTTGGTGAGGAGGGGATTGAGCGCGTCGCAACGCATCCTGAGGCTGACACCGTGCTTTCCGCGGCTGTGGGCGTCGTCGGATTGCGCGCCACGTATCAGGCAATCGAGCACGGCAAAAACATCGCGCTGGCGAATAAAGAAGTGCTGGTCGCGGCTGGCGAAGTCGTGATGGCCGCCGTCGCGCGACGCGGTGTGTCGCTGTTGCCAGTGGATAGTGAACACAACGCGATTCACCAATGCCTACGCGCCGGCGTGCCCGGCGAGGTGAAGCGTCTTGTTCTAACCGCCTCGGGCGGACCGTTCCGTAAGACGCCACTTTCGCGCCTCGCCAAAGTGACCCCCAAGCAAGCCCTGGCGCACCCCAATTGGAAAATGGGCCAGCGCATTACCATCGATTCCGCCACCCTGATGAACAAGGGCTTTGAAGTGATCGAAGCGCGCTGGCTCTTCGGCATGGATCTGCAAAGAATTGACGTGGTGATCCACCCTCAGTCCACAGTTCATTCGATGGTCGAGTTTGTCGATGGTTCGATTCTGGCGCAGCTTGGCCCAACGGACATGCGAATGCCGATCCAATATGCGCTAACTTACCCGCACCGAATCGCATCTCAGCAGTGCGCGCTCAACTGGGAGGCGTTGCCGACGCTTGTATTTGAGCCCGTACCTACGCGACGATTTCGTTGCTTTGAACTAGCCAAGGAAGCTGCGCGGTTGGGGGGGCTTTTGCCTTGCGCGCTTAATGCCGCGGACGAGGTGGCGGTCGCCGCATTTTTGCAGCGGCGGCTCCCGTTCCTCGGAATTCCCAGGGTGATTGAAGGCGTACTCGAACGAATGCCCCGCATAACGCCGAGCAGTATCGAGGACGTCCTCGCGGCGGATCAGCAAGCGCGCCGGCTCGCGCGGTTAGAAGTGGACCGGAAGCGGGTGCAACCACGTGGCCGGCCTTCGGAGAGCTGAAGAGAAGTTGGCGGCTCACGGCAACTCGGTTTCATTGTGCGGCGTGTTTGGCGTTGCGCGGCGTGTTCGCAACGAAGAGCTTTGGCCCAGCGATTTTTCTGCGATAATCGTGGAGAGAGGCGGGCGGGAATAATTCATGACCGATACTTTTCGAATGATTTTAGCTGGCGGCGTTGTTCTGGGCGTCCTCGTGCTGCTCCACGAATGGGGCCATTTTATTGTCGCGAAGTTGTGCGGAGTTCGCGTCGACGTCTTCTCCATCGGCTTCGGCCCGCGTTTGTGGGGGGTAAAGCGCGGCGATACGGATTACCGCATCAGTGCGCTTCCGTTGGGTGGTTACGTTCGCATGGCAGGCGACAATCCGGTTGAAGAGCGAACTGGAGCGTCGTACGAATTTCTGTCTCGTCCGCGCTGGCAGCGCTGTTTGATTGCTTTGGCAGGACCGGTAATGAACGTGCTGCTCACGTTCGTGATCTTTTGGGGCATCTATTGGATCGTTGGCAGCCCCGTAGACGCATTTCTGAACAAGCCTGCCGATGTTGCGGCGATTCCTCATAGCGCCGCCGATTCTCCCTCAGGTGTCCTTCCCGGCGACAGAATCCTGGCCATTAATGGCGTGAATACGCCGACCTGGCAGCGTGTTTTGACGCAAGTGGAAAAGATCAAGGCCGGCGCCTCGGTCACGATCGCCGTCCGGCGCGGGAATGCGCAACAGACCATTCAGGCGAAAACTGCCGAGCGCGAGAGTTCAACCGATTCCATTGTGGGCTACCCGAGTATGCCCGCAGTCATCGATGAGGTCGCGATTGGTTACCCGGCCGAGCGTGCGGGAATGAAAGCTGACGACCGGGTCATTCAGATCAATGGACAGCCAGTCGCCAGCTGGATGCAGTTGCTCGATCAGGTGCGCAATTCCGACGGGCATCCCATCCACTTTGTGGTCCAGCGCGGCAATAGCCAAATTCCAATGGACATCACTCCGGTGCGCATGATGGACGCCGGCGGCGCCATGGCTTGGCAAGTCGGCATCCAGGAAAAAACGCAGGACGAGTATGTGCGCCAGGGCTTTGTCCAATCGATCCAAGATGCCGGCGCCGCCACCGTGTCGGGTATTCGCCAGATCGGCCAGGTTCTCGGCGGCCTTTTTAACGGCAAAGTATCGGTGCGGGATTTGCAGACCGTGGTCGGCATCGCCCGCGAGGCGGGGCAGGCGGCGCAGCGCGGCCCGATGCGCCTGCTCGAGCTTACGGCCATCATCAGCTTGAACCTAGGCCTTCTGAATCTTCTTCCGATTCCGATCCTCGACGGGGGACACATCCTCATGCTGGCCGTCGAGGGTACGCTGCGTCGTGAACTGAGCGTCGCTTTTAAGGAGCGTTTAGTGCAGGTCGGGCTCGTGTTCCTGTTGGCTTTCTTCGCCTTCGTCATGTATAATGACATCATCCGCGTGATTCAGGCTCATCACTAACCCTCAAAGCGCGAATAACCCTTCTGGTATAATGCCGCCGGGAGCAGGTATGTCCTCCACACTGGCACACCGCGTTTCGACCGGTGAACGGATCAACGTTGAGGAGGAAGCAGGCCGACTGCAACGCGAACTTGGCGCGCGCCGTATCCGCTTGACGCGTCAGCGTCGCGTCGTACTGCAGGTGATGGAGTCTGCTTCGCGGCACATGGATGCCGAGGAAATCCTTGCGGTCGCCCAACAAATTGATTCAGGCATCACGCGGGTCACCGTCTATCGCACACTCGATCTGCTCAAGCGCCACGGGCTGATCGACGAACTGGACCTGCTTCATCTGCGAGGCCATCGCCATTATTATGAGAGCCACGGCCCGCGCGATCACATTCACGTTGCATGCATTCGCTGCGGAAAGGTTCGCGAGGTCGAAAGCCCGCTTTATGAGGAATTAAAGCAGCAGATCTCCCGGGATTGCGGCATCGAGATCACCGTGGCGCGCACGGAGATAGGCGGCCTGTGCGAGGACTGCCGGGCTAAGGGCTAAGTCATCGTGATCGGCGGCGGGCGTCGCACTGGCTCTGGCCGTAAAATTCCATTCAGTCAATCCGCGATCTGGAGTTGACCAAGACTCCCCTCGCGTCCGGTTTACTATTCACACAAAAACAGTGCGGAAACGGACCGACTCGCAAGAATCGCGCACAGAGGGAAGTGTGACCGACCAAGCTCTCGTTCTAACTCCTGCGAAAAGGCCACGTTCCCTAGCCCTCGCGCTCGCATTGGCCCTCGTCCTGCTTTTCTGGTCGGTAAACTACATCGTCGGCAAATTTACGCTCTCGCATATGGACGCTCTCACGCTAGCCGTCCTGCGCGCAGAACTCGTCGCCGCGATTCTCCTGGCGATTTATTTCGGTCAGCGCCAGCGCACGTCCTTGCGCGCCCGCGATATCTGGACGTTCACCTATCTCGGGTTCTTCGGCTACGTCATCAACCAGGGCTGCTTCATTGTCGGACTGGGCAGCACGACGTCGAATCATTCAGCGGTTCTCATAGCGTGCTCTCCGATCATCATCCTGCTGTTGGCGAGCGCCATGAGACTTGAACAGCTCACAGTCGCCAAAATCCTGGGCATGGCCCTCTGTTTTGTGGGCGTGGTGCTGCTTGAGACAGAGCACGGATCGCCGATGCACTCGCCATTGCTGGTCGGAGATTTAATCACCTTGGCCGGCGTGCTTGGTTTCTCCGTCTATGCGGTGTTGGGAAAGAGAGTCGCGCGAGCGTACGACACCGTTTCAATGAACACGTTCAATGCCGTTGCCGCCGCGATCTTGCTCATGCCCGTGGCGGTGCGGCAAGGAATACGCCTGGATTGGACAGGGGTGGGCTGGGTCGGTTGGGTGGGTCTGCTTTACATGGCCTCGCTGAGTGCGGTAGCCGGCTATTTGCTCTTCTACTGGGCCTTACGCCACATGGACGCCTCGCGCGTCGTCGTGGTCAACTACTTTCAGCCCGTGGTGGTGGTGTTGCTTTCGATTCCCCTGCTGGGAGAGCGCCCTACGCTGCGACTTCTGGCCAGCGCGGCGCTCGTCATCATGGGCGTGTATTGGGCCGAGCGTGTCGCGCCGTGAAGGAAACAAGAGGGGCGGCGTTGCAAGGGACGCCGCCCTCTCCAGATCCCCTCTACTGCGACCCGCCCTGGGGTTTCGGCGGTGGAGGAAGGGCCATTTCGCCGTCCAGCAGAATGGTGATTTCGTCGCCGACCATACCCGGATCGGCGCTGACGCCAAAGTCCTGGCGATTGATCTTTGTGGTAGCGGAGAAACCGCGACGCTGGCTTCCCATCGCCGTGATTGGCGCTGTCGGCCCGGTAACGTCCAAGGTTACTTCCTTGGTCACGCCACGGATCGTGAGATTGCCGGTCACTTTGAGCGTGCTGTCGCCCGTTTTCGTGATTTTAGTCGATTGAAAAGTAATGGTGGGGAACTGCGCGGCGTTAAGAAAATGTTCGCTTTTGAGGTCATCGTCTCGTCGCTGCACGCGCGTATCGATCGAGTTGACGTCGATGGTCACGTTCACAGTAGACTTCGTAGGGTCCTGATCGTCCAGCATCACGGCGCCGGTGACTTTCGTGAAATCGCCCTGCACAGTTGAAATCCCCAGGTGCTTCACGAAAAATTGTGCATTGGTGTGAAACGGATCAAGATTCCACGTAGTGGTCGCCGCAACCGCTGGTAGCGCCATGGCCGCTGCCAAACTGGCAGCCGCGAGAAGCTTCTTCATTTATCCCCCTCCTCCGATTCCGTTCCGATTTCGATTGAATGCAGCGGCGTGCCGCCGCGGCAAACCCCCCGGGGTCCTCGGCGGCAGGATTTGCGCGACGAAGTGAAACCCCTTGCCCCACCCCCAAAGGGTCCTGGCCGTGCGAGAGTATATAACGGTTTTGCAGGTGGTCAACAGATCGGACTCAGATCAGTGACCGACTGACCCTGCTAGGAAGGGCGTTTTCGCATAAGCTCAATTGGCCAGCGGTGATGAGAGGCGTTCTCGCAAACGTGGAACCACCTGCCAAAGTTGTTCGTGGTCCCCAAAACCCAGCCATGCTCACGGTCATGCCGCAAGCGTGCAGCGATCGATTTGCCGCCGCGGACCTGAGTGAGCCGTTCGTCTTTCGATGTGCTAGGCATCGGTCTTTTTCTAGGGGATTTCTGCCGCAGATGACCTGGGGCCTGAGTCCGCACGGCCGCGAC